>JAABUX010003669.1_pt1 | contig 20139 bp, 34 predicted proteins | sample 5561851 | NCBI WGS metagenome assembly JAABUX01 (sample SAMN10711883, study PRJNA513361) | rock metagenome | isolation source: Antarctica rocks | place: Antarctica: Victoria Land, Richard Nunatak red sandstone | collected 2016-01-03 | reverse complement strand
CAGACGTCCCTCGACTTGGCACCCTTCATGAGCAAGCCTGGTGCTGGCAGCCTGGTGAGCGCCCGGCTTCTTGACGTTCCCGCCCTACAACCTTACTCGCTGACATCCGGCCCCGTGTTTGCTGTCATCAAGCTCATCCATACTTGCTCATGCTGATACTATCGCAGCGCAACTGCTGTGCAGAGACTGTGACGCCAGCGTGGCGATGGAATGGCCGAAGGTGATATGCTGCTTGCAGGTATACGACTTGTACGGGGTGCTGGTCCACCAGGGGCACTCCATGCACTCGGGGCACTACTACTGCTTCGTGAAGGCCCCCAACGGTGTCTGGAACAAGATGGACGACAGCACGGTCGGCCAGGCGCGCACCCGCTCTGTGTGCATCCGCATAGCTGCTGCGACGGCCTCACGGACCCATTAAGCCGCATCGAAGTCCAACAGCGGCAGTGTGCCAGGCGATGCTGGGGCATGCTGAATATAGGTTGTCTACCCCTGCTGCAGGTCAGCGAGCGGATGGTGCTTGCCCAGAAGGCGTACATCCTGTTCTACATCCAGCGGCAGGCGTCGTCGGTGCGGCTGCCGGCTTTCCTCAGCTCCGCGGCTGCCCCGCTGCTGCCCGCCAGCTCCACGGCGTGGACCGGGTACAGCAACGGGGTCACCTCTCAGCAGCAGCAGCATCAGCAGCAGCAGCAGCCGGGGTCGCCCACCGCCGCCTCCCGCAGCAGCCGCCGTGCGCCGTCCAGGGCGGACGACTCGGCTTCCGCGTCGCCCCGCGGCGGGGCCCGTGAGGCTAATGGGTACTTCCGACCCGACAGCGGTGCTGCGGCGGGGACAGCGGCGAACGGCGATACAGGCTCGCCGCGCTTCGCCGGGATGCCGGGGCCGACTCTGCGCGGCGAAGGCGATGCTGCAGCCGCTGCTGGACGGCCTTCCGGCAGTGCACAGCCAGCCGATGGTGCGTCCTTTGCCAGACCAATTGCGCAATGTCTGAGGTACAGCACAGGAGGACGCTGGGGCTGAGGAGCGGCTTGTCATGAAGGCTTGTCATGACGGCGGTCACCAAGGCTGGGGCTGAGGAGCGGCTTGTAGAGACGAAGGGTCATCAAGGCCGGGCTAAGAAGCGGCTTGTGTTGACCTGCAGACCGTGAGACACCCGGCGACTCCTCCGACGAGGACGATGATGACGGCGCAGCGCCCATGACTGCCACCCCTCGTCGTGGGACGGCGCTCTCTGCAGAGGGACAGCTGCTCAGGTGAGTCTTGGCTGTGGTATGGCGTGATGTGCATCGCTATGACTTAGGTCAGGGAGGGATGACGACACGCACTGGGCACCGATCCCCAATGAGTGATATGTGAGCGGGCCTAGAAAACCCCTTGACCGACCTCCTCAGCCGTAGCAAACCTGTTCAGTTCCTGACCAGCACGACAGCCTCTGACAGCGCACATCACGCAGGTCTGGGCACGTGACAGCTCTGACTCGGGGGTACTCGACGACTCTCATGGTGTGTACATCGTCATGTCAACTCCATACCATGTGAGCTGTCCAGCGCCTCCGTGTGGCCAACCCAATACATATAATGTATCACCTGTCATTGCAGACAAGCCGCAGCCTGAGGCGATCAGCAGCACTCATATCAGTGCAGCACAGCACTGTGCGGCGCGCAGCACATCGCGGGCTTGCGACGGCTTCGACGGCTGCCAACGGCGGGTTGAAGCGGAAACTGACAGGAAGTGACAGCGCTGTTGCCGTCAGCACAGCCAAGAGGCGTCGTCTTGCGTCAGATCCTCCCATGTCAGGTGAGATGAAACGAGCCCTGAAGCTATTTTGCTCTGTGCGGCGGATCGATGCTGTGCCTGGCGATGCAGCTCTGCGCCGTGCGTCGCGTCGTGCTGAGAGCTTACCAAGTGCCTGCATGTCGCAGCACCGTCTGAGGCAATGGTGGACTCTAGCATGCCACAGCAGCAGCAGCACCAGCAGAACGGGTTGCTGCCTGCCCCGGAGCGACGGGGCCTGCGCGCGACGGCGGCCGCATCAGCCCCCAGCGTTGTCGTGTCCGCGCAGCTGCCGGCGAGCATCGCAGCTGCGACCACCGGCGCAGCCAGTGCCCCCAGGAAGTGCGCTTTGGGCGCACTAACCATGTGTAGGCAGCTGAGGTGGAGTTCAAGAACGTTTGAGATGCTGTTCTGGCGGGTCAGCGGGTTATTTTGCTTCGTCCCTGCCGCGAACTCAGGATTGTGCAGTCACTTGCAACTGGGCAGCCGCTTCAAGGCTCAAGTTGTTTGTTGTGCACAGAGGGCCAGCACTGGCGGGCAGCACCAACAGCCGCGGCGCAGGCGCTCGGCAGTGGCTCGAAGCGCAGGCAGACGGCGGCGCACGCAGCTCTGCGGCGGCCGGGCCAGCGCGGTGGGACACCGTCGATCCGGTCACAGCCAGCGCCTCGGACGCTCTCGACAGGCGCGAGCGCCATGTTGGCGTCAGACGGTCTTGTGCGTTGTTACAATCCCTATGCTGTGATCATTCATATTGTTCTTTCTATGCACCGGCCCATCTCTGTGCAAATATAGCTATATGCATTCGCCCATGAGCGCGCGTACCCAACTTGCTCATTAACTTCGCAGGTCTGCACGGGCTCATGAGGAGCGACCAGCGGACGATTACGACTTGGAGTACGATCGCGGCCGGGTGAAGAAGGTGCGCAGCCGCGACCACAGCTCGGATCAGGACGGCGACGGCGAGCGGGACAGCAATCGTTTCCAGGCGGCCTGGGCGGAGCGCAGCCGAGGAGGGCGCCATGGCTCCAGTCACAGCGGCAGAGGCAGAGGTGTGCCTCCGTGTATCCCTTCTCGAGTGCTGCTTCCGGGCCTGTACCAATGGCATGGAGTGCGTTCAGAGATAAGGTTGTGTCATGTCTGCTGCTGCCCTGATATTGGGCCTCCCGTGCCCTCAGGTGCCAACCACAGTCGAGGACGAGGCGGCTCTGCTGGCAGGCACAGTCCAGGGAGGGGGAGCAGCCGCGGGGGTTCACGTGGCAGCAGTAGGGGCAGGGGTCGGAGGTAGCATGGGTAGCGTATCTACCTGTGGATACCCTGACGAGGTCGTAACTCTCCCGCGCCGTCTTCGCATATGCTGCTGAGCCAATGCACATCATCTCATTCCGCTACACGCGGCCTTTTCGAGTTGCGCTCATTCTGTAGCGGGTCCGTGACGCTGATGGTTAGGGCCTCTCCGCAGATGTCTGTCCCGTTCAAGCGGGCCATCGCCATCTGTGCCGCCTCAGCTGTCACAAACTGCAACATGCAAATTCTGCCATCAGCAAATTGCAGACCGGCGGTCCTGTGCACAAATAGCGCCCATGGCAGAATAGGAAGACACGCACCTGGACCACCGCATATCTCGTGTCGCTCTGCAGCCGCACGCGTTCCACGGGACCGTGCTGTGAGAATACGTGATGGATTGCATAGTCTGGCAGCGGGCGGGTCAGCACCTGCAGGCCATAGCAGCAAGTCAGAGGCCAGTGGAGACGGGAATGCCGCAGCTAACTGGATCACGCTGGATGCGGGCACTGCCACGCCCGACAAGTGTTGCCTGCAACTCACCGTGAACAGCCTCTTGTCATCTGGCACGGCATCCTCATCGTCCCATTCGGCATCGAAGACTGGCTTTGCCTCCTGTGACTGCTTCCGCGCTGGCTTAGAGCTGCTGCTCTCCATGGGGACCGGGCCAATAGCTGGCGCCGTCGACGGCGTCCGCGGCTGGGACTGCAGGGGCGTCCGCTTGGGAGCCGTGCTCAGATGAGCCAGCTGCTCGGTGACCGCGCTCTGAGCCGTCGCTGACTCATCCCGCACAACAGGAATGCTGATGCTGCCTTCGCTTGGCAGCGGAGCCCGCTCCATTGCCTCGTCTACACGACACAGCAGAAGCCGCATGCCATGGTGTCTGGCTTTCGAAATGTTATTTGAATCAACACAGCACCTTTGCTGCAACGCATTACGGGGGATGCACACTGACCGCACCCGCTATGGCTCCCAGTGGCACCCGCGGCGGGGACGAGACAATGGCATCGTCGGCTGACACCAGTGGGCGATGCCTTGACGACGACTCATCATCTGCAGTTGATCCACGGGTCTCAGCTTGCTGACAATGTGACTGAATATGGCAACATCAGCTTGGGACGTCTGGTTGACGGAGGCGGATAGTCAACATACCAAGCTGAGGCATGAGACCGGCATAAGCAGCGCTCTCGACACTGTCGGACGGCACGACGCGGGCAGCTGCGGCTTGAATGCCGACTCTGCTGCCAGGCGCACGGCTCCCAGACGCAGCAGCAGGCTCCGCATACATGACCTGCGCATGCCGAGCCAGTGTTGCATGCATGCAGAAGCTCGCGTGAGCGCGCAAAGGTTGCGGGCGGAAGCCAAAGAGGTAACGCAGCCGCGGCACATGCCCTTGCCTTCATGCGCTGGCCGCAATGCTGAGGGTACTCCACGCCATTGAGGGCCTCCATGGCTGCTCCGGCTTCCTCTCGCGTAGCATAGTTCACGTAGCAGAACCCCTTCGACTGCCCTGCTGACACGCAGGGGAGCATGAGCAGCCTTTACATTAGATGGTGCTGGCCACACGTGAGACAGCATCTGCGAGGAGCGCCGATGGAGCAGCCCCCGGCACCCCCCGGCACTATGGATTGCAGTGCTAGTGTCGGCAAAGCAGTATGGGCCGCAATTGCCAACGCAGGGCTGAGCTGCACCTGTGAGGCGGTCGCGCTTGAGATCGCAGCTCTCCATGCCCGGGAAGCTGCGGAACAGGCGGGTCAGGCCCTCCTCCTGCGCCGCCTTGTGGACCACGACAAACAGGCGCTTGCGGCTGATGCCCTCCACGGGGCGCCCGATGCCGGACGCTCCGCTCGCGCTCAGGCTGTCGGCGCTGCTCAAGCTGTGCTGGGCTGCGGTGCGGCACGATGCACACTCAGCAGTCACACATCTGGCTGCTGTGTGAAAGGTCACTCTCTGTAGCACAGAGCAATATGAACTGCCACGCCGCCCAATCCCAGCAGCCGGTGGCTCACCTGCAGCGTACGAGAAGCCTCCGAGGCTGAGCGATTCGAGCCCGCCCCGGCCGCCTGACAGGCTGCCGACGTCGAGGCCCAAGCCGGTAGTGCCGCCCAGAGCGAAGGGGAAGCCCAGCGCGGCGCCCCCGCTGCTGCTTTGGAAGTCATTGCCGCCGCTGCCACCCGCCGCACTGCCTGACAGCCAATTTCCCTGCAGAGTCGAGTTCGCGGCCAACTGCGCTGACGCCAGGTTCGCCTGCGAGCAGCATGTAGCTGGTACCTGTCTGGCTAGTTTGAGAGGCCACATAGCGCTCTGTCGCAGACCAGCTGCATCGCACGTCTGGCATCTGTGTCACACCTGCGCCAGGGACGCGATGCCGTGAGCCTGCAATGCGGCGCCGTGCGCCTGCAGCGCGGCGATGCTATTGAGGCTGACGATGCTGGCCAGATTGCCCATAGCCGTGGACTGACCGGGGTTGAGGTCTGCTTGCCCAAGCTCCAGACAGACACGCGCGCAAATGGCGTGCAGTACACGCCCTTCTCGCAGGAACGGATCATCGCTTGCAGTTGTTCGAGGCGGTGCTGGCGCACGTTCGAAATGCGCAGGGTATAAGAGGCTGAGTCGCGCAGATCATACTGCAGCTGTGCAGAAGCAAAGTCGCGCGGCAGAGTCCGTGGAGGTCACAGCGGCCCCTCAGAGCGCTATGCTCGAGGCTCAAGCGGCAGGTGCCAGGTCAGCAAGGAAAGGCTATCATGAGTACGCACGTGCTTGCGAATGCGACCAGCGCAGCGCCGAGGCAGCAGGCGTCCCTGCAGGGCCCCAGCCGAGCCCTGCATCGCTGCTGCTGTCGCAGCACCGCAGTGCGCTGCGTCATCACGCGACCAGGGGCCGCAGACCTCCTGCGTCACGGCAAACGGCCGCAGCGCCGGCGAACCACACGACCGCGGTCACCATCAGCTCTGCTGTCCGGCGCAAACTATGACGTCGACGCATCAGCATCAGCGGCCAGTCTGCAATCGCAAGACGAGGCATACCTCCTCAGTCCACTTCATGCTGGCAGCGGCATGGACTCCGTGTCGCTGCAGTCGGTGGACGACGTCACAGTCGACGCGGCGGAGTGGCAGAAGGGCCTCCTGGGCAGGATGGGCAGGTTTGCGGGTGAGATCCTGTGCTCGTGTGGCAACTTGCGCAAGCATGCGGCAGCGCCTTCGCAGCTACACGTTGAAGCGGGTGTTGTGCGTGACGAGCTGACGCAATGTATGCTGTACATTCGTGAGACGACATGGCTGCCAATGTGGCATGTCCTGACAATCGCATGTTGTGTTGCTGCAGGGCCAGCGCTTTGCATTCCTCTTGCGGACCCGCTCATGTCTCTAGTGGACAGCGTTGCGATCGCTCAGGTGCGGTTCAACGCACCCACACATCCTGGCAACCAGGTCGTCTGCGTGACCAGCAGAGCTCCATTATGCTGCTCAGCAGTTGGCATAATTCGGTGATACCCTGCAAACTGTTTGCGCGCTGGCTATCGCAGTTCGCGACAAGTGTCGAATTGGCAGCGCTGGCGCCGGCCTCACTCATCTTCGGCTCCCTATACGTTTTCAATGCATTGAGCGTAGCGACCATCGGGTGAGCCCGTCGCTCCCTGTGCCTCAGCTGCGCGAGGGTCTGTTTCACCTCCTGTGCGAAGCAGGTCACTGTTGCCTGCAGGCTCATCACGGAGCGCCTGAACATTGACGACGGCGGCGACAGCGCCTCTCACGTTATTACAACAGCCTTGTTGATGGCTCTCGTTATCGGAATCGTAGCTACAGTTGGTTTTCAGGTGAATGCCCCAGCCGTGTGGTGATTGCCGGGATTGGCCATCCGTTGAGTGCGCTGAAGATGAGCTCAGGAGCATCGTCAAAAATGCTGCCAAGATGCGTTTTGAAGATGGCAACGGGCTGCAACTGTCATGCTGCTACGTGCTGCAGGTCGGCGCAGTCAACCTTGTACGGCTGACTGGCTGTGCCGTAGAACTGCGGCAGCCAGCAGTCTCATACCTCCGCATTCGGGCACTCGGCCTCTGCGCAAGCCTGGTTTCGATGGTCTGCCAGGCCGGCCTGCTGGCTCAGCGGAATTCATTGGCCCCGTTGATGTCCGTCCTGGCGTCGGCTGGCATCAATCTCATCGTGGATATACTGCTGATCGTGGTAGGACACCCTGCCTGCTCGCTTCTCAGACTCAGAAGATGAATTGGCAGATATTGGTGCCATCTGTGAGTGGGGCAGTCTCTGCACACGAAGATCGCCTGTGACGCAGCGTTATGGACTGGGCATCCGGGGCGCAGCATGGGCGACGGCCGGCAGTCAGTACATCGCGGTCTTGGTCCTCCTGCGCGCTCTGCAGCGAAGCAAGGTGTGCCTTAGCATGCTGACTTTGCTCTGCGACTTATGCAGGCCATCTGGGACCATGAGGAGGTGGTCGTGTGCGAGTCACTAGCTTTGCAGCATCCACGAGCCTGTCGCAAACACTTGGAACAATTGAACGCAGGTCAATGTGCTGCCGAGGTTGCCATCCATGAAGGACATCTCCGACATGACAGCCTCTTTTCTGCCGCTGGCGGCGATCTACCTGGCCAAAAACAGGTGCCAAGCTCCTCTTGCACAGGCGCTCCATCTGTGACCCAGCCTTGGTCATTGCCCCTATCCATCCCTTGCCGCTTCCTGCCTGACCGTCGTGGTCTCGCACGGCAGCGTGTACATGACGCTGTCATACGTCGCGTCGTCCCTGGCGCCGCTGGAGCTGGCAGCGCACCAGTTGGTGTACAGCCTCTGGTCCCTGTGCAGCTATTCCACGGTGCCGCTCGAGCAGGTCGCGCTGGCCTTCGTGCCCGTCGCACGCGGTGCGTGCCGCTGCTCTACATGATGTGCATCTCAGTATCAAGGCTTGCTTGCTGGCCCGGCGGCTCGCAGTGGATCTGTTAATTACTCATGGACTGCAAGGGCAAGGCAGGTTGGCTTGTGTTGCAGCGCATAACGTGCAAGGTATATCCTGCAGGGGACTGGGAGCTTGGACACACGTGCAGAGTGATCATGGCGGCAGGGCTGGCTCTTGGGTTTACCGCCGGCGCCTTTGCCGCGGCGCTGACCTCACTGACGCCGGGCATTTTTACTTCGGACGTGGCACTGCATCCGACCATGCGCAGCCTGGCGCCGCAGGTACATACAGCTCATCAGGGGGCACGACACGGGACCCGGTGTGCGTCCACAAACCCGGGTTGCGCCAGGCTGAGCTGCTGTCGTGGCTTTTTTGCAGGTCCTGGCTTCGATGATCCTGTGTGGCATCGATGTCGCTGGCAACGGCCTCCTCATCGCGGCCAGCAAGTACAAGAACCTGGATCGTGTGCGCAACTCCATGGCAAGGACGCTCGTGCTGTTGAGCATTTTCATCTGGCAGTCTACGAGCCGTGGCTGGGGTTTAAGCGGCATCTGGACAGGCCTCTTGCTGTTCTTTGGCTCGCGGGCGGTTCAGTCGGCGCCATATGTGCTGCGTTACGCATGCAGGATTGGCTGATCAGAGTGTGCCATGCAGCTGTATCGAGCTGCTAAGTCGCAGTGCTCTCAGAAAAGGCTCGTGGACAGAAGCAATGAGACAGCAGCTAGTGTAGAGATTCGAGTACCAACCAAACTACTGTAAATCCAAGGCGGCACCGCCAATGCAGGTGGATGCATTGCCCGCTGCCTGTGTCAAACTTCGATGTCAGACGGTGTCCCACGATACAGAGCCGCCCACAATCACAAGCTGCTGAAATGCAGGCCGTCACAAGACGTCGTCCCCAGCACGGACCATCGTGACTACATGGCGGCACATACAGCTCAGACCAGCGCAGCAGCGGATGCCAGGACTTGCTCAACGATAGCAATTTCAGAGACTACCTGCTGCCAAATTGCGGCGAGTTTTCCACCACGGGCACATTCACCCACGTAGCTACCTCTCGGGCCACGCTCGACGCGGTGGTCACAATCTACATGTGAGAGATTCCATTACGCATCGGGCGTTGAGAACTCAACCCGTGACAGCCATTGCGTTCCCCACGACCGCCGCGACGTCCGAAGGCGCAGGCGCCCTCCGTGCGCGGCGCCTGGCGACATGTCCTTGGCCTTTCGCGCACTACGATCAGTTCTCCCCGTTCGGAACGACGAGCCCCACCCATCTGGCCAAACAGCCCGCCGACGATCAGACGGTCAGCCCCAGCGACACCCTGGCCAATCCCTGGCTCGACGCCAGCAACGCAGCGGGGCAGCTCGGCGCCACCTGGCGGCAAGACTCCGTGCAGTGGCCCAGCTACACGTCCTCCAGCGAGTCGCCTGACCGGTCGCCGCAGCAGGCGCACAGCAGCGCGCTGCCGCCGCAGCGCAGCAGCGGTGGGAGCAGCCCCACGACGGCGACCCTCGAGGAGGCCACGGCGGCGATGATGCTCGCCGCCTCCTCTCCCAGCGCCTCGTTCACGGCGTACAACATGCTGCAGCCGTCGGTGGGCTTCTACCGGCGTGAGTCAGCCAGCGGGATGGTCCCGGCGCTCACGCTGGTGGCCCGTCCCGATCACGTCTCCGATACGGCCGGGTTCAACATGAACAAGTCCATCACCAAGCGCATGGCGAACGCGACGCACTACCAGCAGGTGTGCGGCAGATCTGTAGGTGCAGACATGGCAACACACTTTGCACGGCTCATTACTTACTGCCGCTATGACACTTGCACATATCCCGGCAAAACCCTGCAGCCCGGCACAGACACGCACCAACGGACGTACGCTGCATGTGTTCCTGGGAGAGGCCTCATCTCGCCACCTGTTGCTTCTTGCAGATCTTGGAGATCATCGCCGAGAGTGCATCCTGCTTTGATGAGGTGCGCTCCACTCTGGGGTGCTCTCAAGCGCTGTGCATGTGAAACCTGCACGCTGAGCAAACACATGGTGCAGGCACACGTTAGCCACGGCACCTCAAGTTTGCCCACTGATTTGCTACAGCAAACAGCTTGCTTACATTCCGGCTGGATTTGTGGACTTGAACTCCTGTGTGCCCTGTGCGCCCTGCTGCGCACGTGGGTGTTTGCTCGTGGCCTAGCGGTCGCCAAACAGTCTCCGACCGTATGCGGCAGGTCAACGTGGCCACCGCGGTGCACCGCCTGGCGAAGCTGCACTCCATGCACACGTCCGGCGCGGCGGCAACCATCGTCAACAGCGCGCAATTCCGGGTGCTGCTCGGCCACGTTCAGCGGCTGCTGCCGTACTTTGAGGTGCGCAGCCTGTGGGGCACAGCGGCTTGTGTACCCTCAACTTGACATCGATGCCGTCCTCCGCCACCACCTCCAACAGGTTTCTGAGCAGGCCTGCATGGTCCGTGTAAAACCATAGTCGCAGCCCCGGGGTATGCTGAGTTTATGTCACCGACGGTGCCTGCTCTGCGCGCCTGCCGCAGGCGCAGGCTCTGTCGAACACGGCGTGGGCGCTGGCCACTCTGGGGTTCGTGCCGCCCGGGGGGCTGCTGGAGAAGCTCGCTGCGCGCGCCGCGGACATCATCAGCACCTTCCGCCCTCAGGCGACCAGCAACACGCTGTGCGTGCCTGTGGCAGCTCCGCAATATGCCGAAGCTGAACCAGCATGCCCGTGTCAGGCTGGCGCGATGTCAGTGTGTCTGAGCTACCATTGCCCTGCATACTATCGTGTATACAATGTAAATGCTGCACTTGGGACCACCCGCACCACGTTGCCGCAGTGCTGCGTTCCCCTTGTGTGAGGGTGGGCCGCCTGACCTGTACAGCATAAAAGGGTGATCAGCGATCACAATTGAGACGATTGGATGTGCCCCGTCCCGATGCCGACCCCGCGGCCATGTGCCGAGCAGGTGGGCGTTTGCGAAGCTGGGGGTGACGCCGTGCGAGGCGCTGCTGGCGGGGGCGGCGGAGCAGATGCTGGACGACCTGGCCCGCTGCGTGCCGCAGGACCTGAGCAACAGCCTGTGGGCGTACGCCAGCCTGCGGTGGAGCCCCGGCCGTGCGCTGCTCGACGGCGCCGCCCGCCACGCCGCTCACAGCATGCCACGCTTTAAGCCCCAGGTAGGCTCCCATCCCTGCGCAGCTGCCTCTCTGCCTGATTCCTGGCAGACCGGCAGCTTTGCCGGGTGCGGAGCAACAACAGAGCAGCAAGCTGCTGCAGCTTTTCCTGTCGCCAGACTTCACGTTGCTGCAGAGGCTGGTACAGACGCAGCGCCGAGCTTGCATCGAAATTTTGCCATGCAGCAGTTTGTTTGGAAGACATCCCGCCTCCCGCAGGCCAGCCACACTCCCGGGACTCAGGTGGACACCATGAGCTGCCCTAGGCATGCTCGACTGCACGAAGCTGAGCCTCTTGGTCTGCCTGCAGGAGATGGCGAATCTGCTGTGGAGCTACGCGATGCTGGAGCATTACCCCTGCGACCAGCTGCTGGAGGCGATGGCGCTGCACATGGTCGAGCGCATCGCCGCCTACCGGCCGCAGGCCGTCAGCAACAGCCTGTGGGCGTTCGCCAAGGTACGCAGCACGCTTGATCAGGGTCTCCATCATGTCGCCACAGCAATCACCAGCGGCCCTGCGCATCAGTACACCCCGCACTGCTCTTGGTGTAGCTGCACACCAGGCGTGCTGTTGCTATCACTTGTGTCGGTGCGCTAGATGAACACTTGCTGTCCATTGTCAGTATCACCACCTTACACCGTACTGTGTGTCAAGCCTGAGGCCACTCATGCCATGCGCCCTGCTGCGCAGCTGCACTTCAATCCCGGCGCGCACCTGCTGGACGCAGCGTCGCGGAAGGCCCACCAGATGTTGCACCAGTACACGCTGCAGGAGCTGAGCCACACGCTGTGGGCGCTCGCCGTCTTCGAGCACCATCCGGGTAAGCATCTTCAGCAAGCCTGTGCCTTCTGCTACCAACAGCGCTGGTCATATTACATGGCGGCTGCCTGTGTACGGGCACAAGAGATCAGCAATGCGCCATCGTCGTCGCGCTGTGCGCAGGCATACCGTTTCTGGACAGCGCGGCTGAGCACATCACGCGGAAGATCGAGCAATTCTCGCCGCAGGACGCCGCCAATGCAGTCTGGGCGTACGCGCGGCTGTTCCATTACCCTAACCAAGCTTTTCTCAGGGTGCGCTGCCTTGGCCCGGGACCGTCTATGCTGCCATCCACTTCACGCTGGATGCAGCATTCCTTCCTTGCTGTATCAGACACCGTGCACAGCGTGAGGCCGGTATGTTGTCCCGAATCATATATGCAGAGGGACTTGGCAATTCCGTTTACTGGTCACCTCACAAGAGACGGTACTGCATATGTGCACAGGCGGTGTCGCTGTACGCGCTGCGGACGTGGAGCCGGTTCAGGGCGTCCGACGTGGCGGCGGTGCTGTGGGCGCTGGCGGTGCTCAAGGCGCCGCCCCCCGACGTGTACCGCCTCCTGTTGGAGAAGCTGTCCCTGGCGCCCGTCTCCGCCTTCAGCGACGCGGAGCTGTCGGACATCTACACGGCATACGTCCTGCTTGAGCAGCACAGTGCGCACATCTTTACGCCTTGCCGGGTTCTGCTGCAACAGACACAGCGCGAGACCAGCCTCACCCTCAGAACTTGCACAACTGCCTGCTTTCTATTCATCGGCTTTGCCGGTGGCTCACAGCTCGTGTTCAAGACTTCTGCTTGGACGCTCATCAGCTCTGCCGCTCCCAGTGAGGACACGATGACAGCATCCGGGTTTTACGCTCGGGTCCTGCCGTGCAGCCAAACGGGCGGGCGTGGTGGCACCACCTGAGCACATCCCGCACGCCCTGCTGCAAAGGGCAGAGCGGGTCTTCAAGGCCGGTGCCACCGCCAGGCCGCAGCCGAGCAGGCTCCAGCAGGAGGTGTCGTGCCGCCTGTGGGAACTGGGCGTGGAGCATTCCTCGCAGCATCTCACGCCGGACGGCCTGTTTTGCGTCGACATTGCCCTCCAAGGCTGCAAGGTGCGGGCTGGGTGTGCGTCTGCGATGACAGCGAATGCAGCATTGACAGCGAATGCCGAGAATATCTCACAGCGCATGCTACCTTTATGCATTGTGTTGCAGATGCAGCGCCCTATCGAAATCTCAAGCAAGATTGCGAAGCATGTGCTGCCCCAGAGCAGATGTTGCCGTCGGCTTTTCACTGAGCATGTACAGGGTTTGCTCCACTGCCTTCCTGTTTCGAGTTACTTGAGACCAAGTCTGCAACCAGGACCCTGCTATCTGGCGCAGGCCGTGATTGAGGTTGATGGCCCGTCGGCGTTCTCCGCCAACCAGCGCCTGCCTCTGGGCCAAACCGTCGCACGCAAGTGCATGCTGGAAGCAAAAGGCTACAACGTCAGAAGCATCCCCTTCTATCAGTGGGCGGCTCTCGGTTCCGCGGCTTTGGGTTCCACGGGCATGCAGCGAGCCTATATTGTACAGTTGCTGCACACCATCGTCCTGCAGCCTGCGCGGTCTTCGTTGCAGCAGGCTGTTTAACCCGGGTTGGCTGCAGCTCCAGTTGGCAGCGATGCAGCGTTCGTGCTGTTCACGCAGCTGTGTGGATTGTTATCTCCTGATGTCAGTGAGAGCCGTACAATAGTGTGAAGTCAGAGAAGTTGGGTTTGAAGCACTTGCAGTGCCCTCTGGACGCAAGCATGAAGATGCGGGTTGAGGTCGGTGTACCTCGTGATTTAGATGTTGCGGTTGGCTGAGTCTGAGTGACTTCCGCATGGTTCTCTGCGTCATAACATCCTTCAGACACAGACTAGACGACAATTCACGACTTGTGAACGACGTTGCCGTTGCCTCCACTAGCTATGGGTGCTGACCGCCGCTACGCTCACGTCTGCTTTCCTAGCTCCAACTTCTTGCTGAGGTTGACGGTCTGATGCAACAAGCCGTCTACGATGCCTGCGACGGTGAACACGCCACCCACGATGGCGCACAGCGTCGTAATGAAGTGATAGAACGCCTTTCTCTGCTCCGTCACCACGATCTGCAACACGCCGCCACATTGCTGAGGCTTGAGAAGGGACAAATCAGCAGGGGTGCCAAGGCAGCAGGCAGATGAAATGCCACGGCTCTGCAACATATGCTCAGTAAGCGCAGTGTCGTCCTTTCTTGAGGCCCCATCTACGCTGCTCACACTTTCGTGTGCAGGAGTCGACACGGAAGCGGTTGACACGGGCTGCACCTGGATGGGAGACAGCTCGTAGGAGAAGCGCGCAGCGGGGATGTCGTCGGTGATATACTGGTGCGAGTGCACCACGTACTCGTACGCGTCGTAGGAGCCGGTGCCGTGCGACCGCGGCTCGATGGTCGTCAGGACCACCTGCAGGACAGAGCGCTTGATGGTTATCAAGTGATCCACCACAGGCACGTCCACAACCATAGACCCACGTGCTCTGGAGCATTGGAGGCGCTGATCGATGACATTGTGACGTCAATCAGTCCAAAAGGCACGCTCCCGGGGTGATCGTTGCAGCGTGGAGTTTCGAAATCCATTTTTGGTTTGTTTAGGGCAGGGTCCGTGCTGCCAGGAGAGAGTCTCGCAGGGCGCAAGGAGGATAGCATACGCGATCCTGTGCACTGAAGCTCAGGGCAAGCAATACATGGCAGAACGAGAGAGAACAGCAGCAGCAGCAACAGCAGCAGCAACAGATGGCACACCTGCGAGTAGTGCTCGTGCGTGACCTTCTGGTTGGCGCTGGTGAACGCCTCGCCCACCAGCTTGTCGGCCCAGTCATCCGTCAAGCCGCCCGGGTGCAGCTTGGCCAGCGCCGCGCGTCTCCTGGGCGACGGCTTCGTGCCTGCAACAGCCCGACGGTATGATGCAAACCCACCCTCCAGGTGACACGCTGCTCTCGCGGCGGCGCCACGAGCATCGACGATTGCCACGTGCTGAAAGCGATGGTGAGACATACCAGAGGTATTACTGTCCACTGTGTTGCACAGCACTGCACTCTGCTGTCTGTGATGACACAGCTCAGTGGTAGGAAGACGGCTGCGCACCGAAGTAGTAGTGGTGCACGGCGTGGCTCATGTTCATGGCGTGGAAGTCGAAGGAGTGCCCCGGCGACTTTGCCAGGAAATGCATCGTGCCCGGCACCTTCTTCACCAGCACAAACCCTGCGCAACATTGCTGCAAACCCTCAACCTCCACGTCTGTCGCTCGACACAACAAACCCAGCAGCCTGGCTGAAACGGGCAGCCACTTCGTCACGAGGTGATCGTCTGCTGTTGAAGGCAACGCAAGCAGAACTTACTGCATCGGAGCAGCTTCTGTCAGCAACGGGCGAGCAATGATGAGCTACCGCAGGCAAGGTCAGCAACGGGATGCTGCGCGCTCTGTGGGACCGTGAGTCGGCTGCGACACCGACGGCACCTGAGAGGTTGCAGCCTGGCGTCTTGGCAATCCGCGTGACGCCGCGGATGTACCGGTGCGGCTGTCCCGCGGACGGCACCAGCGCCTCCGCAAACTCCAGCAGGGCGTCCTTGGTGCGGTCACCTGCGCAGCAGTTTCCCACACATCTGAACGCGGAACCCAGCAACCAGTACCATCACTGTCAAGAGCTCCGAGTTGCAGCCACGGTTCACCAGTACTGCAGACTTTGCAGTGCAACATGGATGATACGACATCATCTGACACTGCCCGGACCTCTGTACGACTCGTGCTCGTGGATGCCGTGCACGGTGATGTCGTCCGAGCCCTTCCGGAACACCCGGATGGAGGGGAACCCCGTGATGTGGTGCTCCCGACAGAGCTCCACCTCCTTGGTGCAGTCCACCTGCAAGCAGGCGGTTGCTCAAGTACAGGTTGACCCAATCCGCTGGGACCAAAACCTAAGTCCCGTGCCAGTGAAAGGTCTCGTCCGCCGTGCCGACGATACAATCTCGTGACCGAGCTCCTGCACGGTGTGCCAGAAGACCCTTATTGTTAGGCATGCTCAGCACCTTGCCGAACCGGATGCGGCCATCGGACTCGGGGTACCGCTTGTGGATCTCCTGGGTGACGGCCTCCCACGTCGGCTCCAGCCGCTGGCACCACGGACACCAGGGCGCGTAGAAGTTGAGCACCACTGCAGCCCAGGGAACCAGCAGCTGGGGTCAGGGGCGCGTTTTGCTGAGTGCACACGTGTCATGCATCAAGCCCGCGCAACAAGGTGGTCACAACGGATTTTCGCCGACTCCGGGGGTGGTTCTGACGATCAGCGGCAGCAGCGAGTCGAGTGGAGCATGCAGCTAGGCGCTTGCATTTGCCGAGGGGGCAGCTGCACCTATGGAGTACGTGTCCATGGTGTGCTTGACCTCGGCGTGGGTGACCGGCAGGCTCCAGTCCACCGTCTCCTCGTGCATCGCCTCCTGCGCCGACGCAGCCCTTGTTGGTGATTCACATCAGCACGCGGGGCCCGACGGAGCCCAGGAGCAGCATGGGCCACTGCCAGGATGAGCCGATTATGCTTACCGTGGGAGCGGTTGACTGCGGTCTGCACATCTGCAGTAGCAGGGTACGATTGGCAGAGAGGCACACGGCAGGCGGGCTGGCCCGCACCTGCTGCTCCTCGGTGTCGTACTTGATGTCCGGCGCCTTGTCGTCGTGCGTGTAGTACCCTTTGCGCTGCAGGTCCGACGTGATTGGCAGCTTCCTCACCGTCTTCGTCAGGTTCATCCTTTTCTGCGGAGCATGGCAAGGCATTCGTCTTGTGGTCCGTTCAAGTTTCGGTTTGATATGCCCTTCGACAATATCTGATGTCGGCACATGGCTGCAGCGTACATGGAACACGAGGCATCGGCAGGGTGCAGCAAGCGTGACAATACGCCAGCTCTGGACACAGGCGCAGCGACAGTGGTAGCAGTGCACAGGAGTTAGGCAGCCCCTCTGACAGTGAAGCCGGTCTGCGGGCGGCGCACCGTGCCAAGCGCGTCGCTGACGTCGAGCGTGGCGAACTCGCAGGACAGGGCTGGGAAGCTGATGTTGAAGTTTATGCGCAGCAGCTCGCCGTGCGCACTGCGGTCCACCACCAGCTCCGACTTGGTGTCTACCGCCATGAACGACGAAAATTCCTGCGGCCGAGACCACACAGGTGTTGACGCATGAGGGTGCCTTCTTATGCTGAAGTGCAAAATTGCCAAGTAAACCTTTACCGCTCACATCTGTGCATGTGAGGACATATTGATCAGGCAGAGCAGGCACCGTAGGGACGCACCAGCACTATCAGCAGCAGTATTGCACCCGTTGCTACCAGCGACATTGAAGCTCCAGCGAGCGTCGCCTCGGTGAGGTCGCTGTGATCGCAGGGACGGGTTGGGGGGTAAGTTGGCATGCAAGGGCAAGGCGGCGACATGTGTACATCGCGTGCTACTATCACTGACGACTTGCTCATGCATGCGAACGCAACCAATAGGATCGCTGCAATAGCATGCTGGCGTACCTCGGTATCTTCTTGTAGAAGTCGACGCTACGCAGCTTAGCGAGCCCTCGCCTCATGCTGGGCTACTCCGCGCGGCGGTGGGGGGCCAAGGAAAACGGAGAAACGGCCCTGTTCGATGTTATTGTCGCGTCGCTAAATCCTTCTGCCTATGCACATGATGATGGACAGAGCTCCCCGGAACAATACAGTTGTTCAGGCGTCCTCAGACTCCTGTCTGGGACACTCAGAACCGCTATGAGATCGCTGATCGAGCTGCAGTCCACCATTACTTTGCGCGACTCCGATTGGGTCGTCACCGACAGTCTGCCGGTAAACAGTCGACGACACCTCTTCCTGCGATCTCAGGGTCCACGCCGGTCCACCCCAAACGTGGGTTCCACCGTCCCTGCATCTTCACCTGCGCGGCGACAATCCTGCGCGAAGACGGCTCCGCGGCGCTGACGTCGGGTTCGTGAAGGAGTGCCGCCCAGGGTACAGGCCGTGAGCAGCAGAGCTGCTGCGCAGTGTGACCAGCACACGTGCACTCACTTCCGGGTTCAGCAGCCTCTGGGACAGCTGGGACAGCTGATCGAGGAGCTGCGGAGACAACTCTCGTCTGGAGCACGCAGCAGAGATGGCGGCGGACGAGGACCCTCTGAATGCCTTCAAGGCTGAGATTTCGGCACTTGAGGAGGTGGGCGGTTCCAGCAGATATAGGCAACTATTCGACATCACTCCTCAAGTGCTGCTTGCTTCATCGGACTGGCAGCAGGTGTGGCAAGCTCCAAGTATGCAAAGGCATGTCATGGAGTGGAGCACGCAGTGCCCAGAAAGTCAACCACACAGCTGACAATCTGCGCCTACATGGCAGGCTGCCGTGGAGGGCAACAACGAGGAGCGAGCAGCCACGCCGCCGCCGGAGGAGCGCAGCTTCGTGGACGACGACGGGACGGCGTACCAGTGGGACCCTGCGCAGCGGCGGTTCGCGGAGCTGGGCGCTCCTGCGGCGCCGTCATACGGCGTCGAGGAGATGACCTTCGCGGTCGAGCCCGAAGTCATCCCCGCGATGCCGCGGAAAGAGGCGCGTCCCCACTGCCACCTGCACCATGTGCAGCGCAGCACTCGACATGATACCCCTAAACCGAGCTCTCCGCTCAGCATGCACCAAAGTGCGCTATGGAGCTCAAATTGGGCCTTGAGCTTTTGTGCGAATGGAGCAGGTATGTAGTCATGTTTCAACAAATGAGATGGTCGTCACAACGGTGAAGAGCTGCGACGCAGGACCTCGAGGACGAGGACGCAGACGAGGACGACGCCGCCGGCGACGCGAGCGCTCCGAAGCGGCCAGGCGCCGACAAGCGGAAGCTGGCAGAGGCCTTCGAGCGGGAGCGCGGCAAGCAGAAGAGGGCCAAGGAGGCTGCTGACAGCAAGGTCTGCTGCCCATCACTCTTGGTCCACGTCGTGTGTGCATGTGTTGTTACTAGATGTTTCGACCCGTGTTGAGCATTGTGTTGTGTGCAGATCGCAACAAGCCCAAGGCAATCCTGCAAATGCGTCATGATTGCGATGCCCACTGGACCATGTGATGATATATGCCGGTGTGGGCGGATGAGATGGGCTGCTGATCGTGATACTGGCTCTGGCAAGTTGCAGGAGTCCTGGTTCCAGCTGAAGCAGAACACGAGCGTGTATGTGACGGGGTTGCCGCCTGATGCCACGGAGACGGAGGTGGCGCAGCACTTCAGCAAGTGTGGCGTCATCAAGCTGGATGAGGAGCAGCGGCCGCGCGTCAAAATCTACAGGCGCGCTTTCACTGTGTTAAGGTTGCACTCCTTCGCTGGTCTGGTTGCCAGTCAACGTGGAGGGTGCTGCCGCCCTGCGCAGCTGTCCTTTCGTCCCTGCCTTTGCAATCGTCTCCAAGTCCATGATCATGTCAAGCGCCCCGATGCTGATGTGAGAGCCCGGCCTCATGCACGATTGGCACATGTGCTCTACTGTCATGCTCAAGGCTCCCTTCCAGTCACGACGGTGCCCAAACCGCTCCGTCGCCTCGTGCTGGCAAGGCTGCATTGAGGTCTGTCCGACATCTGCAGGGATGAGGGCGGCGCCGTGAAGGGTGACGGGTTGGTGACGTACCTGAAGGCGCCCTCCGTGGATCTCGCCGTCCAGATCATCGACGGCACGCCGCTGCGAGACGGGCTCCAGCAGCCGCTCTCCGTGTCCCAGGCACGCGGCTGCACATGATTGTTTCTTCCTGCCATCCCATGGCAGTGAGGTCCCGCAGCGGTGGCAGCATCTTATTGCATAATGACAGAGCATCGTGCGTCCCGCCCTTGGGTTTGCTGACACCTGATCTAGCGGGTCATCAATCCAGTGCCGGCAGTTTCCTATTCACCTTGCGTCCTCAGCATGCACTGTGAGCCCAGGTGCCCACTGGTCTGGTGGTGGGCCCGCAGGCGAAGTTCGAGCAGAAGACGGACTTCGCCGGCAAGAAGAAGCCGGCGAAGAAGCAGAAGGCGAAGAAGGTGCTGGTGAAGCAGGAGGAGCGGGAGCTGGGGTGGGGCGGCTTCGACGATGTCGCGCCGCCGACGCGCACCACCGTCGTCCTGCGGAACGTGTTCGCGCCGACGGACTTCGTGGAGGACGCGAC
>JAABUX010003667.1_pt1 | contig 20144 bp, 20 predicted proteins | sample 5561851 | NCBI WGS metagenome assembly JAABUX01 (sample SAMN10711883, study PRJNA513361) | rock metagenome | isolation source: Antarctica rocks | place: Antarctica: Victoria Land, Richard Nunatak red sandstone | collected 2016-01-03 | reverse complement strand
CCAGCGGCTTCCTGATGCCATTCGATCCCCACGATGCTTTCCTCCGTATCGTCGGGCAGGTCGTTCGGGACGATGCGAAGGTCGCGAGGAAGAGTACGCGAGAAAACGACCATGGTCGATGCTCCTGATAAACGGATGCGAGAGAAACGCCGCCCTCTTACCTCAGCATAGAAAGACGGAAACCGCTCTTAGGCATAGTATAACGGCAGCTAAGCGCGGGAGTTCGTTGGCTATGTCCATATGATCGACAACGCGGATTAGCGCGCGTCCCGCTTGGCCTCCGGCGCGGGAGCGTCGCGCTCGATGGTGGGAAAGAGCCGCGCCTCGCGCGCCGTGGGCGTGCCGGGGTCGAGGTAGCCCCAGCCCCCCGACGCGGACGGCGGCTGGTCGCCCAGGCCCAGCGCCTGACGTAGTTCGAGCATGCGCGTCGGCATGACCGGCAGCAGCAGCGAGGCGGCGATGCCCAGCGTCTCCGCCGCGTAGTACAGCGTCGTGGCCACGCTGTCGTGGTCGCCGTTCTTGAAGGCCGTCCACGGTTTTTTTTCTTCGAGATAGCGGTTCACGCGCTGCGCCAGGGTCAGGGCCTCACCGAGCGCCAGGTGCGGGGCCATGGCCTGTATATGCGCCCACACCTTGCCCGGTGCGGCGGACGCGGCGTCGCGCAGGTCGCGGTCCACCGGCGTCTCTGAGCCGGGGTCGGGGATCGCGGCCTCGTGATAGCGCGCAATCATGGAGACGGTGCGGTTGACCGCGTTGCCGAGGTCGTGGGCCAGGTCGGCATTGTAGCGCGTCACAAAGAGGTCGCGCGTGAAGTCGAGGTCGGATCCGAAGCTCATCTCGCGCAAGAGGCAGTAGCGCATGCCGTCGACGCCGAGGAGGTCGGCCAGGCGCGCGGGATCGCGGAACAGGTGCAGCGCCTCCAGGCGCTCCGCTTCTTGCAGCTCCGCGCGATCGCTCTTGCCGCCCTTGACCCCGCCGATAGTCCAGTAGCCGTGGACGTTGAGATGCCGGAACAAGGGGATGCCAGCGGCCTGGAGCATACACGGCCAGTAGATGCCGTGCGGCTTGACGATGTCTTTGCCCACCAGTTGTTCGCCCGGCCAGTAGCGCGCGTAGAGGTCGCCTTCGGGATAGCCGAGCGCCGAGACGTAGTTGAGCAGCGCGTCGAACCAGACGTAGGTCACGAAGTTCTCGTCGAACGGCAGCGTGATGCCCCAGGTCAGACGGCTCTTGGGCCGCGAGATGCAGAGGTCGTCGAGTGGATCGCGCAGGAAGGCGAGCAATTCACGGCGGTACTGCTCCGGGCGCACCAGATCGGGCTGCTCCGTGAGCGTATCGATCAGCCACTGCTGATAGCGGCCCATGCGGAAGAAGTAGTTCTGCTCGGCAATGTACTCGGGCGTCGTGCCGTGCTGCGGGCAGCGGCCGTCCACGAGTTCTTTCTCGGTGTAGAAACGTTCGCAACCCACGCAGTAGCGCCCGCCGTACTCACCGAAGTAGATGTCGCCGCGGTCGTAGATCTCCCTCAACACGTGCTGGACCACGAGCTTGTGCCTGTCCTCAGTGGTGCGGATAAAGTCGTCTGGCTGGGCGCCCAACCGCTCCCACATCGAGCGGAACGAGGCGCTGACCTTATCGGCCAGTTGCTTGGGCTCCTCACCAGCGGCGGCGGCCAAAGAGGCGATCTTATCGCCGTACTCGTCGGTTCCCGTGAGGAACCGCGCGTCTTCGCCATAAAGGCGATGGTAACGCGCCATCGCATCGGCCAAGGTCGTAGTGTAGGTCGAGCCCAGGTGCGGCGCGCCGTTCACATAGTAGATGGGCGTGGTGATGTAGTACGTATCAGACATAACATTCATGGTATCAGAGGGTCGCCAGGTTAAGCGTAGGAACGTATAACGCCGCTTGACGTCCGTTCACGACGACCGTCGGCGCGTGTTTAGAGGTGTACGGGCGGCCGCTGTCGCATGGAGTAGCGGCGGACCATCGGCGCGACCACCTCGATGACCAGCAACTCGAGCACCGCGGCGAAGGGCACGCCGAGGATAGCCCCGGCGATGCCGAGCAGCGCCGATCCGACGAGGATGGCGATGGTGATGGAGAGTGGGTCGATCTTAACCGCGCGGTTCATCACCAGCGGCACGAGCGTGTTGCTCTCGATCTGCTGGATAATGAGGTAGAGCACGGCGACTTCAAGGGCTTTAACCGGACCGCCGATGGCGAGAGCGAGCAAAATAGCGGGCGCCCCACCGATATACGGCCCTATGATAGGGATAGACTCGGTAAGTCCGGCTGTTACACCAAGCAGAAAGGGGTAGGGGAGGCCGAGAATCGCCGTGCCGATGCCGCTGAACAGGCCAATAACCACCATGTTGACCGCGACGCCGCGCAGATATCCACCCGTGCGCACGCCCATCTCGGAGATGACGTCGGACGCCTTGGTTTGCCCGTCGACGGGAAAAAGACCGACGACGAACCCTTTCAAACCATTGGTCGTCGTCAGCCAGAAAAAGGCCATCAGCAATACGAGAACGGTGTTAAAGATGAGGGTGACCACGATGACCGGACCGCGCAGCAGCACGGGCGCCAGGTTGGCTGCCGCGCCGCCTATCTGATTGGGAAGGTTCTTCAACAGGTTCTCGACCTGCGTATTGCCCTTGAGAGACGTGCGCAACTGATCGGCGGAGTGCTGTACCTGAGCCATGTAGTGGGGCAGATTGTTGACAAGTTGAGTGATCTGTGCGACTAAGGGTGTGGCCAGTAGATAGAACAAATAGCCCAACCCGCCGATAAATACGAGATAGATAAGCAAGACCGCGAGGGGCTGAGGGATATGACGTCTATTGAGCCATTGGACGAGCGGTCGGATGCCCTCGGCCACCAGGATGGCGATGAAAACCATCACCATCACGTCGAGTGCGGCGCTGAGTAGGAGGATCGCGGCGACCAGCCCTATGACGATCGCCGCGGCCAGCCAGAGCGTGCGCGGCTCGACGATAACGCGATAGGAAGCGTCGCCTCGTTCTATCATGGGGGTGGGAAGGTCGTGCGGTTTGACGATCTCAGCCATGCGTCTCCAGACACCCTTTCGCTTTTTGCAGCGCGAACGCTAGCACATGAGGCGTCTCTAGGCCAGACGTACCTGTGCGCCGGACGCTGTCTGGCGCCGTCCTCGCACGCGCCGCACGGTCTGTCTGGCCGCGACGGCGCTGGCAGCGGACATCGTTTCTTTTGCCAGTATAGCAAGCGTCATTGAAGGCAAAAAACCCTGGACCGAGCGACGGATCGCCTGGCTCAGGATCTATCTCTTTCACGACAGTGCATATCTCGCGCCTCCTCGAGGCCGCGCCGTCTGACGATCTCGCTCACGGGTGGACGAAGAACGCCGCCGCCAGGACGGCATAGGCGGCGAGCAATTGCGCCCCTTCCAGCCAGGTGCTCTCGCCATCGGCGACAACCAGATTGACCAGGCCGACCGCTCCGACGACGGCGACGACCTCAAATGGGTCGAACAATAAGTCCATCGGTTTGTTCAACACGAGGCCAAGCAGCACGAGCACGGGCGCGACGAACAAAGCGATCTGCGTCGCGCTGCCCAGGGCGATCGAGAGCGAAAGGTCCATGCGGTCACGCATAGCCACCGTGACCGCGCTGGCATGCTCGGCCACGTTGCCCAGAATGGCCACTAGAATCACACCGACAAACACGGGCGACCAGCCTAGTCCCTTTGTGAGTCCTTCGACTCCTTGAACAAGGAGTTCGGAGAGCAGCGCTACGCCGACGGTCGCGGCCAGCAGAACGGCGACGGAACGGCGCGGCGAAGCACGCGCCGTTCCATGCAAGGCGACTTCATCGTCTTCCGTGAACAGGTGAGCGTGCGTACGCAGTGAGAAAATCAGGCCCGCGCCATAGGCCGCCAGCAGCACAAGGGCCACGGCGACGCTGAGGCCATGCACCGTGGTCGGGGAGATGCGCGTGGTGGACGCAAGCAGCGCGGGAACGAGTAAAGCGCCGCCGGCGAGGGCAAGTTGGACGCTGCCGGCTCCCGCGGCAGTACGATCGAAGCGTTGGCGCTCGCGTCGCCACCCTCCGAATAAAAAGGACGTGCCGACCACGGCCAGGACGTTGCCCAGCACCGAGCCGATCAACGAGGCTTTGACCACGTCGTACAAGCCGGCTTGCAAGGCGAACACGGCGATGATCAACTCCGTGGCATTGCCGAACGTGGCGTTGAGCAAGCCACCAACGGCGACGCCGAGCTTTCCCGCTAGTTCTTCCGTCGCGCCGCCAATCAAACGCGCAAGGGGCACGATGGCCAGACCGCTTAGGAAAAACACCGGCGCCGCCCCCCAGTGCAGCAACGCCGCCGCCAGCGCGAGCGGCGCCGCCAGGAGTAGATAGTCGAGCGGGTGTGGTCTCCAGCCGCGCCTGGGCGTCATGCCGTCCACACGCTCGACGTGCCCCGCCGCGTCTTGTTCGCTTTCCCGGTCATCAACGCCCTTTTTCCATTTGCGCGCCCCTCTTCGTCTTGTATGGTACACGTCGTGGCGCCCGACGATGCCGCCTGTTTGGAGATGCCGCGGCGTCTTACCATACGAGGCTCGGTTCCAAGAAGGGATTAAAGGGCGACTAGGAGGTCTCCACGAGCGTCCACGCGAACAAAACGGACGAAGGATGATAAGGAACCAAGAAGACGCGAAACATCGGGGCCGCGGCGCCGCCGAAAGAGGGTGTTGGCAAGGTTGGAAGAGGTCGTCGGGGGATCGCCGTAGGTACGGGGCGACAGCGCGAGAAGGGGGGCCAGAATGTCCAAGCCCTTCGGGCCTACGATGGCGGCGATAGCGGGACGATAATAGAAAACGAGAGGCCGTTGCGGGGGTTTGGGCTGTGCCCCCGCGACGGCCTCCGTCTTTTTCCTAAAGCTCTACGACGCGTGGAGGCCCTTACGCTTGCGGCTGCTCCGGCGCTGGCGCCGCTGCTGGAGGGCCGGCAGGACCGACGGCGCGCCGTGCCGGCGCAGCCCCAGGCGCCAGCATAAGCGTCATCGTACGCCCCTCGGGGATCACGTTGCGCTCGATGAACGAAACATCGCTCAAACTCGCGGCGAGGTCGGAGAGCACCTTACGGGCGACTTCGGGGTGAGCTTGTTCGCGCCCGCGCATACGCACCGTCAACTGTACCTTTGACCCCTCGCTGATCCATTTACGGATAGCGCGACTCTTAGTCTCGAGATCGTGCGAGTCCGTATCTGGTTTGAGCCGTACTTCCTTTAACTCCGTCGGCTTCGTGTTCCGCTTGCTCTCGCGCTCTTTACGATCTTGCTCGTAGCGGTGCCGTCCATAGTCCATCAGCCTGCACACCGGCGGCTCGGCCGTCGCCTGAACCTCGACGAGGTCTAGCCCCAAGTCGAGAGCGCGTTGCATGGCGTCCTGCGTCAGCATCACGCCGAGCTGCGCTCCATCTTCGCCGATCAGACGAACTTCGCGCACGCGGATGGCGCCGTTGAGGCGCGTGCGCGGCGGGGCGGGCGGGCGGGGCGCGCCACGGTTGCTCACAGAGACCTCCCGGACTGTTGAGAGAGGGGCAACGAAGTTGAAGTTGAGGTAAGGAAGTGGTGATAGTAGGGCGTCGTCGTAGTAAGACTCCTTTTGATAATGCGCCGTTCCGTAGACAGTGGTCGCGCTCCGCACGGATACGAAAGTAAAGATCGTCTGTTGCCGGGGTGCGGAAAAAGCAGGGGCTATAAAAGACACCCTGCTACGACCTTCATATTACCATGTTTGGGCAAGAACTAGCACCCCTATTGACACCCCTCCTAATTTTTGATATTATCGCACCCGTTGTGGTCTTTCGTGTCGTGTATCGAGGGCGCGCCGCCGCGACGCACGCTTCCATGTAGATCAGAGTGCGTGGAAGCAGGCATGGCTATCATTCGCGATACCCCCGGTTGCAGCAAGCGTGCCGCGTGCTGCGGTAAGCAAGAATTCGAGCGCCTCGAGAGCGCGTTGGAAAGGGGCAGTTTGATTTTGAGGAAGGCTACACTTGCCCTTGCTCTCACGGCCGCTATGACGCTAACCCCTGCTTCGCTTCTCCTCCCCTCTCCCATACCAGGCAGTGAGCCGCAAGAAACCCGCCTGGCCTATGCACCACTCGCGATGGACTTCATCTTTCCCGTGGGCGCCCCCTACGCGCCCCCTACCTTCGCGCAGGGCAACGCCAACGGCTACTACATCTCGCAGATGTTCAACAACTCCTGCGACCCCTCGCTGCAGCAGGGCTACAGCAACAATGGCGTGTACTACTGCGGCCATACCGGCGTCGATCTCGCGGACAACCAGTCTGGCGGCGTCGTGCGCGCGGCCGCCAACGGCGTCGTCGTGCACGCAGGCTACTCGAACTTAGGCTACGGCGCGATGGTGCGCATCCAGCATCTGCTGTCCGATGGAACGTACATGTACACGCAGTACGAGCATCTTCTGTATGGCTCGATCACGGTCAATCCGGGCGAGGTCGTCTCGATCGGCCAGACGGTCGGCGCCGTCGGCTCCACGGGCTTCGCCTCGGGGCCGCACCTGCATTTCGAGGTGAAATCGGTCAACGAAGACGGCGCCGGCTATACCTACGGCAACGCCGCGCTGATCGTCGGCTACTACGACCCGATCGCCTACGTGTTCGCCCACCTGGCGTCCCCGCCCGCGGCGGCAGCTGCCGCGACGGCCACTTTCGCCGCGCCTACCGCCACGCCGATCCCCGCTCCGGCGACGGCGACACTCCCCCCTCCACCGTCCGCGACGACGGCTCCTCCGACCCCGCCGTCTTCCACGGCGCCGACGGCCGTGGCCATGGGGCCGGTCGATGCGCTGCCGCCCCTTGTCGCGCAGGCGCAGGCTGTCGACGTTTCCCCCACGCCTGGTGCGACGGTCGACCCGTTGCAAGCGTTCAACCAGCAGTACAGCCAGTTCGTGACCGTGACGGCCGATCGCCTCTACGTGCGCACGGGATCGAGCTATGCCTCTCCCACGTTAGGCGCCGTGATGTCGGGCGCCCGCGTGGCCTACCTGGGCATGAGCGGCAACGGTTGGGTGCATATCGCCATGCCAGGGAACGTCACAGGTTGGGTGGTGCGCCAATGGGTCGACGCCAGCTTCCTGCCTCCTTTGCCGTCGTTGAACGGCGCCGCGGTGTCCGGTCCGTATGAGACGGTGCTCGACGACCGTTATCCCGCGCGCTCGGGTCCAATGATGCACGACGAGGCGATCGAGCCGCTCTGGGTCGGTGAGAAACTCGTCTACCTCGACACCAAAGTGAGCTGGGACCACGTGCTGTTGCCCTCTGGACGCACCGGCTGGGTTCTCAACTGGTACCTCCAGAAGCCAGCGGCCCCGGCGACTCCGACGCCAGCACCGATGACGCCAATACCCGCCCCGGCGACTCCGACGCCAGCACCGATGCCTCCAGCAACCCTGACGCCGGCACGGGCCTCTCAGCCGTGGAGAGCCCGCCGCGCGCGACCGCACGTCGCGGTGGGCTCTCCATCACGCGGTAGTGATGCTGCCGTCTACGTGACGGGCGCGCAATTGCGTCTGCACAACGGTCCGCGCCTGGGAGCCACGACGATCGACGTGTTGCCGCTGGGCACGCGTCTGATGCTGCACGGCTACCACATTAGCTGGGCGGACGTGACGACGTCCACGGGCGAACGCGGCTACGTGCTGCGGACATTCGTCGCCCCAACGCCCTCCTCCACGGCCTCCCCCCCACGGGGCGCCACGGAAAGGACGGTCGGGCGTCAGGTGCATCCGCACGTAGCCACGCGGACGCAAGAGACCACGACGGCCACGCTGCCCGAAGTGCGCGTCGTGGTCGCCGCGGGCGTCAACCTGCGCCGTACGGCTGGCACGACGGCTAAAGTCATCATCGCTGTGCCGAAAAACACCGTTCTGTTGCTGCAAGGCTCCAACGCGACGGGCCAGTGGTCTTTCGTAGAAACGCAAGACCACAAAGCGACCGGTTGGGTATACCGCTCCTTCGTCGCACCAGTGAAGACGGCGTCCACAACCTAAGGTCACAGGCGTTCCCCGCGCCGCGCGAACCGGCAACGGATAAAGGGCTCCGTCCACCTGGATGGAGCTCTTTATCTATTTGACGCCGCTCATGCACTGAACCGCCGGCCTCCCCATCAGGGCGCCCCGACTTTTTCGATCCGCTTTAGAGCGTGCCTGTCGTGTCGCCCAGGCGGGTTTTGGCATAGATGCGATTGACGGCCAGCGCCACGTCTAAACCCTCCAGCACGATCGTGTCGCCCTGACCGTACGTGCGATAAAGCCACAGGTCGCCGGCACGGTGGTAGTGCTCGACGCGTGGCACGGTTTGATCGACGAGCAGATAATCTTGTACGCTCGGCATGGCGCGATACTCGGCGAGCTTATCCGCGCGATCAACATCCTCGGTCGATTCAGAAAGGATTTCAACGAGGACGCGCGGATACAGGAGGCGTATGTCGTCCCCCGCCGCGGCGTCACGCGGATCACAGCTTACGCTTATGTCGGGATAACGGTAGGAGTTGGAGCCTGTTTGGACCCGTGCGTCCGGGCTGTAGACGATGCAGGGGCTTTCCTCGAGCGCATTGCCCAGCAAACGGACCATGTTTTGCGTCAACACGGCGTGGTTGTTGGTTGCACCGGCCATGCCGTCGATCTCGGGATAGACAGGATAGACCCAGCCGTCAACGTACTCGTGCTTTTCCCCGCTCATGGTCTCGAAGGCGAGGTACTCCTCGACGGTCATCCGTAGGCGCTCTACGCCCCGGCGACGCAGCCTCTTGAGGTTCACAACCATCGTCGTTTTCTCCCGCGCTTCGTGAGCATGAAACGTGTATCCCGTGGACCGCGACTCTAAAGCGGCGTGGCCCGGAAACCGTCGGCGTAGAGGTGGCCTAAGCGCACGCGGGTGATCGTGTTGGCTGTGGTGGTCGCGGCGTCGGCGTAGACGCGCAGGTAGTTGTCGGTTAGCCCATCGCGCGTCTCTGACTTGGTCTCTTCCCAGAGCACGTGCCCCACGGAGTCCCTTTCTTCGCGTCGGAACCGCTCGGCGTGGCGCGCGGAGAGGTCGCGCAGCGCGCGGGCGCGGCGGCCCTTCTCCTCATCGCCTACCTGACCCTCGAAGCGCGCCGCCGCCGTGCCCCGACGCGGCGAGTAGGGGAAGACGTGGATGCCTGCTAGCGGCAGCCCTTCCGCCAGCTTGTAGCTCTCGTCGAAGAGGCATTCGTCTTCGCCAGGAAAGCCGACCATGAGGTCGATGGTGACGGCGAGGCCGGGAATGGCGGTGACGGCGTCGCGCACGAGCGCCGCGTACCACTCGGCGTCGTAGGGGCGGCGCATGGCGCGCAGGATTGTGGTGGACCCGCTCTGCAAGGGCAGGTGCAGGTGGCGGCAGAGGCGCGGATCGCGCCAGAGCGTGAAGAGGTCGCGGTCGACGTCTTGCGGCTCGACCGAGCTGAGGCGGATGCGCACGTCGCGCGTGCCCTCCAGCATAGCCGCGAGCAGATCGTACAGGTGCGGTGCGTCGGGTAGGTCGCGCCCGTAGGAGCCGAGCAGGACGCCGCTGACCACGATCTCGCGGTAGCCCCAGTCTTCGAGCCGCCGCGCCGCCGCGACCACTTCGTCGAGCGGGACGGAACGTGGTCCGCCGCGCGCGCGCGGGATGATGCAGAACGAGCAGCCGGCGTTGCAACCGTCCTGCACCTTGAGGTTGGCGCGCGTGCGGCCCAGCGCGGCGGGCGTGGCCCCAGCACGCAGCGGCAGAGGCGCCCGCGTGGTCACCGTGGCCAGGGGAACGGGCAGCGACGAGCCGCGCGCGGTCCGCGTCGCCGCGACAGCGGCCACGGGCTCCGGGGCGTCTGTCTCCAGCGCCAGCGTGGTGCAGCTTCCGCGCGCTTGGCGTTCGCGCTCGACGATCGCCACGAGGTCGTCCTTGCGCCCGTTGGGCACGATAAGCACGTTGCCGGGCAAGACGCCGTCGAGGCCGTGGTTGGCCACGGAGACGTAGCAGCCCGTTGCGACTACGAGGGCAGTAGGGTCACGCCGGGCGGCCTTGCGGATCTCGCCGCGCGATTTGCGGTCGGCCACGTGCGTGACGGTACAGGTATTGACCACGTACACATCTGCTTGCTCGTCGAAGTCCACCACGCGATAGCCGCGCGCCATGAATTGCCGCCCCAGCGTCTCGGCTTCGCCGTAGTTGACCCTGCATCCCAACGTCGAGAAAGCTACCCTCGGCCCGTCCATCTCCATCGTCGTCACGCGTGTTGCTCCTCCTCTTCACCATAGCAGAGCAACGCCGCCAGCCCAGCTTTGAGGTCGAGGATTGGCTTCCTACTTAGCGGGAGTCCAGCCCAGTTCGTGGAGCAGGGGCAGGAGGTCGTCGATGGGCAGGCCGACGACGGCGAGGTAGGGACCGTCAATCTTCTTGATCAGCATTCCTCCCTGTCCTTGCGCGCCGTAGGCCCCTGCTTTGTCCAGCGGTTCGCCCGTGGCCACGTAAGCGGCGATCTCGGCGGCGTCCAGCGGGCGCATGGTCACGAGCGCGGGGACGGCCAGCGTGCGCTCCGCTCCGTCCGACGCGCGCACCACGGCGAGGCCGGTCACGACACGGTGCGTGACGCCTTGCAGGGCTCCAAGCATAGCGCGGGCGTCTTCCTCGTCGACCGGTTTGCCGAACACGCGGTCTTCGAGCGCCACGGTGGTATCGGACCCGATCACCAGCCCCTTGTCGTGGCGCGCGGCCACGGCGCGCGCCTTGGTCAGAGCCAGACGCACCACCATCTCCTCGGGCGTCTCGCCAGGCACGGGCGTCTCGTCCACGTCGGCTGGTTCGATGGTGAAGGGCACGCCGAGGAAGCCCAGGATCTCGCGGCGGCGCGGCGAGGCCGAGGCCAGGACCAACGGGAGGGACATCGTCGTCGGCACATCGTCTATAGACATAAATGCTTATCTCTTTTCTTTATTCAGGCCGCCGTAGAATAAGCTCAGACGCGCTTTCGATGCCGTCCAATCTTGGTGAGGTCGAGAACGTGCTTTTGATGGTAGGGGAGTTTCGCGCCTCAGTGAACTGGTCACGTAGGCCGCGCCGCTGCCGTTCACCAAGGCGGATCCGTCGTCATGTCTCTTTCAGCGGCGAGAGAAGATGGTCGAGCGTATCGAGAACCTGAGCCGCACCTCGTGCGAGTGCGTGTAAGACAGCGGTTCCCAGGGATCTCTCATCGTCTGGTGAGGCGGCGAGGGCGTCCAGAAAGCGATCCGTCGCGGTGGTGAGGTCGTCGCTGTATACGGACATCAAAGGCACGGCCCGGGCGTCCACGGCGCGCTCCACCGCGTCGGGAAAGCGTCCTAGCACCGCGATCAGCGCGGATGCTCGTCGTCCGACTGAGAGGGCGTCCCGCTCGTCGCGTCGGACGGCGTCGTGCGCGGCGACGACAGGATCGCGCGGGCTCTCGGCGCGCGTGCCAGCGCCAGCGGCGGCGAGGCGGTCCCGCATGGCGCGGCGGCGGGACATCGAGCTTCCCCCCGTGGAGACGATTTTTTGTAGGTCGAGGGTCGTCGCGGCCGCGATCTCAACGCCGATCAGCGCGTCGTGGAGCGCCGTGGCGGCGTCCGGTTGGGGCGCGGGAGTCATCTCGTTGTCCCGTTGGGACATGGGCGTCTCGGGTTGGGGCACGGGCGTGGCGACCCATGCAGCGGTCAGCACCTCGCGCGCGGACTCTACCGTCATCACACGAGAGCCGTCAGCGCCGGGCGCATCTAGGACCGCGACGGGGCCAGGCACGAGCAGGTGCAGACGCGGGTAGCGGCCTTTGAGGCGCAGCGCGGCGACGGCGGCGACCAGGATACGTGGTCGATCGGCCCCTTCGACGGACGCGGCTAGGATCAAATCCGTCGTCGCGCCGGGATCTGTAGACAACGGGCGCGCGGCGCCGATCCGCGGCGTCGGCGCGCCCAGAAGGTAGTAGGCGACGAGGTCGCGTCCGGCCTCGGTCCAGGCGCCGTCGGCGTCGCGCAAGACGATCGCCGTCTCCACCCCATCCGCTTGTCCGCGCGCGTCCGTGTCCACGGTGAGCGCTCCTTCCTGGCCTTGACCTCGTACGGTCCGCGCGGAGGCGATGGCCGCGACGAGGTCGCCGGGCGGCGCCGCGTCACCGTCGGGGACAGTGGAGGGGGGGCGGCGCTCGGCCACGCGGTCGCCGCGGAAGCGGTAGAGACGCGCTAGCGCGGCGGTCAACGCCGTGGCGCGCGCGGCGTCGAGCGACGAGGACGGGCTAGCGTCGTAGGACCAGATCTCGACCGCGCGTGCATACAACGCCTTATCCCGACCATAGCGAGGACCGTCCGCGGCGAGCGCGTCGAGGACGAGGTGGGCGTAACGGTCGTCGTCGGCGTAGAAGTTGATGAAGCCCGGACCGGCCACGCGCACGTCTCCGACGAGCAAGAAGGAGGAGCGATCGAGCCTGGCCACGATCTTCTGGGCGATGGCCAGAGGATGGTCTTTCCAGAGACGCGGTAACTGGAAGGCCACGTTGCAGGCCAGCAAGCCCATATCGTCGCGCGGGGGGACCTCGAACACGTAGCCGGCAGGCGCCTTGACCTGCGCCGCGACGAGCGCGGCGCACTCGTCGCGGAAGGTAGCCAGCGGGTCGATAAGCATCTTCCTCCGTATTGTAAACATGGCTGGACAGACGGTGTGCGCGATGCTTAGAGTATAGTTGAGGGAACTACAACGAGATGCATCTGTCGGGCGAGAGGAGAGCGATAAGTGGCTGAGGCGACGCACCGTGAGGTCGAGCTACGCCTGGTCGTGGCCGACCGAGCCGTCCTGGAGGAAAACCTGCGCGTGGCCGGGGCCACGACTATCGGCGAAGGGGTTATCCAGACGAGCGCCTTCGATTTCGACGATGGGCGCCTGCGTACAGGACGCCAGACGCTGCGCCTGCGCGAGGACTGGAACGGCACGACGTTGACGATCAAGAGTCCCGCGGCCGCCACGAGCGATGAAGACGCGGGCCGCATGAAAGTGCGCGACGAAGTCAACGTCCCACTGAGCGCCGGAGCTGGGCCGGACGCACGCCTATTTCTAGGAAGCCTGGGCCTGCGCGAGACCTTGCGGTACGCGAAGCGTCGGGCATCGTGGGCGCTGGGTGAGGCGCGTATCGACATCGACGTGCTGGACGACGGCGGCGCCTGCTTCGCCGAGATCGAGGGCGACCCGGAGACAATTACAAGAATGCGTGCTGCCCTCGGTCTGGACGACGCCCCGATCGAGACGCGCTCCTACTTCGCCATCGTGCGCTTGGCGCGCCAGGGGCAATAACGGGCAAAACGGAGAAAGGGGCGGACGGCGCATCGCGCCGTCCGCCCCTTTCTCCGCGGGTTCCAGGACTTAGTTGTCGTGGCCCGTAACTTTGTTTTCGATGTCGCCAATGCCCTGCTTGACGTTGCCCTTGCCCTCGTCGCCCATGCCCTCGGCCTGCTTCTTGCGGTCGCCGGTGATGCCGCCGATGGCCTGCTCGGCCTTGCCCTTGACCTGATCGACGATGCCTTCGCCCTGGGTCTTGTCGCCATCGCTCATAAGTATTCTCCTTATTTCTACATTAGAGCCCTTGGTAGTGGGCCTTATCCCGGCCCCTTCGCCGGTACATCATGTTCTTGAGCATGAAACATGCCATGGCGGAGAAATGACAGCAGGGGCTCCTGTTTCCGAGGACGCGAAAAAGCGGAGCGCTGCTGGAAATAACACACACCCGGCGACTATGGTCGCCGGATGTGTCATCTTTGCACGGAGCCCAGGGAGATGCGGTCTAGGGACGGCCTTGTGGACGGAACAAGATCACGGCGGTGAAGACGAGCATGATGACGACCATCTGGATAGCCAGAGCACCGTTGGCGTCGAGCGCGAGAACAGGCTGGAGCATGGCTAGACCTGCCCGAACGGCTGATCGCCCATGCCCGGAGCCTGGCCGAGGTCGACGTTCAGCGTGATCGTGCCGATCTTAGCCTCACCGACGTGGAGGTTGAAGTGGTAGACGCCCACGAACTCAAGCGGGAGCATGTTCAACTCCGCCACGAGGTTGCCGCTCTGACCGGGATAGGCCACGGCGAGTGGAATCTCCACGCCTTGGTCTTGCAGCACGTTGGAGCCCGTTGGATCGAGCAGTTCCAGGCGTACGGTGTAAGTTCCTGGTTCCATGTCGAGCACCGCGACCACGAAGAAGTGTGGATGCTGCACCGGCACGCCGGGCACGGTGATGCGGTCGAAAATGCCCATGATGCTGAGCTTGTCGTCTTTGCTGAACATGGCGTGGTCGCAGAGCACGCCGATTCTCATGTGCGGCGTTGAGAAAGCCGAAGCAGGCAGCGCCATAGGTAGAGCCTCCCTTTAGTAAAAGCGTGGGCGACGGCGCTCAGCCGTGCGGTGGATAATACAGGGTGTTGGCGACCAATGCCGTGGCGCTCTGGTCTTCGGGGATGCGTACGAGTAGTTCACCGTTCGTCTCGGTCCGCAGAGCTTGAAACATCGTGCCCATGGGATCGACGCGTTGCACGTGATAGACGTAGTGACGGGGGATGCCGCGATGCGTGAAGCGGATCTCCCAGTTGCGCCACTCGTCCGCGCCCGGCTTGCTCGTCGCCATAGCCAGAGGCTCAGGCCCCCGCACGTTGGTGACGCGGTGCTGCTTCAGAAGAAAGTCTTTTAGATCGTGCGCCAGCGCGCGTAGCTCATCGGACATGGGCGTTCGGCCCCTCCTCATCGCCTTATGGTCTCGCGCCGTAGTGTAGCACGTTTAGAGCGTGCGGCGTGCGGCGGGCGACTCAACCGGAGCATCTCTCGTACGGCGCGCCATCCACTAGGACCACTCACGAGCGGGCCTCCGCGATGGAGGAGATCAGCCCCGCGAGCATGACCACGCGGGGCACGATCGAGGAGACCCGCACCCACTCGTGAGGAGAATGCGCGTCGCCGCCGACCGGGCCGAGGCCGTCGAGGGTGGCGATGCCCAGCGCCGCCGTGGTATTGCCGTCCGATCCGCCCCCGGTCGCCGCCTCGCCCACGGAGACGCCTAGTGCGCGCGCCGCCTCCCCGTACCACGCGGCGAGGCGGTCGCCGCCCGCGCTGCGCTCCAGCGGTGGACGGGCGATGCCCGGCTCCAGGCGCGTCGTCGTGTCGGGCACGGTGCGGCGCTCCGCGTCCCTTTTTATCTCCGCCACGAGGGCGGCTAGACCCGCGGCGTCGACGGCGCGCACGTCGATCAAAGCATGGGCTTCGGCGGGCACGACATTGCGCCGCGTGCCGCCTTCCATCACGCCCACGTTGACCGTCGCTCCAGGATGGAGGCCGTTGAGCGCGTGCAGCGCGATGATATGGTGCGCCAACTCCAGCACGGCGCTGCGGCCTTTCTCCGGCTCGACGCCCGCGTGCGCGGCGCGACCTTGGACGAACAAGTCGAACACCGCCGAACCTTTACGCGTCGTCACGATATCGCCGTTGGCGCGTCCGGCTTCGAGCACGAGCGCGGCGGCACACCCGGACGCTTCGCGCTCGATCAGGTCGGACGAGGAAGCCGAGCCCGTTTCTTCGTCCGCGTTAAGCACGACGGTGATCTCGCCCCACGTGTCGGCGCCGCCCTCGCGCAGGGCCTCGACCGCGTAGAGGCCGGCCAAAACGCCCGCCTTCATGTCCGCCGTGCCTGGACCGCGCAGAAGGTCGGACCCGCTGTCGACGGACACGGGATGCGCTGCCGCCCAGCCCCTGGGGTACACGGTGTCGAGGTGCCCGAGCAAGAGGATGCGCGCGTCGCCGCGTCCCCGCAAGCGGGCGGTTAGGATGTCTCCCGTGCTCCGACCTGGTGTGCGTTCGACGGAGAACCCACGCGCGACGAGCAGCGTCTCCACCAGACCTCCCACCGCGTCGACGCCCTCTTTATCGTCCGTGCCGCAATCAACGGAGCAGAGGGCCGTGAGGTCGTTAAGGAACAGGTCGAGACGCTCTTGAATCAGCGCGAGAATAGCAGTGGGACCGCTCACGTTCTATCCCTTCTTTCGGCTCCGCCTTGGCTTACGGTCGAGTTATGTATCTTCAGGCAGCCTGTCTTGTCCTCGTCGCAACGCTTTTTCCATGGCCTGGAGGCGCGCGGAGAGACGATGCACCTCGTCCTCCGCCTGCCGTCGTTGCTCCTCGGCTTCACGGCGGGCGGCGACTTCTTGCCGCGCCAGATCTTCTGCTTCCGCGGCGCGGCTCTGCGCCAAGAGTTCCCGCAGCGGCGCCAGCCGCCCGAGCGCGGGCGTCCATCCGTCGTGGTCGCGTACCCGTAACAGCGGCCCCTCTACAAAGAACGCCAGATCCAGCACCGCGCTCTCCCACGCATCTTCCACCGCGCGCCATATCTCGAAGCGCCCTTCCGTGTCGCGTCGCCACGCCTTCACGCTCTCCGCGATGTAGTCCCCTGCCGGGTCGAACACGACGTACTCGGCCACGCCCGCGCCCTCGTACGCCGCGCGTTTGTCGCCAACGTCGTTCCTCCACGTCCTCTCGCTAGCAATCTCCACCACCAGGAGGGGAGGTCCCACCTCTGCCAGCGCGACCTCCGCCGTCCGCCCCGTGATCGGCGCGGCTAGCACAAAGACATCGGGGCGCGGACTGTAGGGGCGTCCGTCGAGATGGTGCAAGCCGGCGAGGCCGACTTCCTCACAGACGCCCCAGGAGGCGCCCCGCCGCTCGGCGACCGAGGCGAGTCCGGCGGCGACCGCGCCAGCGGCTTCCTGATGCCATTCGATCCCCACGATGCTTTCCTCCGTATCGTCGGGCAGGTCGTTCGGGACGATGCGAAGGTCGCGAGGAAGAGTACGCGAGAAAACGACCATGGTCGATGCTCCTGGTGAATGGACGCGAGAGAAACCTCTCCCCACCCCTGGCCAGAGGAAGACGAGGACTACTCTTAGGCACAGTATAGCGATACCGCCGTTGTCATGCCGATTGTCAGGGTGCCGCCCTGCTTTCCCGTGTTATGAACGGTGAGACCGCGAGCGCCCCGTCCTTCCTTGCGTTTGCGGACGATGGGCAGCAAGGGCGTTGGTAGGGGACCTGCACGATGACTATGCGGGAAAAGCGGTCCGGCGTCGAGTCGGGACCGCTGCGATGCATGAACATATGAGCATGAAGCCAGCCCGTTTTTGGTGTGAGGATTAGGTACGCATAGGTCGGCGTCGGAGTTTAGGTCGCCCCTTTAGACCGAGGGCCACGGCATAGAGTGATACGAGGTGGGATGGGGAAACTGGCCGCGCGCGATCAGGCGCTCGATGCGCTTGATCAACGCCTCGCACTCGCGTCCGCTGAGGAGCGTGCGCAATTCTTCCGTCACGCTGTCGCCTTTCTTGAGGGCGCCCAGCGTCGCCTTCATAGCCTCGACGAGGGCCTCGGGGAAAGCTTCACCGGCGAAGTCCCAGATAACCGTGCGCAGCTTGGGCTGCGTGCTGAAGGTCAGGCCGTGGTCGATGGCCCAGACCCTGCCGTCAGCCCCGCGCAGCACGTGCCCGGCCTTGCGATCGGTATTATTGATGATGAGGTCGAACAGGCAGATGCGCCGCGCCGCGTCGGGTATCTCCGCTCCAAAGGTGAAGTAGTGGGCGTTCGTATCGGCGTCGACGAACAACTGCACCATACCGACGCCGTAGGGGCCGTCGCGCACGACGGTCGGAGGCGTCAGGTTCCAGCCGAGGGCGGCGCTCAGCAGGTAGGCAGCGCGCTCACGACGATACAGCGTGCCCTCGGGAAAGTCGTAGAGCGGCGCCTCGCCGCGCAATGGCTTGTAGACGGCGTAGCCGCAGCCAGCTTCGGGATGCGAAAGGTTGACCAGGAAAGTGTAGTTCGAACCCCAGGGAATGACGCCGAACGAGTCGAACGTCGCGTCTTGGAGTAAGGACGCGATGTCGGCGCGATCCGGGTCCCAGGCGGACATCGTCCCTTGTGGACCCCAGCGGATCGGTTCATCATCGCGAAGACGTTGTCTGGCCATACGCGGTTCTCGCCCTTCCTGGACATGACGCGGGGCGCGGCCTGCCCTACTGTATTCGTCGCCCGATCGAGCCGGCGCTCGGCGCTAGCCTCATCTCCTCTATCATACCAGCGGGTCCGCTCGTGGCGGACCGGATGCCGCGCACGGGAAATCGCACCGTCCGCGTCGCAAAAGGACTGTGAAGGGCACGGGGTGTGAAGTGTCAGCGCGACGCGAAAGGGCAAGGCTTCACCGCCCCGCGCGACTTTATCGCGGACCCTGTCGTGAAGGGGCGGTGGCTATATGTTTTAGCTCGTCTCGCGCGGCAGGGGAGGAGGAGCGGACAACAACTTCTCGACGAGGTCTTCTAATTCGATGAGATCGAAAGGTTTGTAGAGTACGGCGTCGGCGCCCGCGGCGAGGGCGTGAACGGCGCCGGCCGCCGTCATCAAGATAATGGGCACGGCGGCCTGACCCCTGACCGCGGCCTCCGTGCGCAGCGCCGCGATCAGATCGGCGCCGCTCATATAGGGCATCATCAGATCGGTGATCAACAGGGCGGGCGCCTGAGCGTGCGCCAACTCCAGCGCCTGCCGTCCGTGGCGGGCGACGACGGGAACGTACCCCATGTCTTCGACGATCGACGAGATGAACTCGGCGATGGGCTTCTCGTCCTCGGCGATCAAGACGATGACCGTCCTTCCCACGTCGTCCATGGCGGTTACCCTTGCCCCTTCGTCGTTGAGACCGCGAAAGATGGATCGTCGTGTTCCGATCCTGACCCCGTCTTGGTCGGCTGACCCTGCTGGCGCGCGATGCCGTCGAGAACGACGCGACTGCTTCCGATCGGCGCCAGGACCTCGATGCCGTGCGGGGCTGCAATCGTAAACTCGCGCAGCGTCACATCATGCATCGAACGTTGCATCTTGAGCACAGAGAGCACGCGGTGAAGACGATCGCCATACGTCACGCGCTGGAGCAGCACGACGTTCTCGGCGAGGGCCGCGATGGCGTCGGCCAGGATGTCGATGCTCTGGGTCATGATGCGCCGTGTCTCTTTAAGGAACAAAGAGGTGACGCCGCGCCGCATCAACTCTTCGAGCAGCGCGGCCAGATAATCCTCGACCCTGTCGCTGCCGCCATTGCGCGCGACCGCGCGCTCCAATTCCGTCACGGAGTCTACGATTAAGACATCCGCCCCCGTTTGGTCGAGCATGGTGAGCACCCTGTTGATCACGACATCCGCGTTTAACTCGATCGGCGGAATGCGCAGCACCGTCAGCCCTCCGACAGGCTCCAACGCCTGCCGGAGAAGCGGCTCGATGTCGAACGGCGCCGCGACCTTGAGGAGTTGCGCGTCGGTCTCGCGGAAGCTGAGGTGGAGGACGTGGCGACCTTACAACGCCAGGGCCGCGGCCAGATGCATGGCGAAAAAAGTCTTACCCGTGCCCAGAGATCCAAGCAGCAGCGTGCTCGACCGCTCCGGTAGACCGCCGCCGAGTAAGGCGTCGAGTTCGGGCATACCGGACGATACACGCGCGTCCGACATCAATGCCATGTCTAGGATGTCGGGATCGCCATACTGTTCTCTCAACTGAACCAGCGCCTCCAACCGCGGATAGACGGCGACGCCGTCCGCACTCAAGTTGAGAACGTGCAGGCCGGACAAAGGGTTGAGGCCGCGTGCTTTTATCGCCTCGATCAGGCGCTGATGGCGCATCCCCACCACGCTGTAATGTATGCCGATCAAGATGTCCGCCGTGGTCGCTTCAGGATACAGGTTGGCGTCGCGCGGCTCGGCTTCGGAGGAAATAACCGTCGTCACGCCCTGGAGGTTGAGCGCGGCGCTGATGTAGTAGAGGAACTCGCGGGCCACGTGCGGATCGCGGTCGAAGCCACGAATGCCGCGGAAGCCATCGATCACCAGAATCTCCGTCCGCGTCTTACGCACCAGACTGATGATGTCGTCCGCCGTTCGGGAGTGGCTAAATCTATGTCCCCACGAAATCGATCACATGGCAGGCATAACGGGGAAAGGCCTGTTTGTGGAGTTGGCGCTTGTTCCAGGCGTGGACGAAGAGTTTGACAGCCCGGCGTAAGGCAG
>JAABUX010003666.1_pt1 | contig 20150 bp, 36 predicted proteins | sample 5561851 | NCBI WGS metagenome assembly JAABUX01 (sample SAMN10711883, study PRJNA513361) | rock metagenome | isolation source: Antarctica rocks | place: Antarctica: Victoria Land, Richard Nunatak red sandstone | collected 2016-01-03 | reverse complement strand
CACATCGTAGGCGTCCATCACCACCTGGCCCGCATCGGTCAGGGCCTCTCGCGCGGCGGTGGTCAGACCGTCGGTGGTCTCAGTGCTCTTATCGGTGGTCATCGTCGAATCTCCCTTGTGTGTTGTCGTGTCGTCGGCCGGCCCGTGCCGGCCTGCCCCTGTTTAGTCCGTCCCACTGACCTCCTAGCCACCGGGACGCCGCCGGCTGGCCTCCCACCGCGCCCTCCAGCGGGCGTCCTTCCACGCCTCGGCGGCCGTGTCATCGTCCCGCTTGGCCTGCGCCAGCGGCCCCATCTGCCGGAGCTGGGCCTTGGTCAGGATCGTGAGCGCGCTGGTGAGTCTGAGCAGATACTGGTGGGCGTCCTCGTTACCAAGGATGTCGGTCGATTCCTCCCACTGAGAGACGGTCTCCAGGGTCACATGGAGCAGGGCGTACACGTCCTCAGCGTCCATGGTCACGGCGTCGTCATCGGGGATGGCGGTCGGTGGGATGTCGTCGCGCGGCGGTCTGCTGGTGGTCATCGTCGCACCGCCCCGGCCGTCGCCGCTGCGCCTCCATTCAAGCGCGCGGCGACCCGCACGAGGGCCGGGTCATCCCGCCCGACGGCATAGGCGACCGCCCGGCAATCCGGGTCATACAACGTGGTGATGGCCCCCACCGCAGGGTCGGCGACACTCCAGGTGCGCCACATCCCGGCCGACGTCGCCGGAGCCGTGTCGACGAGCGGCATCGCCTGGTGCTCCAGGGTAGCGCGCTCACGCCCGCTGAGCGCGATCTCGCCGCAATCGGCAGCGTGCAGCGCCTCGGTGGCGGCCTGCGCCCTGTCCTCGGCGTCGTCGTCGGCGGCGCTCAGGGGCGTGTCGGTGAGCGGTAGCCGCCCCTCGACGCTGCGCAAGCCCTGAGCGCGTCGGTAGGCGCTCAGACAGCGTGTGTGCAGATAATAGAGGTCGGTGCAGTCATCAGCGAGCGACACGCGCCACAGCGCGCCACAGGCGGTCGTGCCCGTCTCCTGGCAGTGGTCACACTGATAGTGGAAGCGGCGCCAGAACGCGGCGTCGAGGGGCACGCCGCGCAGGAACGTCGCGATGGCGTCGGGATCGGTCACGCCGAGCGTGACGGGCGTGGTGGTGGCGGATGATACGCTACGGGTGGGTGCGAGGGTCATTGGGTAAGGCGTCCTTTCGTGCTCACGGTCGGCGATGCTGAAGACATCGCCGACCACTTTACTAGCACCGGCTTTGCACCGGCTCAGCCCCTAAAGCCGCTCTAGGGGCTTCGCAGGATAACGCGCCTGCTGCGCGACCCTGCCTACCCGAAGCACTCTTGGAGGGCAGCCATGCCCGCGGGCCTCGCCATCGGGATCGCGACCGGCGCCGGCGTGGGGGGCGGCTGCCGGTAGCTCTTGAGGTACGCGCCCATCGTCGTGCTGTAGGCCTCGGCGACCCCGTAGGCCCAACAGCGGCGACCGTGCTGGCTCGCCTCGCACGAGCATGTGCCCGCGATCAGGTCGATATGGTGGTCATGGTTAGCGCGCGTGCGTGACGGAATGACGTAAAGGCCCTGGCCCACCCCGCGGATCGTGGTCGGTTGTTGCTGCTGCATCGCATGGCCCTCCCTTGCCCCCTCACTTTATTTATCTTATCTGATTATATCATACCACTTCCATAAGCCGTCGTCAACATCTAATCACAGATGATATGATCTAATCAGCGGGTAGTAGAGGGGGTTGAGGAGGATATGATGCCGCGACCAGCCGGGAAGAACGGCAAGACGCGCACAATCAGTGTGGTGTTGTCCGAGGAGCAAGACGAGCAGATACGCACGATAGCGCGCGACGAAGACATGCCCATATCCGTGCTCGTGCGACGATGGATTGTAGAGAGGTTACGAGAAACACAGCCTCGCCAGGCGAAGTCATGACCTCTATCCTCGCCGTGGCGCCATCGCTGCGTGCCACACGTTGTCAAAAAGAGGAGCGCGCACGATGAGCGACGCGACGAGCACGACCACTATTTCCTGGCAGGTGTACGACCAGCTTCTGACCTTCTTGCCGGACGAAGGACAGCGGGACCCCTTGCCCGATCGCGAGTTCCGCCACCTCTGCGCAGCGGCCATCAAGGATGCGGAGGCATCCGTGTCGGAACAAGACCTCTGGGAATCCGTTACCGTTCCCTATGTGCACAGCATCAGCACGAACAGCCCGACACCCGACGCCAGGGCATCGTACGTGACAGGCACTCCGAGTGAGTACGAATCGGATGAGTTGCGCACAATCGTACAAATCCTCCTTGTGGAAGGGATGGTCGCTGCTGACGCGCAACTTGAGTGGGGCAACGGCCAGCCATGACCGACGCGGACGTGATCCCCCGGATCAGGGAGCTGGCCGCCAGGCTCGGGCAGGGCGAAACGCGGCGGGAGCGGTACCGCATCGCGGTCGATCTCTTGACGGCGGCCAGCCAACTCGCGGACATCTACGCTGACGGGGAGCGCGTCGCTGGCCAGACCGTCGGTGAGCAGGACGGTGGCCAGCGATGATCCAGCCCGTCACGATCAACGCTCTCAAAGACCCTGAGACCAGCGAGGACAGCAATGAGCTCTAACGATCCGCAGCCTAGCAAAGTGACGCTGGACAGCATTTTGTTGACAACGCGTGGCAAGGAGTTCCCGTTGCGCACCTTCGCCGATGCCAATGAGGCCCTCCGGGCGGTCGCGCGCACGGGAGCGACATCTCCCTCGACAGGTCCCGTCATGATCGAGTTGACGGTGACCTGGAAGAACGGCATCGCGCGCACCTTTAGCCTCGACGTCGCCGATCCGCGGGTGGCGTCCCAGGATATGGCCACGATCATCCGGCAGGGTATTGCGCGGGAGCGGAACCAGGCCGCGCGCCTCTCCAGGAACGATCGTGGATCAGGCAATGCGGCCGCAGGCAAGGCGCGCCAGACGCTGGCGTTGGCGGAGCAGATCCTGAGCACCTATGAGATCGGCGACGAGGGGCCGACGAGGGGCCGACGAGGGGCCGACGTCCCCCTAGAGGAAGCGCATAACGAAATGGCCGGGCGGTGTTGACAGCACCCCCGGCCGTGGCACACGACACGGGAGGTCGCATGCACGATCAGTCTACCAACCGGAGGGAGCGTCTTGCTGAGGACGCCGCCCTTCGGCGCGACCTGGAACGCATCCAGGACGACGGGGACGCAACAGACCGGGACACACGACAGTGGGAGATAACTGCGCTCCAGACGCAGCTCGCCGGCGTCACCGCCGAGCGCGACGAGGCCCGCGCGGAGCGCGACACGTGGCAGCAGGAGGCGGGCGAGGCCTGCGAGCGGGAGGACGAGGCCGAGACGGTGGCCGCTCACCTGCGTGTTGACCTCGTCTTGATGACGGCCGAGCGCGACGCCTATCGGGAGGACGTGGCCGCGGGCGAGGTCGAGATGGCCGCGCTGGAGCAGGCGCGGGAGATCGCCCTGCGCGAGTGGGAGCGGGAGCGGGGTGTCAATGCCATGCACGCCCGCCACATCGCGCGCCTAGAGGCCTCACTCGCTAGCAGAGCCGGTCAGGCCGCCGGCGGCGATGGCCCGCGCCATGGCGACGGTGATGACGAGGAGCTGTCCCTGGTCAGCGTCGATCCCCCGCTCCTGGCCCTCCTGTTAGAGCGGGCGGCGCAGACGGAGACCTTGCGCCGGAAGTACCAGCAGCAGAGCATGCTCCTGACGGACAAGCGGATCAAGCCGGCGGAGAAGGTCTTGACGGCCGCGGTGTGGGACCTGGCGGCGCCGGTGGGACGCGATCCGGGCCCGGCCGCCCCGCGTAAGGTCTACCGCGCGGCGCTGGCCGAGCGCACGGGGATGAGCGCGGGCACGATTAGCCGCAAGTTGTCGGACCTGGACACCATGGGTCTCATCTCCCTCGACCACCGTCAGACCGCGGAGGATCACACCGAGCTGTGGGTCGGCGTCGGCGCGCTGCCCGACAAGGCCCTCACGGCGGCGCAGGTTGACGCCCTGGCCACCCAGCGCCGGAAGGACCGCGCGCGACCGCGTCGCTGCCCCGCGTGCGGAGGCACGCACCTGCGGGCCACGGCCTATGCCTGCCAGGACTGCGGTGAACACTGCACCGACGACGATGCCCTGGTCGCCGGCGAGACCATGATCGTGACCGACAGCGGCAGCGTCGTCGATACCACGACGGGCGAGATCATCGTCCCCGCGCCGACCCGTGCGGATTCCGCACGGGGCCAGTCACCGGCGCACAGCGACGCCTCGGACGCCTCAGACACCTCAGACGCGAGCGGGTACCCCCGTGCGGAATCCGCACACCCTTACGGGAACGTACCAAGGTGTGCGGATTCCGCATGCCCCCCAGCGCCGCGTACCCCGCCGCCGTTAACGCCCAGGGACAGCGGTGCGCTGGCCCCACGCCCCCTACCGCTGCCCTTATCCGCGTCTGGTGACCCTCCCCCTGCGGAATCCGCACGCCCGCCTTGTGCGTGGTGACGCCAGCGCACCCCCTCGACGCGCATGTAGGGCTGGAGGAGGAGCACTGACCCGTCGCTGTCGGGCGTCGCCGTGGGGGGCGTCTCGCTACTCTGTCACCGCGCGGTGACAATGAGGTACACTCCTGCTATGGATGGCTATCTCACCTTACGACAAGCGACGGAACGCTTGGGACTGAAAGACCCCAGCGGGTTGCGCCATGCCGTGCGCCGCGGCCAGTTGCGCACCGAGCGTGTGGGGCACCTGCACGTCACGACGCCGGAGTGGCTGGACGCCTACGCCGCGCACGTGCAAGCCCACAAGGGCGGTCGGGGCACGCCGCGGTCCCCGCGGCAAAGAGATCATGGCAACGATGAGTGATGGAAAAGGGGATCATCGGATGAGGACAGGGCGAAGACGAATCGTCGGCGCGCTAGCGGCCGTGTCCGTGTCCCTGATGCCCGGCATGGTGGGCGCTCATGCGCGGGGAGAGTGGGCGCAGCCCGCCCGCGTCGCGCGTCCGTCCGTGCCCACGGTGAGGGTGTGCGCGGGACCGACGCCTGTACCCCTCCCTCCCTTACCGGTCGGCTACAAGCGCTACACGTCGCGCGACCTACCGTATAGTGTCGGCTATCCCGCCGGATGGATAGCTAATGGGAGCTCAACGCGCGACCCTCAGGGGCATTTCTTGTACGGGCCGACGCCCTACGATGAGGATGCATTCATCAGCCTACGTCTGCATGCGGGTATCCTGGTCCGGGGCGAAGCACTTCCTCCCGCGATCGAACTCGACACGGACGGCTACGCCAAGGTTGCCCTGCTCGACCTCTCGCGTCGGCATGCAACCGACCCGAGCTTCGCCTACACGGCGCGACGGGCCGGCACTATCTCCGTCGATGGGACGCGAGCCGAGCTGATCGTCGTAGCGGAGAAGCAGAGTGGATATAACCTGATCGAGACACTGGCCGTCTGGGTCGCGCGCGACGAAGGGTGGCAGGTCGATGCGAATACCCCTACCCCGCAGAAAGAGCCATTGCTGCCGACGCTGAGATTGGTGCTGGGGACGTTCCGGCAATGCGCGTAACGATGCGGACAGAAAGGGCGGCTCACGCATGAACGAGCAGCAGCGCGCCGTGGCGGTCGTCCAGGGCTACCTTACCGAGCACGTCATCGTCGCGCCCGCCCTGCCAGCCGCCGACGAGACGGAGCACGTCCTCTACACCGTGCATATCTCCATCACAGAGGACGCCCCTGGCGTGACCATCACGCCCGATCCGCCCAGCACTCCGGAGCGGGGGCGCGTGCTCGGGGAGGCCCGCCGGCTGCTGGAACGGCGGAGAGACCATGCGATGATGGACGCTGACGGTCAGATGCTGACGCAGGCCCTCATCGGCGTGACACGCGAGATCGACGCGCGACCATGAGCGACACTCCTCGCTTTCATAAGGCGCGGCCTCCTGGCAAGAGCCGGATCGTGGGACCGGCACGTCTGCCCGACGGCGCAACGACGATGGCGTACCGAGCCGTGCAACCGTACGTGTGCGAGCAGTGCGGCGCGGAGATCGCGCCGGATGCGCTCTTCTCGCGGCGGACGATACAAAGAGCGCAGACCTTAGCGACGAACTTGGCGCGGATGCCCGTCTGCACTGACTGCCGTCCGCTCCGGGTGGAGGGGGACGGCGATGGGTTGGTGTCCGATGCGGGAGCACCCCTGGGGTGAGGGGTGCGCGGTGCCGATGGGTTGTCCACGTCGAGCGACCGTGCAGCCCGTACGTGGAATTGTGACGCAGGGAGGGACGTCTGATGAGCACACCCCAAGAGCGCGAACGCGTCGTGCAGGATGAACGAGCGGCGGCACGCAAGCGCGTGCAAGCGGCCCACGAGCAGGAGATCACGACGCGGGTCGAGAAACGGGCGGAGAAGCAGCGACAAGCGGACGAGCGCGCACGCGCCAATGACGGCGACGTGTCCGCCGCCTCAGCCGCGCGCGACCCCGTGGAGAGGGAGGGCGTCGAGGGCGATCGCTCTCACAGGCCGGATGGCTCCTCCGCATGAGGACAGGGAGGGCGCATGACCATGCCTGATGGTCCTGACGAGCCAGAGGCACCCACGATCACCTGGCGCATGGTGGTCGTCCCTGACCTCCTGGAGGCCCGCATCATCACAGGGGACGACGGCGACGGTGACGACGGCCTCTATGCCGGCTACGTGGCGCGCACGTCGCGCGGCGACAAGTGGCATGGGTACGTTGGTCTCCAGCATGAGTCCGTCGGCATGGGGACGCGTGGCGCCGTGCAGGCGGCCGTGGAGCAGGTCGTGCGCGAGGCCTGGGCGGCGCAGCAAGAGACGGCACAGGAGGGCAATGAACGATAAGCGGCCTTATCGTACATCGTATCCCTATTCGTTACATCGGCATTCCATCGGCATTCCACAGGCATGATGGACGCAGCACGGCCGTGGCGGAGGGCGTCAACACCGCATGTCGGGAGCCATCGTCGAGCGGTTTCGCGGCATAACGCGGCAGGGGTGGGAAGCGCGGCACAGGCTGTTTATGAGCAGGAGACGAGGGTGATAGAGCAGGCGCGGCAACAACAGCGCATCCATAGAGGCTGCTCCCATGCCGCGTGACAGCCTCTCGGAACATTTCCCCCTCGGTGCTAAGCTAGGGCAGTTCCTTGACATGCCCATCACGCGCCAGGAGATCGACAACTTTGTGGTCGCGCCTTGCCCGGATCACTGGCGCGAGCGCGGGACGGTCTATCGGGTCTCCAACGTCTTCGCCGTCCCCATGGGGACCTCCACGCGCGGCCACCATCACCACGCTCTCTGCGGTAGCAAGCTGGCCGCTGGTGGCGATACCGCCTTGCTCATGAGTACCAAGGTGCAGATCGCCGATGTTATCGACAACGCCGCGCTATGCGTCGCCCTGGGCGAGCGTGACATGAGCACGAGAAGCGCGGAAGCGGTGCGACGGGAGACGGGCAGAGATCCCAAGGGCACGTGGCGCGTCTGGGCTCCCGCCCACAACGCCGAGGTACGGGCCGTGTGCGGGTCTCTCAAACGGTACTGGGCCCATGAGCTCGACGTGTACGAGGAATCGATAGTGCCGATCCATCTCAAAACGCCGACAACGCTCCGCCTCGTCAGCTATTTTCGCTTCGCGCCGCCCAGGGACGGCGCGTCTCGTTGGACAAACGTGGCTCTTCAAGGAGAGTACGCCGCGGCCTACGAGACGCGGCACCTCATCGTCCTCACCGCCCACCAGGAACTGACGGCCCTCTACGCCTGGCTTGTTGAGTGGTACGAGGCTGCCCTTGCCGGCTCCTTACACGCGGACGGCGAAGGACTCGACGATGATCGCTTGGCCTTACTCTCAATCCGCGCCCGCGGGGTGCGCTATTGGACGCGCGGCCGTACCACGGCCGATAACGACGTGCACGCCCGGCGACGTGATGCCCCGATTGAGGACCTCACCCCCTATTGCTATCTGTCCTCCCTCTACTGGGACTTCTATCAACTGTACAGTGAGGTCTACAAAGAGGTCGTCAGGCCGGCGCGCTGCGCGGGTTCCCTCGCCGATGGCAGCCCCTGTCCGTACGCCCTACCCCTCGTTGATGGACCGGGTCCCAAGCCAACGTATTGCCAGCGGTGCAGCGGGACAAGGAAGCGTGAGCAGAACGCCGCGCGCCAACGTCGGTACCGAGAGAAACCCTCCACGGAAACGGAAGGCGTAACGCCCAATAACGCATAATCCAACATAGCGGAGACCTTTAGAATACACTGAAAACCAGAGCGGGCAATGAGCCTGCCCCAGGAGGTAGATCGAGATGGCCGTAGGCAATTTAGGGAGACCGCGGAGCCGGCCGGCGAGCGACTCTGACGTCATCGCGATCCCAGTGCCCACCTGGCACAAGCAAGCACTCGAGCAGGAAGCGCGAGCCGCGGGGTGCAGGTCGCTCGCCGAATTCGTCCGTCAGCGGAATGGCTGGCCCGATGTGTCCAGGCAGATGGGTCCGAAGCCGAAGGAGCCCGCAATGGCCTCATAAAGACGAGAAAGCGCGCCCACTGGCCTTAAGTTTCCCGACCCAAACCAGTGAACGCGCTCCAGCGGACGACGGCACAGGCCCGCAAGGACCGCCTGATGGCCAGGTGCGCACTAGGTGCGCTATGTCGTCTGCTCCCATCATAGTGGACAGCCGAGTCGCTGCGCAATAGCGCAGGACAGCAAAAAGGCCGGACGCAGCGCACATTCCGCCAAGTTTGACGCGCTGGCCGGCCCCTAGAGACAAGCAAGAGGTCTGATCCCATGCTCATCAGTTACGCATTCAGTATAGCACGCCAGGGCGCGCGTGCGGACGGCGGCGTCCAATGAGCGCCTGCGCCTACGACACGACCGAGACCCACCGCCCCACGCGCGAGAACCGGGTGGATCGCAGGAACCCGTGTGAGCTGTGCGGCGGGACGAAATATTGTCTCCGATTCGACGACGGGGGCTCGTTTTGCAAAACGGTCGGCGACGCACATCAGTGGACCGACGCTTTTATGGGCGGCTACCTCCACCGGGCCGGTGGCCAGGACGGCGCGCCGCCGCCTCCGCCGCGCCCCAAGACGCCGGTAGCCGAGCCGGAAGACGCCGACACGGTGCACAACGTTTACACGGACTTGCTCGCGCGGTGTCCGCTCTCCGATGAGCACCGCGCCCTACTAACCGGTCCTCAGCACGGTCTGACCGACGAGCAGGCCGCACGGTATGGCACGCTCCCCGCCGACCTGGAGCGACGACGCGCCGTGGCGCGCAAGGTCCTTAGTGAGTGCAAAGTGGTCAGCGGCGCGACCGTGCCGGGCTTTTACTTGGACAAACAGCAGTGCCAGACGGTCGGCTGGGATGGCGGCATCCTGATGCCACGGCGCGACCTGCAGGGACAGCTAACCGGCTTCATGGTCCGCAGCGACAAGCCCGACGCCGACCCCCGCTACATTTGGCTCTCGAGTGCGAGCGCCGGTGGCCCGAGCTGCGGATCGGCGGCCCACATCGCCCAACCAACGGGAGGCGTGCAGCATCCTCAGACGGTCTACATCGTCGAGGGCGTCAAGAAGGCGGACGTCATTAGTGATCGCACGGGCAGCCTGGCCATCAGTATCAACGGATCAGGGAACGTCCACGCGGCCCTGGAGATCCTCGACGCGCTGGCCACGCAGGGTGTAGACACCGTTGTGATCGCGCTGGACCGTGACATCAAACCGACGGCCATCGAGGCCGTGGAGCGCGCCCGGCAGCTCCTGGCCGCGGCCGCCGCCCAGCGCGGTTATGCCGTGCGCATCGCATCATGGGACCCGGCCGACGGCAAAGGCCCGGATGACCTACTCGCGGCCGGTCACAGCTTCACTCTTGAACGGTACTGCCCGTCGGGCGGCGGTCACATTTTCGCCACGGCCACGGACGATGAGAGCCAGGACCTCGTGACCATGGATGCGCGCGTGCTCCGCTGGATGCTGACACAGGTGGCCAGCACAGCGACGCTACGGGCACGCTATCACCACCTACTGGCTATCGTGAAAGATCAGGCGCTCAATGACGGGCAGAAGCTCGCCGCTGTCGCGCTGTCCGCGCGCCTCCCCGTCGGCCACGCCACGGGCGCCAGCGCCCCGGAACCTGTCATCGTCTCCGCTGCCACCATTGCGCACGACCTGGGAAGCGAAGTCGCGACGCAAAAAGACGGCACGAGGCGGCCAACCAAGCTCAACACCGTGACCAAGAACTTGGGCGACCTCATCAACCTCGGCGCCTTCACGCGCGAGGCGGTCGAGGTCCCCCGGATCGTGACTGTTAAAGATGAGGATGGCCGCCCTGTTGAACGCCAGATTATCACCAAGACGTTCAGCTACCAGGCGGCCGCGTCGCTACCGGGGCAGCGCATGAAGCGAGACGAGGCCCGCGCGGCATCAACGCGCGCCAAGGCCGACCGCGAGCGCCCGCGCTGCCCCCGCTGCTTTAGTACGAAGCTGAAGCCCACCGGGTATGTCTGCCTTACGTGCGACACGGTGTCAAGTGACGTAGATGCGATGCGCGCCGCCGAGACGCTTAAGGGCGCTTTTATAGACATCGGCGAGGGGCGCTATAGGCACCGCGAGACGGGCGAAATCATCACGCCCGGCGTCCCGGTTGAGGATGTTGAGCCTGATACTGGATTCCAGTATCAGGCGTCCAACGGCGATTGTGGCGGGACAGAGGGGCCAATACCGGATTCCGGTACCTTAACCACGAGCGTAAGAAAGGAAGGGGAATACCGGATTCCGGTATCCGATCCCCCGCCCGTCGACGCCGACCGGGGCGGCTCCGTCGCTGAGGGCCTCGCATCCCGGCCTGCACGGCCGACACCCCCAACGGCACCGTGCGGTGGAGGGTGCGGCAAGGAAACCGACAACGGCCATTGGTGCAAGGCCTGCCGCACTCGCCCCCTGCCTCCACTGCCCATAGCGACGAGGTACGGCGCCGCGCCAATGGCCACCCCGGCCGGGGGAGGTGGCTCATGAGCCACATCGGCGCGGGCGAGGGCCACCTGACCATCCACGAGGTCGACGACGAGCTGTACGCCTCCTGGCGCTGCCGGAGCGGGACGATGTTTGACCTGCTCAAAAACGACTTTCGCGCCACTTTCGGCGGCTGGCGGGGCGGCCACTACGACGGCGACGCGCGCGCCTGGGTGGTCCCCCCGCGCCAGCGTGAGCGCCTCGCCCAGTGGGCCGATTCGTGGTTCACTGACGCGGCCCAGAGCTGGCAGGCGGAGCGAGACGACACGTGGGGGGCAGGGCAGCGGCAGCAGAGGCAGCAGCAGGAACCGCCACCGACGGCAGACCCGCCGCGTAGCACGCTCGACGAGGCCTACGGCATCTTGCATCTGCGCCCGTCGGCGCCGTTGCGTGTTGTCGAGGCGGCCTACCGCGCGCTAGCAAAGCAAACGCATCCCGACGCCGGCGGCAGTCATGAGGCACAGAAGGCCATTAACAGCGCCGTGGTACTTATCCGTGACGCCCAAGCGCGCAAGACCACCGTTTAGGAGAGGCATTCATGAATACGACGACAGACACAGGACACCCGCCCGCTCCGGCTAGCTTGCACGCGCCCGTTGAGGGCGCGCTGTACGTCTTTGGACCCGCGGATGGTCAGCTGTGGGTTTCCTGGGGCCTGGCCAACCCGTGTGATTGTCAGTGGGCCACGGTTTCGTGGCACGCCACATTCCCGATGAGTCGAAAGAGCGACATGGGCGCCATGTGGCGCGTGCCCGTCCAGGACGAGGACCGGCTCCGGGAGTGGGCCGACCGATGGTTTTCGCGCGATCAGCAAATTTGGCCACTCGCTAACCCGGCGCGGCTGCGAGGCGCGCGGCTCGGTATCCACGCCCTTTGAGGTGGACGACATGAGTACAACGACGAGTACGACAACAGAACCAGGACACCCCCCCGCTCCGGCTAGCTTGCACGACGAGGCCGTGGCCTGCAATCGGGCCGTTGACATCATCAGGGCTGCCCAGGCGCGGCGTGCGGGTGCGGTATGAGCCGGCACGAGACGGCCACGGCCGACGACTTTCTGCGGTTGCACGCCCGGCGTCTTGCCGCCGACGGCGCGCCGGCCATGGCTGAGCGATTCCTGTCGCGCCTGGATCGCTGCCTCGCCGATGTGAGCGGGGGCAGCACCGGTCCACGGCGACCAGGGACGCTGGCCGTGCCGCTCACGCTCGCCGAGGGCCTGGCCCGACTTCACTGGGAGTACCCGACGCTGTTTGTGTGCGTGGAGCGGTGTTCCATCGAGGGGCAGACGCTGCGCACGGCGGCCGCGGGCCTGGGCGTGTGCCATCGCACCGTCCGTGAGCGCATGGTTGCTGGCGTGGCCCAGCTCGTCATCTGGACCGAGATCCCCGAAGCTAACGTCGCGGCGGCGTTGCGCCAGTTGTCAACAAGCAGCGCCGCGTGAGTATCCATGCATGATAGAATGAAGATAGTTCAGAGTGTCCCTTTAGGGGCGCGACCCATTGCGGGTCGCGCCCCTTTTTGTTGCCCAGAAAAGGGGTGAGGATGATGGCTAACGACGCGGGGGAGTCGGTGGGGTGGACGCCGAGCCGGCCAGGGACGAAGCCGCTTGCGCCACGTCGGCCGGTCAAGCTGCAGATTTGCTTGAGTGCCGATGAGCGGGTACGCCTGGACGCGCAAGCTCGGGCGGCGGGATTCGAGACGGTCGCCGCCTTCATTAGAGCCCGGACCGTGGGTGCGCCCAACGGCGCGGCATAAAGGAGCCGACGATGCCCACCACTGACGACATAGGCGGCGCGCTGAGCGTCGCCGCGAATCGCTCGTAGAGAAGGAGACCCTTCATGGACGCGGCAGGCATGATCGACGACGTGACTATCGCCGCCGGCGACTGGCCCGACAGTATTAACCTGGATGCCGGCCGTTTGCTAGGGACCGAGGTGCATGCCAGTGACGGGACCAAAATCTTGCGTGTCACAGGCAATGACGAAGAGGATCTTGTGCTGGATGGTGTGTTTCGCACCATTGATGAAGCCGGCCCCTACCGCACGCCTATTCAGAAGCGCGACCGCCTCGTGGTTATCCGCCGCACGGGCAAGCCTGTCCGGTGCATCCTCGGTGGCACGTCCTTCATGGCCACCCTCCGCGAGTTCGTGCCCGATAGTGGGTTCCTGGACCACGTGAAGTACAAAGCCGTGCTGTTCCGGGGCGTGGTGGGCGCGCCGCCCCGAGCGGCCACGGTCTCGTCCTGGGAGCAAATTGAGGCGCACCTTGAAACGATGATTCTTCACGCGCCCAATGTGGGGCCGGCGACGACAGCAGCGGTCAATGCGGTCGCCAGCCTGCTGGCCGAGCGGCGGGGGCTAGAGGAACTGACGCGCGTGACCGGGCGCGTCCCATTAGGGCCGCGACCACCCCGAACGCCCGGCGGCCCCTAAGGAGCCGCCGCGATGCAAACCACTCTCGTCTCAGCGTCGTCCGACAGGGTGGGCTACCTACCACCCGAGCAGGACACGGCCTCCGATATCCGCGCCGGCGGCCTGGAGCCCTGGCTGCTACTGCTGGAGGCCTACCCGACGGTGGCCGCGCGGGTCAGGGCGCGGGTGGAGGCCGTGGTGGCGGCGGTCCCGCACGGTGACGATGGTTTGCTCACGGGCGCTGAGACGGGCAGGTTCAACGCCCGTTGAACGTAAAAAAAGGCGCGGGGGCAGGTTCCACGTCACGTGGAACGTGAAAAAAGGCGGGGCAGGGTGACATGGCCGACGACAATTAGCCAGTTTCGGCCAGTTTTACAGGTGAGTCGGAAGAGATGCGCCACTCGCGGACATGCCGACAAGTGGGGGTAGCAAAGGGACATAGCACAACATGGCTTGGGAAGAGAGGGCGCGCGGCAGACGCTACTACGTCAGGAAGCGATGGCAGGACGGCCGGTGCGTGTCCGAGTATATCGGCGGCGGGACGTTCGCTGTTGCCCTGGCCAGCGTCGACCAGCAGGCCCGTCTGCGGCGCGCCATGGAGCGTGAGGAACGTCGGCGCGAGGAGGAGATCGACGCGGCGCTCGACGAGGTGATGCAGATGGCGACGCTACTAACGACAGCGGCCCTGCTCGCCGCCGGCTGTCGTCAGCATCGGGGACAGTGGAGGCGTCAACGTGGGCAATAGCAACAGTAGCACGAAGGCCGGGCCTGCTGTCCATGAGGTGCGTCTGACGGAGCAGGACGGGCCGCTGGGCCGTCTCCGCGCGGCCGTCATAAAGGTAGATAAGGAGAATCCCGACCCCCAGGACCTCGCTCACTTACGGGCGGTGATGCGCGCGGAGCCTGAGCACGCGCGGGCTCTGTTCGATCTGGCGGCGTTGACCAGCAGCGAGGTCATTCGCAGCATCCTCCCACGCGCACCGCTGGGCTGTGAGGCGATCAGTGCGACCGCAGACGCCATGCGCGTGGGCCTGGGCAGCGAGACGGCGCCGGAGCTCGAGCGGGGGTTGATCGAGCACGTCGTGCTGTGCTGGTTGCGGCTGCAAGCGGTCGAGTCCAAATACACCTACGCCATGTCGCAGCCCCAGGATCTCGCGTGGGCGTACTGGTGGGAGCGGAGATTGACGGCGGCGCAGGGGCGCTACATGCGCGCCGTGGAGAGCCTGGCGCGGGTCCGACGCCTGGCGGGGCCGTCCGCGGTGCAGATCAACGTCGGCGATCAACAGGTCAACGTCGCTGGCCGCGTCATCGTCGAGTAGAAAGCGCGACACGCGTGACGAGGCACGGTGGGGCGCGCGTCGGAGACCGACCGGGGACTGACACTAAAAACCGGACGCACGGCACACCATGCCCCACGTCCGGCCGTTGAGGCGCCGGCCGGCATACAGCCCCATACACCGGCCGGCGTCTTACTCTCTCTATCGGCAGCACGTCCACGTCCCTGAAGGGCGACGCCGGCCGCGCCCGACGCTAGGTCGCTTGGGCCGCCCTCTTGCCGGCTTGGATACTCGTCGTCGTGGCCGACGTCGCGTACACGGTGATGCCGGCAAACTCCGGTCGCACCATCGGGTAGCCCTCCACGATCACCTTATCGGCAGGGTCCGCAGCCAGCGCCTCGGCAACCTTACTCCACTGCTTACGCGCGACGAGCACCATGTAGTTGGTCTGGGGCACGGTCGGAGCCGGCACGCCTTTGGGCAGGGACGGGGCCTTCTCGCTACGCATCCCGACCAGCACGACGTCGCCGCGCTCCACGACGTTGCCCGGCCGGCCGATCACTGTGAGCTTCACTGTCGTCGCCTCCCCCGCCTCACTCATCGCCTCTATCGCGGCCGCATCAAACGTCGCCTCGTCGAACGGTTCCCCGATGGCAGCATCGCTGCCTGTCCTGACCGTACGGGACATCGCTGTCATCATCTTTTGCCCAGGCTGGCCGCTGCTCTGACCCTGCGGACGAAAGACCCTGTAAAACTCCTTGTGCCCCAGCTCAGTGCGCGCAAGGTGAAAGAACACGCCGCCCACCGTGCGCCGGCGGCTGCCATCGGGAACCATCATCCCGCCGGCGGCCTCGACCTCCAACGCCTGAGTAACCAAGCCCCTGATGCGCTCCTCTCCCAGGAGGCGCACCGCACGCCTGAGCTGGCGGATGACCTCCTGCTCCGTCTCGCCGAGTTGCGCGGGGATCTCCTCGACGACGGTCATGGGCGGTATCTGTGGTGCGTCTGCCATCGTCCCTTGTCCCTCCCGTGCCTATGGTAGCACCTCATGCAGTCCGCGTCTCCCGGCTGTCAGGGGATGGGCATGGTATCCCACTACGGCGGAAGCAACAGGTGGACCGGGAACAGGTCCCCGTCAACACACAACACATCGGCGGACGGCAAGAGCTAGAAGGTGGAATGGCTCATCGACCGAGCAGCAGGTAAATGGCCTGGATAGGTCCTGGATAACTAGCCTCTTTAGTCTTCGCACTTTTGTTATCATAAGTCTATAATAAGATGAAACGGGAGGACGACAGTCGTGCGCCGAGCCCCTGTCGATGAGGTCGCATCGTACCTACAGCGAGCCAAGGTGTTGATTGCAGCTCGCAACGTCGTAGTGATGAACAGTCAAAAGAACCGAGCACTGCTTGCTGCCCTTGAGATTCGATATCAACATCAACTTGAGATACTGCTCGCGCTCACTCCACGGAACTATTGTGAGACGCTTGCTGCGCTCGAAGGATCCGACGAGGACGAGGAGGCGTGGGTGTTCGGTGTCAAGGAGGGGAGGAGACTCCGTAATTGACGTTGGGACACGCATAAAAATGCAAGCCCACTGACCCGACGGTGGTGATCGTGGGTCTATACACACTCGTACGACCTGCTGGATCACGTGCAGCAACGGGTGCCTGTAGCTGATAGTGCATGACTATGCAGCCTACCAACGTCAATTACGAAGTCTCGAGGGGAGCATGGAGATTTATATCAAGTTTGTGATCGAAAAGCGCCCCGACTCGCACGGCATGGTCATGTGTTTCTCGTTCCATGAAGCGGAGTTCCCGCTTCGGTATGCCTACGGTACGTTCTAGCAAGGAGGAGGGTGATGATGGTGGATGAGACAATGTTCTGCCCCCAGTGTCATGCCCTGAGTAGCCGGTACATTGAGCATCGGCGCGAGACGCTCGTCGTGCGCGGCGAGGAGATCGAGGTGGACGCCGAGGCGGCTGTGTGCCCGCGATGCGGCGAGGAGATCGGCGATATCGATCTCGGTGATGCCATCCTGGAGCGTGCGTATAGCATGTATCGTCAGCGTCATGGCATCCTGGCGCCTGAGCAAATCAGGGTATTGCGGGAGAGCACCGGGCTCACACAGCGAGGATTCGCGCGCCTCCTTGGGTGGGGGGACGTGCAGATCCATCGTTATGAGACCGGCGCGCTACCCGATGACGCGCATAACAGGTTGCTGGTCACCCTGCAGGATCCTGGATCGATGTATCAATTTGTCCAGGATCACCTGGGGCATTTGTCGTCCCTTGATCTCAGGAAAGTCAAGGCGGCGATGAATGGACGCCTCACCGCCTTGGGCACAGCTTCAGTACGTCGAGGATTACAGCAGTTGATCGAGGCTTATTCTCTCACAGAGCGAGGGAATCGCCCGTTCGATCTCGAGCGCGTGGGCCACATGATCGTGTTCTTCGCGTCAGGTGTAAATCTCGGTATGGTGAAACTCAACAAGATGCTATGGGGCGCAGACTTCTTGAGTTTTAAGCGGTCATCAGTGGCACTGGCTGGGTTGCCGTACGTACGCCTACCCTACGGGCCCGTGCCGGATCGATACAAGTTGCTCTTGTCTGAGATCGAGGACGAAGGATTTGTCCTCAGTCGGGTAGAGGTGTACCCATCCGGTTATGAGGGAATGGAATACGATACCCTCATCCCCTTCGACGCCTCGATCTTCACGGCCGACGAACTTGATGTGCTCCGGGCAGTCAAAGATCGACTTGCCCCCTTGAATGGATCGCAGGCGGCCACTTGGTCGCACCAACAGCGAGCGTGGCTGGAGACGCCTCCCAATGCGGTGGTGTCTTATTCCTTCGCGAAGGATTTGCGACTCGACTAATTCACTGAAAGGAGGTGGTTTTCATGGCACGTCGTAAGAGCAATAACAGTAGGAAACTCATTGTCCTCCTCGGTACCGTTGCTACCGTGCTCACGCTGCTCGCGTCGATTAAGCAAAGCGCGCAGACGCTGGACAGGTAGCGACTGTCTGTCTCGTAGACATGAGGTTAACATCGTCGGGAAGGAGGATTCGATGGCACGGAGAAGATACCGGCCACGACGCCCACGGCGCAGGCGTAGTGTCCTAGGTGAGGTGTTCCTGGCAGTCATGGCATTCGCCCTGTTGCTTAATGCGCCTGCGTGGTTGCATCTTATCAGTCACTGAGATGCGTCGAGACACGAAAGAGAGCCTGGTCATCCGCGCATCAACGACGGTGACCAGGCTCTCTTTGCTTTAAGGACGCTGTTTTCGATAAGCCGACCGGGTTTACTGTGAGTCGCTCGCCCTCGTACCGCACCCGCCGCGCTTCCACCGGTCGCCCGTACCGCTCTCTCAGAACGCGCTCCAGCGATGCCAGCGCCTCGCCCGGCGTCATCCCGTACCCCGTCCACGGATAGGCGCTCACCCACCCTGTGTCTGGATTGGCGCGGTAGCCGACAGCCATCAGGCGGCCGTCGCCGTGGGCCAGGCCGTTGGGATCGGGGCGGACGACGGCGTGATAGCACAGCGGGGCGTCGTCGTCAGTCAGCATCGGTCGTGTGCGTGCCCTCTGTAGCGTCGGCCTGGGCGTGCGCCAGGGCGGCGACCACCACGGCATTGATCGACGTGCGGGCATGGAACGCGGTCGTCCGTAGCCACTCGTAGAGGTCATCACTGACACGGACGGGGAACTTTATTCCCGCGCGTTCTTCCCGTAGCAGCCCCTCCAGCGTGGTATGACCGGCCTCCACCTCCACGCGGTACGCACTGACGACCTCCACAGTAATGCTGTGCATGCTATGCCGCGTCCGAAAAGCCTGGAGCCGCAGCCACTCATGCACCGCGACCGGCAGCCGGCAGTGGGCGACGGCCGCGCGCGGCCCGTCTCCCTCGGGCGCATCGTGATCGGGCGGCGTCTGTGCAGTAATCGGTCATCTCCCTCGCGTCATCTTCTGTCGTCTCGACCCAGGACGTTGTTGTGCTCAGGGCAGGACCATCCATAGCGGTGGGGCAATCCCCACCCCGCGGGTGCGACTCATGTGCCGTCCGGCCCTTTATGGAGATGGCAGGTCGCCTGACAACGCCGCGTGCCCATGCGGCAGTGGACAACCATGGCCGCCATCTCGGCGTCCGTCGCCTCGGGGGGACTGACTAACCACTCAAGGTCATCCTGCATCGTCTGACCCCGTGTGGCGCACGTCGCCAGTGGTCGGGCCGCAGAGGGCATCGATCATCACGTCACTCATGCGACGTCTCCTCGTGAAGGAGCTTCTCCTCAAAATGAGGCAGCGCATAGTCGATCATCCGGCGCACCATCGCCGCAACCTTCCGGTCATCGGCATCGGCAACCCGGACGATGCGGTCGTATAACTGGGGGTCCAAGCGCACTAAGACTGGCTTCTCCAACAGCCTACCCTCCTGCTCGCGGCGTCTAGGCATGTGCCACGTCACCCCCATTATACAGAGCAGATATCTTTGATATCAAAGATATCTTTATGATACAATCACTATCAAGCCGCCTTTAGCGTAGCACCTTCGCTACCGCTGCCGGCCCGAAGAGGGGGAGAGGGGACCATCCATGTATCAGCCTTTAGTAGCGAGTGCGTTTGGAGACGCGGCCGGCAAGATTGTCGGCTTCCTGACCGAGGTGCGGCCGGCGCTGCTGGCCGCGATCATCTTTGGCGCCGCGCTGGGCGTCATGTTCGACCGCGGCCATAAGGGCGCGATCCTGGGCAGCGCCGTGCTGGCCATTGTCCTACTCATGGGCTTTACGACCATCGGGGCTGCGTTCTAAATGGCGCACCAGGGACGCCGCACTCCGCGCAGCCTCAACCACTCCTTGCGGTTGGGCAAGCTGACCGCGCCCCAGTGGGCGGCCTGCGTTGTCGGCGGTCTGTCGCTGTGGGTGTGCTCCGGCGTCGCGGCCCATGTCGCAGACCTCAACGCGCACCTCCTCGCCGTGGTGCTGCCGACCATGGTTGTCGTGACACCCATCTTGACGTTGTGGCGTGGAGGGTGTGAACGCTATCCCGCGCAACTGATGCGCTACACCTGCCGCGTGGCCGTGGTCACAGTGACCACGGCCGGGCGCGCGGCCGTCGCCTACGCCCGTAAGGGAGGAACCCATGCCCACGCTCGTTTACAAGCGGCGCGGCGTCGTCAGGGTTAACGACGCCGACGGCGCGATCATCGGAGCCGACGGTGTACACCGTCGGCTCTTGTCTATCTCTGGCTACCAGCTCGACGCCGATACCGTCCCGGACCAGGAGCGGCGCGCGGCGCTGTTGGGGAGCCTGGCCGCCAGTCTGCCCCGCCGTGCGCGGCTGACCATCATCATTGAGAATCGGGCGACCGGCGTCCCCGAGGCGCTCGACGACTTGCGCGGCCAGCTCACGCCGGAGCCGCACACGCCCCAGCTCGGGGAGGTGGGAG
>JAABUX010003665.1_pt1 | contig 20158 bp, 16 predicted proteins | sample 5561851 | NCBI WGS metagenome assembly JAABUX01 (sample SAMN10711883, study PRJNA513361) | rock metagenome | isolation source: Antarctica rocks | place: Antarctica: Victoria Land, Richard Nunatak red sandstone | collected 2016-01-03 | reverse complement strand
AGCTCGATAATGGTTCGGAGATCTTCGGTCTCGGCGACAGCGGTACCCGCTACACCGCTAACCTCGCTGCGAGTGGACGTTACCAGGACTACGGCCCCTCGGCCTTCGATCATCGCCATTACGTCTCAATCGCCTATGTGTGGACACCTTCGGGCTTCCACGTAAACAACAGCCTTGCCAACACCGTTGTCGGCGCGCTCACACGAAACTGGACCGTTGCTGGTGTAGAGCAGTTCCAGAGCGGACCGTATGGAAGCTTTTCTGTGAATGGGTTTGATACAAATGGGGATGGAGATACTACCAACGATCGGCCCATCATTGGCAGCCTTTCAGCGCCTCTCGCAACCTCCGGTATTGACGGTTTCTTCATTCCTGCAGCTGGGGCCACAAATGGCAGCCCCGGCCACCCAGCCGGTACCCCGGGTGTCTACTACGATTCCACAGCGCTGAACGTCGGCAACACCCTCGTTCCCGTGACCGCCTCGCAGGTCCACTTCTTGGTGCCCCACGGAACCTCCAACCAGTTCCTCCAAGCCGCTGTGGGGAGGAATAGCTTCGCTAACCCCGGCTCCACAAGAAACGATGTCTCTCTCCAAAAGGGATTCGGAACAGGCCTGCTTCATCTCGAGCGCGGCCAGCTTCTACTCCGTATGGAGGTCGCCAACATCGGCAACCACAATGACCGTGGAGACTACCTCAATACGAACGTCACTACCTTCGGTCCTCCGAGCAGTCTCACTGACCAGTCCCTGGCGCGGCAGCCAGACTCCGGTCGCACCGTTGTCTTCTGGGGTAAGTTCACCTTCTAACCGAGAATCCTAAGCCTAGCTCCACGTATCTCCGTCAGGCCCACCCTGCATCCTCAAACCTCCAAGGAGGCGCCATCCAGGCGCCTCCTTTGTCATTGAGCATCACTCCCCCCGGCACCGCCACCAAGAACCGTGCCATCCCGATCGACTCATAGCGAGCCCCTGCATACCAGCGCCCAAACCGCTACAAACCCTCAAACCCGGGACCACTCAGAACGTCAACCATGCGTCGCTCGCCCTGAACGCCTCTCCCTGTAAGCATCCAACCCACAACCACGTCAGGCGGAGGGTGCGATGCGTCAAGAAACAATCATTGCCACCCAAAGGCTCGCCTCCTTAACCCATTCATTCCGGCTCCTCCCAGCCCGACCCGCAACAGCCCAGCCACTTGCCTCGCCTCCTCCGCCCACGGCAGGGAGGCTCCCAACCGCCCCAAAACCCAGAAGGCCCCGCGCACGTGAAGGCACAACCAAGCTCGCAGCCGAACGTCAGCACCCAGCAACCTGCAACTCGCCTATCTCCAATCATGGGGGCAATGATCGTGCTCACCGGGATCGCTGCCGGCCTGACCAGCGGCTTCCTTATGCGCTTGCTCCGGTTCGTGCAGCACGGGAGCTTCTCCTACGCAACCGGGGACTTCCTCACCGCGGTGCAACACACCTCCAGCCAACATCGCATCCTCGTCGTGACGCTCGCCGGCCTCATCGTCGGGCTGTCGCTCGTCCTTCTCAGGCAATTCACCGGCGGCACAGGTGGGCAGGTCACCAGCTCCATCTGGCATCGGCAGGGCAGCTTCCCGGCCACGCCCACCGTCGCCAGATCGCTCCTCTCCATCGTGATCGTCGGCATGGGCGCCGCGGTAGGCCGTGAGGCTGCGCTCAAGGACATGGGCGCCACCGTCGCCGGAAAGATCTCCGACTGGACCAGACTGACCCCAGCCGAACGGCACCTGCTGGTCGCCTGTGGAGCCGGAGCCGGCATGGCTGCTGCCTACAACGTCCCCATGGGCGGTGCGCTCTTCGCGGTCGAAGTCCTGCTCGGCGCCATCTCCCTTACCAACGTGTTAGCCGCGCTCACCACGTCCTTCCTCGCCGTCGCCGTCTCCTGGCTGATGCTGCCCAACACCCCCACCTTCAACGTTGCGCAACTCTCGGTCTCGCCCTCCCTTCTCCTGTGGGCCGCGCTCGCGGGTCCAGCCCTCGGCATCGCCTCAGCCGGCTATGTCCAACTCATCCGTTGGGCCGAGACCGGCAGGCCCAGCGGTGGGTGGACCGTCGCCGCTCCCGTCCTGGTCTTCCTCGCTCTGGGTGCGCTCTCCATCCCCTTTCCCGAGGTCCTGGGCAACGGCAAAAACATCGTGCAAAAGGCGTTCAGCAGCCAGCTTGGCACCGGTCTCTTACTTTGGCTTCTGGTTCTGCGCCCACTCGCCACCGCGCTCTGCCTCAAATCCGGAGCACCGGGCGGACTGTTTACGCCCACCATGACCTTCGGAGCTCTGCTCGGCGGTCTGTTCGGAGAAGCCTGGAGCCACGTCGCGCCCACCATTCCCAAGGATAGCTACGCGATCGTGGGTGCCGGAGCCATGCTGGCCTCCGCCTCCCAGGGACCCATCTCCTCCATCGTCTTCATGCTCGAGCTGACAAATCACACCGACGCGCTCATCGTCCCATTGATGATCGCCGTCGCCGGAGCAACCATCACCGCGCGAAAGTTCGAGCAGCACTCCATCTACTCCGTACAAAGTTAGGCCACCCTGGCCGAACAACCGTCAGCCGCCGCCCCTCGTCTCCGCCAGGCCCATGCCCCAGAACTCCAATCAGCCGAACTCCGGACGCCCGGACGGAAAGCTCGACGAAGCGAGTCACACAGGAGAACAAGTCGGGGTTCTCGGGTAGCATCAGAAGGTGGAAAAAAGGAGGATGTTGCCGTGAGTTCGTCGAGTGAATCGGTGCCCTGGATCGATCGTTGGTGGCCGCTGCTGGTGATGCTCTACGGGGCGATCTTTGCCTCGATCCTGGCCGCGACTACGCCCTGAAACGGAAGCAGCACACACACGGATCAAGGCAGTGGCACGGCGACGAGTCGTGCCCTCTCTTGGTCATCAGAACATCGTCGCAAGCCGCAGCAAAGGAAGTGCACGCCCCCACGCCCTCGCCGCGAGGGCACCGCCGGCTCACAGCCGACCTCACCCGAGACCCGCGACCTTGAGCCTCCAAACGGCGCCCTACCTCCTGAGCCATCGCCCAACCTCCTGAGCCTCCAATCGGAGATCGAACCGCCCACCAGCTAAAGAATCCGCCAGACCCGCCGATAACCCAGGCGGAGGGCGATGATCGTGCGTTGGGGCTGGTTCGACTACTTCTTGGCACTCATGCTTGTATTTCTGGTGATTGCCCTTCCCTGGGCTCTGATGGAAAGCCCCTCTTCGGGCAGATCCACGTTGCCGCGTCACGCGTCCAGCGGCCATGGCGGGGCGTATGGCCCGCCCAAATCACCGCCAGGTTCCGGCGCGCCCTTCCGGCGCCAACGCGGTCTCCTCCCCTGAGCACAACCTGCCGCGTCAACGGAGCGGCATCGAGCCCAAGCCCGTCCCCGGCCGCAAACCCAGGTCGTCGCAAAATGCCACATCCAGCCCGCGCTCCTGCGGAACGCGACAGACGCCCACACCGGGCGCTCTCGGGCTTTTCGCCACCGTCGCACCTCCTCCCACACCCCTCTGAACCGGTGCCAAAGCGCGATAAACGACCTATAATAGGAACACACTCCCATGGCAGACGATCAGAATCCGCAGCTCCCCCTTGGCCCGAACGATCCCACGCCGCCCTCCCCGCAAGACGCCGCATCGAACACCCCCCCGCCCGCAGGCACGTCCCCCGGCGGCGACGGCCCCACCTCCACCATGACCGGCCCCGGCGCCCTCAATCTCATCCCCATCAATATCGAGGACGAGATGCGCCGCTCGTACCTCGACTACTCCATGTCGGTCATCATAGGCCGCGCCCTCCCCGACGTCCGCGACGGCCTCAAGCCCGTCCACCGCCGTATCCTCTTCGGCATGCAGGAGATGGGCCTCCAGTTCAATAAAAAGTACACCAAGTCGGCCAAGGTCGTCGGCCACGTCATGGGCAACTACCATCCCCACGGCGACTCCGCCATCTACGACACCATGGTCCGCCTCGCCCAACCCTTCTCCCTCCGCTACCTCCTTGTCGACGGCCAGGGAAACTTCGGCTCCATCGATGGCGACCCACCCGCCGCCATGCGCTACACCGAGTCCCGCATGACCCGCCTCGCCGGCGAAATGCTCGCCGACCTCGACTCCGACACCGTCGACTTCGCCCCCAACTACGACGAGTCCACCTCCGAACCCACCGTTCTCCCCGCCAAGTTCCCCAACCTCATCGTCAACGGTTCGTCCGGCATCGCGGTCGGCATGGCCACCAACATCCCGCCCCACAATCTCACCGAGGTCATCGGCGCCGCCATCGCCCTCATCCAACGAGGTCCGCGCGAAAAAGGCGATACCCGCTCCGACGCCGAAATCGATCTGGCCCTCGTCCTCGAGCACGTCAAAGGCCCCGACTTCCCCACCGGCGGCTTCCTCTATGGCCGCGCCAACATCCCTCAGGCCTATCGCACCGGCCGCGGCCGCTTCCTCATGCGCGCCAAGTGCTCCATCGAAAACATCTCCGGCAGCCGCCAGGCCATCATCGTCACCGAAATCCCCTACCAGGTCAACAAGTCCAAACTCATCGAGCGCATCGCCGAGCTCGTCAACGAGGGCATCATCACCGACATTGCGCGCGACGAGTTCCGCGATGAGTCCGACCGCGACGGCATGCGCATCGTCATCGGCCTCAAGCGCGGCTCCGAGCACCAGATCGTCCTCAACCAGCTCTACAAGCACACCCAAATGCAGGAGTCCTTCTCCATGATCTTCCTGGCCGTCCACAACGGCCAGCCCAAGGAGCTCCCCCTCGACGCCGCCATCCGCGCCTTCCTCGACCACCGCGTCGACGTCGTCCGCCGCCGCACCGCCTTTCTCCTCGGCAAAGCCCGCGACCGCGAGCACATCCTGCTCGGCTACCAGATTGCCCTCGACAACCTCGACCAGGTCATCCGCATCATCCGCCAATCCTCCTCCCGCGTCGACGCCCGCGAAAACCTCTTCCGCTTCTTCTCCGGACGCACCATCTCCCTCCGCAGAACCGAGCTCGCCGGCATCACCCTCGACCCTAAAAAATACTCCGTCGACACCAACCTTCTCCCGCTCGCCCCCGGCGCCACCACCGCCACCCTCATCCTCTCCTACCGCCAGATCGACGCCATCCTCGAACTGCAGCTCTACCGCCTCACCCAGCTCTCCATCGACGAGCTCCTCCGCGAGCTCTCCGCCGTCCGCGACAACATCGCCGAGTTCGAGTCCATCCTCGCCTCCGAGAAAAAGCTCCGCCGCGTCATCATCAAAGAGCTCGAAGACATCCGCGACCGCTTCGGCGACCCCCGCCGAACCCAGATCCTCGACGAAACCACCGAGCTCACCCTCGAAGACCTCATCACCGACGAGCAGGTCGCCGTCACCGTCTCCCACACCGGCTACCTCAAACGCACCCCCATCTCCATCTACCGCCAGCAGCGCCGCGGCGGCACCGGCCGCCTCGGCATGAAGACCCGCGACGAAGACTTCGTCGCCCAGCTCATCATCAACTCCACCCACGCCTACCTCCTCTGCTTCACCAACACCGGCCGCGTCTACTGGCTCAAGGTCTACGAAATCCCCGACATCTCCGCCGCCGGCAAAGGCAAGGCCATGGCCTCGCTCGTCGCCCTCCAGCCCGGCGAAAAGGTCGTCACCATCCTCCCCGTCCGCGACCTCAACGACGAGAGCCACAACGTCCTCTTCGCCACCAGGAACGGCACCGTCAAGAAAACCCCCCTCAAAGACTTCTCGAACGTCATGGCCCGCGGCATCATCGCCATCAACATCGACAAGGACGACGAACTCATCACCGCCCGCATCACCGACGGCCAGCAGGTCATCTTCCTCGCCACCCACGACGGCATGGCCATCCGCTTCAACGAGCAGGATCTCCGCGCCATGGGCCGCCCCGCCACCGGCAACCGCGGTATCAACCTCCGCAAAGGCGACTTCGTCATCGGAGCCGCCGTCACCCCCTCCCCCGAAGCCCGCGAACGCGCCCGCCGCGAAGCCGCCGAAAAACTCGGCCTCACCGCCCAGCTCGAAGACGTCCTCGACGAGGCCGGCCTCACCTCCACCCCCAGCGACTCGTCCCCCTTCCGCCAAGCGGGGGGGGACGCCACCGCCACCAACCCCAAAGAGTTGTCCTCCTTCCGCGAAGCGGGAGGACCTGCTTCTCCCTCTCCATCGTTTTCCGCCATCTCCAAACGAGCCACCGCCCCCGACGGCCAGGAGATCCTCGGCTCCAACCAGGCCGCCGAACCCATCGACCCCGCCGCCCAGGCCAAACTCGATAAACTCGACGAAAAACTCGGCCTCACCCCCTGCCTCATCCTCACCGTCTCCGAAAACGGCTACGGCAAACGCACCGACGTCGACCGCTACCGCCTCCAGTCCCGCGGCGGAACCGGCGTCATCAACATGAAAACCAGCAGCAAAACCGGCAAAGTCACCTCCATCCAGCTCGTCGACGACACCACCGAGATGATGGTCATCTCCCAGTTCGGCAAAATCATCCGCATCGACACCAAAACCATCCGCTCCGCAGGCCGCGGAACCCAGGGCGTCCGCCTCCTCAACCTCGACGACAACGACAAAATCGCCGCCGCCATGACCATCCCCCCCGAAGACCCCAAAAACCAACCCGAAAACGGAACCCTCCTGCAGTGATTCCCAGGGGGTAAGCTAAAGTCCGAAGAGCTGTATACTTTCCCGGTCGATGAGTTCGCTGCCTTCACATCTTCAGGATTGTCCGCCAGTAGCCGAGCAAGCCCTACCGCGAAGGGTGTTCCGGCTGCTCGGTAATAACACTCTGGAGGACTCGGACTTTCTCTCGTTCGCAGAGATGGGTCGTTTGCCGGAACCCTCTCAACCGGTGAAGGCATGCAGGTGGCACGGATTGTCTGTCTTTTCAAACATGGAGGATGCCCAGCAAGTTATTGAGCTCTACGGCGACAAACCGTTTATAGCATTCGCAGATCTTCTGCCTGAGCACGGAGTAGCGGTAGAGACGCCCGGGAAATATCCGAGTCATATGACTTGGTGGCCTATCGAGGGCCTTGATAGAAAGAGCCGATTCACATGCGTATAAAGAGCATTGACGAATTCGGAACTTTGATTACGCTGCCTTTTGGGCGATTGTCGCCCGCTCAGGTTCTCGACGATGTTGATGGTCCCCGGATTTTCTCCTTCGATTCAGACGTGGGTCTATTTCTCTGTTACGTAGTCGAATTTCATCAACATTCTCAGTATGTAATCGTTACGCCTAGTAGTAGAAAGACGATTGACGAAATGCTGAGCGGATCTATCACGGTGCGCGAGGCCCTTCTTCTTAACTGGTCTTGGCTGGCAGAGACGGATTTCACAGGTGTAGTGAAAAAGGCTGTGAAGTTCAGCGGCGACATACCCGATCTGCTACTACCCCGAACCGGAACGATGCTTTACCCATCTCTCCAACCTTTGTTGTCAGTGAAGCTCGAAGGAGCAGAGATTACGGAAAGTAACGTACGAGCGAGTGTAGTTCGACAAGCTCTTGATGCCGGTACGGTCGCTATCAAGCGCATTGTGGACATTGTTTGGAATGCGAATACTGAAGGTCGTCCGCAAAACGTATTGAGGTTTCTTTCCGATTTGCCAACCCAGCGCTTTTCGTACGGAAGTTTTCAAGTTGATTTCAAGAAGCCGGATCAATCACAGCTCTCCTTTAACGGAAACACTATCGACGAAGACTTCAAGAAGATCGGTAGGGAGTTGGACCGGATTGTCACTTGGGCTGCCACTGAGATAGACGAGACCAATCTCGATTTTAGGGATTTGAAAGCTCTAGAGAGGCTCGTACCACCCCTAAGCGGACAGGTGGAGACGGTGACAATCTCGGGGGGCATTCTCGGCAGAGGTGTTCGCAAGACTCTTAATAGAACTTCTACCCAGAAGCTAAGGAAGGCAATGAAGTCCTTTGAAAATGAACAAGTCCTTCTTTCCTACAGCGGTCGAATCAGAGAAATAGACGTAGACGCTTTAACATTCAAGCTTAGGGATCTTGTCACGGTCGAGAAAAATGAAATTCTATGCAGCTTTGAAGCAACTCTGTTACCGGAAATTTTTCAACGGATTACAGAAGGAAACCTAGTCACGTTGACTGGACGACAGGTAAAGGGCACATTCGAAGTTTCTGACATATTCGTCGCCAGAAGCCTCACCCCTCCCGATCATCTGAATGTCACCGATGCTTCAAAAGTAGGATCCACTATTTAAGTATTTGTGAGCTAGGGCGGGTGGCCCAGGTCTCGAATCCAGACACAACCCGGGTGCCCCATCTTCGGCGCGGTCTCATCGCGTCTAAGGTGGGCTTCGCGCCGGTAGGCGCGAATCGCTCCCGCCCACTCCCAACCGCCCACCTCATCTAAAATCCACCACATGCCGCTAGGCCTCAAGCGCTACCAGCAGGAAGGCCACCTCCACGTCATCACCTTCTCCTACCACCACCGCAGACCCCACCTCCACCCGTCACAACACCCTCTTCGAGCAAACCCTCGAACAGACCCGCAAATGCTACAACCTCGAAGTCCACGGCTACGTCCTCATCCCCGAGCACGTCCACCACCTCCTCAGCGAACCCACCACCGAGCCCCTCGCCAAGGCCCTCCAGGCCCTCAAACTCCCCGTCTCCAAACAGACCGACACCAAACCCTTCTGGCAACCCCGCTACTACGACTTCAACGTCTTCACCGGCAGGAAGCGCCTCGAAAAGCTCCATTACATGCACGCCAACCCGGTCACCCGCGGCCTGTCCACAACCCCGAAGACTGGCCCCACTCCAGCGCTCATCACTACCTCACAGGCGCGCTTTACCCTATCATCCATCTAACGTCTCCCCACTCCCTCAAGGAGGCCCCCATCCCGGGCACCCATCCTCGGCGCAACTTCATCGCGCCTTGGGTGGGAACACGCGAACCGCTCCCGCCCACTCAGTTCGCCGCCACCAACTTCTCCAAATCCGCACTCACCCGAACCCCGCTCCCCGACACGTTCATCGGTCGAGTCCAGTCCGAATAGCCCTTCTTCTTCACGGCAATCGTGTGCTGTCCGGGCGTCACCGTAACCGTCGACGGCGTGCTCCCCACAAAGCTTCCATCCACTTCGATATCGGCGCCCGCAACCAAGGAATCAACCGTCAGGCTAGCCACCTGCGCGCCTTGGGCAGGAGCCATCAGGCTCCCCGGCGTCGCCATACTCGCAATACTCGCAAGGTCAAGCTTCGTATCTCCCTGCACAAAGGCCATCACCTCCGTCCCCTTCGGGATCGTGATGTCCTTCCCCTTGATGAACAGGAACAGCGGTGCCGCCGGGAAAAACACGATCGCCGTCGCCACCATCGCTCCCGTCATCGCACCCACATGCCCTCCACCCTGAGCATCCCGCACCGCCCGCAGCTGCACCTTCTGCCCATTCACCAGCCGCGTCGAGTCGACACTCACATCCAGCTTGCCGCCCCGTCCCATGCTCTTCTTCGAGTGCGCCTCCGTCACCGTCGCCAGCGCGGTGGAACCCTTCGCAATCACCGTCACGCCCTGCACCACCACATCCTCGATCACTTCAAACGGCACCTGCTGCCCGGTCTTCACATCCGCCGACGAGATCGTCTCTCCAAGCCGCATCTTCACCGCCGTGCCGTCCATCAGCGTATTGGCCAGCGGAGCAGGCGCACCGCCAAAATCCGGCGTCGCGTTCGTTGAAGCTGTTCCGGGCTGTGAGGTCGCAGCAGGTTGTTGCTGGGCAAAGGCCGAATCACCAGCCGCCAGGAGGCATACGAGAGAGGTTGCAAGGACACGTTTCACGGCAGAGACCATCCAGGTAAGAGAAGTTGAAGCAAGAGGAAGCCTGCTCAACGTAGCTGCCAACCCCGCGAAACGCAACAACCATCGACAAAGATCCCCAGAAAGTTGTACCTGTGTAGCTCGGGGCCTCATCCTCGCGGCACCCACGTGGCACAACCACCCAGTTCACTCGCTATACTGAAAGAGGAGTAGGGGACAAACGCTCCTGATCGGGGGCAAGTCGGCTGCTCGAAGTCTTCCACCAACAAGCCCCAGAACATACAAACTCGCTCCAGTCCCAACATAAACCGCCCGAATCGAAGACTTTGCCAACAAAGTACGGGGGAGGGGTACCCGCCCGCAGCCGCATCCCCAGAAAGTCGCACCCCACCCAGCCCCCAAACCATCCATACTTATGGAAGTTCGCGCCCCGTGCCACAGGCACCCCCGCGGAGGCCATCCATGACCCTCATCCGCATCCTCGCCGCCCTCATCAACGCCGTCCTCCGCGCCGCCACCTCCTCCCTCCTCCTGCTCATCTCCACCCTCGTCACCTCCCTCGCCGTCCTCGCCATCGTCGGCTCCCTCGCCTTCGGCCTCACCGGAGCCATCAGCCTCCGCCTCTCCCGCCGCCGCGCCTCCAAGCCCTGACCCACCCACCCGCACCGCGGCACCCCTACACCCCCGGCCTGAAGTCCCGCTCACTCACAATCAGCCACACACCCCCTATCCGCCGCAACACAAACTGCGACCGGTTCGCCAGAGCCAGCTTCTCCCCGCCCTTGATCCACTCCGCCTCCTTCAGCACCATCAACGTCCGCTCTTCCCCCGCCCCCGTAGCCGACAGCAGCGTCAGCCGAAACCGCGTGATCCGCCGCCCTTTGCTCAGCCAATCCAGCACATCCCGGTACACAAACTCCCGCGTCACATGCGTCTTCAGGAAGTACCGATCCATCGCCTCCGCGTAGAGTGCCGCCTTCCGATCCGCATCGTTCGCCTCCGAAGCTGCCACAAACTCCCGCAGGAAGCGCTCCACGACCACATCTCCCACCACCACTCCAGCCGTAGCCGGCGGCGCCTCCCCCACAACCCCACCCCGAACAGCCGGTTCAGACACCCCGGCATCTCGCGGCTCCGCCACCTGCGCCACCCCCCGATTCCCTCCCCAACCCACACACCACAACATCGCCACGCATCCAAGACCCGCCCGCAAAGCTCTCAATCCGCACCTCTCCCGGAGCCGGAACCCGCGCACCCCAATCCACACCCCATCCGATGCACCCCAGTCCCTAACCGTCATCCGGTGCAATCACCCGCTAATCGCCTCACCCCCGCGTTGCAGCCCCGCGACATTGCAGCCCCGCGACAAAACACCCCCGTACCGACTCAGGTAACCCCGCCAGGGCTTGCGTCTTCCAGTCCTGCCTCGCATCCGCATCTCACCAAAGAGAGCCTTCGTGCCAGAAGCCATGTCATCAGGCAGTCAAACCAGACGAGTCCCACTCACGAAAGAGGATCGACCATGTCCGACCCCGTCGCGCCCCCGCAAGAGCAGGTCCCCCATAAATCCAAAGGCCCTCACGACCCCAACGAGATCAACCCCAAGCTCGCCTCCGACATCCACTTCTGGGCCGAGGAACTCCACGTCACCGGCCAGCAACTCCACGAGGCCATCCGCGTCCACGGCACCCACGTCAGCAAAATTCGCGAAGCCCTGAAACACCACAAGCACTAGGCGGTATCGGTGTATCGCACGTCAGTACCTGAACCCAGGGCGAAGTCCTCACCCTGAGAGCAGCCCTCCCGAAACGGTCGCGACGGGCCAGGTCAGAGGCGGCCTGCTCTCACCCGGTAAGCCCTCACTCCCACTCTGCCCGGCATCTTTCGCCTAATCCCATGGCGAAATCGCATCTGACCGTTATGGCCGCAAAAGATCTCGCCTACCCAATCGCCACCCTGCGCGAGCACGTCACCGCCCTCGAAGCCGCCATCACCCTCACCCTCGTCGACCCACAGCCCAAACCCGTCCATCGCCTGCGCACCACCAGCCGCCGTATCGAGGCCCTCCTTATCCTCCTCGATCTCCTTCCCGGCCTCCCCGATCACGCTAAGCTCGCTCGCAAATCCACCCGTCTCCTCAAAAAGCTTCGCCGAGCCGCCGGCGCCGTCCGCGATCTGGACGTCCAGCAGGACCTCGTCCCAAACCTCCTCCCCTCCCGCCCGACCGAACCAGACGACCTAACCGGCAGCACCTCCGCCGACCTCCACCACCGCACCGACCACGCCCGGCACCATCATGACCGCCTGCACCGACACGCAAAACATCTCTCCGGCACCCTTGGGCACCGCCGCCGTCAGGAAGCTGCCGCGCTTCTCAAAATCCTCAGCAAGCTCCAATCCCGGCTCGCCCCCACCCTCGAGCAACTCCTCACCACCCTCGCTCCCGCCGCCGGCCTCGCCCTCTCCTCGACCCAGCTCACCACCCTCACCCGCGACTGGTACCGGCGCCACCTCCCCGCCTCCACTCGCACCCTCACCACCAGCAAACCCCGCCTCCTCCACGCCGTCCGAAAGGTCGCCAAGCTCGCCCGCTACATCGCGGAGGTCGCCCCCGCCGCCGCCCCGCCCCCGGCAACCCGCGGCGCTACCCCCAACCGTCCTGCAACACCACGCAACACCGGCACATCTCCGGCAAAGGTCGCAGCCGAGTTCGAAGCCGTTCAGCACGCGGGCGGCGCTTGGCACGATCTCCTCGCCCTCTCCGACATCGCCCGCGGCCACCTCGGAAAACGTTCCCCCCTTACCCGCCACCTCGAAGCCGCCCGCGACGGAGCTCTCGAGCAATATCGGAAAGACTTCCGCGCACACCGCAAAGAGATCGCCTCCTGAACCTCAGCCGAAGCGCCTTCTCACTCCCCCCGTTCTCACGTCTACCGCTACCCCAAACTAAGGTAATTATATCGTTGGCGAATCAGATAGTTGTCCTATTCTAGGGACATGAAAGCCCTGCCACTCTCCAAGAAGCAATCATTTACTTCGCAGACGCCGACAACTGCATCCGCTACATGGTGGAGCATTGCTGGCCGAACGGAGTTACCTACCCCACTTGCGGACGGAACGATGTGACTTGGCTTGCAAAGCAGAAGAAGTGGCAGTGCAAGAGCGCACACAGCAAGCGTCAGTTCACTGCGAAGGTGGGAACCATCTTCGAGGACTCGGCACTCGGCCTTGAGAAGTGGCTTCCTGCGGTCTGGATTATCGTTTCGGCTAAGAACGCAGTTAGCTCGTGTGAGCTTGCCCGTACCCTCGGCGTCACTCAGAAAACTGCTTGGTTCATGCTTCATCGCATCCGTCTCGCCATGCAGAGCGGTTCCCTGATGAAGGTTGGCGGCAATGGTGGCGAGGTCGAGGCGGATGAGACCTTCATCGGCGGCAAGGCTCGCAACATGCACCTGAGCGTCCGTTAACGCCGAATTACAGGAAACGGAACTAAAGACAAGATTGCTGTCATGGGCATCCTTGAGCGTGGCGGAGAGGTTCGCACCATCATCGTTCCCAACCGGAAGAAGCACGCTCTTCAGTCGGAGGTCCGCAAGCATGTTGAGGCGGGATCGGCTCTCTATACCGACTTCCTGCTCTCCTACGAGGGTCTCGCTAGCGACTACGCCCATCAGGTTGTGGATCACGCCGTCGAGTACGTCAACGGGCGCGTCCACACCAACGGACTTGAGAACTTCTGGTCGCTGCTGAAGCGGAGCATCAATGGCACCTACGTTAGCGTCGAACTGTTCCATCTTTTTCGTTACCTCGATGAGCAGACCTTCCGGTACAACAACCGGAAGAACATGAGTGACGCGGACCGCTTCTCTGCGGCCTCTCTCAGGTTTAGGTCGCCGCCTCACCTATGCCGAAGTCACCGGCAAGGTGAGAGAAACGATCAACTAAGCATCTCGGCTGGAAGAAGTGGGGATGTCTTCCTCTGTCTCAATCCGCAAAGTAAAAAGCTTGCCTTTCTCGCCTGTCTTCATCTAAAGTGCGAGTTCTTTCAACCCATTGTGGAATTGAACGGACGCATCTCTAACGGCGTAGTGACTCAACCACGCTTCGTTACAAGCAGGACACCGCTCAATCCGTGCCGGAGGGGTGTCCTGCGATGGAGAAAGCGAGAGCTTAGCTCCGCAGTTGTTGCAGTCGAAGACGAGGGCCGCAATGTCTTGTACTTCGATCAGACGTCTACGCTGAATCGTCATTTGCTCTTTCCTGCTTTCTTGGTTTTTCGTTCATGCGCTCGTTCCATCTTTTCTTGCTCCATTGCCGCCTTAACGATCTGCGGTGGAACCTTGAGAAGCCTGTCCATCGCTAGGTGGAACTTCTCCGCTTCCGTTTTCTCTTTACGCTTCTCTGGCATTGTGTTTTCCTCATACCTACGGTCGATGGCGTCGAAGCGATGTTGAAGCTGCTGAAAACCGCCGCGCGTTAAAGAAGTGAAAGTCCTCCATTGATCTGAACCGGGCGAGCAAACGAAAGTAAACCGGACCCACCGGGTGGTCGTCTTTGCCCTGTGCGGCCTTTGCGTAGGCGTGAGCTTGATGAGCGATCAGATCGGCAGCCTGAAGCGGCGCGGATTTCTCACTGTCAGCAAACGTCAATTCCGCCATGTTCTCAGCCAAGGGTGAACGCTCCTCTTGTAGAGAGTTCTTGATGGGCTCAAAGGAGTCGTACATAGCCCTTTTCAACTGCTTATCTGAGGTTTGGTCAAATACAAGGTTCATCGGTACGCCTCTCTTGCAATAGCTGAGGCAGCGATAGATTGAACGTTGGTAAGGGAGAAACAACGATCTTTGCCATCGCGGGTCTTCTATTCCCGTAACCGCTAACCGATTGGCGTGTGGTTGCATGGACCATTCCCCGCCAAGGATGCCGGACGCGAACGTGTAAACTTCCGTTCTGCCAATTGCGAGCAAGAGCCGCGTGATGAAAGCGAAAGCACGTTCTCGGTCCAGTCAGAGTATGGGGCGACTCTCTTTCCATTTACCCGACGAAAGAACGTGCGTGCCTTGAATTCTTCGATCTCGAAGTCTGAGAGTGTCGCATTCCATTCTCGCTCTAAGCATCGCCATTTGTTCACTCCACCCCAATAGCCGCCGACGACACAGTTGTGCGATGAATCGTGTGAGCCACTGTCATCCATGTACGCCTGAAGCATCACGAACACCTTATCGAAGGGAGAGGCCGCAAGAGGGTGCGCGCACAGAGCTATTCTGAGTAGTCAACTGGAGGTCACCTTCCACCCCCATCCTCAGACAACACACTTGATTCGCCAAGTGTATAGTCACCCAAACTAGGGCCGCGGCTGCTCCTCCGGCATCACCGCTCCAGCCTTTACCCAGCGCTCCACCGTCGCGATGTCTGCATCCGACAGCTTCTGCCGCGGCGCGGGCGGCATCGGCATCGGATCATCCGCGGGTCCCTCATGCCGCATCAGCCGCACCAGCAACGACTTCCCCGGATCACCCGGCACCAGAACCGCGCCATCGTGACCTCCCTTCAGCAGCCCCGCCCGGGTCTGCATGCTCAACCCGCCGCGATGGTTCATCCCCCCATGGCACCGATAACAGTTCGCCTCGAAGATCGGCTGCACCCTCGTCGGGAAGTACTCCGGCTTCGACGCGTCCTCCTCCGCCCGGACACTCCCCATCCCCCACGCCGCCAGAACCAGCCCCGCCACCAACCCAATCCCAATCGACACACTGCGCAACCGAACCTCCCCGAGACCGACCGGCAACCACCGTGACCAAAGGGTAACTGAACCCTGTTGGTCACCTACACAAATCCAACCCGGACCGATACTCTGAAGTTGCTCTGGTGCTCCGCACCTCCAAAAACCTATGCGTCACCTTCGCTTTGCCCTCCTCGTGTTGGCAATCGCTTCCATCGTTCCCTCGCGCCTCTCTGCCCGCAACCATCCCACCAGGCTGGTCCCCTTCACGCCCCACCCGTCCGCGCGTGATCTCCGTCCCACGCGCGCACAACATCCGCAGCCGGAAAGCTTCCGCCACGGCGAGCGAGCGATCTCCTCACGGCAGCGCCGGTCTCAGCCGCCCAGCCGATCGCCTCGCAAATCCGCGCGCGACCGCCGCTCTCCTCAACCCGCCACCGCCCGCCACCTCCCCTGGGCGGACCGCCACATAAGCGGCGACGCCCTTCCCCGACGCACACGCCGTTCCACCCATCGCCATCTCCTCGCCCTGGCAAGCACCCGTCTCGGCCATTCCGCCTCGGCCCCGCCCCGCTCCGTCGACGCTGACACCGCCCCCATCAGCGCCTCGAGGGAGATGACCCCGGTCGTCAGCGTCATACGCCCCACCTCCGATCGTCCCCAGCTCCCCAGCCTGGAACAGGCCGCCACCGAGTCCACACTTCTCCCCAACCTCTACAACGACCGCGGCCGCCTCGTCGTCCCCGCTGCCCTCGTTGGCTCGCACGAGATCCTCGTCCGCCAAAACGTCCTCGCCGATCAGGACGGCCTCGGCCGCGTCCAGGACGACGCCGACCTCGAAGGCATGCGCGCCCGCGGCATGCTAGTCCCCCTCCCCACCGGCGAGGCCCTCCGCGTCGACGACCGCCTCCCCTCCAACCGCCGCTTCTGCCGCGCCTGGGCCGCGCAGTTCCTCGCCAACCTGGCGCGCGACCACTATGCCCGCTTCCACACCCCGCTCCAGGTCAACTCCGCCGTCCGCACCGTCGCCTTCCAGCTCCGCCTCCAACGCACCAACGGCAACGCCGCCCCCGCCGAGGGCGACACCGCCTCTCCCCATCTCACCGGGCAGGCCATCGACATCGCTAAACGTGGCCTCTCGCTCCCCGAGATCGCCTGGCTCCGCGGATACCTTCTGCCGCTGATTCAGGAGGGTCGCGTCGACGTCGAGGAGGAGTTCCAGCAGTCCTGCTTCCATGTCAGCGTCTACCGCCGCTACCTCCCGCCGGATGCCCTTCCGCAACGCTACGCCGTCACCTCGCGCAGCGCCTCCAATCTCGCCGCCGTCATCCCCCAAACCCCTCGTTAGCCCGCAACGCTCTCCCGCCGCCCGCTTCGCCAACTGGTGTACGCCGCATCCAGCACCCGCATGTTCCTGACCCCATCGGCGCCACTCGCCCCAAAACTCTTCCCGCCCCGGAATGCCCGCGCGAAGTCGTCCAGCATCCTCGTATACCCGTCGGCATTGCTCAGCGTCTCCCGCTCCGCCACCTCACCCCCGCAACGCAGCTCCACCTCGACCGGCCGATCCACCGTAAGTCCGTCCTCCGCGCTCACCATACCCTCGCTCCCCGTCACCTCGACCGACGTCCGGTACGCCGCACGCGCACTCACGCCCACATGCGCGTACACCCCGCCCGACATCTCCATCGCGAGCGTCGCCACCGCCTCCACCTCGCCCGACAACGCATCCTTCCTCGCCAGCGTCGCTACCGTCTCCACCTCCCGCCCGAGCACAAACCGCAGCGCGTCGATGCAGTGCACCCCCACATCCCCGATCGGTCCCCCGCACGCGAGCTTCGGGTCCGCGATCCAGGTTCGCGGCGCATTCTGTGCCGCGTAGGCAAACTGCGCGGAGGCCATCTGCGGCTCACCGATCCGTCCCCCTGTAATCCGCTCCCGCATCCACTCCAGCGTCGGGTTCCACCGAAAGTTCTGCGCCACCCCGTACACCACGCCCGCCCGGCCCGCCGCCTCCGCCATCTCCTCCGCCTCGCCCGCGCTCATCGCCGCCGGCTTCTCGCACAGCACCGCCTTTCCATGCGCGAAGGCCAGCAGCGCGTCCTCCCTGTGCATCGCATCCGGCGACGTAAGGAACACCACGTCCACCTCCGGCGAGGCGCACATCTCCTCCCGGCTCCCAAAGGCATGAGCGATCCCAAGCTCAGCGCAGTTCCGCGCCAGCGCAGTCTGGTCCCGCCGCCACGCCCCAACCAGCACAGCCTCCCGACACCCCGGAAACGACGGCACGAGCCGCCGCACCGCATGGTGGCCAAACCCGAGAATCGCAAAGCGTACCGCCGCCTCACTCATAAAAAGAGCTCCTCACACCTTCTCTATCGCCAACGATCGGATGTCTCGCCGGAGATCAGATCGCCGCGGTGTCTCTAAACCCACGCGTAGCCGGAACCAACGCTACCCGCCATGCACGCGCAGCAGGGAAGCCTCAGTGCGCATCGTTCTTGAACACCTGCTCCGCCAAAAAATTCTCCACCTTCGCCTGGTCCCGCAGCATCTCGAAATACGCATTCTTCAACAGCTGCGATCGCCCGTCGCGCAGCTGCTGCCGGATCGCCTGCTGCACCCGCGGATCGTTCAGGTCGCGCTGCCCCGCCGGCTCCCTCGCAATCAGCTTATAGATCGCGTAGCCCACCGGCCTCTTCGTCTGCTCATCCAGCAGCGGCAGAATCTCCGTAATCTGTCCCGCCTTCAGCTTCGTCACCGCCGCAAAGATCGTCGGATCGGCATGCATCTGCGACTCTGGCACAAACCCCATGTCGCCGCCGTTCGAAGCCGTCTCCGGACGCTCCGAAAAGTTCAGCGCAATCGCCCCAAAATCCTCTCCGCTGTCCAATCGATTCTTCAGCGCCTGGATCTTCTTCTTCGCCTCCACGTCGCTCGTCGCCTTGCTGCCCTGCAGGTTTCCGGGCTGCGCCGCCGGAAAGTTCGTCACCTGGATCTGCGCCAGGTGATACTGCGTCTCGATAAAGTTGTACTCCGACTTGTGCTGCGCGAAGTAGTTCGTCACGTCCGCATCCGAAACCGTGATCTTCGAGTTGATCTCCTTGTTCAGCAGCTTCTCGATCGTCAAACTCCGCCGTAGATCATGCTTCACGTCGTCCAACGTATGGCTGCTCGCCTGCAACTTCTGCGCAAACTGCTCCTCCGTATACGGAGCCTTCATCTCCGCCAGCTTCGCGTCGACCTCTTCGTTCGTCGCCGTCAGGTTCGTCTTCGCCGCGCGCTGCTGCACAATCTCCTCATCGATCAGCTCCCGCAGCACATTCAGTCGCAAGGAGTCCGCCTGGTCATGCGACGGTTGCTGCTGTTGCTGCCCGTCCCCCAGCTGCGCCGCGTAGGCCTTGTCGATCTCGGGCCGCATGATCGCATGTCCGTTCACCGTCGCCATCACGTCCGCTCCATGCCCCCGGTTGCACCCGCCAACCGGCAGGAGCAGCATCGCCACGGTCGCCGCGATCCGCACCGGCGTCGCTCCGCCTCTCTCCCCTCCCCATCCAATCTCGCCGGTCTTCCGCAACACCATCAGCACCTCCTCTTCTCAGTTACCCGGCTTCGGCACAGGCTTCGTATCCGGCCCGCTCGCATTCGCCGGGGGAGCCGCCGGCTTCGCCATGGGTGGCGGCGGAGTCTTCCCCTGTGCCACCAGCGCCCCGTCGATCAACCGGTACACATCCTCAATCGGATAGGCGCCCTCGAGCTTCTCTCCATTGATGAACATCACCGGTGTCGACTCCACGCCCATCGACTCACCCTGCTTCACGGAAGCTTGGATCGACTTGTCGTCCTGCTTCGCCAGGCACGCCGAAAGCGCGGTCATGTCCACCTTCTGCCGCGTCCCCTCCTCGCGCGCCAGCGTGTCCAGCGTCGTATTCGCCTTCTCCAGGCTCTTCTCCGCCCCACCCAGCTCGTTCGCATGCGCATGGATGTGGTCCACCAGATTCCAGTAACCCGGCGTACTCTGCGCCCCAACACAGTTCGTATCCACGGCCGCCCGCGTCGCCCACGGATGCATACTCAACGGAAAATCCCGATACACAATCCGCACCTGATCCTTGTACCGCTCCAGCAGCGCAGGAAACAGCTCCGCATGCATCTTCGCGCAGAACGGACATTCCAGATCGTCATACCCCACAATCAGCACCGGTGCGTTTGCCGGCCCGCCCCGAGCCGGCCGTCCCTCCGCGCTCACCAACCCCCGCGGGTCCGCGCTGATGTCGTACTTGCTGAACTGCGCCAGCGTCTTTCCATCGTCCGACAGCAGAAAGGTCACCGGCTTCGAGCTCTTCCCTTGCGCCGTAAAGTTCACCGTGATCTCGCTGAATCCCGGAACATCGCTCTTCCCCCGCGGTCCCACATCGATCGTGTAGTTCGCCGGCACATTCGACCGCGACCGGATCAACACCTCGACCCGCCGCGCCAGCTCGGGCGACACCTTGTCCGAGGCACTCAGCAGCCGTTCAGGGCTCTTCGCAGCCCCGGTTGAGGTTTGCGCGGGCGTCTGCGCATGGCACCCCACCGCCACCGCGAGAAGTGAGAACAGGAGCGTACGGAATAA
>JAABUX010003664.1_pt1 | contig 20164 bp, 17 predicted proteins | sample 5561851 | NCBI WGS metagenome assembly JAABUX01 (sample SAMN10711883, study PRJNA513361) | rock metagenome | isolation source: Antarctica rocks | place: Antarctica: Victoria Land, Richard Nunatak red sandstone | collected 2016-01-03 | reverse complement strand
GACGCCTTCGCCGCCAGCTATGCCGCCGGCCGCACCCCGGTGCCATGCGTGCGCTGCAACCAGACGGTCAAGTTCACCGATTTGCTGGCGCTGTCGGCCGACCTCGGCGCCGAGTTCATGGCGACAGGCCACTACGTGCGCCGGGTCGTGGGACCGGATGGGCCGGAACTGCACCGCGCCGCCGACCTCGCGCGTGACCAAAGCTGGTTCTTGTTCGCGACCACCCGCGAGCAGTTGGCCCGCACGTTGTTCCCGCTCGGCGCCATGCCTGACAAGGCCGCCGTCCGGGCCGAGGCGGCGCGCATGGGGCTGGAGGTCGCGGTGAAACCGGATAGCCAGGACATCTGTTTCGTGCCCTCCGGGCGCTACCACAGCTTGGTCGCCTCGCTGCGCCCCGATGCGATGCTGCCCGGCGAGATCGTAGCTGGCGATGGCCGGTTGCTCGGCGCGCACGACGGAGTCGGCCGTTACACCGTGGGACAGGCTCGCCGGCTCGGCGCCGCTGCGGATGACCGCGGCGTGCGGCAGGTCGTGGTGGCGCTGGACGCGGCCACGCGCCGGGTCATTGTTGGCCCGCGCAGCAGCGGCGGCACGCACGTGGCGCTCACCGAGGTGAACTGGCTTGCCGAGCCTCCAGTGTCAGGACGTTGCGCCGTCAAGCTTCGGGCGCGGGACGAACTACGCCCGGCCAGCGTTTCGATCACCCCCGAGGGCGCTGCCGTCGTCCTGGACGACCCGGCGCTGCCTGCCCCCGGCCAGGCCTGCGTATTCTATGCCGGCGAGCGCGTGCTGGGTGGCGGCTTCATTCAGCCTTGATCGGGTGTGGTTGACTTGGCGGACGGCAGCGGGGTATTCTGCGGCTGCTATGGCGGTGTAGCTCAGCGGTAGAGCAGGAGAATCATAATCTCTTGGTCGGCGGTTCAAATCCGTCCACCGCTACCATCCCTGGAGGCTACTGTCGCAAAGCAGTTTCTTGTCCGGTCTAGGCGGAAGATCGGCGGGGCCGCACGCCTCCTGTCCGGGGCGCTGCTGCGTCATCTCAGGCCCATGGACAAAGCCTCCGACGTGCTCGCGGCCATGCGCGCGCTTCCTATGGCCGGTCTTGACGAGTTGACCGGGTGGGGTCCGCTGCTCATCGTCACCCCTCATCCTGACGACGAAAGCCTTGGCTGCGGCGGCGTCATCGCCGCAGCGCGGCAGGGCGGGCACACCGTTCGCATTGTCCTCGTCACGAACGGTGCTGCAAGCCATCCCGGATCAAAGAGCCATCCGCCGCCCGTTCTGCAACGGGTGCGGGAAGGTGAATTGCTTGCTGCTGCCGCAACCCTGGGCGTGCCTGCCGATTGCGTCGACACGCTGAAACTGCCGGATGCTCGAGCGCCCGGGCGCGGCCCGGTGTTCGATGCGGCGGTCTCACGGCTATGCGAAATCATCCGGACACACGGGGTCGGCACCGTATGCACGACGTGGCCGCACGATCCTCATGCCGATCATGTCGCAGCCTATCGGCTGGGACACGCTGCCGCAGGAGCGACAGGGGTGAAGCTGTTCCTTTATCCGGTGTGGGGATGGACGCTTTCAGTGCGAAAATGGCTGCCCCGCACGCCACTTGACGGTTTTCAAATCGACGTTTCGGGGCAGCTCGCCATCAAGCGCGCGGCGATCGACTGCCACCGCTCACAAACCGGCCAATTGATTGACGATGATCCGGACGGGTTCGTGCTGACTGCTGAGTTCCGCGCTTTGTTCGAACGGCCGTATGAGACGTTCTTGCGGGCCGGTTAGGCAAAGCTCCGGCCTGATTGCCGATAGGCGGTCCGCCGCGTGAGCGGGGCTACTTTGACAAATTATTCATGAAACTGTGAGAGGCTGCTGAGGTATGAGAGCCTTGGTGGCTCCTAATAAAGGTTTGTAAGTTCGTTTTGTCTTCCGAAACAAAAATCGTTGATGAGGTCATGCCGCAGAGTTCAGCAATTGATACAGAAGGCGTCTCTCGGGTAAATACCTCCCGATTCGAGGTTACTGTTGTTGTGGCCGCCTACAACGTTTCCGCGTATGTTAATCGTGCATTATACAGTGCGATTGCACAGACTATGCCGGATTTTGAAATACTTGTCGTGGACGATGCTTCCTCCGACGATACGGCGGATCGCATCGCTAGCTTGGCGACGGCCGATCCGCGCATCAGACTCATTCGGCGGCGGCAGAATGGCGGTCCGGCTCGCGCCCGTAACGAAGCCTTGCAGTCTGCGCGGGGACGCTGGATCGCCGTTTTGGACGCAGACGATTTTTGGGCTCCGACCCGGTTGCAGCGATTGCTGGACGCATCCGCCGGATGCGATCTGGTGTTCGACAACCTGATGGGATTCGATCTGCATGCCAATCGCATCACTGGCCCGATCTTCCCGCAGCTTCCCCCGGCTGGCCTGACGCTAGAGCAATTGCTGGCGCCAATGGCGCCGGGCACGACATACGATTTCGGCTACCTTCAGCCGCTGATGCGAACGGCCTTCCTGCGTGAACACGACATCGCCTATGTTCCAGAACTGCGGGCCAACGAGGATCTCGTTCTGTCCGTCATGGCCCTGATGTCTGGCGCGCGCGCGGCCACCGTGCCGGAACCACTTTACGTCTATACGACCCCTGTCGGAAAGCAGAGCGGCCGTCCATCGTCAGCTAGCAAGACCGTCCCTGGCATCAGTCCAGTATGCCGGGTGTTAGCTGATTTGTTGCAACAGAACGCCGAGACTTTAACCACCTCGGAGCAGGTGGCATTTAGGCGTAGGCTGGACCACATCGCCGCGGTAGGGACGGTCGACTTGCTCCGGCATGCCTACCTCCGACGTGACTATGTCCGTTTCATCCAAATACTCGCGACAAAGCCGGAACTGCGTCGATACCTATGGCGGCGTTTTCGTTTTAGGTCTGCAGAACAAGGAAGGCCATGAGATCGCGCCTGGACAGCATCCAAGCCGGGTTTCCACCAAGTTTTAGACGAGCGACTTCGAGAACAGACGTAACCGCCCACTCTGGAAGCGTTCTATCAATCGCTCTAAAAACTTTCTCTTCAGCCGGTTGCGGGCAGCTCCTGCGAGCAACGGAACGTACGCTTCACGGGGAAACCGCGCCAGATTGCGTCGCAACGTGCTACGTGGATTGATCATGCTGCGAAGCGTCACGCTTTGTCTCAATGTCGCCGCGATGTAGCGCGGTTGGTCGAGTACTGGGTGAAAAAAGGCAGTGCCCGCCGCCGCCGGCAAGTCGTCCTCCAGGAGGGGAGGGGACCAATCGTAGCCGTGTACGTCTCCAAATTCATCCAAGGAAAGCTGGTTGAAACCCGCACGTCCGATTTCTGTCGGAATAAATACCTCGCTGCTAGGCCAGTAGCGAGTCTGCTGGCCTCCGGCCATTTCTCGTCTTCGGCGACCGAGCATTGCAAGTGCGCGTTGCGAGAACACCGACACGCAATTCAATGTCCCCTGTATTTCGGCAAGCGGATAGGTTTGCCGATGGAGGATTGTCCAGAACCAATCCTGCTTAGGCGTGGAAATAGGAAGCGCGACCAGATCGACATCAAGTGCTGCGGCACGTGCGATCAGCGGTTCGATGTCGCCCTGGACGACAACGTCATATTCGACGAACATATAGTAGTCGTAGTCGGGATGGAGGTCGAGAAACTGATAGTGGACATAGTCGGGATTCCACCACAGCAACGAGCCTTTTTCGAAACGGTCCGGCAAGCCTGAGGCAATCAGTTGGGCATTGCTGGTCCGGATCACGCGATCGAACGGGATTGGACCAACGGAGCCGTTGGTTTCGTCCACTGAAATAAAGAAGTCACCGCTTCCTACCACGTCCGCGCACCGGACCGCTTGGCGATGGACGAAATTATCCCAATTATAGGTCTTGAACACGACGGCGTATCGGATGGTCTCAGTCCTCCCTGGTTGATTCCAGCGTGTTATCCGCAGGAGTGTCGATACTCATCTCGCACTACCCAGTGCAGACCAGCGCGCGCCGCTGGAGACTCGCACGCCTTTGGACAACTGTTTCCCAAGGCGGGCGCATGGTTCGGCTACCCACTCATGAAAACCCCATCCGACCAGGAGAGAGGCAAATGGCACGGTGAGCGCGGGGACTGAAATCCCGCGCCCGGCAATCACGGAACGATTCCTTGGACCGCTTCCTGCAGCACACCCTTGGGCAACACGGCGGACGATGACACCGACGCCGTTCGGCGAGACACCCGGCGTGGCATCGTCGGGCCAAGCCGCACCATCAACTCCCGCTGCATAGCATGGACCACTTCCGACAAATCACGCCGGGTCATCGTATCAAAGAGCGGAAGACTGATGATGCGACTGCCAACATCATCGGTCACTGGCAGTCCGTGACAAGCGCCGTGTTCAACGAAATAGTCCTGCTGCATCAAGTGAGGACTGAAATAGGTCGCATTGCCGATGCCCTGGGCGGTCAACGCCGCTGCGATCTCAGCCCGGTGTGGCGCCAGTTCGCGCGGCAGCAGGGCAGAGGCGAACTGGTGCGCCTGCCGCCCCTGTCGCTCCGGTTGAAAGGATAGCTCAGGAAGTGCTTGGCGATAACGCCGCACCAAGTCCGCCCGCCGCTCCATAACTTTGTCATAGTCCACCAAGCGAAGCTGGCCGAGCAGTGCCCCCACTTCGCTGAGCTTGCCATTGAGGCCGAGCATGGTCGCAGTGCGTGGGCGGCCGAAGCCGAAATTACACATCTGGCGCAGCTCGGCGATAGCATTCCCATCCGCGTTGTAGATGATGCCTGCCTCAGCGGTCGCGAACGATTTGGTGCAATGCATCGAGAACACGATGGCGCCGCCGAAGCCAGTGCCGAAACCACGGCCACCGGCCGACACGGTGCCCAGCGAGGCAGCCGCGTCGACCACGACTGGAACACCATAACGCGCCTTGAGTCGGTCGTAATGCGTCAGATCGATGTCGTAGCCGAAAGTGGCGTAGGGTATGATGACGGCGATGTCACTGCCATACTGTTGAAGCAAAGCTTCTTCCGCTGCAGCACTTGCCGCCCAGTCTTGTGGATCGATATCGCAGAATAAGGGAGTAAGGCCGCACCACATGGCAGCATGGGCAGCGGCTGCGAAGGTAAAAGACGGCATCAGCGCATACTGCTTGCGGGTCGGTCGTGTCCGGATTGCGTGCTGGATCGCCAGCATCAAACCGATAGTGGCATTGCACACCGTCGTGCAGGCCCCTTCGCCAGCAAACATTTGCTGCAGAATATCCTGTTCGAAACGGGTATTGACCGGACCGAAGTTGCTGAAGATGCCGCGATCTTCAATGGTGCGCAGCATCATGCTAGCTTCGCTCAGCCGCGGAGGGTTAGGCCGCGTGAGGGGAACAGCCATAATCAGGCTCCCTCTGCCAGGATCGAAAGATGCGCCGGCATGTTGACGTTCGCCGGGTCCCACCGCGGCAAAGTCTCGTCTTTTGGAGCCACACTGGACCCGCTGATCGCGTGGATAATCAGTGAGCCGACATCATGCTGCCATAACCAAAGACCATTGGCCTGGCCGCGGAAGCTGGGCTCACCACCCAAGGCGCCACGAGGAACGAACCCAGCCGCCAAGCCGATCCCGAACAGGCCAGGAATCGGCACGCTATCCGCGTCGAGAATGCGGCATTGGCCATCGACCATAGCCGTTTGCGGCCCAGTTTGCGCCAGAAGAGTGAGTGGCGCGCCGTCCCGCCCAAATACTGGAAGAGCACGCGGGCGGTAACCTAGGGCGGCAACCACCAGGTCGGCTTGGTCGATGATGCCGGTCGCTTCGGCGTCTTCGGGACGCACGTGATGCAGCCGCAAACGCGGCTCGGGCAGACGGCCGCCAATACCGCGAGCCTGCATCACCAATTCTCGCGAGTCGAGGCGGAAGCCGGCAAACCGGAACACTCGGCCGCTGATGGGACAAACGTCGTCCTCGGTCCATTCAGCGTAGCCCTCGGCCAGTGCCGACGCACGATCCGGGTAATAGATGCGCAGCTCACGTCGATGTAGCAGGGTGACCCCGCCGTGACCGAAATGCACCCGCGGCAGGCGATGCAGCAGGGCGTGCGCGACCGCGGCGGCACTGGTTGAGCCACCGATGATGGCCACCCGGGGCAACGCCTTTCCTGCAAGCAGGTCTGCTACCCGCTCCAGCCCACCATTGGCAAGCACATCGCCGGATTGCAGTAAGCGATCCGCGCAGCGATCCACGAGTTTGCTGCCGCCAACCTCTTCAGCGGCTAAGCGGTCCGGCGGTTGATGTGCGCCGGTCGCGATCACCAAGTTGCGCGACGCCAGCGTGCGCTCCTCCTGGCCGGTCATGAGATCTTGGAGTTGAGTGCGCCAGCCGCCTTGGACGCGATGCGTCGCAAGAGCGCGATGGTTGGTCAGCACCGCACTAGCAGGATGTTCCAGAACCATGCGACAAATAGCGTCGCCAACCAAGCCAAGAAAACGGCCTGCATCTTGCAATGAGACTGCGCCATCGCCGGCCGCAGCGAGTTCCTGGGTGAGAGAGTGCTCTTCCAGGCGGGTCAGCTCGGTTTGATTTTCACCGAGCAAGCAATCGACAAAGGTCCGGCCGCTGCTGTCAGAATTGATGGCGTATCCGCCAATCGAACCCGAGCCAAGCCGATCGGATTGCTCCACTATAGCAACGCCACTGGCGAGCAAGGCATCAAGTTGTCCCATGCGATGGGCGGCAAGAAGGGGAGCAACACCTGCAGGGCCACCGCCGACGATCACAAGCCCGAACAATCGCGTAGAGTGAGTCATTAAGTTATTTCCCGGTGCTGCAGTCGTCACTGAAGTAAGCAGCCACAGAGGGCTGCCCACCTCATCGATAATGCAACGACCGGGCGTCTTCAACAATGTGGAATGTTAAGGCTATGCGGGATTTGAAATCAACGTAGACAAAGGCGCTAAAATAGTCACAAAGCTGTACTGGATGGTTATAACGAAACTGCAAAACTCAAGGTCTGCAACAAGTTATAATATCTTCACCGAACAGGAGAATTCAAAATTACGTGATCAGATACCACGAACGCTTAGAGGCAATCTCCTGTGAAATCAGCCTAAACCAGCACCAGCCAGGATCACGCAACGCATTAATTGATTACTAGAGCACGGAGAAAGTAGTTACTTTGCAACTCATCTACTATAAACTGGCATTGCTCCAGACGTAATATCAAGAGAGAGTGCAATTCTCAAAAAATCTTTCATATAAATTGCATCATAAAACACCATACTTTCGTAAAAAAGAAAGCCCAAACGGGTTGTCGCCTCCGACTGGTTTGATGATCACCCCTGAAACTCAGCTCTATCCGACAACAAGCGCCGGCGACCATGCCATCAGAACGTCCGTTCAAATACGGTCACAGCATCACCCGGTTGCAACAAGGTTTGCCGATTTACCCTGCCCTCAACTGCAGCACTGCCGGTACTGCGAACCACTGATGCATAATCTTCCCAAGCTCGGTAAGTAAATCCTCCGGCAATGGCAACAGCAGTCAGTAAGGTCATCCCTGGCTGGTAGGGATATTGGCCTGGTTTATTGACTTCACCGAGCACAAAAATTGGCCGATAGGCAATGACTTCTACCGAAACGCTTGGATCACGAAACAGGTTTTTGCTTTTAAGTTCGCTCGCGATCTTGACCTCAAGCTGGCGTGTGGTCAGCCCCTTCGCCTGCACCGGGCCAAGCAAAGGAATAGCAATCGTGCCGCCGTCGCTGATGCGGAACTCGCCGGTCAAGGTCTGCTCGCCAAAGGTGATGACGCGGACTTGGTCGCCAGGACCGAGAAGGAAGCTAGTGTCTGACGCAGGTGGCAAGGACGCGAGATTTCGGCCAGGCGCGCAGGAGGCAAGGGCGGCCAACAAGCCTGCCGCGCCGATGAAGGCACGTCGTCCGTGTGGGATGTGAAGTTGTGTCTGCCTCAGTCGCTCCATGGCTTCGGGCTCCGGTGTGTGGCGATTCGCTCGGGGCATGTGGTTTCCTACCGTGCGCTGAACACGAGGGCTGAGGTTTCGGCCAACCGGCGCCGTGGCACCTGTTTAATTGGGACAAGCGATGACGCCACGGGGCTCACGCCGCCGACCGACATGGTCGAAGCCCAGGCATTCGCGAGCAATTGCAATGGGCGCATCGGATCAGGGCGAGAAATAGCCGCTGCAGCGTTCTGTTGTAGTGCGGGAAAGCGTACTGCGACGGAGACACGATACGGAAGTGATAGTTCTAGAGTGCGGGAGTGGTAGTATCCAGAAGCAACGCCCCAGTCCCCAGTCTCACGAAACAACTCCGCTAGGAAGCGTGCTCCGTAATCAGCATTGATGCGGGGATCGAATGCCTCATCGAGAGATCGAAATGCGTCGGGATGCTGCTGTAGATTAACCTGCAAGCAGCCCGTGTCGACTGAGTTTGTGCCCGCCCGTTGAACGTCCTCAACGTAGGTGATCGCTTGCAGCCGCGTTTCGAAGAAAAATCCTTTGCCGCCGACATTGATAGTCCACGGCCATGGCTGGACCAGCCTCGTGGTCGGATCGGGCCGGTCGCTTTCGACCCGGGCTATCGCCATGAGCAAACCGGTTGGGATGCCGTGCGCACGCTCCGCAGCGGAAATGGCCGCCATGCAGCCGAGGTCAGGTACGACCGGACCCGCTTGGGTTTGTGCATGGCGCAAGGTGCGGGCCACGCCGAGTGACGCGCCTTCGATGGCGAAAAGCCCAACTGCTGCAAGCAGGACAACGGGTAGGCAAGGAGACGATCGCGTCATAGCGCCAAGCCTACACGCAAAAGGAAAACGTTTTGGTTAAAGTTCGTGTTGGGTATCGCAAAAAAAGTAGTAGGCAACGCTCCAGCCTGGAGTGAGGTGCTGCCGGTTAAAGCCGAGAAATTATAGGACCCGCTGACGCGCAGGTTACGATTGACACGGTACGTTGCGCTAACGCCAGCCGAGTATACCGTTTGCGTCCCGCCGCCCTGGGCGAACTCGGCGTACTCGGCGCCCGCCGCAGCTTGCAGAAGCCAATTGCGGCGCAGCTCGTGATCAACGATCAGGCGGCCCCGCGTCGTGGTGACGCCAGTTGTCGTTTCCCCGATCGCGTCCTCAATGGTGCGTGCCGCCCGGACGGTGACCGTCGTCAGGCCTGTCGGTGTCCAAACCACTGCGGCTTGGGCAACTGGAGACGAGATATTGTGAAGCAACGAGCTTTCGAACTGCCGAAGTTCGTAGCCGCCAAGTAAAAGCACCTGCAGGTTGCCCGATACGGAGTAGTCGACCCCGGCCAGGATCTCATAAGCGCTTGAGTTGGGCCGGAGCGCTCCACCCAGCGCAGCAACGTAGCGGGTTTCGATGCCTCGGATGACGAGAACGAAATTGCGTCCGGGAAAAGCTTCGAAGCGCGTCGTCAGCCCACCGACAAAGGTGTCCCGATCACGGACTTTCTGCCGGAAGTTATCACCCGGCAAGGTTTGGTCATCGAAACGGTAGGCGAGATACTCGGCATTCGGCTCGAACTTCCAGCGTCCAAACGACGTGTCGTAGAGAACGCGCACGTCCGTCACGTGGAACCCGAGCGGGGTTTGCAAGGTCCGGCTGTCGATCGAGGTTGGGTCTTCGTGCTGATACAACTCGCTGGCAGCGATGGTCACCGTGTCTTCGCCGATTTGGTAGCTCCCGCCCAACGAGCCACTGTAGTCGGTCCGGCTCTGAGCCGACTGATCCAGGTAACGGGCGTCGCTCAGGCTGAACGAGCCACCAATCGAGTTACGCGCATAATTTGAGTTGAAGCTGACGGACGGCTCGGTGCCGACGATCCAGCTGCCCGGTCCGCCGGAACGGCCAAGCACGTTGTCATTGTGCGAGATGATCTCGTCGAGCTGGGTTCGAACGGTGAACGCGCCAACGTGGACGCCGAGGGGATCGTATTCGGTTAATGGCCGTGCCGGAATGACGGCACCGCCCCGCTGATCGTAACCCGGAACGGTGATAGGAAGGTATTGCTCTATTTCCTGTGCGTGAGAGCTCTGGGTGAAAGCAGTCAAGCCCGCGAGCAACGCCACGCCGCCTTTGCCAAGGAGAGACCATTTAACCACCGCCCGAAAGACACCGTTTACCGCAACCCGATGTTGTCGGCCGGTAAATCTAACGCAAGCTGAAACCAAGCCTCATCCCCCGGAAATAGCAGGCGCAACGTGAGCCGTAGGTCTCAGAAGTCGTTCCTATGCCGGGCATCCGTGCGCCTTGTTGCAAACGCCATACGTCCGATCTTTGGAAACCGCAACGCATCATAAGGTCTTTTGGCGAGGTTCTTCCAAGGCGTTGCTGCAGGCACACAGATGTTCAGATTTGCCGTAGTTGCAAAACGAACACGTGTTCCCGGCCAGCAACCAAAATGCTCCGCCTGAAGCAAATGATGCTGCGCTGCAAAACGGCGTGGGGCATTTCCACCCAGCGATCGGCATAACGATCTTGCAACGATGAAAGGAGAGAAGAATTATGGACGCAGCCAGCAGTTCTGCACGTCTCCTTCGCACCACTTTGGGCAACATCAAGACAGAGAAGTCGGCCCTAACCGCTCGCCAATCATTTCCGCTGGCTTGGCTTGCTGCATGCATCCAGCTCGCGGACATGTTTTTCCTGATGTTGAGTGGATGGTTTGCAAGCCAAGTTTGCGACGTGATCGGCTTCAACGGCGATGCTGGCGAACGCATCCTCGCGACGACCCTCGCCACCATCGCTGCCATTTTCGTCATGCGGCAAGCGGGCGCATATCGCCAAGCCCGGCTTTTGCACCTCCCGACTCGGTCGATCCTCATCGCCGGCGGCGTTTTGGCCGGGGCGCTTGCCGCCACGTTGTGCTTGGGATTGCTGCCGGAGACCGGTCGCGCCGCCCTGGCATGGCCGGCCGTTTGGGCCGTGTTCGCGTTCGGCCAGTGCGTTGCGGCCGCGGCTGGTTCCGCAATCGTTTGCCAGTCCTGGCACGACGCCGGGTCGCTGAACCGCCGCGTGGCAGTGGTCGGCGTAACCCCGCTCGCCCAGGCGTTCATCGATCGCGCTCGCAACCAGGCGCATGGCGTGAGCGTCATCGGACTTTACGAGGATTGCGATTGGGAAGACGGCACTTGGCCGCGCCACGCGATCTCGGGCCTGACATCCTTGGGTTGCTTAACCGAACTGGTCACTCACAGCCGGCGAGAGCGGATCGACGCGATCGTCCTGGCGCTCCCGCTTTCGGACGTCGAGCGTATCGTGCGTGCCAGCGCCATCCTACGTAGCGTGCCGTCGGACATCTACGTGACGACCGGCATTGATGCCCCGACTGCCCGGACTGGCCGCGGGGACTCCATCGGTGGCTACTCTGTAGTCCGGATCGCAACCCGCCCGCTGGACGATTGGCAGTTGTTGCAGAAGGCGGTGCTCGACCGTTGCCTCGCGGCCGTGCTGCTGATTGCCGCGCTGCCGCTGCTTGGCCTCATTGCCCTCGCGATTGTCCTGGACAGCCCCGGCCCGGTGCTGTTTCGGCAGCCCCGGCACGGGTTCAACGGCACGATGTTCAGCGTCTTTAAGTTTCGGACGATGTTCCACGACATGGCCGACTTGAAAGCCGACCGGCAGACCCGGCGCGGCGACCCCCGCATTACCCGGGTCGGCCGTCTCCTGCGCCGTTTCAGCCTGGACGAGGTGCCGCAACTATTCAACGTGCTACGCGGCGAGATGTCGCTGGTCGGGCCGCGGCCGCATGCGCCTAATACCAAAGCGGGCGACATGCTGTTTCACGAGGCGGTGGCGGACTATGCCCTGCGTCACCGCGTCAAGCCCGGCATCACCGGCTGGGCTCAGGTGAACGGCTGGCGCGGGGAGACCCGGACGCAGTATCAGATCGAGCAACGCGTTGCGTATGATTTGCACTATATCGACAACTGGTCGTTACTGCTTGATTTCCGCATCCTGGTTCTGACGCTTGTGCGCGAGATCAACAGCCGGATCGCATTCTGATGAAACTTGCCACCCGCCATGCGATTGCATGCGCACCCCAGTTCGAGGTTTTGGGGATCGAACTGGACGACCTTTCGGCTGATGACGTTGCAGCGCATGTGGCTGATGCCGTCATCACCGGGCGCCGCATGCTGGTTGTGAATGCGAATGCCCATATGCTCACTCTCGCCCAACGCCGGCGTTGGCTGCGGAACTTCATCAAGCAGGCCGACATTGCCTTTTGTGACGGGGCTGGCGTCCAGTTCGCAGCGCGGCTTCTGACCGGCCGGTTGCCTCACCGCACGACACCGCCGGAATGGGTCGACGCCGCGGCACGGCGCATCGCTCCGTTCGGCACGGTGTTCTGGCTTGGCGGCAAGCCCGACGTAGTGGAGCGCGCCGCTTCAATTTTCGCCCACCGCACCGGCACACGCTGCGTCGGTTGGCATCACGGTTTTTTCGACCTTAGCACGGGCTCTGCCGATAATGCGGCGCTCGTGGCCGAGATCAATCGCGTGTCGCCCGACCTGCTCATCGTCAACATGGGAATGCCGCGACAGGAACAATGGTTGCGCGACCACTGGCCCCTCCTCGACGCCCGCGTCGGCATTGCAGCTGGGGCATTGGTGGACCATATCGCCGGTCGCGTCCGTCGGCCGCCGCGTTGGGTGGCCAACATCGGGCTAGAATGGGCCGTAAGGCTCGCAATCGAGCCTCGACGGTTGTGGCGGCGCTATCTACTTGGGCTTCCCGTGTTCGGCGGCTACGTGTTGCGCGAACTGCTGCTGGGGCGGCCTAATGTCGTGAACTACGGCCTATCGGCCCGCTTGCCGAAACAGGGTAACTGAGAGAATGTCGAACGCCGCACGTATGCCCGAACTCTATATCCAGCCCCCTGCGACCGGGGCCACCGCGATTCGCGATGCCCTGTCGGCGCTTTGGCAGCACTGGGTGATCTTTGTCGTCGTGGCGCTTGCGGTCGGCTCGGTGGCGTCGGCCATCGTGCTGCACCTGTCCCCTGTTTACACGTCGGTGGCGACGATCAGCGTACGTCCGGAGCAGGCCGATCCGCTGGCTCCCGTTGGCAATGGCTCTGCCAAGCTGGACGATGGCGCCATCGAGACGCAGGTCGATGCCTTGAAGTCACGCGAGATCGCACGCGCGGTGGTCGAGGCTTTGCAGATCGGTACGACACGGCCCGGGGCGTCCTGGCCAGAACAAGTTGCCTGCAGCGCGGTGTCCCGGCTTCCGTTCTGCGCCCGTCCCACCAATCCGCCCATGCTCGGCGAGCGGATCGACGGCTTCCTGAAGCAGCTTACCGTCCTGTCGAACGGGCGGTCGCGGGTGATCAACGTGGGCTTCACCTCGTCCGACCCGGCGCAGGCCGCCGCCGCCGCCAACATGGTCGTCACCCTGGCCCAACAGCAGCAGGTTGCCAGCCAGGCCGACAACCTCCGCCGCACCACCGATTGGCTGGACAATCGCGCCCATGACCTCAATGCCCGACTGGGAGCGGCCGAGGCCAAAGCCGGGGCTTTCCGCGCTGCCAGCGGCTTGAACGAGCGAACCGTCGATAACTCGGTCACGCCATTGGTCGCGAGCCAGATTGCCAGCGCAGCCGCCGACTACTCGCAGGCTCAGGCCCAACTCGCCGCATCGGAAGCCCGGGCCGGTTCGGTCGGAGGCGTGAAGGGTGACGCCCAACGCGCTATCCGTCTGCCGGAGGAGCCGCTGGTGGTCGCCGCGAGCACGACTCTCAACGCGCTCTACTCGCAACGGGCGTTGCTGGCGCAGAATTACGGCGACCGGTATCCCCCCCTGGTCGCGATCAATAACCAGATTGCCCAGGCCGAGCACAAGTTGGCGGCGGAGACCGGTCGTGCCGTCGCGTCCATCAACGAGGATCTCGCGGTCAAGCGTGAGCAGGTCGCCCGGCTGGGCCGCAACCTAGCGGCGCTCCGGACGCAGGGGAACGCGACCGCGGGCCCACTTGTGGAGTTGAAGGCGCTCGACCGGGAGGCCGCGAGCGCCGGGTCGATCTACCAGACGTTCTTTGCGCGGGCTCGGGAAGTGGCCGACCGGAGTGGCATCCTGCAGCCGTCGATCGAGTTCGTCTCGCACGCTGAGACACCGGACTTTCCGTCGTTCCCGCAGACCAACCGCCTGCTGATGGGCGCTGCGCTGTTCGGCTTGGTCAGCGGCGCCGGCGCCGCGTTCGGGCGCAGCTTTTTCGCCCAGGACAACACGGTCGGCGAGCGGGCGAGCCAGCAACTGGCCCTACCCCTCCTGGCCAGCGTGCCCGCGATCCCGATGAGCAAGCGCCTGATGGGCTCGCTGCCACGCTATACGGCGCGCTATCCGTTCTCGCCGGTCGCGGAGTCGATCCGCTCCTTGGTCGCCCATCTTACCATCGTGGGATATGGCCAAGACGGCCTGCTCGGTTCCGTCGTCGTGACCTCTGCGACGGGGGAGGAGGGCAAGAGCACGATCTGTGTTTGGCTTGCAGAGGCGGTCGCCAAGACCGGGCAGCGTTCCTTGCTGATCGATGGCGACCATCGCAAGGGCAACCTGCACCGCACCTTGGGCAAGGTGGCCCGTCCGGGCTTGACCGAGTGGGTCAGCGGCGAGGCGCAACTGAAGGACGTCATCCAAACCGACGAAACCACCGGCATGGATTTCATCGCGGCTGGGGCACCGATGACCCGGCCGTTCAGCCAGCCGGAGCTGGCCCGGCTGCAGGCGATGCTCGATCGGGTCAAGCAGCAATATGGCGCCGTGGTGATCGACACGCCACCGATCCTGGCGATGGCGGACGCGCTTCTGTTCGCGCGGCTGGTGGACCACACCGTGCTGGTTTGCCGATGGGAGCGTACCGGCCGCGTGGCCGTTCAGGGCTGCATCGAGCGGTTGCGCAGCGCGGGCGCCAAGATGTCCGGCGTGGTGCTCTCCATGGTCGATGCGTCGTCGTCGGCGCGCTACGGCGAAGGCGCTACCCGGCGCGACGTCAAGCTGCTCGAGCGCTACTATGGAAGCTAAATCGGCGACGGGCGCGCTGCGTGTGGTGCACGTGGTTCGCCAGTTCAGCCCGTCCGTTGGCGGCCGAGAGGATGCGGTCCGCAACCTCGTACGTTACGGACGGGACGTCGAGGGACTGGATGCGCGTGTCGTCACGTTGGACCGGGTCTTCACAGCGCCATCGGAACGTTTGCCGGCGCAGGATGTCGTCGATGGGATCCCGGTCACGCGCATTCCCTGGACCGGCTCTACGCGTTACCCAATCGCCCCCGGCGTGCTGCGGCATCTGGACGGAGCCGACGTCGTGCATGTGCATGCGATCGATTTCTTCTTCGACGCGCTGGCAGCAACCCGCATGATCCACGGACGGCCGTTGGTTTGCTCGACCCATGGCGGCATCTTCCATACGGGAGCCCAACTCGGACTGAAGAAGCTGTTCTTCCAAACCGTCACGCGGACCAGCGCCAAGGCTTACGACGTCATCGTCGCCTGCAGCGCTGCCGATGCCGCCATGTTCGCGCCGATTGCCGGTCGGCGGCTCGTGACGATCGAGAACGGCGTCGATGTCGCCAAGTTCGCCGGGCGCGCGTCGGCCCAGCCCACCCGTCGGATCATCAGCTTCGGCCGGCTAGCGTCGCACAAGCGCATTACGTCGCTGTTTGCAGTACTCGCAGCGCTGCGGCGCGCGAACTCGGAATGGACGTTGACGGTGGCGGGTGCAGCTGGCGACCAGCCAGAAGCCGAATTGGCCGCGGCTGCCCAGGACGCCGGTGTCGCCGACGCGGTCCGTTTCGTCAGCAATCCTGACGACACGGCGCTCGCCCGCGAGATTGGCATGGCGAGCTATTTTGCCTCGGCTTCGGCGCATGAGGGGTTTGGTATCGCTGCCGTGGAAGCTATGTCCAGCGGACTGTTACCAGTGCTGAGCGACATTCCCCCGTTTGCGTCGCTGATCCAGCGCACCAGGGAAGGCATGTTGTTCGACCCAGCCCAGCCCGAACAGGCCGCAGCCCAGCTCAACGCCATCGAAGCGACCGGCGGCCCGACCGAAGCGCGCAAGAAGCGTGTCGCCGATGTCGCAGCAAGTTTTGCTTGGCCTGCGGCATCCACGGCCTATGCTCGCGTTTATCACCGCGTGTCGCGTCGTCCCGTCGAGCGAGCAGGTTTGCTGGCGACGGTTGGTTTCTGAGGAAGCTGTCATGCCGGACTTGTCGATTATCATTCCGACGTTGGATCGTGGAAAGCTGCTGGCGGCAACCGTGCAGCAGGTGCTTCAACAACGCTTCCAGGATTACGAGATTTGGGTCATCGATCAATCCGACGAGACGGCTGCCGCCGCCATCCGCCAGAGCTTGGATGCGACCTGTGCCGATCCCCGCTTGCACTACCTGCACTTGAGTCGCAAAGGCCTGCCGAACGCCCGCAACGAGGGCCTCGTCCGTGCGACCGGCCGGATCGTGCTTTTCCTTGATGATGATGTGTTGTTGCTCGACGACATGTTTCTCGACGCTCACGTGAAAGCCTATATCGACCCGGATGTCGGTGGCGTCACGGGGCGGGTTATCGAGCGGACCGTCCGCAACAATGCTCGCAAGACAACGTCCCGTATCACCGTCGGTGGCCGCACTGTCAGCAACTTGAGCGGAACCGAACCAGTGCGCCTGGGAACGCTGAAGGGCCTAAATATGAGCTTCAGGAGAGAGGTGTTCGACTACGTCGGCGGTTTCGACCGGAACTACGTTGGAACGGCGCTGCTCGAGGAAGCCGACCTGTCGACGCGTGTCGCACGCGATGGCTGGGTGTTGCTGTTCGCGCCAAAGGCCGAACTTGTGCATCTCTCTGCGCCGAGTGGCGGGGTGAGGGTGGAAAACGCCATTGCGGCCGAATGCTCTCGGTTCAGGTCGACAGCTTACTTCGTCTCGAAGAATCGTGGGCCAGTCGGGCTGCTGCTATTCAGCTTCACCTTCACGCTGATCGCTGTCGCTCGGGCGATAAGGTGGCGGCGTGCGTCGGCGCTGCTCACTCTGGCGCGGGCGGCCCTGGACGGTCGGCGGGCATGGCGTGGCGGTCCAGACCAGCACATGCGCCCCGGACATGTGCCGTCTTCGCCCTCCGCGCCAGCAAAAAAATCAGTCCACCTCGTCTTGACGTGAGGCTGAAGACGGACCGGACCTCATGATGCCGCAAGGCATGCCACTTGCCCTGCCAACGGCGCGCCAGCCGATCCTGGAGAGTTTTCACCCAGCCATCGTCGGATTCTGGGCGGTCGTAGCGGCGATGCTGTTCAACGTTGTCCTTTGCTTTTTAAGCACCAAGCATCTGATGGCGGCGAATTCAACGCAGATTATCGCGATCGAGATGGCGATTTTGTTGGCGGGGCTGTTAGCCGCCCGAAATCTCGTCGGCGAGGCGGCCGTTCGGTTGGGCGTCATCGCCGTCATTTGTTTGTTTGCGCTCAAGATGCTCAACGGAGATCTTGATCTCAAGATCATCCACGACCTTGCGATCATCTTGGTGTTCTTTCTTCTGGGCCGAGTGTGCCCGGTGCCGTTGGCCAGCCGCCTTGTGGGCCTCATACTTGCGGTGGTCATTGCCATCGGACTGGTGGAATGGCTGCTTCCGACCGTATTCGAGAACACGTTCGATATCTGGGGCTACTACCTGGGCAAGGGCGCCCTCGATGCGAACACCGTAAATTACAGCAACACCAAACTGTTCGTCAGCGGCCAGCGTTCGGAAGGGGCTGGACGCACCCTGCTGCCGGCAATCTTCGGCATTCACCGAATCTCGTCGATTTTCCTTGAACCGGTGTCGCTAGGGAACTTTGCGATCATCTGCCTTGCATGGCTGCTGAGCATGCCTCCACGCTCGACGACGCGGCGCATGTTGCTGGCGATGGCAGTCGGTCTCTGCGTGGTGTTTCCCGACTCGCGGTTCGCTGCCGCGTCCTGCGTGATGATGTTGTTGTATCGGATGCTGCCGTTTCACCGATCTTCCGTGATTGCGTTCCTGTTGCCGATCGTGGCCGTCATCGGGCTGCTGATCTATGGTGGCCGAGGATACGACATCGGGGTCGAAGCGCGGTTGATGGACGACGATTTTGCCGGGCGCCTGCTGTTTTCCGGTCAGTTGCTGAGTTCTTGGACCTGGCGGCAATGGTTTGGCTTGGCAGGGTCGCCCATCTACACTGCCGATACCGGCTATGCCTATGTCATCGTCAACCTTGGGCTGCCCCTTGCTGTGGCTCTGTGGTTTGCGTTCGCCATGGCGCCGGTCGCCACGCGGCAGGGGCAAACGATGCGTGGCATGATCGCCTTGTATATCACCCTGTCGCTGTGCGTCGGAGCCTCGGTGTTTTCCATCAAAACCGCGGCTTTATGCTGGTTCCTATATGGGGCGACCACCCAAGTGCAGCGGTTTGAGGTGGAACGGACATCTGACCTAAGGTCAGCGGTCACTGCCTAAAGGGAGGGCCCGCCGCCACCGAGGAGGGCGCGAGCCGTAGGAAACATCATCTCTTGCGCGCAGCCGCGAATGATCGATCAGCATCTATTCACGGTCGGTCTAAAGGCTCAAAGAGCCGCCAAGACTTATCAAGGCATGGAGAACGCCCGGTCCTGCTGATACCGGTTGGTGACGGCAATCAGGTTAATCGGTAACGCGACATCTTCGATGTCCCGATCGAAATGAAGATATTTTGGATTGAAATGAGCCTTCTCCTGCAATCGATCGAAGTCGATGATCGTGAGCAGGCGTGATTCCAGGCGGATCAGGCCGTCGGCCCGAAGTGCCTGCAACGAGCGGTTGGTGTGCACCAAGCTCAAGCCAAGCGTATCGGCAAGGTCGCTTTGGCTCAGGGGCAGGTTGCACTGCATGCCTGTCGTAAGCCCGACCGCCCGGTTGCGAACGAACACTTCGCACAGGAAGTGGGCAAGGCGCTCCTTTGCAGAACGTTGGCCGAGGCTGGTGATCCTTTCGTAGAGCATTGCCTCATTCACCAGCGCTGAGCGCCAAAGCGCTTCGCCAATCCGTGGCCGCGCTTCGACGAGGTTGGCAAGGCTTGCACGAGACATTTCGGAAAAAATGACGGTGGTCAGTGCGCAGATGCTGTGATCCATCGCAGGAGCCGGCAACGAGCAAGCGTCGCAGATGTCGCCCGGCAGCAACAATCCAAGAATTTGACGCCGTCCGTCCGGAAGCCCGATCTGCCGGCAGGCGAAACCGGCTTGGATGAACCGCACCCCGGTTGGATGTTCCCCATACCGGTTCAGGTCACGGTTTGGTGGTGCTTTGCGCACTGGCTCCATCGCGGCAAGGAATGCACTGCGGTCCTTGTCCGTGAGATGGACCAGTTGTTCCAGCCGCAATAGCAGGGCGGCGTTGAGAATCAAGGCTTTTCGCTCTTCGACGCTGATGTCTATCACCGCATGCCTCCATTCCATACTTCTGTAGATAACAAGTCAGACTCGCCAGCTACTCGCGCATGGCATGTCGCGAGGCATTTTCTCCGTTGAGACGAAGTATTGTCGTGAGCTGTTCACCAAACTTTCAGCAACCCTAAGAACCAGTGAACCAGTGTAAAGCCAAATAGACAGCAGATAGCGAAGTCAAAGCGCTTAACGACGCTAGCAGAACGCCAACTCGTGAGCCCCGACCGTCGGTCGGGAGCACGAGGTCCATGTTTTCGTCAACGGAACCGGGATCATCGGCGACGGAGGTTTCAGCCGCGAATTGCTTCTGTTTACCTTCGAACATCGATCGCCGTTGGCTCGATCGCCACGACATTGCTCTGCTAATCCCTTTTTCACGGTGAATGAAGTATTTCCTGACGTAAATGAAATCAATCATAAACACAGTGTCAAAAGACACAAAACGGGATTGTGAGGTGGCCCAAACGATAAAAGACAGTTCGAAAGACGTTAAAAATCTGTTAGATCGTGTTAAATTAGGTTCCGGTCTCGAAACACGGCGACAAGCGTGCATTCAGCGCGTCGACGCTGACAAGTTGGTTTTAAATAAGATGCATATTTTCACGTGCGGGCCAGAAACGAGCTTGCGGCTAGCACGAATCATAAAAGTGTAGTTCAGTAGACCTGACCACGGAATACTTAGACATTTTTCAACCGGAACTTAAATCT
>JAABUX010003663.1_pt1 | contig 20168 bp, 20 predicted proteins | sample 5561851 | NCBI WGS metagenome assembly JAABUX01 (sample SAMN10711883, study PRJNA513361) | rock metagenome | isolation source: Antarctica rocks | place: Antarctica: Victoria Land, Richard Nunatak red sandstone | collected 2016-01-03 | reverse complement strand
GGCGCGGGCCGCTTGGGGCCTGCGCCGGACGCGGCCTTGCCCTGGCGGCGGGAGCGGGCCGAAGCCGCGCAGCGGTGTGCGAAGCACAGGATTGACCCGGCCGGGGCGGCGCTTCAGGCCGCAGCACACCGGGGGAACAGGACGGCACGGGCGCTTGTCGCCATGCCTCTCCCCCTCTGCGTTCTTCCCTCCTTCATGGGGTCGGCACACTTTCGTTCGTCAGGCTTCAGCTTGCCGGCATCCCCTCGGCCCTATCTCCCAGCCCGAGGTGTTACGTTGCCCCCGACATCGCCTCGTAGATCCCATGGGCGCACGGTCCCCGGAGGTGGTTGGTGAAGGTGTAACGGCCGGTGCGGAGGTCGATGGCCACTACCAGCACGTCGGCGCCGGTGGTCCGGAGGCGGCTGCCCCAGGCGGTGCGGTCGCCGCCGATGTCCACGAACTCGACTTGATTCCTGGCGATCGCGTTGAGGATGCGGGCGGTTGCGCCGGGCTATTGTCGCCTTCGTTACCGGAACGCGCCGGGCGTCTCGTCCGGCTGCCTGACGCTCAGGGCCACTGCCATTGGCTGAACCCAGATCGGCAGGTTGGACAGCATGAACCCGGTGCCGCTCCAGGCCATCAGCAGAGTGCGCCCCATGGTTTCCGCGATGGCCTGGGCTGCAGCAGGCGGAACCGAATTTCCGATGCGTTCGCGCCACGCACTATCGGACAGGCCGTCCAGTTCCAGCACCTCCTCCGGGTCCACCAGCGACATCAGGGCTGCCAGCTCCAGGGTCGTGAAGGGGCGGTGCCAGGTGCCGTCCAGGGCGTGGATGCGGCACACCAGGCGGGCGTCCGGGAGCGGCAGCTCGGTGCGAGGGTCGGCGACGCTCCACCGGCCGCTATCCGGCCCGGCGCTTCCCGTCACGGCCCCGGCCGTGCTGTCCCACCGGACGACGCCATACTGGCCGCCGCTGGCCCAGGTCTCGCCGTCCCGCTTGGTGCAGGGCTGGCGCGGGTCGGCGACGGCCTGCGCGCCGGATGCGACCTGCTGGGCGCCGGTGATGGTGCGGCTCGTCGCGTCCCACCCTGTCACGCGCAACTTGCTGCTGCTGGCGCCCGGGTGCCAGTCGGCATAGCGGAGGTCCGCCACCGCGAAGGCGCCCATGCCGGTCGTGCTGGCAGCGAGCACGGCCCCAGTCGGTTCTTCCATCCCGGTTACGCGGTATTTGCTCGGATGCGCTCCGTCCGCGTGCCGCGGGTCGGCCACGCACTGACCCGTGCCGTGCGCGCTGGTGACGGCGCGCGCCTGATCATCCCAGGGCACGATCCGGAACTCGTTGCAGTGCTTGGCCGGGCCGTGGTGGCGGGGGTCGGCGACCGAGAACGGGCCGTTGGTGGGGAAGCTCTCGCCCGCCACGGTGCGCGCCGTGTCGTCCCACGCGTGGACGCCGAGCGGGCCATGACGCTGGCCGTCCACCCGCGGGTCCGCCACGTTCGGTGCGCCAGTTTGCCAGGGTGCGTTGGATGCGATGGCATAGTCCAGTAGCATCCCGTCCCGGACCTTCAGTCTGTTCAGGCTGCGCCAGTCCGAGCCGGCCTCAACGAAAGCCAGGCGCACCCAGGTCTTCCAGGACAGGTTCGGCACCCGGTGCATGGGGCCGCCTCGCGGGTCGCCCGGCATCGGCATCCGGCCGAGCACGTCGCCCACGCCGCGCAGGCTCCGCTTGGGCGGCTCGTAGAGGAAGGGCGGCTGTAAGGCGGGTCATAAGCTGCAAGACTTGTCGCATAAGCTGCAAAACAGGTCTTTGAGCTTCCTTCTGTGGTCTGTCATGCGAGACCACGCCACGAGGTCGGCTTACGACCCAACATCGCCGTGGTGAACGGTCTATGCCGCCCTCGAAACCGGACGTTTCTCGAACCGTTGCGCCGTTGGCTCTACGCCTGAACAGGGTGGTCAAGCACGCTACCCAGATATATGACAAGACGAACAAATGACAATGCATTGTCATATTGACAATTAGGTGACTTCGCCTATCTCACTGGTATGAGACAGACACCGGCCTCGCCCTCCACTGACCCGCACTGGCTTGGGCGTGCCCTGACCGGCCTCGTGATCGAGGTGTTCCGTCTGAATGGCGACTTGCTCGCTACGGGCGACGCCTTGGTCCACGATCTTGGGCTGACCAGCGCACGCTGGCAGGTACTCGGAGCCGTTGCCCTCTCGCAGGTGCCTCTGCCTGTCGCGCACATCGCCCGCAACATGGGCCTGACCCGGCAGGCGGTGCAGCGCGTCGTGGACGATATGCGCACGGACGGCTTGGTCCGGCTCGAACCCAACCCCCACCACCGCCGCGCCATGCTGGTCGCGATGACCGAGCATGGGGAGGCCGCTTACCGCCAAGCAAGCGCACGCCAGGAACGCTGGGCGGACGATCTTGCGGCTGGCCTGCCACCCGAAGCTATCGAGGCTGCCGGCACACTCCTGCGAACGCTGCAGCAGCGCCTCAACGAGCCTGCCGAGCAAAAGCGAAACGTCCTGGACCCCGAACTCATAAGAGCGCAACGATGACCCTGACATTCTACACCAATCCCAATTCCCGTGGCCGGATCGTGCGCTGGATGCTCGAAGAAGTCGGCTGCGACTATGACACCGTGGTGCTCGACTACGAGCGATCCAGCGAGGCAGACAAATGGGGCGGTGCGGCGCTCGCTCGGCCGGATGATGCCTCTGACGAGCGCAGCCGCTTCTTCGCGGAGGTGAACCCGATCGGCAAGGTGCCGGCGATCGTGCATGACGGACAAATCGTGACGGAGAGCGCGGCGATCTGCGCGTACTTGGCGGAGACGTTCCCGGCCGCGGGACTGGCGCCCACTCCAGAGGAGCGGGCCGACTACTACCGCTGGATGTTCTTCGCCGCGGGGCCGGTCGAACAGGCGGTCACCAACTACCGGGCCGGCTTCGTACCGGCTGTGGAGCAGGAATTCTTCCTTGGCTACGGCAGCTATGACCGGACGGTGGACCAGCTCGAACGGGCGGTGAAAGCGCGCCCCTTCATCGCTGGGGACCGGTTTACCGCCGCCGACGTCTACGTCGGATCGCACATCGGCTGGGGCCTCGGCCTTCAGACGCTGCCTCCACGCGAGGCCTTCCTGGCCTATGCTGGGCGGCTGACGACGCGCGAGGGATACGCGCGCGCGATCGCCAAAGACGAGGCGCTGCTGTCTCGATCAGCAGTGCAGCCGAACTGACTCGGACCGCCGCCAGCCTCGGCAGCGTGCTGCGCCTCGCGGCCGCCTCGATCGCCTCAAGTGACGACAGACTCTAGTCTATCGTAAAAGCTCTTGTCGTCTCACTGCCTTTGACTGCTCGAAGAAGAGCAATCGGGTTCCAGTAATCCTTGTAATGAACGATGTTTCCATCGCGCATGCGGATCACCGAGATGTAGCGTTGGATGTAAGCTTCTTTTGTAAGAAGGCCCTCCCCACGACCGGAGAACTCAAGCACAACCATGTCCGGATCACTAACTTCTATCTCGGAGACGTCGGCGACTCCGTCGATCCGAAGTAGCTTCCTGATCCTCTGGAAATTCACGATGATGGCATCCCGACCTGCAATCGGCGTGTTCAGTCCGGGCGGCGCATAGGGATACTCCAAGACACCATCCACGGCGAACATGTCTGGGAACGTCTCAGCATCGGGTCTGAGGCGATTACCCAGCACGCGACGCAACATAGCTGGGAAGCTCTCAACGGCATCGGTTTCGGACATCTTGATCTCCATCATGGGCAGGGCCGGATGGGGGCGGCTGATGACCGAGGTCATTGCCGCCCCCAGCTGGACGGTATAACTATGGTCTATGGTCCATAGTCAAGGGTTTCGTCCGCAATGATGATCGCTGCCTTTGCCCGGGAAAGTAGGCTGTCGGTTGATGCAGTGCGGCTTTACGTCCGCCAGGGTTTGCTCCATCCGGAGATCGGGATGAAGGGAGGGTCGCGCCCCTACCAAATTTTCTCAGCCCTCGATCTTGAGAAGGCCCGCATTATCCGTGCCGGCCAAGTACTGGGATTGTCGCTCAAAGAGATCGGCGCGTTCATCAACAAACGAGCTTTCGACGGAGAGGAAGACGATGTGGTAATCGCCTTTCTAAAGGAGCAACGTAATCGGCTTACAGGAAGAATTTCTGAGCTGGAAAAACTCGTCTCGTTCGTCGATGCCAAAATAGCTTGGCTGAACGACCCGAGCGTCGGCCCTTCGCCGCCGTATCCACAGTAATTGCAACATGACGCGACCGTCGTCAGGCTTGCGGACGCGGGTGCTAGGCTCCACGGACGGATTTGACCAAGATCAGGCCGCAGGCGAATGAGACCAAGGAGAGGAAACCGGTTTCCGTCCACAGGGCCTAGTTCCTGCTTCCGTTGAACGTCCGGTTTGCCGATCTGAAGTCCAAAGGCCGCCATTCCGCTTACCACTAAACTCGGCGGTAGGCGAATGCTGGAGCCTGGCCTGTTCCCGGCCTCCGACAATAGATGAACTATTTACTTCTACTCAATCATCAGCAAGCATTTGCAGCTTAGCGGCTATTTCAGAAAAATGTTTGTGTCTTATGGCCACCAGATTTTGCATCAAACGAGATCAAGCTTACCATGAAGGCCCTGAAAACCCACGGATACGATTTGCAGATTATGACCTGACTAACAGCGGCACACGCTCAATGTGTCGGGCCACCAGCAGGAACCTCTTGCGGCTCTGTGCTAATCCGCCCAGCACGCCGCAGTCGTGCGTAGTTTCCGCCACGGCGTAGCCGAAGGCGCGCAGCAGGGCCGTGATGCGGTCCAGCAGGGACCGGCCGCGGGTGGCGATCCGCGGCACATTTTCGAAGACGATCAGCTCCACGGGGTCACTGCGATAGGCTTCCAGCGCCAGCCAGATCCCTCGCAGGGTTAGCCGGTTCAGCGCCTGGTACTTGGCCAGCTTGCTCTTGCTCTCCGACAGCAGCCCGGAGAAGCCCTTGCAGGGGGCGCTGAGGAACAGGATGTGCGGGCGCTCCCCGCCGAAGGCGCGGCGCACGTCGTCCGGTCAGGCCTCCCGCCAGTCCGGCGGCGGCTCGTGGCCGTGGAAGGCCAGGTATTGTTCCCGGTCGAACAGGTCGAGGCAGGCTCCTGGCACGCCGGCGAGGCGGTGGAAGTCCCGGATTGCGGGTCCACGTCGATGCCGCCCAGGCACCGGAAGTCGGCTTCCAGGGTGCCGACGCGGGCGGTTGCCTGGTTGAACCCACGGGCGCCGCCTCCCAATCCGCAAAACAGGTGGGCGTGCTTGATCGTCCGGTGATCCGGGGTCCTGGCCTGCATGGCATGTCTCCTCTGGGCCGGTCTGTGGTGGGCCGGCAGTAATCGCTGCGTGGGGAGAAGCGCGCGGGTTACCCCAGCCCAAAAGCGAGTTGGCCAGTGTCGGCGTTCTGGCGGGGTGTGCGGGCGACGTGTGTCGCGGGGACCGGCACGTACACCGTCCGCACCGGTGCGGCGGCGGCCTCCGCTGCTGCCGGGCTGGCATACTTGGCCGCCAGACGCGCAAACTCGGCTCGATCTGCTGCTTCCCGCTCTTCGCAGAGGTGGCCGAGGAGGTACGGGTGGAGGTTGGCGGCTCGCACGCGGCGCGAGACTTCGCGCTCGACGTCGCAGAAGGTGTGTTCCGGGCTGCCCCAGCCGGGGTGTCCGGCGACCTGTTCCACGAACGCAGCGCGGCCCCGCGTCGAGGCGAAGTGCTCGGCCCAGAAGCCTGCGCGATCGTAGCAGGCGCAGAAGCCGAAGCAGTGCATGAGCTGGCCGTAGAACCGCTGGGTGAACTGGTGTTCGGGGAAACCCGAAGCCAGGAAATGCAGCATGTGCCGGCCGAACCAGGCCTTTGTAGCGGCGGGGGTGAACCGGGTGGGCCGGAAGGCTGTCTCGTCCAGTGGTGGCTGGCGCAGCAGGTGCTGTATCCGTTCGGGCAGCACGACGGGCGTCATGGCTCGCCCGCCAAGCTGGGCGCCATGATGCTCAGGTGCTCCCGGCGTTTGACGGCAGCTTCGCCAGTGAGGTTGGCGTCCGCGCCGGGGAGATGCCAGCCGTGGACGTCCCCGTAGAGCATCGCCTCGATCTGCTGGCGGGTCGGCAGGGTGGGCAGGGCGGCGTTGAGGGCGTCGGCGGTCAGCCCGGTGCTGTCGTCGGCCGTGTCTGGGACGCCTCGGACGATCTCGATGACGCGGGGTCCGCGGTATCCGACGTAGAACTCGACAAAGCAGCGGGGCGGCAGCTTGGCGAGCATCGCCAGCACGTCGGGCGTGTGCATGAGGGTCTCCTATGTTTGAAGGGGGCGCTGGTGGGCGCGGGGATGGAACGGGATGTCGGTGAACAACCCCGGCGTTACCTGAGCGCCGGGGCTTGCCAGGCTGGCGGCGTCAGCCGGGCGGTGCGACCCCGTGAACTGCAGCTCGCTCGTCCACCGCGATGTCGGCGGCCTCTTCCGGCGGCACGCGCCCGTCGTACTCTTCCCGCCAGTTTCGCCCTGGGAAGTCGGATACGGTCCATGGGGAGGTCTGGGCGATCTGGATATCGACCAGGCCGAGCCAGCCGTAGTACCCGAGGTGCCCGCCGCTCAGGTCCCTGATCGGGTCTGGCAGGCTGGCTGGCCGTGGCCAGATCGTGCTGTCGTCGCTTAAGCGCAGCGGAGCGTCCGGTCCGCCCCAGGCGGCGACGCCCAGGACCCGTCTCACGTTTTCATTCGCCGGCTTGGACTCTTGTGGTGTCCGGTGTGGGACGAGCCATAAGCAGGCTTGCTCAGCCTTGTCTTTTCAGCGCTTTAGACAACGTGCCACCGTGAGATATGAGTCCGCTTTGCTCATAAGCGACCATTCCGTGTGGGAATTTGCTCGTAAAGCCGCTTTTCCGGCTAGATTATCTACTCTGTCGTATGTCTCCCTTAATCCCGCATCCCGGCGACCGGGGGAAGGGGGGCGAAGCCCGGGCCGTAGACCGACCCCTTGCGGCGGACGGCGGGCATGCGGGAGGCCTACCCCTTCAGAGTTCCACCTACGTCGAATCCGCGTTCGTCGGCCATCGGCCGGATCAGATCATGTCAGTTCGCGACCCAGTGTCCGGCGCCCCCGAACGCAATGACTACTGCATCATGGCCGTCGTGTTCGGTCGTATGCGGCGGCTGGATCGATGGCGCTGCTTTTGGGCGCGCTGGCGGACTGGGGGAGACAGAGGGCCCGCGAAGGTTCGAGGGCGATCGTCTAGATCCGCGTGACGCGCCCCGGGCAGGGCCGGGCCAAGTGGCCCCGTGCCGTGGGTGAATGCCGGGCCAGTCAAGAGGCCGAGCACCCTGCCCCCTTCCTCCAAGCGCGCGATAGCCTGCAGTATGAGTTTCTGCGTCCAAGCCGCGCCGCGCTCGTTTTTCATCCCGCTTGCGGCAAGTTCCATTTCTATGCGACTTGTCACAAGGCCCGCCCCTTTAAGCGTGGTCAGCACCGGGCCGATGTCATCCACGCGCCCGTAGGCCTGGGCCTCAGCCGCAGAAAGACCCCCCGCACTCGAGCGGCGCCGGACAAAGTCTACGACGTCTTCCACATTATAGAGACGCGTCCAAACGGGCAATTCGCGGCTCGCTCTGGCCTTAGGTTCGGTCCGGCATCTCACTAACTTGCCTCGCGCCAATCGCAGAAACTCGTTGCCCGTGAGCCGGCCCACGAACCCAAAATGGCCTTGCAGCACGATGTTAATCTGCCCGCGCGTTCCAATGGCGCCATCTTCATACAGTTGATTAGCTGGGCTCTGGGCGGAGCGGGCCCGGCAAATGTCATCATCATCGACGAACAGGTCGCTCAGCGTTGGAGCGTCCACCGTAGTGTAAACGGCCAATCGACCGTCCACCACGTCGAGCAGGACCACAGCCTTTGTATACCACGGCGTCATCTTCCCGCGTAGCCCGCCAGTCATGAGCGGCAAAAGCCCGTCAGACCGCTCGATCCGACGCGCCACGGCTCGCAGACGGGCGAGGGTAGCCAACACGGTGTTGAGCGCGTAGGCCGGTTTTCCCGGAAAACGGAGGTCGTGCAAGGTCGGGTCGGCCGGGATGAGGCGTGAGTGCTCCCAACCCAAGAGAACCCTTCCTGCAATCGTACCCTCAACTAACTCTCGGGTGGCCTTGGACGAAAGCGATGTTGCCGACGACTGGTAGAGGGCTATCCCGCGCTCCCGCACAAGACGCGCCAGATCGCAATTTTCGCGGGCTCGATCTCCGTCGTCGAGGCATTCGAATACGCGATGTATTACGCGGCGCATGAGCAACGTCCCTTTCGCCGCCCCGACGGCCCGCGCCAGTATCGTTGCGTTGAAAAGCGCGTGGATGCGCTTTGCGGTTGCGTTGTTGGCGAGGATACGCGGCCGGCGACGAAATCTCCCGTCGTGGCGTTCGCTCCAGTATCGGTCAAAAGCTTGGTTGAGTATGCGTAGCGGCATCCCGTCGGCGGCGCGCATGGGACGTTTAAGTAAGTTTCCAACTGCGGTCGAGAAAGCGCCTGAGACTTTCGAAGGGTCGGTCGAAGCATTCCGACCCTCGACCTCCCCGAGTAGGGACATGTAGGCGTCGGGCCAGCCGTCAATGATGATTGAGGCCGCTTGGAACCGCGTGAGGACCACGTCTAGGGACGGCGCGATCCCAGAGATGCCGTTCCTGTATAGGCGCTGCTCCTGCAGCATGGGCGCGTCCTCATGAGCCGGAGTGGTCGCCGCGAGGCCAAGCGTGTGCACCAGGGCCATGTAGTCGTGGGCGCACAAAGCATCGAAAGGTGCTGGCAAGTCGTCCTCGCACGCGTAACCAGAGGCTATTCCCACTCGGGCTGCGAGGTTGCGAGCCACCTTAAGGGCCGACCTGGGCGCCATAACAGCGCCGAGGTCGCCGGCAGCAGCACCGCACGCGCAGGCCCAGATGCGTCCATAGTCGTGGGCCAAGAGCGGCCGACCACAATCGCAAGCCGTCGCCAGCAGGGTGTCGTGGCGTGGACATGCGACGACACACGAGAACGACCAGAACTCGCGCCAGATCCCGGTCTCGCGGAGGCAAACGGGACAGAGACGGGTGCTCTTGGGCTGGGCAAAGCCCAGCACCGTCCGCGTGCCGGCCACAACCACCGTGGTACCGGGTCGCGCTGGATCGGCCATGCCCCACCGCAGCGCGCCCACTTCCGAATCGGTCAGGCACGCGGCTATGGCTAGTCGCTGCCAAATGCGACCGGCGCTCATTGGTCCAAAGTTGGCACCGAGGCCTAGCGCCTGTGAGAACACTCCTATACTGCAATGTCCGTTTGCCTGTGCAAGGCGGCGTAGGAAGCCGCGAGCGTTCTCGCCTACTCCTGGTCGCAGCACGATCGGCAACCGTGGGGCATCTGGGACGCCATTCACATCACACACCCCGAGCTGGCCCGAAGGGGTTGTCCGCCAGTGGGTCGGCGGGTTCGATCTGATCGTATCCGTAGGCGAGATCAGCTTGACCGACGTTGGCCGAGCCGCGGTCGAGCGCATGAAGGGCCGCCTGCTTGATGAGGCGCATGAGCGGCCGCAGCCGGCCGCCGGTCACGTCGAACAAGGCCCGAGCAGTCTCCTTATCGGCGAAACGGGCCACACCATCGAAGGGCAGCTTTGCGTCCACCAGGGCGAGGAACTCGCGGAAAGCGTTCCGCCCCTTTTGCGACTCATAGTCGAACTGGTCGAGCGTGTGGCGGTAGGGCGTGATGCCGGCGAACTGCTCGTGGCTCTGGATAACGCGCGCGGCCGTGGGCATGCCCGCCATTACAAAGGGCACGTTGGCAGCCTTTGCCACCTGCTTGAACCAGTCCGCAACCTTGTTGACGGTGATATCACCAGTCTCGACGATGTGCTGAAACTCGTCCACGAGCACGACCTCCACCCGTTGCGCCCGGAGCTGGTGGTGCACGCGATAGGTCAGGTCGGCGAGGCCCCCCTTGCCGCAGCTCGGATCCTCGAGCTTATGCAACAGGGCCTTGGCGGCTCCGAGTATCGTCACCTTGCTCTGTAACTCCTCGTAGATCACCGGCTGCACGAGGCATCCTGCATCGCGCTTCGACGGGTGCTGCGCGACGTAATGGCGCAGGAACGTCGATTTACCCACTCCGGTATCACCTGTGATCAGGATACAGGTCGGCTCGGACAGCGCATCACGGTCCGCCCTCACTTTGTCAATCAGTTCCGCGAGCGCCATTGTCGGCGCACGCTGGACGAACAGGTCTTGCAATGCCCGCCGGCGGGCAGGCATGTCCGTTTCGTCCCAGGAGGTGTCATGGATGAAAGTTTGAGCGACCGCCTGATGGTTGCTACTGCGCAATGCCGAGTGTCGCATAGATGTCTTCCTCGTCCTCGATATTCTCGACTCTGGGGTATGTCTCTGGCAGGCGCTTGATCTCCGAGGGTGTCGAGAAAGGGCAAGGCTTCGCCAACCGGCCAGGGCAGCGTGCATCGGCCGTGGCGCGCCGTGCTGCGTCGGCGCTGCCCGCAGGACTCGTTGTCTCGCTCGCACCGGCCAATGCATGGCGGCCAACCCCGTCGTGGCGCGCGGCCCGCGCACGCGACTTTAGCTTGCGCCCTTGCCAGGCAGCCTCGAAGATCGCTGCGATATCACCCTTGGCCCGAGCGATACCGGAGAAGTCGGCAGCGCCGTTGGTACGCTGGTTTTCGTACTTCACGATAACGCGGTGTTGCCAGATCGACAGTCCCTGAGCGTATGCCTGATCGAGTGCCGGCACATCGAAGTAGCAGTCATTCACTGGGTCCCGTACGCGGATGGCCCCGAGGTCGCCCGCGTCGTAGCGGAAGCGCACCCGTCCGTCCGGCGCGCGTTTCCGGAAACCCGGGTCCGCGAGCAGCGCCACGAGATTATCCGAGCCGTAGCGCACATGCTCGAAGACGATGCCCTGGCGTGACAGCGTGGCCGTCTTCGAGCGACCGAGCGTCGCGTCGATCTGCGCAACCGACTCCACCGGCTCGACCGGATACCGCTCGACCATCTCGGCCCAGCGGCGCGCCGGCACGTCGCGTATGCCGCGGTGAGGGCCGCAGGCGTAGATATCGAGCATCCAGCGGTGGAGGACGTAGAGCAGTTCGTCGTGCGTGATGACGGCGTTCTTGACAGGGTCATAGTCGTCGCGCTGCAGCACGTTGCTGAACGTGGTGCCGCGTTGCTCGTGCAGCAGCCGCCGGTTCAGTTTGCCGAGCATGTTCTCGATCGCTCCCTTGTACTGCGGGCGCTTGCGCGGGGCGAAGGTGACGTCGAACCCGATCTCGGCCCCCAGCTCGTCGAGGTCGTCCGAGAGGTTCTCCATGGCGCGGTCCAAGATGAGCTTGCGCGGGATGCCGCACACCGGCCAGCGATGCTTGAGCGTCCACTCGCCCGCTTCGACTTTCTGGTCGAGATAGAGCTTGGGGAGCATGACATTGCGCAGGAGCTGCACCACAGTGTGGACGCTTGGCGGATCGAAGCCAAGATAGAGGCCAGCCGGCATGCGCGTGCAGCGGTCAAGGGCGACCGCCACCGTCGCCCGTCCGATAGGCAAGGCTGTGCGAGCGCAGACCACAATCAGGTCCGTGAGGGTATGGTCGATTTCGACCTCGTCGAATGGCGCCTCTGCTCTCGGGGCAGATTGCACCAGCGCGAACTTGCGGTTTGCCGACGCCTTGCCGTGACGCCTCTCGTGCACGTCGCGCGGGGAACGTGCGAGCACGGCCCGACGCACGGTGTGGTAGCTGGGGACGTCGAGCGCGACCGCGCGTCCGGCGTTGAGCTTGTCCACAGCCACGTGCACATACCCATGCAGCGTCACCATGCTGATGGGTGGGCGGCGCAGGTAGCGCTCGTCGATCTGCGCTTCCACGATTTCGCTAACCTCGCGGGCGAGGCGCGGCGTACGGTTGCCCTTGCCGGCATGATGCGTAAGCAGCCGCGTCACGCTTGGTCGCTCCCCCGTCTTTGCCAGCCATTTGCGTAGGGCTCTCGCCCCGGGTGGGTCGATGTCGCCGCAGCGCTCGCCTTTGGCCGCCGCCGAACGCTCGAGGTCGGCGTCGGCGACCTTGCCCACCAGGCCATCGGCACGGGCAGCCTGGACATAAGCCAGGCGCCGGCGAGCCTCCTCCTTCTGCGGAGCTGGCTGGGCCGCGAAATCGGCTACGCGCCGGGCCACGACGTTGGCGCGCCCGTCCGGGCGGGGATCGCCCCGCACGAGTTCGGCCTGGCCCTCGGCGATGGCCTGGGCAAGAGCCGCATCGGTCAGCACTAAGCGCTCGCTGCTGCGATCACAGCGGAAATCCAGTTCGCCGCCGCGCCTGCCCTCGAAACGGAGCTCACGCCCGCGGTGGAGGAGGCGGTCGGAGAGGGCGACGGCGAGCCGGGTCATGGCAGGAGCCCCGGAAGCGGGAGGATGGGCCTTGGTTTTGGGAACGCCTCGGGTGCCCACACCGACGCGGCCGCGGCGACCGGGCGCGTGAGGTCCATCCGCAGACGCCCGTGCGCGACGAGCGCCAGTACATCCTCGGGCGCGGCCCCGCGGCGCTCAGCTGCTTGGGCAAGGGCTGCAACCGACATCGGCCCGCCATCTTGCGCCTCTGCGATAAGGACGAGTGCAAGCGCGTCGGGTATTCGCCGGTGCAGGCGCCGCAGCACGTCCTGGAGATTGCGGTAGACGGGAGCGGCTTTCAGGACGCTCTCCAGGACGAGGCCGTAAGTACCGCCCCTCAGTCGCACGTGGCGCGACGCGGCAGCAGCCAAGGCGCGTACCTCGTCGGTGGCCGCATCCGCGTCGGGCTTGACCTCATGCACCTCGACGCGCCCACCTCGGATCGCTACGCCGTCCGGTGTGTGGGACCGGTTCCGGCCGTTTACGCGTACCTCAATCGTGAGCGCCTGCGCGTAGAAGGCAGTAATCTCCGGATCGAGTTCGGCCCGCTGTAGCCAGGCTAGTTCGTTCGAGGACTCCCACGGCAGGCAGCGGCCCATTTTGCGGCTCGCGAAGCGCCCGGTCGGCCGCACACGGCCCCGGGTGTTGATGCGCCGAAGTGGGGTCGCGCTCACCTCGAGATCGACGCCGGGGAACGTGGGCATGCTCAGCCTCCGGTGGCCAGGTGCAGATCGCCTCAGGTCGCGGCGTGTCAGAGTGGGAGGTCGTTTACTGAGACGAGCCACTCCCTACCGATTGTCGGATTGAGCCGGTAAGTCTTCAGGTCGGCTTCAAATCATAGATCCGCCTTATCGGGAGGTCTTGCGCGTAGACGCACGTGACGGCGATTGTCGCTCACGCCGAACAAGCCGCTCTGGCTACTCGGCACAACGAAGTGGCGTTAGCAGGACCTTGCGCGACCGCGCCACGCCTAACCACGATTCCGTTACTCGAGCCTGGAAGGCGGTTGAATGTTCCACTTTTGTGAGGAGCTAACCTTTCTGATCCGTTCGTCCGATAACCGTTTCTGGTGGAATCCGGACGTAGATGGTCGGGCCTGCATGAGATATTGAGTGAAGAGACCAGGTCGAAGGCAGGTATTCCAGTGACGTTCTCCCCGAGGAATCTGCTCTTGCGCGCACTTACAGGAGAGCGGACTGAGCGCCCGCCAATCTGGCTGATGCGTCAGGCTGGGCGCTATCTTCCCGAGTACCATGTCACCCGCGAAGCTGCCGGCGGCATGCTCGGGCTGTGCAACTCGCCAGAGCATGCCGCCGAAGTCACTCTCCAGCCGATCCGACGATTTCAGCTCGATGGCGCTATCCTGTTTGCCGACCTTCCTCAACTCGCGGCAGCATTGGGACAGACTCTTGCGTATCACGCGGGCGAAGGGCCTGTCCTCACCCCGCCGATCCGTTCATCCCAAGACATACGACAGCACCTCAGCCTCTCCCGCCTCCACGACGAACTGGCACCGATCTATGAAACGGTCCGGCTGCTGTCGGCCTCCTTGCCGCCAGATGTCACCTTGGTTGGGTATGCGGGTGCGCCCTGGACGGTGGCCACCTACATGGTCGAGGGCCGAGGTGGCGGCGCGTCCGAGCACGCCATTATCAAGCAATGGGCACTGAGCGACCCGGGTGGCTTCCAACCTCTCATTGATATGCTGACGACGGCCGCCATTCAGTTCCTGGAACGGCAGATCGAAGCCGGTGCTGAGGCAGTGCAGCTCTTCGAGAGCTGGGCCGGCATCCTACCGGAGCCGTTCTTCCGTAGGTGGTGCGTCCAGCCTGTCGCCAGCATTATTCAGGCGCTTCGGCTGAAGTACCCTGCGGTTCCCATCATTGCCTTCCCCCGAGCGGCAGGTCTTCTCTATAATGGTTACGCTCTAGCAACTCAGGCCGATTGCATTGGACTTGACAGCACAGTGCCCCTGGGCTGGGCGTCAGAGACGATTCAACGTGGCCTTGGGCGGTGCGTCCAGGGGAACCTCGATCCACAGATGCTTGTCGCCGGAGGAGAGCGGATGACGGCCGAGGTCGAACGCATCCTTGAGGCAGGCAGCCAAGGTCCGTTCGTCTTCAATCTCGGGCACGGCATTCTGCAACAGACACCGCCAGAGCACGTAGCCGCCTTGGTGAAGCAGGTACATGCTTGGTGTTCATAGCAGCGTCTAGGGCTGTCTTGGGTCGAAACCGGGCGGCAGTCGACCGGTGGAACGCCTGTCATGAAGGTGGTGGTTTGCGGACCTTGACAGACAGGAAGGTCGTGTTGTGCACTTCCGGGCGATGGTTCTGGCGATGTCCTCTTGGGAGCACGCGAGTTTCGACCTGGCCGACTTTCGAGCGGTTCAAGTACGGCCTGCTGTTCGGGAGGATGCTGCTGTGGTGGCCGGAGTGTATCACCGGGGCTGGCATGCCGCGCACGCGGCAGCTTTGCCCTGGCTTGCAATAGAGCGTCCGCCCGAGGCATTCGCAGCTAAGGTGCCCAGCATGCTGCAGCATTGCTTGGTGGCGGAGGTGTGTGGGCCTGGGGTGGTCGGCTTCGCGGCTTGGAGTGGCGCCGAATTAGGGCAATTGTTTATCGAGCCAAGCTACACAGGCTCCGGCCTTGGGGCCGTAATCCTCGACCGTGCAGAGAAAATTATTCGCGACAGCGGCATTGACGAAGCTTTTTTGACTTGCGTCGTAGGCAATCATCGTGCGCGGGCGTTCTATCTACAGCATGGCTGGGTCGATCGAGGCGTTGAAGCTTATCAGGCACAAACCGAGAAGGGACGAGTTCCTGTGCCAGTCTGGCGGCTAACGAAGCGGATGTGAGTCACTCTGTTCGGTCCGCTAGAATTCGGCTGTTGCCTCCCCAGATTTGCTTCGACCGCCCGCGCAAGCTGCATCCCGAAGCGATGACTATGGGTGAAGATTCCCTTACCGTCCGCGTTACGGGCCCTACAAACCTGGAAAGCCGGAAACCTGCACGCCCTCTCAAGCCCTACTCACGGGCCGGAGACGATAACGGCTCTGGAGACTACAGTCCATGTGGCATGGCGTCCGCTTGGGCCAGTCAGCCTAAAAACGCGTTTATGCGCAAAACAGGGAGCGCTTATGGGTTAACGTACATCCGGATTGCGGCGTGGCAGGCTGGTTTGGCTCCCGGCACATCCCAGCCGAACATCGATCCCACAAGCATGGCTTCGATCTCGGCCGCTGTCGGCGGCCTCGGCAGCGTGGCGTTCAGCTGCGCGGCCGGAAAGGGACTGGAAACCGGGTGGTAGCCCTCCCCTCCCCTGACGATCAGCACTACCTCGCCGCTGGTGGGTATCTCGGCGAAGCAGCAAGGTGGGAGATTCAGCGTGGTTTCCCGCTCGGGTGTGTGCTGTCCCATGGCGGTCACGCTGTCACAGCGAGGTCGAGCAGCCGCTCCAGCCGCGCGATGTCGTCGCGCAGCCGGCGCATCCGCGGGCCGTAGCACCCTTCCAGCCGCGTAGCGGTGTCGAGGTAGCGGCTCCAGGTCGAGCGGTCCCAATGGCCGCGGTCGTCCGGCGCCGAGGTGCGCGGGTCGCCGCGGTGTGCCGCGGCCTCGCAAGCCGAGACCATCTCGGTTTCCAGGTTGGCCAGGCACTCGCGCCGCAGCGCAACGCCGAAGCGCAGCATGGCCCGGTCCAGGCGTGCCGGCAGGGTAATGGCGGGCGGGTGCAGGACCGGGACTGGACAGCTCATGGCGGCGGCGGGACCCGGCAGGGTGCCGTGGCCCGGCATGTAGTGGGTCATGGTGGGCTCCTTCAGGGTGGCCTCTGCCCCGGCGGAGGGGCCGGGGCAGGCAGGCAGGGTGGATCAGGCTGCGGTGCGAACCTCGTCACCTGCGGGGCGCGGCAGGCGGGCAGCGTCTAGGCAGGGCGTCGTCCGGCCCGCCGTCGTCCTGGTCGTCCACGTCCAGGGCATTCGGGAACTCCGCTTCCTCCTGACCGGCGGGGTCGCCGCCGTTCTCGCTGCCGGCGTCAGCGTCGGCCTCGTCCGCGTCGCTTGCGGTGTCCACGCTGTTCCATCCGGGAACGAAGGTGCTGCCCCTGGATGTTGCGGCGGGCGTCGTGCCGGCTGCGAAGGCCGCTGTCGGATGCACCCAGCGCCCGCTGCCCGCGCGGGCGACGACGGCCCCGCGGGTGGCCTTGCCGGTGGGCTGCACCGGCACGTTGAGGCTGATGGCGACGGTCTCGATCTCGCCCTTCGACAGGCAGGACAGGAACTCCACCGTTGCCATGTTCGGCAGGTGCGCGTCCGCGCCGATGGCTTCGGCGGCGACGCAGGCGAGATGGCCGCTGCTGGAGTGGTTCTCCCGGCAAGACAGGGCGTGGACCAGCATCGTCCGGGCGGTGTCCCGAAGCAGCGCCGGATCGTGCGTGAGCGCGCCCCCTTCGGCCAGGGTGCCAGCGATCCGGGCGGTGGCGCGGTGCCTCAGGTCGTTCCAGCCAGCGATCCCTGTCTTGATCTCGACGTTGTTGCCGCCAAGCGCCAGCACCAGCAGGCCGATCAGCACGTCGTCGGTGATCGGCTCGTCTCGCAGGGCGGCGTGCAGGGCGTCGGTCCGCATGTCTCCGATCATCGCCTCGCCCTTCTGCGTCACCGCGGCCCGCGGCTTCTTCTGGTCGGCGTCCGGTCCGGCTGCGCCGGGGCCAGCTCCCGCGCCGTTGGAAGGCTGGGCTTTCGGGAGGCGATAGATGATGGTGTCCACCTTGCCGGTGCGCTCTTCCAGGTGGTAGCCGACGTGGTCCTCCGGTCCTGGCTTGCCGTAGGTCCGGATGGCGTCGCGTGGCAGCTTGGCCTCACCGTATTGGCCGGAGGACAGGATGACGCCCCGCTCGGGCAGGTTCGCCTCGATCCACGCCTGCTGGGCCGAGAGGAACCCGTCCACGTTCGTGGTGGTGCGGCTATCCTGGTCGGCCGGTGCGAACAGGTCCTCGGTGTAGCTGACGCCGTAGGCTTCGGCGTAGTCGGCGTCGAACAGGGCGTCAGCGGCCTTCATTTCCCGGCGCTTCAGCGCCTCGGCCAACGCCCACCAGGAAACCCTCTCGCCCTTCTTGGGCTTGTTCTTCTTCCACGCCGCCGCTTGCTCCTCCGTGGCCGCGGAGGCAATGGCCCGCAGTTCGCCCTCGGCCGGCATGTCGCCGGCGTGCATGCGGTCCAGCATCGCGGGTAGGATGCTGGCGAGCAGGCGCAGCTTGCGGATGGTGCGGACCGTCAGCACCAGCACGTTGCTGATGGCCTCCTCCGTCCAGCGGTCGGAGACCAGTCGCTCTATGGCACGCCACTGGTCCACCGCCGACATCTGCTTGCGCACGATGTTTTCCAGAACGGCGCGGATCTGGTCGTCGTCGGCCCGCTCGTCGGCGCCGAGCACCAGCACCTCGATCACCTCCAGCTTGAGGGCGAGGGCGGCGCGCAGGCGGCGGCTGCCGTAGCGCACGGTGAGCCCCTTGGGCATCTCACGCACAACGGGAGGCTGCAGGATGCCGACGGCTGCGATGCTGAGGCGCATCTGCTCATCGGCGTGGTCGGGCATGGCCTTGCCGCGGGGGTTGTCCGGGTTGTCGATCAGGCTGCGCGGATCGACGCTCTTGAGTTCCATGGGTGCTGCTCCTGGGTGGGGTCTTCGTCCGGCCCTCTTCTCTGGCCTAACCCCTCCCCAGCCCCGCGTCCCGGCGTGCGGGGCAAGGGCGCGCGCAGCGCGGGCCGCGTGCGGCCTTTACCCTTGCGGCGCGCGCCGGGACGCGGGAACGACCCGTTGTTTCCGCTCCTTCCCTTCCCCTGCGCTCTCTCCCCGTCTGAAACTCGCCCATTGCCGTTCAGCCCTGGGATGCGTCGATGCTGCGGCGCACAAAACTTAACTTGCACCTAGGTCTGTAAACGCTACGTTACGGGTGTGATGTGTGCCTTGGCCACGTCGCAGGACGTTTCCTCCCTAAACTTGGCGGCTCCCGCGGGAGCCGCCGTCCTTTTCGGCTAGGCTGCGTCCTGGGCCTCGTCCGATAAGTCCTGCACCGCGCCGTCCTCCGCCGCTGTGCTCCCCTTCAGGTTGGCCTCAATGCCGGCAAGCTCCGCTTCCTTGGCGTTCAGGTCCGCCTCGTAGGCGAACGCCTGCCCCAGCCGCTGCTGGAACGACGCCACCCGCGCCACGCTCTCCTCCACGGTCCGCCGGTGCCCGACCAGGTCCGCCTCGAAGCGGTCGAGCTGGTATTCCAGCCGGTTGATCAGCCCCATCGCGGTCAGCTCCCCCTCGACCTTCACCTCCTGCTCATTGCCGGTCCGGTCCAGCCACACGTCCAGGCGGTAGCTGGCGGTCCCGCCCCATGACCGCCCTTCGGCCTTCACGTCGAAGCCGCCGATCCGCGCCAATGTCCAGCGGCCGATCTCCCTGCCTACTTCCAGGATGCGGATGCGGCTGAGCAGCGATGCGCCCACCACCTTGCGCTCCGTCACCGGCGTGCCGCCCAGCTCCATCGTGAACAGGTCGCCCCGCGTCGGCGTGCGCCGCAGCAGGTCGGCCTCGATCTGGGTGCAGCGGGTGCGCGCGTGGGCCGACTGAGCATGGGCGTCCGCGATGGTGCGCCGCACCGCGTGCTGGTCGTCCAGATGCGCCGCACGCAGCCGCCGCAGCCGGGCAATTTCCGCATCCAGCCCGGCCTTCTGCATCAGCCGCGGGTCGCCGCTGGCGAGCGCCTTGGCCATGGCGAACTGGTTGGCCTGGTCGCCCAGGTCCTCCAGCCGGCGGATGCTGCGGTCGCCGGCCAGCGCCGCCCCGATGAACCGGGCCTTGCGCTCCAGCAGCTGCCACTGCGTCGCGTCCATGCTGCCCAGCCTGATCACCCCGGAGGAGGCGCCGGCGCACGTCGAGGCCATGATCGCAGCGGCCAACCACGACGACACGCCAGTTGACCCGCAGGGCCTGCGCGCCTGCGCGCCTGCGCGCGGGTGTATGCCGAATACCAGCGCGTGCTGCGCGATGGCAACGCCGCCGACTTCGGCGACCTACTAATGTGGCCCACGCGGGCGATGCAGGTGAACGAGTTCTACCGCGAGCGCTGGGCCGGACGGTTCGACTGCATCCTGGCTGACGAATACCAGGACGTGAACCACGCACAGTATTCATGGCTGCGTCTGCTAGGAGCAGAGCACGGCGAAGTCTTCGTGGTCGGTGATGATGACCAGGCGGTATTCGGCTGGCGCGGTTCTGATATCGAATACATAAGACGCTTCGCACGGGACTTCCCGGATGCCGTGCAAATCAAGCTGGAGGAGAACTTCCGCTCGACCGGGCACATCCTCGCCGCCGCCAATGCTGTCATTCAACAGGATCGCGACCGGTTGGGCAAGACCTTGTTCACGCGCAAGGAGGACGGCGACCGCATCGAGGTGCTGGCCTACCGCGACGCCGACGCAGAGGCGGCGGGCATCGTCGCCGAGATGCAGCGCCGGCATGCCGAGGGCGTCGGCTGGGACGGTTTCGCCATCCTCTACCGCGGCAATGCGCTGTCGCGCGGCTTTGAGGAGGCGCTGATGCGGGCGCACGTCCCGTACGTGCTAGTGGGCGACGTAGGTTTCTACCAATAGGTCACTTTGCAAGTGTCCTGTTGCTGATACACTCGTAACAACCGCTTTCGACCCATGTCGGCCACTATGCGACCCTGGTTCCATGCCGGGAAGCGGACGT
>JAABUX010003661.1_pt1 | contig 20179 bp, 10 predicted proteins | sample 5561851 | NCBI WGS metagenome assembly JAABUX01 (sample SAMN10711883, study PRJNA513361) | rock metagenome | isolation source: Antarctica rocks | place: Antarctica: Victoria Land, Richard Nunatak red sandstone | collected 2016-01-03 | reverse complement strand
GAAAGATGATGAGCCAAGAGGAAACTGCTTGCTGCCGCTCTATGCACGGTCACTGTCGCGATATGGAGAAGATGGGCTGTTGCAAGACTGAGGTTCGAACAGACGAGCATCCTCAGCTTGCAACCGTTGCTCCTGCCATCGACGTTCCTTGGGCCGTGGTCGATTCCCTGGCACCGTTTCCTGCCTCGATACAGGCTGTCTCGCCTCCACTATTACGGGTTCCGAGTGAGCACTCTCCCCCAGGGCTTCTCATCGGAAAGCTGACCGTACTCCGAATCTGATTGATTCCTGAAGGCCAATGACCTGCACACCTAAACGGTGTGCCTGCGTTTCGTTTGGTTTCCATTCAGGAGTTTCCATGACATTCCAGAGAATTCCCACGGGTGTCTCCGCGCCAGCGAGGCACGCACGCACTGCTTTTCACAAGGCAGCAAGTTCGCCATGCGCAGGTGGTGACGATAGGGCAGGTCGGGCGTGATCGACCGCCTTGTAGAGCTTTCCCTGCGGAACCGATTCCTGATCATTGCCGCCTGGATAGGCATTGCAATCTGGGGCGGATGGACGATGCTGCGTGCTCCGATCGACGCCATTCCGGACCTCAGTGACAAGCAGGTCGTCGTCTTCACCGAGTGGTCGGGGCGAAGTCCACAGGAAGTAGAAGACCAGATCACCTACCCGCTGACGGTAAACCTACAAGGGCTGCCCGGGGTCAAGGTCGTGCGCTCATCCTCGGCTTTCGGCTTTTCCATGATCTTCGTGATCTTCGAAGACAACATGGATCTCTACTTCGCGCGGACCCGTGTCCTGGAGCGGCTGAATCTTGTCACCAAACTGCTTCCTCCAAGTGTCGTGCCGACGCTCGGGCCTGACGCAACGGGTGTGGGCCATGTGTTCTGGTACACCGTTGAGGGCGGCGGCTTGAGCCTGCGCGACCTGCGCTCCTTGCAGGACTGGTATGTCCGCTATCAGTTGAACTCGGTTCCCGGCGTAGCGGAGGTTGCGAGCATCGGCGGAACCGTGCAGCAATACCAGATCGATGTCGACCCCAACCGGCTGCGTAGCTATTCTTTGCCGCTTGGCACTGTGGTTCGCGCGGTTATGGCGAGCAATTCCAATGTCGGTGGGAACGTCATCTCTGAGAACGGTTCGTGGTCCATCGTGCGTGGACTCGGCCTGATCGAAAACCTAGACGACATTCGGAATATCGTCATCGCTTCCAAAGACGGCACTCCGGTATTCGTCAAAGATGTTGGCACGGTCCATATCGGCGATGCGTTCCGAACCGCTGCGCTGGTCAAGAACAGCTCCGAAGCCGTTGGCGGCGTGATCGTTGCGCGAGTGGACGAAAACACGAAAGGCGTCATCGATCGCGTGAAGGAGAAAATACGGGAGATTGAGCCGGGTCTTCCGCCCGGCGTTCACATCGTACCCTTTTACGACCGCTCGGAGCTGATTGAAGCCACCGTAGGAACGCTGCGGCACGCACTGATCGAAGAAATCATTTTGGTCACGCTGGCGCATGTCATCTTCCTGATGCACTTTCGGAGCATCCTTATCGTGACGCTTCCGCTGCCATTGGCCGTGCTCTGCTCGTTTCTCCTGATGCACTATGCCGGCGTGACCTCGAATGTAATGTCGCTGGCAGGCATCGCCATTGCCATAGGAGTGCTGGTCGACGCCGGAATCGTGGTGACGGAGAATGCTTTCCGTCACCTTGAGGGTGTCGATACCGAGGATCCCGGTGTACTGATGGAGACGGTCCTTCGCGCAACCAAGCTCGTCGGCCGACCAACCTTCTTTTCGATGGCGATCATTATTCTCGCCTTCGTTCCGGTCTTCGCACTCACGGGACAGGAAGGGAAGCTCTTCCACCCTCTGGCCTTCGCGAAGACCTTTGCGATGGCCAGTGCTACGGCCATCGCCCTTACGCTGACGCCTGTACTCTGTACCTTTCTGCTTCGCGGCAAATTCCACTCCGAAGATAAGAATCCCGTGATGCACTTCCTGCAGCGCCTCTACCGGCCTGCCCTTTCATGGGCGCTCGATCATCGGCGCATCACGTTAGGTCTCGCCTTGGCTTTCTTTGTGGGTGCAATCTTTCTCGCCACTGGAATTGGGAGCGAGTTTATGCCGCCCCTGAACGAGGGCGACATCATGTTCATGCCCATCGCCGATCCGAGTATCTCGCTTGAGCAAAATATAGAGTACGCCAAGCGGCAAGACACGATCCTGAACAGCTTGCCAGAGGTCGCCTACGTCGCCGCCAAGATTGCCAGGGCGGACACCTCCACCGATCCTGCGGGATTGAACATGACCGAGACCATCGTCCATCTGAAGCCGCACGATCAGTGGCCCGCGGGTATGACCCTGCCAAAGCTGAAGAACGAGATGGACCGAGCGGTTTCCTTGCCAGGCGTTGCGAACATCTGGACGCAGCCGATCATCAATCGGATCGATATGCTAACAACGGGCATTCGCTCCGAAATAGGCGTCAAAGTCTTCGGTTCCGACCTCACGGTCTTGGAAGCAACGGCTCGTCAGATCGCAGATGTAGTCCGGACGGTGCAGGGCGCAAATGACGTCTACGCCGAGCAGGCCACAGGAGCGCTCTACCTCGACATCAAGCCGAACCGGGAGGCGGCCGCCCGCTACGGCATCGACGTGGGCGCCATCCAGGATGTGATCGAAACCGCTATCGGAGAGAAGGAGCTGACAACCACGATTGAAGGAAGGCGGCGCTTCCCCGTCCGGGTCCGCTACGCTCAGGAGTTTCGACGCACTCCCGCCGACCTTGCCAATGTGCTCGTGACCGGCAACAACGGCGCACAAATCCCTCTCGGGCAGGTCGCGGACATCCGTCAGGTCTCGGGGCCGGCGATGATCAACAGCGAGAACGGCCTGCTGGAGATTTCGGTACTGCTGAACGCAAGGGGGCGCGACCCCGGCAGTGTGATCGCGGATGCGGAGAAAGCGATTCACGACAAGATCAAAATGCCCGCCGGCTACTACTCCAGTTGGAGCGGCCAGTTCGAAAGCGAAGTGCGGGCTAAGAGACGGCTTGAAATTGTCATGCCGATTGCCATCGCCATCATTTATCTTCTGCTCTTTCTGACGTACCGGTCGTTTACCGAAGCCGCGCACGTCCTGCTCGCAGTGCCCTTTGCCTTGACCGGAGGACTCTACCTGGTCTGGATACTCCATTACAACTTCTCCGTCGCCGTGTGGGTTGGCTTTATCGCGCTCTTCGGGACAGCGGTGCAAACGACCGTCGTCATGGTGATCTACCTCGAAGAAGCAGTAGCTCGAAGAAAGCTGGAATACGGCAAGCTTACTGTCGCTCAGCTTCGTGAAGCAGTGATGGAAGGCGCTCTGCTTCGTCTGCGTCCCAAGCTGATGACGGTTTCGACCATCATCGCCGGTCTGCTGCCGATCTTCTGGAGCACGCGCGTCGGTTCCGAGGTCATTCGCCCGCTTGCCACACCCGTCCTGGGCGGGATGGTCAGCTCGCTGGCTCATGTTCTGATCGTGACGCCGATCATCTTTCTGTGGTTGCGTGAGCGCGAGCTGCGGCGCGGCCAGTTACCTGACGGTTACACCCGTTCCATTGAGACAACCCGTATTGAAAGCACTTCCAAAGGAGATTCCGTATGAAGATTTTCTCGACGACAGCCATAGCTTTGTCACTCGCCCTCAGCGTCGCCGGATGCAAGCGAGACAAGGTCGACATAGCGAGCATGAAGCCGGTCACCACGCGTACTGTCGGCGACGTCAGCATCGTTCTCGCGGACGACACGGGCGATCTCAAGCAGGGGCAGAACGACTTTGTCCTTCAATTTCGCGATGGGGGCGGGCAGCCGGTCGATGTCGGCGCCGTGCAGCTCGGCTCGAGCATGAGTATGCCCGGCATGGCACCCATGTCGGGCGGGACGGAGATCACCCCGACCGGGCAGACCGGCACCTATCGAGTGAAATCCAACTTCGGCATGAGCGGTGCCTGGCACTTCACGGTGAGTTGGAACGGTCCACGCGGACAGGGCAACACAGCGTTCAACAGCAACGTGAGGTAGGCAGATGCTTCAATCGAACCTACTCGCGCGGCTATCGCTGCTTCTGGGGTTTGCCGCGACCATGACTTCCCTTGCCCAGCAGACATCTACCGAGGTCGCCGTAGTAGATGCGTTTCTGGATCAGCAAAACGGCGTCACAGAATCCGCTCTGGTCGCTCGAGCCGTGTCTTCGAACCCTGGTCTTGCTGCCGAACGGTCTCGCATTGCGATGGCGGCCGGCGATGTGACCCAGGCCCGCTTGCGGAAGAACCCTTCCGTCGCATTAGGTGGCTTAAAGGAGGTCAATGGGGCCGACAACCACGTCGAGATTGGTGGCTCTATTCCTCTCGAACTCTACGGACGAAGAGCGCGGCGCACGGAAGTAGCGGAGCGCAACCTCGATGTGACGCGGCAGACCGTGGCCGACAAGGAGCGTTTGCTCGCCGGAGAGGTACGAACGCGGTTTGCTGAGACCCTTGCCGCCGTGCGCAATCTCGCCTTTGCTGAGCAACTGCTTCAGGCCAACCGGGATTTTCTGAGAGTGACCGAGGACAGAGTTCGGGAAGGAGCAACCCCGTCGCTGGACGCCGACGAGGTGCGGGTAGAGGTTAATCGCGTGGATGTGCTCAGGATGGATTACCGGGCCAAGGCTGACATCGCGCTTCTTGCGTTGAAGGAATCGGCCGGAATGCAGCCCGAAGCCCCTCTCCATCTCCAAGGCACGCTGGAGATACCCGTCCGAGCGTTCGACGGGAGCGCCTTGATACAGTTGGCGGCCTCCCATCGCCCCGATCTCGCCGCACAACGCGCCAACGAGGCTTTGGCTTCCGCGGATTTGCGTCAACAGGTCGCTCTGGGAAAAGCCGACGCCTCATTCTCGGCCAGCTACGAGCGGCCCTCTGCCGGCTTCGCCCAGCTCGCCGTCGATCTTTCCGGCACTCTCCATCCGATCCGACAGACCTTCAACTACGCCACCTTCGGTCTCGATATCGCCTTGCCCGCGTTCAATCGGAACCAAGGTGCGATCGCGTCCGGCAGCGCCGCAATCAGCTCCGCGCACAGCCAGAGTGTAGCGGTGGACCTCACGTTGCGGCATGAGGTCGCGCAAAACCTGATTCGTTATAACGGTGCGCAGGCAAGAGTTGCCGTCTACGGCAGTGGTGTGCGCGATCAAGCGGCGAAAAATCTTGACGTTGTGCGCCAGGTATATCGCTATGGGCGAAGCACGCTGCTGGACGTGATTGCCGAGCAACGCCGCTTTATCGACATCGAAACCGGCTACACCGGCGTTCTAGCCGACGCCTATGCAGCGCGCGTCGCTCTTGAACAAGCAGTGGGCACAGACCTGCCCTGAAGGAGACACGATGCCGATGGCAGCGAACCTACTGACGAAAAATAGAAATCTCATCGCTATCAGCGGTTCCGCAGCCCTTGTGGCTCTGTTGGTACTTGGAGCTTGGTTCGCTGCGCATCGTTCCCGAACCAGCAAAGCTGACGCTCAGGCTCCCATGGCGACGATGAGCGGGATGGCGGGACCGTCCACCGCGACCTCTCTTGCGAGGAGTGGCCCGGCGACTGAACCGCAGATCGATCTTGCCCCGGACGATCTCAAGAAAGCTCAAGTCCGTGTGGCGCAGGTCATCATCAGTCCAGTCGCGGCGAGCCTCCGAACGCCCGGTACCGTGAAGGCAAACGAGTACACCGAAGTCCATGTGACCCCGCTAGTCGGGGGCTTAGTCAAGCAGGTTCCAGTCGTGCTCGGGGACCATGTTCGACGGGGGCAGCCGCTGGCAGTCATCTTCAGCGGAGATCTGGCAGAAGCGGAGACCGCCTACCTCTCCGATCTGGCAGACTACGAAGCGGATCACAAGAAACTGGATCGAACACAGGCTCTTCTAAAGCTCGGGGCGGCCAGCCAGCAGGAGGAAGAAGAGGTGGCCGCTGCCCACGCCGGGCACAAGGCGCATGTGCAAGCGTCACGGGAAAAGCTGGAGTTGCTCGGCGCGAGCGGCCATCAGATCGCAAACCTCCAGCAGACCAATCTGGTCAACGCAAACCTGGTTGTGCCTGCTCCCATCAGCGGCGTCGTACTGACGCGCACTGCAAATCTTGGGCTGGTTGCCACTCCCGGTCAAGAACTTTTTACCATCGCTGATCTCTCAAACGTATGGGTTCTGGCCAGCGTCAACGAGAAGGACTTTGCCTCTGTCCGGGTCGGATCGCCTGCCACCATCACGGCATCCTCCTACCCCGGCAGAGCCTGGAAAGGACGCGTCGCTTACCTTCAGCCACAGGTTGATCCCGCCACCCGAACCACGCAGGCGCGGATCGAAGTAGCCAACCTTGATGAGAGATTGCGTATCGATATGTACGTGGATGTTGATTTTTCGACCGACATCTGTCAGGGACTCGTCATCCCCCAATCCGCCGTGCAAGCGATCGGCGAGAAGGAGTTCGTCTTTCTTCCGGTCAAGGACAGCGAGGGAAGCTTTACAATGCGCCAGGTAAAAGTTGGCCCCGCAGGCAACGGTAACAGCTCGGTTCTGAGCGGTTTGAAAACAGACGATCAAGTGGTCACGGAGGGAAGCTTCATTCTCAAGGCTGAGGCTGTCCGGCAGCATCCTGAGTTGCAGTAACGGACCGTTGACAAACAAGCAATGGCGCGTGCTGCTCGCGCCAGTTCCAGCAAAGACGTCGGCATCTCCGAAGCACCGCCTCGGTCTGATGCACCTTGGCATGGCGGCCCGGACAGAGTGAAATCATCCCACGAGCGTCCCTAGTTAAGCGAAGATCTCGCGGTTCGTATCCTCGGCATCGCGTAGATCAGCCGCCAGACGCGAAGCCTGATCTGCGGCCGGTTTCAGCCGATGGACCTTCGCGCGAAGCTGGGTAAGCTCCCGCACGCCCTCGCCACTACCAGCTTGCTTCCCTGCCCTTTCAAGTTCTGCGATTCATTCTGCAGGAACTCCGGCGAAGTCTCCTGCCTCCCGTGCGGCTGCGGAACCACACCGGCGAGCATCCAGGGGCCACGAGAGAGACCTCGATCTTATTGCCGTGCGGGTCCGGGCGGAAATTGCCACTCGGGCACGAAAAAATCACCGAACTCGCCGGCTTGGGTGTCGGCCGGAGATTCGGCAGGAACCTCTGTGGACACTGCCTCATTCTTCGTCCTTGCAAGCCGAAAGCGAGCCTGCGTGAGCAGGCGCCGCGTCGGCACATCGTTTGGGTTGAGGTGGAGAGCCTCCTTCAGTTGCGCGATCGCTTCTGTGACGTGGCCCAGCGCCAGATCGGTCTTGCCCAAGCCCAGATGGGCCTCGGCGCTCTGCGGATTCAACCGAATGGCCTCTTCAAACGCCGCGGCTGCTTCCGTACGCCTGTTTAGCCGGTTGAGCGAGAGCCCTTGGAAGTAGCTGATGAGGAACTTCGGGCCGAGCCTCTCCCGTGCCGCGGCAAGCTCGGTGACGGCCTCGCTCGCGCGATCGGTACGCAACAAAACCTGAGCCAATCCAACGTAGCTGGTGGCCAGAGGATCACCGGCGGTAACAAGGTCGCGGAACACAGCTTCAGCATCGGCATAGCGACCGGCGCCGAGACTTGCAGCGCCGAGCCGCAAGTGCAGCGCATACGAGTCTGGGTTTGCGGTGAGAGCATCATGAGTTGCCGCTACCGCCTCCGAATACCGGCTGAGTTCCATCAACTCGCGTGTCAGGTTGAGCCAGTGCTCTTCCTGCCGAGGAGCGAGAGAAGTCGCACGTCGCAACGCTTCGACTGCCGCTTCCTTATCCCTACGATGGGCATGGGCAATGCCAAGGAGAGACCACGCGGACGCGGTTACAACTTCCGCCGGAACGCCCTTGCCTCCTGAACCTGACGTTGAACGTGGCGGCTGTATCAGCAAAGTTGCCTGCTCGATCGCGGCCCGGTCGTCTCCTGCAAACAGGTGAACAAGCGCCAGATCAAAGCAAAGCCATGGTGGAGGGCTCTTGGCCGTTGCACCCCGGATGCCGCGGAGGAGCTCGAGAGCTTTGCCTGTCCTCTTCATACCGGTCAGGAATGCAGCCGCCTGAACGGATTCCGGGGGGGACAGTGATCGGAGATCCAGCCGATCGAGCATTGCGTGCGCGCTCTCGGCATCACCCGTGGAAAGAAAGCCTGTAACAACCGCGAACACAAACTCGGGATCCTTCGGGAGATCAACTTCCGACCGCTTCAACTCCAGCATTGCCTGCTGGTATCGTCGTGCCTCGAGCTCGACGCGGCCAAGATAATAATGGGCGAAGCTGTCGTCTGGTCCAATCTCCAGAGCCTGTCCAAGTAGCTTCCGGGCCTCTTCGAGGCGGTGCTCGGTCCACTCGAGATACCCAAAGTTCCGATAGGCATCTTCCATGTGTGAGTCGAGCTGAATAGCCTCCCGATACTCCCCTGCAGCTTCGTTGTTACGGCCAAGGCGGGTGAGCGCCAGGCCGCGAAAGTTACGAACACGCGCATCCTCAGGAGCCGCGCGCTCGGCATCGGTAAGCGCCTCGAGCGCCGCCGGGATGCGATCTTCCTTAAAGGCAAGTAAGGCAGCCTGGAATGAACTCTCTTGCTCCACCCTGCCGGCCTGCCCAGACTGGCGGCCAGGATCGCTCGCGAACCACACCGCAGGGAGGCAAACACGCGAAGAAATCCCCAGGAAGCCAATGAGAAAAACGACTCCGCAGAGACGTTGACGGTCACTTCTCACTGTCGATCCGTCGCTGTTCCTGTCGCTGAGCCTGTTGGTGCGAGGCGCCATTGAGCGCGCCCGCCAACGCAAACTCGCGGGCGGCCTTGTCCTTCTCACCCCTAGCCTTGTACACGTTGGCCAGCTTGAAGTGAATCGACCCGTCATGATCACTGGGAAGAGCCCTGTTGAGCTCGAGCCCTGCTTGCTCATACTTCCCAAGCTTGGCATATGCAGTCCCAAGGTCACGATGCAGCTCCGGCGAGTCGAGACCTTCGCCCGCAGCCCGCTTCAGGTAATCCAAAGCCTTGTCGGGTTGCTGTTCGAGCAGATAGGTCTGGCCGAGGTCGTTCATCGCTCCGGCGTGATGCGGGTTGATGGCCAGCTCCGCCTCGAGCTCTGATCGAGCCTCCCCCACCTTGAAGTTCTTCCAAAGAAGATGACCAAGACTGTAATGGAGCTCGGGAGCCGCAGGCTTGAAGTCGATCGCGGTGCGGTACTCGGCGATCGCCGTGACGTCGTCCTTGCGAGCGTCGGCTAGTTCTCCGAGCAGCTGATGAACGCGATAAGAGTTCCGGTCCGTCTGATACAGCGTCAGGTAGGCTCCGGTAGCAAGCCTCTCGTAGCATCGAGCCCGCAGGTACAACAGCTCCGGTCCGGCCAGGACAGAAGAAGTTTTGGGCGCCAGCGCCGCAAGAGATTCGTTGTAATCTCCAAGATCAAATAGAGCGAAGGCTATCCGAAGGCGCAGCTCCGTCGGCAGCCGCTGCGACAGAAGGCGGAGCATGCAAGCCTTGCTCGACGAGATCCGGTGTCGTTCGAGCGCTTGCCCGACATCGGCCGGTGAGCACGTCGCCCCTGCCTGCGCCTTGCCGGCTCGAGACGCACCGGAGCTGAGCTCGGCCTCTGGCTGGGCAACATCACCGCTCTGTGCCGCAATAAAGGCCAAGGCAAGGGGGGCCAGGGGAGAGTCTCGGGCCCGGAGTTTCGGCGCCTGCTCCCGCATCGTCCCAAGCAACGTATCCGGCAGGCGATCGGAGAAGCTATCGGCTACATCGCCGAGTCCCAGGATCCGTTTCGCCTGCATCTCGTCGGTGCCCAGTGCCAGCGCCCAATCCGCGAGGAGAGCGTCAATGTCTCCCAGCAGCAGTTTTGCCTCTCCCCGCCGGAGGTGCGCCCGGACGCTGTGCGGGTCGAGCGAGAGCTCCTCATCGAAGTTGCCGAGAGCTCGCGTCACATTGCCGGCGCGCAGCTGCACCTCTCCCAGCTCCACGTGAAGCCCCAAGCCCTTTGGCGAGGATGTGAGAGCATTTCTAAAATGAAGGACGGCAGTAGGCAAGTCACTGCTCTCCGCGTAACTTTCACCCAGCAGCTGCTCCGTGCGGCTGGAGTTGGACGCGTATGTCTCTAATTCCGCGGTCTCTCGGCTCCCGAGCGCCTCGTACGTGTGGCCCAGCCTGTACAGCAGATCGACATTTCCAGGTTCAAGCTCGAGCGCCCGATGAGCTGTTGCTGCTTCGCTCTCGAACTGGCCGGTCATCTCGTATGCGGTCGCTAGAGAGAGGAGAAGCTCTGGCCGGTCCGGCTGCTGATCGACGGCAGTCTTCAGGTAAGGCAGCGCCTTCCGCGCCTCGCCCATCTTGCAAATGTCAACTCCAAGAAAGAAGTTCGCCCCTGCGAGGTGCGGATTCTCCTGGAGCGCTTGCTGGAACTCCGCCACAGCTTCGGCGATGCGATCCTGCAACTGGTAGATCAGGCCAAGGTTCATATGAACCTCGGCGAAACGAGGCTGCTCGGCCAGGACTGCTCTGTACTCCTGCTCCGCTAACTCATACCTCTGGCCGCGTTGATCTTCCTGCGCGGCGAGCAGATGAGCCTGCGTCCGTGCACTCGGAGCATCTTGGGCGCCGGCGAGGCTTCCCGCAGCCATCCACGCAGCACAGACTCCCAGGCAAGCCAGTCGCAGGGCGAAGACAGCACGCGGAAGCGCAAAACGCTTACCGCGGCCATCGGAATTTTGCCGACGCAATCCCGCCATCTGCGCCATACGATACCGATGCTGTGTAAGCGCCACCGTTGAATCTCCTTGACGGACCGTATTCTAACGCGTACCGTTCGCTCGACCCACCTCCCCGAACATCTAGCGTCACGAAGGCGGTATCGAATGAGAAGCCTGATTCGGTTGGTACTGTGCATCGCCATCTCTACCTCGCTGTATGCGCAAACCACCGACGGCGGGATCCGCGGGAGCGTGACCGATGCCTCGGGCGGCACGATCACAGGGGCGAACGTCACCGCGCGAAACCTCGACACCGGGCTTACCCAATCGACAGTAACGACCGATGCCGGCGTCTACTCCGTACCCAACCTGCCGCCGGGGCGGTACTCGCTGAAGGTCGACTCACCCAACCTGAAGACCTATGTGCGCGAAGGTGTCACGGTGCAGACAGGCACTACCGCGACGCTCGACGTACAGCTGCAGGTGGGCTCGGTCACCGAGAATGTGGTCGTGAACGCCGATGCCGCGCAGATCGAAACGGCGACCTCGGACATCAGTTCCAAAGTCGAAAATACGCTGGTAGAAAACCTTCCGCTCGAGGTCTCCGGCACCGTTCGCAACCCGGTCCAGTTCATCACGCTCATACCCGGTTTCGTTGGAAATGTGGGCAACAATCCAGGCAGCAACAACACCGACAACTTCAAGGTGAACGGCGGCCAGGAAAACAGCACCGACATCCTCGTCGACGGCGTCTCCATCTCCCTGGTTTCGCCCAACACCCAGTTCAACAAGGGCGTCTCGACTGAGGCCGTGCAGGAGTTCAAGGTGCTGCAGAGCAACTTCTCCCCAGAGTACGGGGAAGCGGGCGATGGCATAGTCAGCCTTTCACTCAAGTCCGGCACCAATCAGTACCACGGCTCGGTCTACGACTTCTACCGGAACCGCGCGCTCGATGCCAACAGCTGGACCAATAACACCCTCGGTCTCCGCAAATCCGTCAACACCCAGAACGATTTCGGCGCGACCCTTGGCGGCCCGGTCCGTGTGCCGCACCTTTACAACGGAACCGATCGCACCTTCTTCTTCACCGACTACGAGGGGTTCCGCTTCAGCACCGGCGGCACCTCTCTGCAGAGCGTACCGACGGAAGCATTTCGCGCGGGAGACTTCTCCGCGCTTCTGCCTGCAGTGCAGCTCTTCGATCCCACAACCCACGCCCCCATTCCCGGAAATCTGCTGAAGAACGATCCAAACTACGCGCCCAGTTCAGTCGTCTCTAAGCTGTTTGCGCTTCTGCCGCAAACCAACGGCTCCCTGACCAACAACGTCGTCGACCGCACCATATCGAGCACGACAGCGAATCTCTTCGACCTCAAGATCGATCAGACCATCTCAGACAAGCAACGTATTTCGGGCGGCTTCGATCTCGACAACACGCGTACGGGCGGTATCTCCAACCTCGGTCCCCTCTTCGGCTCGTCGACCACGCAAAGCACTCGCTATGCCCGACTGAACCACTACTACGTACTCAGTCCTGCGCTCGTCAATCACTTCCTCGTCGGATTCAGCAGGCGCTTCCGCACCGAGGCTTCGAACAGCCTCGGTCAGGGCTTCCCCGCCACGCTCGGTCTCACCGGCGTTGCCAATACCACCTTGCCGTGCATAAAGTTTGTCGGCACACCGTATGAAAGCCTCTTGAATAACTGCGGCGATTCACAGTTTGCCGACAACGTCTTCCAGTACGCCGACTCTGTCAGTTGGAACAAGGGCAAACACGACTTCCGATTTGGCGGCGAATTCCGTGCCTTGCAGTTCAACGTGCGGAGGCTGACACAAACCTCCGGCGAGTTCGACTTCAAGAGTACCGAGACTGCCGCGCTCAATGGAACGGGGGGCGATCCGGTCGCGAGCGCGCTCTTCGGACTCGTGAACACCTCGACCTTGAACTACGGCGCCTACAGCGGCGTTCGCTATAAAAGCTACGCCATCTACGCGGGCGACACCTACAAGGTGCTGCCCAAGTTGGTCTTGAACTACGGTCTGCGGTATGACCTCAACCTGCCCGCGGGTGAGGCCTTCGACCGCTTCTCAGCCGTCGACCCTACGCTCCCGAACCCCGGCGCCGGCAATATCCTTGGTGCCTACACCTACTTCGGATCAGGCGCGGGGCGGAATGGCAGAAAGCGTCCCCAGGATATCTACAGCAAGGCCTTCGGACCTCGCGTGGGCTTCGCCTACAGCATCAACGACAAGACCGTTCTGCGTAGCGGCTACGGCATCTTCTACGAGCCGCTCAAAGAAGGTTCGTTCGCGGATCAGGATGGCTTGGGCTTCTTCAACCGCCAGACGATTAGCCCTACCAACGGCGGCCCCATTCAGATCGATAAAGGCGTCACCCGCATCTTCCCGGACTTCGGTCCGCTCACCCCGGAGGCGCAGAATGGCAGCAACGGCATCATCCTCGTGCCGCGAAACAGCGGGCGCCCCGCCGATATTCAGTCCTGGAACGTCGACGTTCAGCGGCAGGTAACGGCCAACCTCATCGTGAGCGTCGCCTACGTGGGCTCAAAGGGCACGCACCTCCCTGCCCTCAACATCATCCCCAATCAGCTAAACCCCTCCTTCCTCTCGCTTGGTAGCGACCTTACGGCGGATAGCGGCTGCCTTGTGGCCGGAAGCTGCCATGGTGCCATCGCTGCTGGCATCAAGCTGCCATATGCCGGATTCAAGGGCAGTATCAACCAGGCGCTGCGCCCATTCCCGCAATACGGTGACTTCAACCAGGAAGATAACTCGTTCACGCCGGATCGCAGTGGAAACTCCACCTACAACGCCATGCAGCTTTCGGTCGATAAACGCTTCGCCCAAGGACTCAGCTTTCTGGTCTCCTACACCGTATCCAAAAACATCACGGATGCCGACTCGTCCGGTCCCGGAGTCTCAGGATTTTCCGGCACCAACGAGTTTATCGGGCAGAACTCCTACGATCGTCGCGCCGAAAAAGCAGTCAGCCAGCTTGACACACCGCAGAGCCTCGTCGTCAGCTTCTTCTATGAGCTTCCAGTCGGACACGGAAGAAAATATCTGAACAAGAATCCGGCGCTCAATCTTGCGACCGGCGGCTGGAACATCTCGTCGATCCTGAGATACACCTCCGGAAATCCGACAGAGGTCTACGGCCCCTGCGGCGGAACCGCCGGCGATGTCCTCTTTGCAGGATGTCACTTCACCGGAGCGGCGCGAGTCAACGTGGTGCCCGGTGTCCGGCAGACCAACTCCGGGAACCCCGCGTCTACCTCATTCTGGAACGCTGCGGCCTTTACCTTGCCGGCCCCGCTCACCTTTGGCAACGAGCCGCGCTCGCTGGCAAACGCACGTTTCCTCGCCGGCAAGAATGAGGACCTCACCTTGGGCAAGAAGACGCAGATCTTCGGCGAGCGCGCCACCCTCGACTTCCGGGCGGAGTTCTTCAACCTCTTCAACCGTCACATTCTTCTGCCCAACGTCGGCGGCCCAAATCTCGCAACGCCCTTCGTTCCCGCCGGAGGTCCAGGATGTGCGGGACCCTTCGCCTGCGGTTTCGGATCCATCACAAACTCAAGCGGCCCGCGTACCATTCAATTCGGCCTGTTCCTATCTCACTAGCGAGGACCGAGCGGCAGACCGGTCGAGCTAGCCTCGACCTTGCAACCTGCCGACACCTCACGCCATCCGCCGTCGTACGCGCACTACTTGGACGCCGCTGTCGGGAAGGCATCAATCAGCGAGCGCACCTCGAGCGTCTTCGCGAAAGCATCGGGCGCCTCGCTTGTCTTCACGTGAACGGTGCGCGTCTCGCCTGGCAGCAGATCAAAGTAGTTGTCCTCGAAGACAGCTGTCTCGTTCCCGCTTGTGAGACGGACGGAACGTGCCAGCTTGTCGGAGCCGAGCTTGACGAGAACACCGTCGCCCTCCCGCGTCACCGCGGACGTAATACTCGCAGGAGGCAGCTTGATCTGCTTGGTTGGGACGAGGTAGGTCACGTTGCGGTAGATCTGCTCGTGTGGAATCGTCAGGGTTGCCACGACAAAGCCCTGATCGAGCCCATTGCCGCCCTCCTGCGCAAGTTCGGTAAGGTGCGTCTTCAAAACGACGGTACTGGCAAGCGCCGGCACGTCCACCTGCTGCGATCGCGTGGAGAAGACCTTGCCGTCAAACCCTAGATGCTGCACCCGCAGCGTGCCGGACCGGCTCTCCGGGCGATCGGACACCGCGTAAACCGCCAGGTCACCGTCTTCGACATGCGGCGAAACAAGGATGGGCGTGTAAAAGCGTCGAGCATAAAATTGCATCGCCTTCCATCGGCCGAAGGAGTCGATGCTCGACCAGGACGCCACCGGCCAGCAGTCGTTCAACTGCCAGAACATCGATCCCATCGTCCGCGGCCGTTCACGCCGCAGATGTTCCGCACCCAGCTTGATGCCTTCAGCCTGCAGCACCTGACTCACGTACAGGAAGGAAGCAAAATCCTTCGGCTCCGCATAGTCGCGCAGCAGATAATCGTGAATGATCGAGTTCCCTTCATTGTTCTTCTGGTGTGCCAGCATCACCTCGGTCAGAATGCCGGTCCGACCCTCCGGCGCCGTAAAGCTCTCGATGGTCCGCATCTCCGGAAAAGACTGGAAGCCATACTCGCTCACAAAGCGCGAGTGATGCTGCTCATACGTGCTGAAGGGAACGCGGCCGTGCCAGACATCCCAGATGTGGTCGTCACCCGACTGGAAATCCGCGGAGGTCTCTTCCAGATCGGCCGAGGGCGAACTGGGCCAGTACGGCACCTCAGGGTCAAAGCGAGCAACAGACTGCGCCAGCGTTCCGTGAAACAGCGCCAGGTAATCCTGCCACATCTTCAGCCGGACGGCGGGATCCAGCTTGTCGCGATCCAGCCAGTGAAAGGCAATCTCTGTCTCGTTATTCCCGCTCCAGAGCACGATCGATGGGTGGTTCCGCAGACGGCGCAGTTGGTCTTCGGCCTCTCGTTCCACGTTCAATTTGAAGTCGTAGGTGCCGGGCTGCCACTCATTTCCGAACATAAAGTCATGCCAGATCAGGATGCCGAGCTCGTCGCAGAGATCGTAGAACTCGTCCATCTCGTAATACCCGCCGCCCCACAGTCGAACCATGTTCATGTTCGCGTCGCGCGCGGACACCAGCATGGCGCGGTACTGCGCCGGCGTGACGCGATTGGCAAAGCTGTCCGACGGAATCACATCCGTGCCCTTGGCAAAGACAGGAACGCCATTGATGACGAACTCAAACGACCTGCCCCACTTGTCGAGGTCCCGTCGCAGCCGCAGGCTACGCAGGCCTACTCGCGCTGTCCTGGTCTCCTTGCCGGCCCCGGTATGTAACGTCGCCTGGAACGTATACAGCGGCTGCGAACCATATCCGGCAGGAAACCAGAGCTGCGGCTGCGCGACGTCGACCGACAGTGACACCACATTCCGACCGGGGTGAAGCAGGAGCGGGCGGACCGGAATCGTCGGTCCCGCACCACCGCCCGGCGCAGTCGATGTGACCTCGACACTCCCTCGCGTGTCAGCGCCGGCTTCAATCTCCACCTCTGCCGAGAGATGTGCGGAGCTGGACGAAACGTCGTTCTGCTTCACATGAAAGTCCGCGATGCGCGCCTCATCCCAGCCATCGAGGTGCACGGGCCGCCAGATGCCGCTCGTGACAAACACGGGGCCCCAGTCCCAGCCATGCTCGTAAGCAGCCTTGCGCAGATAGCTTCTCGCAGGCACGGTGTTGCGCGGGTACCAGGGATCGCGCTTGGCGACCTCTTCGGCGGCTGCGTCCTGCGGTGGAAACACGACGCGCAGCTCATTTGGACCGCTCTTTAGGTACGGCTTCGCGTCCACCCGCCAAACGCGAAACTGATTATTTGCGGTGAGTACCAGATCGCCGTTCAGATAAACCATCGCAGCCGCGTCAAGCCCCTCAAAGACCAGATCGACATGCGCTCGCCGCCGAAGCGTGGACGGCGCCTCGAACCGTGTGCGGTACTCCCACGCCGCCTTACTGATCCATTGCAGCTTTGCCTCGTTGGTGCCGTAAAACGGATCAGCGATCAATTTCTGCGCTAGCAGATCCAGATGAACATCGCCGGGAATAGTGGCGGGACGCCAAGGCGACGCAGCCGATTCACGTGGGGGAGAGGTCGCTGCGGGCAAGCCCGACGCTGCCTTCGCGTCCGTCCCGGCGGCTTGCCGGAACTCCCATCCATGATCGAGCGAATACCGCTCCGTCTGCGCCCAGACGCAGACACTCCCAAGAGACAGCAGCATGTAGAAGCACAAACGAATCATCGTTGAGCTCACCCCTTCAAAGCGGCAGTGACCTGCCTCGGCAATATCGACATAGCTTTGGAGCCTCGTTCCGGTCAGTCAGCAAGTGTACCTCAACCCCGGGCATGAGCTTCCTGCTCGAAAAGGCTGAGTTGGGCTGACTGGAACCCGCATGGAAAGTAGAAGCTCTCACGCGCATCGCAGCTTCGGTGTGGGCTGGAACCGCTTTACTCTTTCTTGCACTCTGGTTGCGCAAACTGGGTAGTCCGATCAAAGCTCCGTTAAGCAACTCCGCTGAGGATCTCTCCTCACTCGAGCGCATGAAAACGCGTATACAGCTTTCGCGCTGGCTCGATCTCCGAACCTCGCCTTCAAAGATTGAGCCGCAATTGTGCGGCCTCTTTCAGGCTACGATTGTCCTCCCCGAAGACCTTTCCCAACGATTAACGGCAGCCAAATTTGAGGCGGTCTTGCTCCACGAGCTCGCCCATGCGAAGCGATGGGACAACCTGACCCGAGCCTGTGTTCACGCACTCGTTTGTGTCTTCTGGTTTTACCCCCCGCTGTGGTAGCTAAAACGTCGTATCGAAGCTGAGTGCTAGCTTGCCTGTGACGAGCTCGTCCTTCACGCCGGAGCTCACCCTCAGGTATATCTCAACGGAATCTGCAAAGTCTGCCAGCTCTATCTGCTGCTGCCGGTTGTCGGCCGCAGCAACGTCAGCGGTTAAAATCTTGAAGAGCGAATGGAGCGCATTATGTCTTCTCGCATCCGAAACACTGGATCTCGCATAGTCAACGCAATCGGCCTCCTATCCTTAGCCGGCCTCGTAGTTGCCACAGCCGCAACAGGTTTCCTTACACGCTCTGCCGCCTACGCACAGGTGCCCAGCAGCTCTGCAGATGCACCTACAACGAGTTGTGCCAGGGGAGGCAAATGGTTTCCGCACGGATCGGTTGTTCGGCAGGGAGGCAGACCACGCCTCATCGTATGCGGTGAGGTGAAGGGGCGGACACAATGGGTGGAAAACTAACGATGAGTTGCGCGATCGCGGCAAGAGCATTGTCGAGATCCCCGATTCCCCGCTAGTCGCCTGCAAAGTCACAGCACCCGACGGAAAGTTCTGTACGTGCGACAACAAAAGGTTCTCACCGGGAGCAATCGTTGGTTCCGAAAAGGGCAACTTGGCATGCCCTGCAACCGGAGGTAAGTGGCAACCATTTACAGGAAAACAAACAGCGTGGCTTCCGCCTGCCTCTGAATAAAACGGGAAAGGGTGAGTGGCGCCCTGAATGGGGACTCCGTCACGCATGATAATCATCGATGGCCGCGGTGCGGCCGCACCTGAGGATGAGAAGGGTTCCCGTTGACCCGAAGCATCGGAGTGGTGGAGACTTCAGGTGCGAACAGGGAAAGGGTCGCGGACTTATTGGTGGTTCGACCCCGAATGATAATCTGACCCGCCGGCGGCTCACGTACACCTGACTGGTGCCTCTTCTGAGCCCGTAGAACAATATGTCCAACTCGCCGCCGGCTGCTTGTCCGCACTGGAGGAGTGGATGATCGAAGCGATTCTCGAGCGATGTGCTGGCATCGATGTTGGCAAGAAGTTTGTCTTGGTCTGCGTCATGACCTGCAGCGCAAAAGACGAACCCCGCACCCAGATCAAGAAGTTTGGCACGATTGTGAGCGAGCTTCGGCGGCTCGCCGAATGGCTGGTGGCCGAGGGTTGCACCCACGCCGTAATGGAGAGCACCGGGAGCTACTGGAAACCGGTGTTTAACCTGCTTGAGGCACACGTCCAAGTGATTCTTGCCAACGCAGCAGACGTGCAGAACAGGCGTGGGCACAAGACGGATCCTAACGATAGTCGATGGCTGGCTCATCTTCTTCGTCATGGCATGATCCGGCCAAGCTTCATCCCGCCGCTGGCAATTCGTGAACTGCGAGATCTCACGCGTCGGGGGCGGCAGCTGATCGGGGAGAACTCTCGGGAGCGGAACCGGGTTCAGAAGGTGCTTGAAGATGCGAACGTCAAGTTCGGGTGACGTGTTGTCAGATGTCTTCTGTGTGTCGGGCAGACTGATGCTCGGAGCGCTTCTCGATGGCCAGATGACCGCGGAGCAGATCGCCGATCTGGCCAAGAAAAAGGCCCGAGAGAAGATCCCGCAAATCAAGGCTTCTGTTGCCGATCACCGGTTGAGCGACCATCAGCGCTTTCTCATCCGGCATGCTCTTCGTCACCTTGAGTTCCTGGATCAGGAGGTTGAGGCGCTCAATCAGGAGATCCGGCGGCGCATGGAAGACCCAGCACTTGCTGAAGCGTTCCATCTGCTCCAGAGCATGCCAGGCATCAAGGAAGAATCCGCCGCCAGCATCCTGGCCGAGATCGGACCTGAAATGGAACAGTTTCCTACAGCAGCGCAGCTCAGTTCATGGGCCGGTCTCTGTCCGGCGAATCACGAGAGCGCCGGTGTCAAGAACAGTGTTCGTACGAACCGGGGAAACATCTGGCTCAAAACAACACTGACGCAGAGCGCATGGGCCGCCACCAACCGAAAGGGATCGCGGCTGCAGTCACGCTACCACGCCCTTAGAGCCCGCTGCGGAAACAAGCGAGCCATCGTGGCACTGGGACACACGCTCCTCAAGACCATCCACGCAGTTCTGTCAGCAAAAATACCCTACCGAGAAGATCCCCCGATCACGCCGGGCCGAAATGTCGAACGTGTTCAGCACCATATGCGCTGCCTGAAGAAGCTCGGATACAACACGTTTGCGGTCGAGTAGACCTTTCTATTCTCAGAACAATGTCCTGTAGCGTGCGTGACAACAATTGATGCTGAAAGGTTTACGGCCAAAACGCGTGAATCTGTGGGGTTATGCGTCTGCTTACCTGTAAATCAAACAGCTCCCGCAGTTCCATGTCCAGCAGCCACGATGGGACCTCTATGTCTACCCAGCGGAGATCAAGCTTTTCCAGTCTTTCAAGTTGCACGAGACACTCAGGCAGGGATCGCAGAGGGTTTCCGCGAAGATCGAGCTGTCGCAGTTCTGACAAGCCGCACACGGCGGTCGGAAGCGTCTCAAATTTGTTGTTTCTCA
>JAABUX010003660.1_pt1 | contig 20181 bp, 27 predicted proteins | sample 5561851 | NCBI WGS metagenome assembly JAABUX01 (sample SAMN10711883, study PRJNA513361) | rock metagenome | isolation source: Antarctica rocks | place: Antarctica: Victoria Land, Richard Nunatak red sandstone | collected 2016-01-03 | reverse complement strand
TCATCGCGGCGGCGCTGGGCGGCGACCGCAGCGTGCGGCGGCTGGAGGACGCCGGCAGCCAGGTGAACCAGTTCGCCATGGCCAAGGCGCTGGCCAGCGGCGACCCGCGCCTGATGCAGAAGGCCGGGCTTGAGGCCGAGCTGGCGCGGATGGAACGGCTGCGGGCGGCGCACTTCGACGACCAGCTTGCCATCCGGCAGCAGGTCGCCGACGCCGAGCGGACCATCGGTGGTTCCACGCGGCGGATCGGCGGCATCGAGCAGGACATCGCCGCGCGCACCCCGACCCGTGGCGACCTGTTCACCATGGAGGTGGGCGGCAAGGTCCGCACCGAGCGCAAGGAGGCCGGCGCCTCCCTGCTCAGCCGCATCCGGCTGCTGGAGCGTGGCCGAGAGCAGGGAGCCTGGACCCTGGGCCGCATCGGCGGCTTCGAGGTCAAGGCGGCGGGCGAGCCGTACGGCCTGATCGAGTATCGCCAGGACGTGTGGCTGGACCGGCACGGCTACGAGCAGGCGATCCAGTTGGACGACGACCTGACCGCGCTGGGGCTGGTCGCGCGGCTGGAATACCAGCTCGACCGCTTCGAGGCCGACCTGGCGGAGCACCGCCGTAAGGTGGCCGAGGCTGAGGGGCGCCTGCCCGGCTACCAGCGCCGGCTGGGCGAGGGCTTCGGCCTGCAGGAGGAGCTGGACGCCAAGAGGGCGGAGTTGGTCGCGCTGGAGGTGGATCTGGAGGCGAACGCCAGGGCCGGCGCAGAGGAGGACAAGGTGCCTGCGGCGCTGGCGGCGGCATAGCCGGGCAGGAGCAAAGGCGGGAGCGGAGGAAAAGCGGGTGAAAGGGTGGGGAGGGACGGTGCGCTCGCATCGTCGCTCCTGCCGCCACCGCTTCGCTCCATCGCCGGCTGCGCCACCCCGGCCCCGCTGGCACGCAGCCCGCAAGTGCGAGCCGCGCGCTGCGCAGGGCCGGGGCGCTCGCCGGCAATGGTGCCGGCAGGACCGCGACGCGGCGGGGGAGGGGTCATCCAGGAATGAGGGATGACGGAAACCCAAGCCAAAAGGTTAGAGAACCATGGAATTGAAGACGGTCGATCCCCGGACTCTGAAGATCAACCCGGACAACCCCCGCCGAACCGGCGCCGGAGAGCACCCGGACGCGCAGATGGTGGCGAACATCAAGGCTGTGGGCATCCTGCAGCCGCCCGTGGTGCGCGAGAAGGGCAAGCACCTGGAGATCGTCGCCGGGCACCGCCGAGTCGCCGCCGCCATCGCGGCCGGGTTCCCGGACGTGCTGGTGCTGGTGCGCGGGCCGGACGACGGCGGCGACAACGTGCGCGCGCTGTCCGAGAACGTGGTCCGGGCGCCGCTCGACGTGGTTTCGCAATGGAAGGCGATAGAGGCCCTGGTGTCCGCGGACTGGTCGGAGGAGGCCATCGGCACCGCCCTGGCCCTGCCGATCCGGACCCTGCGCAAGCTCCGGCTCCTGGCGCAGATGCTGCCTGCGATACTGACCCAGATGGAACTGGGCGACGTGCCAGGGGAGGCGTACCTGCGGGTCATCGCCGCGGCGTCGCCGGACGAGCAGGCGGCGGCGTGGAAGCGGTGCAAGCCCAAGAAGGGCCAGAAGGCGGCGTGGCACGAGATCGCACGGGTTTTGGAGAAGCGCACGCTGCCGGCCAAGGTCGCCCGGTTCGATGACGAGCTGGCCCGGATCTACGGCATTACCTGGATCGACGACCTGTTCGTGCCGGCCGGCGAGGACGGGCGCACCACCGACCAGGTGGAGCAGTTCATGGCGGCACAGGGGGAGTGGCTGGCCAACAACCTGCCGGAAGACGGGCACCTGGCCGAGCTGGACCAGTATGGAAGCCCCAAGCTGCCGCGGGAAGCCATGCGGTCCTACGGCCAGCCGCGCAAGGGCGAGAGCATCGCCTGCTACGTCGATGCGCGTACTGGCGAGGTCGAGCAGGTGGGCTACCGACTGCCGGAGCTGCGCCGGGGTGCCGACGCCAGCACGGGCACGGGCGAGAAGCCGGCACCGCAGCCGCGGGCGGACATCACCAGCAAGGGCGTGGATATGATCGGCGCACTCCGCACCGATGCACTGCACCAGGCGCTGCGCGAGTCGCCGATCCCCGACGACGTGCTGATCGGACTGCTGGTGCTCGGGCTGGGCGCGCAGAACGTGCAGGTCCACTCCGGCGCCGCGGCCAAGGGCTACGGCTGGCGCGAGGGCATCGCCGGGCGTCTGACCGAGGGCGGCGTGCTGACGCAGGACCTGGACGTGCTTCGGAGAGCGGCACGCGAGATGCTGGTCGAGGTGCTGTCCTGCCGCGTGGGCACGAGCCAGAGCGGCATGGGCGCCCGCTACGCCGGCGCCGCCATCGGGGCAGATGCCCTATTGCCGGACATGGCGACGACGGACTTCCTCAAGTGCCTGTCCAAGCAGGCCATGGAGCGCACGGCGTCTGCCAACGGCGTCGCGCCGCGCAACACCGGCAAGGAGACGCGCGCCGCGATGATAGCGCACTGCACCGGCAAGACCTTCGTCCACCCGGCCGCCCTGTTCCCGCCCACGGCGCAGGAGCTGCAAGCCCGCCGCCACCGCGGCAGCCTGATCGTCGCCGAGCAGCCGGACGGCGATGCCAAGGGCGAGGACGAAGCCCTGGACGGCGCGGATGCCGAAGAGGCCGGCGCCGAGGATGACGTGCCGCCCGACGGCGAGATGCCGCCGCCCGTCGCTGCGGCGGCCGGACAGCAGCCCGCTGCTTGACCACGCGCCGCCCGGTCCCAGGCCGGGCGGCACGTCCACACCAGCTCACCGTCCGGCCGGCGCGCGCACATCAGGTGCGCGCGTACGGCCGTGCGTCCATCCAAGAGGACCAGACACCATGGCCGTCACCGTTACGCTGTCCACCGTGCCCGCGACCGCAGCCAGGGAGAAGTATGGCACCACCATGTCGCTCGACCTGTTCGGGCCGTCGCTGGGTGCCGAAACCTTGCCGGCGGTCTCAAAAGTCATCGAGATCAAAAGCGCCGTTGCCCGGTTCGGCGCCAAGGTCCGGGCCGCACACCCCGAAGCGTCGTTCTACGTGTCGGTCAGCTTGGCCAAGGGCAGCCGCAAGCCGAACGGCTACGACGCCGCGCGCCGCGGCAACGAACTGGGCCAGGAGAACTTCGTCCGCGTCACCGACGGGCGCACAGAGCCGGAGATGCAGGCGAGGGTAGTCAGTGCCCTGCCAGGGCAGGCAGGGGCAGGCGCATGATCCGGCAGTACTACGCCCAGCGGGCGCGTGGCGGAGACAACCCGCTGCGCGTCGGCACGGTCGCCGTGGGCAGCATCTTCTACTTGCAGGGCGAAGGGTTCTTCCGTGACCGCTACAGCGGCACGGCAGTCTGCCGCACGCCGTGGCAGGTGCTGGGGTTCCTGAACGGCACCATGGGCGCCGCGCGCCGCAACCGCGACACCGGCCTTTGGGAGAGCACTTACCTCTCCGGCCGGTCGGACATGGCGCTCGTGCGGTCGCTGCGCGACTGCCGCATCGTGCGGCACGTCGCCGTCCGCACCCTGGTCCTCCACGACGACCTGGGCCTGGCCAAGCCGCCCACCCTCTACCCGACCCTACCCGACGTGCGGCGGTTCCGCCCGGCGCGCTTCGCGTCTGCCGGCGCTATCGCGCCGCCAGCGCCGCGGCGGCGCCGGGCCGCTTGACGATCCGCCTGCACGCCTTCCTCGGGCACCCGGGGAAGGCGTGATGCTTCCGTTTCCCATCCACCCCGCCCGCCGGCAGCCGCCGTGCGGGCCTTTCCCGGTTCAGGAGTTTGCCATGCACGGTCACTCCCATCACCAGCACACCGCCGACGCCAGTTGCCTCGCCAGCGCCGGCAGTTGGCGCAAGGAGGCCGAGCACCTGCGCGACAACGCCGAGGCCGTCCACCTCACCGCCGGCCAACGCGCGACGCTGCTGCGCGAGGCCGAGGCCGCCGAGCGCCAGGCCGACTGGTGGCTCGACGCCATCGCGGCGCACTGACGGGGCTTGCGCGACGGGCGCGCGCGGCGACTGGCAGCCCGGTTTTCCATAGCCCCTTGGCGGCGGTGACGGGACACGCGACATACAAGAGAGGCGTTAGCCACTATGAGTGGCACGGCACCCGACTTCACCGAGCAAGACGTGCGCAATGCAAAGGTCCGCAACCTGGAGGCCGACACCATGCTGAAGCTTGAGCAAGCCCGCTGGGAACCCTGGAAGGTCGTTTCCACGTCCTTTGCGGCAGGCGTCGCTTTCACCGGCGCGCTCCTCGCCCTGTTCAAGGCCCTCTACTTCTAACCGAGACGCACCAGGCTGGACCCTCCCTGGGGGAATGCAGAAGCAGCAGGGAAAGGGCCGCGTGCTCACGCACGCGGCCCTATTCGTCACGCGCTGAGTGTTGCCTTGCGTGCCTGGTCTACCCGGCCAGCCGCGATCAGCCAATCCGTGGCGTCCGCCGTGCTATAGGGCGTCCAGGTCTCGCCACGCCGTGCCATCCCAACCGCCCGGCTGACCCCGTGCGCCTCCTGGCATCGCTGGTGCGCCAGGACCAGCAGCTCCGCCGACTGGCCCAGCAGCCCGTCCGCGTCCTGCTCCAGCAGGCCCAGCCATTGGCCACCGCCAGCCTGGGCCATCGCCAGGCGCTCGCCGGCCCCGACCGCGCGCTTGCCCGCCTGGTCAGCACGGCGGCACGCCTCGACGGCTGCCGCCACCACCGGCCGCAGCAGGCTGTCCAACGCCGGGCCGCGCTCGGACGGCGCCAGCGGCAGCACCTGCTCGGCGATGTAGCACGCCGTCTCGGCATCCACCTGGTTTGCCAGCTTCGGGTCAGGGAGCTCCAGGAAGAAGCCCTCGACCACCTGCATCACCTCCCGCACGTCAGGCTCGATCTTGTAGATCACAGCCATGGACGGCGCGGTGCGCTCCTCAACCGGAAAGCGCACCACGTTCGTCAGGCCCGGCATCAGTTCGATGTTCACAACCCTTGCTCCTCATCCATGGCCGGACTCTAGCGCCAACGATTCGAGCCGTGCAAGCTAATATGTTGTTTTAGTTGTATTTATTTGGTCTAGCGGCAGTTGCACGCTGCGGCAGCCAGAAGCATGGCGCTGGCACCAGCCAATCCTTCCCCGTTCGCGTCCGCACGCGCGATACGGGGGAGGCGGCGCTTGCGCGCCTGCGCCCTCTTGCCAGGAGCTGCGAGGAAAGATGTCCCGACCCGTCCCGTTGCTGAAGCAGGCTGCCCTCTCTCACTTCCGGCCCGAGGCTGACGCTCGGCTTCAGCACCACCCTCACCAGCTCAGCCTGTTCGCAGACACGGATGATGCTGCCACCACCGTGGACGCCCCGGCTGCGCTTGACCTCGACGTGGTGGAGGAGCAGCAACGGCAGGAGCACGCCTGGCGCTCGCGCCAGGACTTGCTGCGCGCCGCACAGCTGGCCCTCGCCGCCCAGCAGCTGTGGGGCTTCCCCAACCTGATCCGCAACCCGGACGGCCCGTGGCAGGATCTGCGCGGCGCAGCCTGCGACCCTCACGCCTCCCGGCAGTGCTGGCCCGCTTACTACCTCGTGCGCGCCGGCGCCGATGACATCCAGCGCATCACTGTCCACATCCGGCCCGGCTGCGCCGACATCCCGGCCATCGAGCGCGCCGCAGCGGTCCTGGCCGGGCTGGCGCCGGTCAGCATCGCTGCTTGCACTCTCTCGCATCCCCGGCACGAGGCGTCCTGACGCAGCCTCCTCCCGGTTGCCCAGCGCCCGTAGGGCGAGACACTCTGTCCGGATTATCCCCGGATTTCCCCCATCATGTGCTCAACCGCTTCCTCCGGCGTGCCGATGAACGTCCCGCCGCCGTCGTCCTGGACCGCCACATACTGGCCACTCAGCAGCTGCGACCGCATGTGCGCCAGGGCCATCTCCGCCAGCTCCTCCGTGCCAGCTTCCCGACGGTCGTACGCCGCCCGGAGCTGGCGCACGACGTGGGCCGCGTCCAGTCGTCTCCATCCCATCGGACCTCTCCACTGCCCTGTGACCACGTACCTTATATCGGTATGCCCGCAGCCTGGGCACGCCCGTGGCACCCAAGAAGCTGTGCATTGCCGATACGCGCCGCCTCCTATGATGGTGCGACGCACAAGGCTCGACTTGCAGTGAACAGGGATCAACTTAGGAAACAGGTGCGCCGTGGCTTTCGCCCGGCGCTGGACCTGTCCTCCCTGACCTGGCGGCCCCCGCGGGGGCCGCCGCCTTCTACGGTGCCCTGCCGCCCGACGTTGCTGACGGATGCGCGACCGGACCGGACCGGGTGCCGGCGAGGACGCCGGCGTGCCCCCGTCCAGCAAACCCTGAGCAGAACCGTATGCCGACGGACCGGCCCATCGCCGCCAGCTTGTCCATGCCCGCAACCGCCTGCGCATCCGAGGCGCCGAGGACCACCTGGACCGGCCGGCGCAGCTTTGCGAGCCGGAAACCTCCTCCGCCCGAGGAGTAGAGCGTCTCCAGGCTGCCGGCGAGCATCCTGGAGACCGTGACCCGCAAGCTGCCCAGGACCAGCCGGATCAGCGGCGCGACGGCCTGCTGCGGCATCTCCAGCGATGGCACCCGGACGATCAGGATGCGCGCGTTCGTGAGCACGTCCTCCATGTCCACGTCGGACGGAGAACCCTTGACGATATGCCCGAACGGGCCGGTCAATTGGGACAGCGCCGGGGAGAAGAAAAACCGCGTGTAGCCGTGCTGGCGCGACGGCTCGGACGACCGCTGGCGGTCCGGCTGTTCCGAAGGATCGTAGCCGCTGGTTTCAGTGAAGTGCGACCGGAGCGGCAGGAGACGCGCCTCACCTGCTCCATCCGGGCCGTCAACGCGCACCTCCACAAGGTCCCCTGTGTCCGGATCGCGATACTTGAACACGCCCTCGAAGGCCAGCTCCGCTGCCCCTTGCAGCCCAGTGGCTTGACCTACGACCGCGGCATCGAGGGGAACGGCCCTGGCGTCCCGCAGCCAGGCCAGGACCGGGGCGAGCGCGCCCAGGAATTGCACGGCGCGCTGCCGGAAGAAGTCCTCGCCTCCAGGACCTGCGTGGGTGGAAGGTTCGACCAGGCAGCCCAGAAGCTCGCGCAGCTCGTTGTCGGTGCCGCGCGCGAACGGGTTAAAGGTGTTGAAGGTGGCGCCGGGATGGACCGGGGCCGTTCTCGCGGCGTCCAGCACGCGCACGTCCTCCGCACGGCCGGACCGCCTGGCCGCAGCCAAAAGCTCGTTGAAGCCGTCCTGGGCATCCATGTGGTCAACGACGATGAGGCCACCGCCGTCCCCGATGGTCCTGCACAAGTCGGCGACGGATGGTGCGGCGTTGTCATGCGGGATCATGCTGCTGTCTCCTGAGATGGATTGCGTGAGGTAGCCTCGCCTGCCTCGTTGCGAACCAGGACGGCGCCACGGGCGAGGAAAGGTTTGTGGGCTAGGCGGGCGGCAACCGCGGCGGCTGCAGTCACCGCAGCCCTGCCTTGACGTCGCGCCGCAGCCACGCGCGGCGCAGCCAGACCCCGGCCACGGCTCCGGCGGCGATGCCGCACAGGCCGAACGTCCACGCTATGGCAGGTCCGCCCAACCCGGCAGACCGCAAGCCCTCGGCCAGGATGAGGCCGAACAGGAGGCCCGCGAAGCCGCCCGTGCCGCCACCCTGTACAGCACGCCACGGAACACCGAGCCTGTCCCGCAGCCACCATCCCAGCCGTGACCGCCAAGCCGCATGCAGCCCCGCGCGCACCATCAGCAGCACCACCGCCGCCGCCAGACCGAGCGCCACGCCCGCGCTCAGCATCAACATGGAGGTCGCGTCGGCAGCCTGCGGCCAGTTGTCGATCATGTCGCATACGCCAGCCTCGACGCTGGTAGCCGGGGCGGACACTTCCCCAGGCACGCTGCCCGGTGCCGGGTGCGCAACCGCAACCGGCTGCCAGGTGTGGCAGGCGTGCAGCGCCGCCGACACCGCGGCCTGCACGTCAGGTGGAGGGTCCAGACGGGCCAGGAACGGCACTGGGGCTGGGCCAGGGACAGGCGGGGGAAGGTCGCTCATCGTTCTCTCATCATTCAGGTGCGGGATCGCGCAACCGCTGCGGCCAGCTACCCGGATCATGTCCAGGCGAGCGCCAGCCAGCGCAGTCTCCGCCGTCAGGATGCGAACGGCGCGTCGCCTGTCTCTGGGCCGGGTATGACTGCTTCAGCAGGTCATGGCTGCTTCTCCGTCTGCGGCAAGGCTGCTCGTTGGGCGAAGGCAGGCAGTGCCTCGGTCCCAGGCGTCTGGGCGTCTCCCCCGCGAAGCCGCGGGGGCCGGTGTCCGCTCGCGCCAAGCGGCGCGACCAAGCCGCCAAGCGGCGTCTTGGCCCTGCGGGTCTGGCCACCTGACGCAAGCAAGCAAGCACAGCGCCAGCCCGGGTGTCTGTTCCCCGGTATCGCCCCGTCGTGAGCTGGCCCACCAGGCTGGCAGGGCCAGGTCAAAGGGTGGGTCCTCGCCATGCTCCCCGCCAAGCGGCGGCTGCGCGTGGCTCCGGTCCCGCGCAAGCGCGCGCCTGTGACCTGGCCCTGCCAGCCCGGTCAAGAGGGCCTCACGACGGGGCGATACCGGGGAACAGACACCTCACCAGGACGGGGGCTGTTAGAATACTGCGAAGCCGCAGTATTCCTAAAGCAAAAAAGAAAGAACTCGGGGGCTTCTCCAAGGATCAGACCGGGGCAGGGGGGCTGTCAACAGTAAAGCGCGGCACGAGGACAGAATATAATCAGCATTATTAGCAGGTTGAGCCTGCTTTTGCTGTTGCATACTTTGGGCTGATATGGGATAACTAAGTCGCGGTTGATGAGGACCGCAGCGGGTTGCCCCCGCGGTGCCGGAAGCACCAACGGGGACTGACCATAGAACAGGATGCACGAACATCATGTCCCAGACCGATACCAACATGGCCACCGCGATCAACGCTGCCAAGGCCGGCACCGCTGGCAAGAAGGCCAAAGCCGCACCGGCAAACGCCCCCGTGCGCCAGGTCGCAACCCAGGGCCAGCGCGAAGTCATCGGCTTCCGCACCGCGCAGCGCGAGTGCCCCGACGCCACCCAGGTTTCCAATATCGTCCGCGCGTTCGGCCTGCCCGACGTGGACTATGACGCCATCCGCGAGACCACCGAGGAAGTGGTCGCGCGCTGCGCCATCGCCCTGAAAGGCAACCTGTCCGAGAAGGCCATCGAAATGCACCTTGGCCGCATCGTGGACGCCCACGTTCGGTCCGCCCACGGGGCCGGGCTGTTCTACGGCACGAAGGCGAAGCTGGCCCGCGACCTGAACAGCAAGGTCGCCAACGAGCACCGCGACGAGGACCGCATGGGCGTGGACGGCACCCCCAACGACGCCGAGCGCGCCCGCGAGTTCGCCGCAATCATGGGCGTGCAGGCGTTCGCCTTGCTGGCCGCAGCAGAGGGAGCCGTGGACGCTTACGCCCAGGTCACGGGCAGCGATTGGAAGCCATACCAGGGCACCAGCCGCCCTGCCATGGCCGTCAACAAGCAGGCCGCAGCCGCACAGATCGCAGCCCTCGGGTTCTAAGGGCAACAGCGGGGGCCGCACCAGGTCCCCGCCAACCTTTCCACCTATCAGGGCAGGCATGGAGACGGATGATGCCGCATTATCCCGGATACACCACAGGTCTGGATTTCCTGGACGACGAGGAACTCAGCCTTGAGTTGCTGAAGGCACTCGGCGAATGCGCCCGCGGATGCCTCGACATGGAAGGCATGAGCGCCCGCTATTGGGCAATCCTCGACGAGTTGGAATACCGCAGGGAAGCCTGACGCCAACACCACAAACGGGGGCCGGCAGGCTCCCGCCAACATCCACAGGCCCAGAAAGGAACACCGACATGCCGTTGCCCGGAAAGGGCCTGCTCCGGCGCTTGCCCGTAAAGCCCCCCCTCTCACCCAAGCATAGAGAAGAACAGATCAAATTCGTTGCCAACGCCCTGCAATCCCTTGGCTTCGCCGTGCTGGTCGGCGTGCTAATCGGACCCACCTTGAACCCGGCCCTGGTCGCTTCCTTTTTGTTACGTGCAGGCGCCCTCGTGTTCATTGGGATGGCCTGGCTTCTCGGGTTCCTCTTGCTACGCTACATTCCTCCTCCTCCGGCCCCATAGGGAACACCCCATGGCTGATTTGATGGTCAACCTCATTATCTACCTCGCGCTTATCAGCGCGTTCTGCGGCGGCGGGTATGCCCTCTGGCGACGCATCACCGGCGGTCCGTAGCCACCAGCAGCACCCGGCAGGAGCGTCCCGCCGGGCGCTAGGGTTCTAGTTCGCAACCGCGCCGGCGGGACAGCATGGGCTGGCCTCGCCACGGGTCAATCCCGCCCCTGCGGGGCGCCGCGCAGAACGCGGCTCCGGCACGCGCCCTACGGCAGGGCAGGGCCGCCCCAGGCGCAGGCCCAAAGCGGCCCGCACCCGGCGCAGCCCAGCCCCGCCAGGGCGCATGCCTCCGGGATTGACCCGTGGCGAGGCCAGCAAGAAAGCAAGACAGGACGTGTCCGGCCAGGATCGCTCCAGGCCATCTCAGCCGCGCAGCAACATAGGCGCCACCCCAACTGCCACCGACAGGGCGCCAACCGGCAGCAATACCCAGGCCATGCGCTCCGTCAGCACCAACTCCGGCGTGCGGCGTGCCCGCACCTCCGCACGGTGCAGACGGCGAAGCAGGGGCGTCCGGCGGGCGAGGGTTTTCAGCCGCGTCCAGGCCGCGTCCAGCTCGCCAGAGTCCACGCGCGCCATCCACGGGCTGTCCACCACAAGCTGGTCCAGCGCCGACACCGGGATCGGCACCACCTCCAACGCCTCGCAAAAACGTGCCCGACCCATCGATACGATCCGGCCATGCACCGGGACCGTCAGGCCAATGATCGCTGCCTCGACGGCCTTGCAGTGACGATGGTTCTGCCGCACCGGGTTCTGAAACCGGTGGCGGATGCGGCCACCCGCCAGGTGCTGCGTCCACCCCGCACTATAAAGCGTGCCCGTGATCCAGCCGGAGAACGTCTTGGTCTCGATGACCACAATCCCCTGAGTGGTCCGCACCAAGTGGTCGATCTGCGTGTGCCCGAGCGCGTCCGCCAGCACCACGTCGTGCAACGCCGGCAAGCCGAGCCGGGCCAGAGCCAAACGCACCGCCCGTTCGCCGTTACGACCGATCAACACCGGCCTAAACAGCAAGGTCAGGCAGTTCGCAACCAGTGCGCTACCGATGCCGACCGCAAGCAGCCGAAGTGCTGGCGACAGCAGGACATCCTGGACCTGCATCACGCCGCGACGGACAGCGAAAGCTGCCGTGTCTTGTGCTGCCCAGGGCGCGCATACACGCCACGCTCGACCTGCACCACAAGGCCCAGCCGCTTCATCGCCCCCAAGTGGCCCGTCGTGGTCGAGCCTGGCCGTCCAATATAGGCCGCGACCTCCACGACCCGGCGCGGCTGGCTCAGGCAGGCAAGGATCGCGTCCCGCACCGGTTGCGGCCGGGTTGGCACCAGCGGCAGCGCCGCATCCGGCATCCCATACAGCCCGTAACCGACCCGCATCGCAACACCCTTGCGCACCAGGTCGTGCAGGCAGCTCCGTGCCTTCCCCGGCCTGATACCCAGCAGCCGGCTGACCTCTGCTGGCCGGCGAGGCTGCGTCAGGCTGGCCTGCACCGCGTTGCGCACCACCAGGAACTCGCTGGCAGACGGGGGCGAGTAGAAGCCGGCAGGCGCCACCACCCCAGGCTCCGGCTGCGAAAGCCGTCCCTGCTCGATCAACGGCGCCAGCGCCACGTTCAGCGCCGCTGGCGGCTCGCCGACCTGCGCCGCCACGTCCCGCACCCGCATCGGCCGGTCCACCACTGCCACCACTGCCCGCACGAGCGCCGGGACCGTTCGACGCACCGTCTCGCTCCGGAAGCCAGCAGGCGCGAATAATCCATATCCCGGATAAGTCAGCCGCCCCGCTTGGACCAGCGACACCAGTTGGCGGCGCACCGAGGCTGCCGGCCGCCTGGCCTGCGCCACAATGACGCCCAGCCGTATCGGCTGCTCGATGGACGCGACCAGCGCGTCCAGCTCGGCGATGTTCTCCCCAGTCCGCACCCTGCTCATCAGCCCGCACACCCCTGCTGCTGGCGACCTCTCGCCCGATGCCGCCAAGGTCCGATGGCAGGATGCGAACGGCATCCAAGTTTGTTAGGAAAGGTTCGGGGTCACAGATCCCTGCGCCGTTCGCGTCCAGCCCGCCGATGCTCAGGGCATGGAGGACGTCATGCAGCTCGACTTGGTGAGGTGGATTGCCGATCAGGGTGACACCCCTGACACCGAGGCCCGCGTCGGAGGTGCGTCACCCGCCGGAACGGCAGGCGGGTGTGTTCATATTGAACACAGTGCGCGTCCAGGCTTCACGACGGGGGATGCCTTGTGTGTTCATTCTGAACACGTTGCCGACGCTCGGCCGGTGCGTTCCATGTCGGCGCATCGGCTGCTGGTCTGCCTAGCCGTGCTCGGCTGGTCGGAACGCGAGCTGGCCCGGCGGGCCGGCCGCCACCAGACCACCATCAAGCGCTGGGCTAGTGGCAGCGGTGCCATCGATGACGACACCGCTGCCTGGCTGGAAAGGTTGGTGGCGTTCCACCTGGCGCACCCCGCACCACGCTACAGGTTGCGGGATAGGACGTTGGCTTGAGGGTCGCAGGTGGTCTGTTACCTGCTCAGGAACCGGCCTGAACTGTTTGGCTGGCGGCCGAACCGAGCTTGTTGCCAAACTTCGTGTAGAATTGGTCCACCGTCCAGCCCGTCATCTTGTTGTTCGACAGAGCTGTAGCAGAGACAAACTTGCTAAGCGGGGTGGACGGGTCAGCTACGGCCATCTGGCCGCCAGGCGTTGGACCAAACACCCACGCCCCATAAGTCTGCACCACGGTTGCCGGCTGCCCGGTTGATTGCGAAACCGCACTTGAATAGTCCTTGGCGATGTATGTGGCCACCTGCGCCTGGGCCGCCGGGTTAGTGATGTCGGCAGCGGTGTAGGGCAGGTTGTACTTGGCAATCGTGCCTGCCCACGTTGGGACCGTGATCTGCCACGGACCCGTGGCCGAGGAAGAGCCGTTAGAGGTGCCCACGTTGTTGAAGCCGGACTCCAATTGGCCGAGACCCGCCATTGCCTCCGGGTTCAGACCCAGTTGCGTCGCGGACGATGCCGCCAACGAGCCGTAGGGTGTCGCCATCATTGCGTCCATCGCTGCCGTCCCGCCGCCGGAGTAGCCAGTCGTGTCCGTGGTCGAGGTGGAACCACCGGTGTCGTAGGTGCTGGTTGAGCTGCCATTGTCCGGCATAAAGGAGCCGCTGCCGGCGGGCGTCACGAAGGTGGGCGCACCCACCTCGGCGATGCTCGGAATGACCTGGGCCGGCACGCCGTTCATCGTGACAGGCGACGGATCGGCCAGGGCTCCCAGGCTGGAGCCTGCGAGCAGCAGGACGCAGCCTGAGTATAGCCAGATGCGCCCCATGTCAGTGGTACGCAAAGACAGGAGCGCCGTTCGCACGGACGCCCTCGACGGAGCAGGTCGTTCCTGGAGCAACGTCGGATCGGTACTCGTGGATGGTCTCGCTCGGCACATAGCCAATATGCCCGCCGTTCGAGAGGATGCGGCTGAACCCGCTAACGTTCCTGCCACCTACGGCAATGGCCGGCAGGGTCTTACCAATCACAGCGGCGCTTCTGGATGGGGCAGAATAGATTGGTTGCCACGCCTCTGTGCCTTTGCAAAGCCATGCCTCGGCAGGCTGAAACAGTTGCAACCGAGGCAGAGACGATTGAGGCGGCGGCGGGCCATGATCGACAGGACCCATCTCCTCCATGCGCTGTTGCGACATTCGGTCCAGCTCCTGCGGGGTAAAGCCAGGCTGTTGCCCTGGCCGCTGTTGCGCCTGGGCGTGCGGCAGGCCGCCCACCAGCAGGCTGACGGCCACCGCCGCGAGTATGATCCTACGCATCATGGTTCCTTTCTGATCCACGCTGGCACCTTCTCCCGCCCGGATGCGAACGGGAACATGCTCCTCACCATTGGGCCTGCACCGCCTTCACCTGGCAGAACAGCGTCCCGTCCGCGCTTCGCACGGCCGACTGGAGGCAGCGCTGCACGCTGCCCATCTCGAACCGCCACAGGTAGGTGTGCAGACCATAGCCGCCCAGGAACAAGGCCATCATGACGCCGGCCACCAACGCGGCGGACCCCCAACGGTGGGTGCGGTCGTAGCGCCGCTGCCGCAGCACCAGGGCACCGCTCAGCTTGGCCGACACCTGCTCCGTGAGCTGGTCCACCGTGTGGTTGACCAGCTTCTCCCGGTCGCTCTCTGATTGTCGAGCCATGATCTCGGCCCGCTTGTTGTGCTCCTGTGCCAGACCCAACGTGGTCTTGAGCACCTCGACCTGCCCGTCAGCCGCCGCCTTGGCAGTTGTGACCACGTAGGTGACGCGGGTTTCCTGCTCATCGAGCATCAACGCCTGAGCAGTAAGGGCGCGCTCTTGCGAGCGCACCCAAACCCCCAACGGACCATGTGGATCAATGCCGTCTTTCCACGCGGCCTCCCGCGTTTCGAGGGCCGCAGCTCGGAGAGCCTCTGCTGCCTTGCTCACGGCAACCAGTCCGCCACGCCGGTTTCCACGAACTGCTGCTCCAGCCGGTCTAGCCAATGCTTCGTCATGAACTGCCGCACCGGGTCCAGCGGCTTGCCGTTCTGTCCTGGCTTGTTGCCCGCAGCGTCGTAGAAGCTCAGGCCGGCCGTCCGCATTTCCGCCATGCAGGGTAGGCGCGGAACGAAGATGATGCGGACCCCGGCACGCTCCAGCACAGGTATCTCAGGGCGGCTGAGGATGGCGTCAAAGGCACCGCCTGGCGTCTTGCCCGCACGCACCAAGCTTTCATTCAGGAACAGGACGGCTTGCTGGCCACGAAAGAACTTGGCTTCATGAATGGCGATGATGTGGTCGAAGTCGTCCTTCTCCGGCCCGCTGAAGTAGAGCGGCAGACACGACACGCCGGCCGCCTCGCAAAACAGGGACAGCGGCAAGTCCTGCCCGTAATCGGAGAGCACGCGGTCTCCGCCACCGAGGTCCAGCACCAGGGACGACTTGGTGCTGACCATGTGGCCCACCTGCTCGGTGATCCAGTCCTTCACGTCCGCTAGTTCGTCGGTTGCCGGCACGCTCGCGCCACCCGGAGACCCGGGCGGATACAGCCCTGCCAGGGTCGGGTTGCGGCGGTCGCCGTCGGCCACCATCACCGGCCGGCCCGCCCTGCGGGCACGCTGGACCAGCATGTCGCATATCGTGCTGCCGCCAACGCGGCCCCGGCCAAGCCGGGATGCCAGGACGGGAACCCGAAGCTGTGTCGCCTGCAGTTCGGGAGTGGGCTTCTCGTTGTCACGCTTTGGAGGGATCGCGTTCATGTTGGTCCTCAAAACAAGGGGTCGCCATTTGCCTTGCGGCCACTACGGAGGTTCAGCATCTCGCGTATGGCCGCCGCAGTACCAGGGACAGGTCGGCTTGTGTCCTGGGGTGTCTCCGCATCCGGAGAGATCGCCGGCTGCTGCTGCGGCAGCGGCGCGGTAGGCAAGGCAACCGACTGGCCACCTTGATGCTCGCCCTCTGATTGGGACGGCGCATTGGAATAGGCGAAGGCAGGTGGGCGCCAGTCGGACGGAACGCGTGAACGCGGCGGCGCTTCCTGCCGGACGCCCGTCATCTGCTGGGTCTGCGCTGCTCTCTCCGCTGCCATGTCACGGCAGACCGTGAGCCACACACGCCGGACCCCACCCGCCTGGAGAGGCGCCCCGAACCTGCCCACGAACCCGGCCGCCGTGAGCGTTTCAGTGACATCTTGCCAGGATGGATCGTTGGTCACGAACTCTCTGGCCAGGGGTTCGTGGTGCGTGCGCAGCCAACGATACAAGCCGGTCCGTCCGCGGTAAGGGCGCTTCCGTATGCCTTCGACTACCTGGGTGAGGGCTTGGTCAGTCATGCAGGCGATGATCCGCCTTCAGGATGCGAACGGGGCCACGTCTTCGGCAGGTTCTGAATTTTTTTGTCCGTCGCCTCCCTACCGGGCCGGACCGGGGGCCATCAGCCCTAGAAAGCTTGCGCTGGCGATGCTGACGCATGTTCCTGCTGGCGCACTGGCGATGCACTGACCGTGCAGTCGCGTTGCCCTGGCCGTGCAGTGGCCATGCAGTGGCAATGCGGTCAAAGCGCAGTGGCGGGGCTTTGCCTATGCAGTGGCGATGCACTGGTCATGCAGTGGCGGTGCAGTGATTCAGCAAGTCAGGCAGCATACACTATTGCATCCCTTCGGGATGCGCGGCGACCGTCTCCGACGCTGCGCTCCGTTCAGGCCGCTTGCCCGGCCACCGCTGGGCATGGCCTCGGACCTGACCAGCCTTCAGTCCCAACGGCACCGGCGTTGGGTGGCCGGCCCTGGTTCGTTCTCACACGGTGGCCGACCTGCTACCGTGCAAGCCAGCATGACGCCCTTGTCGGACCCGACCTCCGCCCAGCGCCGCATCATCCATGTGGACATGGACGCCTTCTACGCATCCGTCGAGCAGCGCGACGACCCAAACCTGCGCGGCGTGCCGCTAGCCGTCGGCGGCTCGCGCGAGCGCGGTGTTGTGGCCGCCGCGAGCTACGAGGCGCGGCGGTTCGGGGTGTATTCCGCCATGCCCTCCGTCACCGCCCGGCGGCGCTGCCCGGAGCTGGTGTTTGTCCGGCCGCGCTTCGAGGTCTACAAGGCGGTGTCGGCGCAAGTCCACGCCATCTTCGCCCGCTACACCCCGCTGATCCAGCCGCTGTCGCTGGACGAAGCCTATCTCGACGTGACCCATCCCCTGCTGGACCGCGGCTCGGCCACCGCCATCGCCAGGGAGATCAGGGCCGCCATATGCGCCGAGACGGGCCTGACCGCCTCGGCCGGGGTGTCCCACAACAAGTTCCTGGCCAAGCTGGCTTCCGACCACCGCAAGCCCGACGGCCTGTTCGTCATCACGCCGCGCATGGGGCCGGCGTTTGTCGAGGCGCTGCCGGTGGGCAAGTTCCACGGCATCGGTCCGAAGACCGCGGCGCGGATGACGGCGCTCGGCATCCATACGGGCCTCGACCTGCGGGCGCAGGCGCTTGCGTTCCTCACCGAGCACTTCGGCAAGGCAGGCGACTACCTGTATGGCGTGGCCCGCGGGGTGGACGACCGGCCGGTGCAGGCCGACCGGGTCCGCAAGTCGGTCGGCGCGGAACGGACCTTCGAGCGGGACGTGCTTCGCTGGGAGGAGGTGGAGCCGGCGCTGGCGCCCGTGTTCGCCCAGGTTTGGGCGGCATGCAGCCGGGGCGGACATTCAGGCCGCACCGTGACGGTCAAGGTGAAGTATGCCGACTTCCAGCAGGTCACGCGCAGCCGGTCGGGCGCTGAACCTGTCCCGACACAGGCGCGGCTGGAACAGGTCAGCCTCGACCTGTTGCGGCCGTTGTTCCCGCCGCGGCTCGGGGTGCGGCTGCTCGGCGTCACACTGTCCAACTTGGACGACAAGCCTTGCAGGGGCGTCTCGCAGCTTGCTCTGAGCTTCTGATGAGATGGCCGCTTCCGACCCAAGCGGACTGGTGGGCCGGCAGGGTATGGTCTAGGTCTCCTCGCCTTCGAACGGGAGAGACAAGCAATGGCGATCGGCACTGTGAAGTGGTTTAACGCGACCAAGGGTTTCGGCTTCATCCAGCCGCAGGATGGCAACCAGGACGTGTTCGTGCACATCACGGCCGTGCATGCGGCCGGGCTGCAAGGTCTGAACGATGGTCAGAAGGTCAGCTACGACGTTATTGCCGAGCGCGGCAAGCAGGCGGCCTCTAATCTGAAGCTCGCCTGACGCGGGTTGGGGCCTGCTCCGCGGGAGCGGTGCAGGCCCCTGCCACGTGTGCCCCGACTGGGGCGGCTTGGTCCGCCCGTATGCTGACTGCGACGACGCCGTGGCTGGGTCGCGCCGCACTTTCCCCCCGCGCATCCAGGAGGCGCGCACCCATGGTCAAACGTCGCAAACAGGAAGACATCGCTGGGGTACTTGAGTTCGAGGGCCGAACCAGCGAGGACCCGGAGGTCGTGGCGTGGCTGGCCGAGCACAAGGCGCGCAAGGGAGGTAAGGTCCGCGTGAGCCAGGGCGGCACGGGTGTGCGCGTGATGTTCAGCGAGAAAGCTGACATGGCGTCTTGGGAAGCACGGGCTGAACAGGCGGCTCGGGGCAAGGAGCCTGCTGCTTCGTGAGCGGAGCGGACTGGATATGGCTGCGCTCTGCTCTCTGGATGGAAACTACAGGGCCGGCCCTCAATGGACGACGAGTCGCATCGCGGTGCCTGACCGCAATCGGACATGCAATCTACCAGGGCCATACGAGTGGAGTTGGCCGAGAGCAGACCGTCCGGTCTGGAGCTAGACCCAGCGGAAAGCGGACACAACCGGGCACCCCCTCGTCGGCTGCTTCTGACCCAGAGCGGACCTTGCGGTCGTCGCTGAACTGATGGAAAGGGCTGGAGATGGAGGTCCACAAGTCGTTCTCGCTAAGGCGGCTGATCCTGCACGATATGGACTATGCGGCCGTGGTTCTTCGCACTTCGTTTGACGAACGGCTGCCGTGGTTGACGGGCTTGCATACGCCAGAGGAAGACCGCGCCTACTTCCGTGGTCATGTATTTTCGACTTGTGAGGTTTGGGGGGCGATCAACGGCAACATCATTGGCATAATCGCCTTCCGACCAGGCTGGATCGACCAACTTTACGTGGTACCGAATTTCCAGGGACGGGGTGCAGGGACCGCTCTCCTGCGAGTGGCGCAAGCTACGTCAACAAGCCTGCTGCTTTGGACGTTTCAAAAGAACGCGCTCGCCCGACGCTTCTACGAGGCAAATGGCTTTGTTGCGATCGACCAAACCGACGGCAACACCAACGAAGAGTGCGAGCCCGATGTGCTCTACCTCTGGGACCAACTATTCGAAACTGGCCATACCCGGTGAATGACCGCTTCCCACCAATGTCAGCCACCGGACAGACATAGGCTACGTCCGCTTTCACGAAGTCGGCTTCAGCTCGCGGACGACGGGGACGAGGCGCAGAAGAGCTGCCCTGCAACCAACATTCGTCATGTTGCTGCGCCAGGGAGGCATCTGATGCGTTTAGGATTGAGGAAGGGTGTGATTGCACTGGGTCTGATAGCAACCACTGCGGCCACGCAGTCGCCGCACCGGCTAGTTGTCGTAGTGGGGCGGCCTAACGATCCACGCGCAACACAACAGCATGTAGCTTTGGAGCACGACGCCGCGGCATTGCGCGAGCGTGACGTGGTGGTCCAGGACATTACGCCCGAGGCTGCACGGCACGAGCGGCCTGAGCTGGGCGTGAATTCAGAGGCGGCATTTGAAGTGCTACTCGTTGGCAAGGATGGTGAGGTAAAGCTACGTCGCGAGAAGCTGGTAGCCGCGTCCGAGATCATCGCGCTGATCGACACCATGCCGATGCGCCAGAACGAGATGAGGCGATAGAAGGTTGGCGTACGGTTCCCGACAGCTGCTCGAGATCAAGATTCAGCCAAAAACCAGCTGCCCCGCTCGCGTCCAGCCAAGACTGGCCGAAGACGGACGATCTGCTCCCGGGTTACGAACCCGGCAAAGAGGACGCTGGTGCAGGGCAGCTGTGGCGGCGGCAGCACTTACACGTCAAGCCAAGCCGTTACCGGGGCCGACCAGCCGCCGCGATGAGACCCTTGTCAGGGTCACGCATCCGCGCTGCCAGGACGTGGCGCAGCGGGGGCAGGTTACCCAGCCGCAACGCCCCGTTTCGCAGCAGGCGCGCCGGCAGGCTGTCCCCGGCCGCGTAGAGCCGCATCAGCGCTTCCGCCCCAGCGAAGAACAGCCGCGTCTCGGCACGGTGCGCCGCCTCGTAGCGCGCCAGAGCGGCCGGGTCGGCCACGTCCCGTCCGGCCGCAAACGCGGCCCGCAGTTCCCGCGCCAATGCGTGCTGCCCGAGCATCCCGAAGTTGAAGCCGTGCGCGGTCGTCGGGTGCATGCCGACCGC
>JAABUX010000788.1_pt1 | contig 20181 bp, 18 predicted proteins | sample 5561851 | NCBI WGS metagenome assembly JAABUX01 (sample SAMN10711883, study PRJNA513361) | rock metagenome | isolation source: Antarctica rocks | place: Antarctica: Victoria Land, Richard Nunatak red sandstone | collected 2016-01-03 | reverse complement strand
CGAGCCGACGGCGATCACGTTCTTGACGTTGGGGATGTCCCCCTTCTCGGCGATCCCCTTGCCTCGGACGTCGGCGGTCATGTTGACCGTGATCGAGAAGCCGTCGCCGAGTCGAGACGTGAGCGCCCCCCGGACGTCGGCCTCGATCTTGGCCTTGAGCGGGCAAGCCGGGGTCGTGAGGTTGACGGTCAAGGTGATCGACGACCCGTTGATCCGGATGTCCTTGATCATCCCGAGGTCGACCAGGTCGCGCTGGATGTCGGGGTCCTTGACGCCCTTCAAAGCGGCCAGCACATCCCCTTCGGTGAGAACCGCGTCTTTCTTGCCGAACATCGAACATCCTTTTGAGGGGACAGGGAAGGGGCGAGTCGAACGATCGACCAAAAGGTCCGACCTCATCGTTCCATTAAACGAAAATCGGCCGGACGTTGTTCGAGTAAAGTCAGCCAGCGGCGAAACAAAGTCTCGACCCGGGGCGGGACGACGACCCCCGACCAGACCAGCGTCGCGCCGAGTTCCCTGGCGAGGACGGGGACTTCCGGGACCGATTGGGGGTCGAGCACCAAGGTCAGAGCGTCGGGGGCCACCTGGTTCAAAGCGTCCAGCCCTTCCAAGGCCGAATAAGGTCGGCTCGCCAGGTCGATCAAGGCGATGGATTTGGTCGCCTGGGTCGCGGCCAAGATCAGGTCTCCGACCGACCGAGACTCGACCCATCGGACGGTCGGGTCCGAAGCGAACCGGGGTCGAAGCCGCCCGGTCCACTCGGCGATTCGTTCATGGACGATGATCGAGGTCGGCACAAGAAGCTCGCCGTCGATTTACAGCGGCAACCGCTCCCGCCACTGCTACGCTATCATCTTATCAACCACGCCAAGAACCGACGAGGGGCGGCGCCCTTGCCGCTTCATTCCGCCCTATCATTCGGTCATTATAATAAGATATCAATGAATTATTAAGAAAAGGGGCGGATTGATGGATCTCTTCGAATCGGACGACCCAGAAGAGGACGTAAGCCTCAAACGGTTTTGGGGTTGTGCGTGGAGGCTTCTTCTGATCAGTCCTATTGTCTTCCTCGTCTTGCTTGTCGTTCTCATCACTGACAAGATGAATCCATCGGATTGGGTGGAAGTGAATGTGCGCTCGCTCCCTTCCGATGCGGATTATTGGTTTGTCGTCGCCGAAGATTCGAGAGGGATCAGCGTGCTTCCTTTGTATTATTCCAAGGTCTTTTCCTTTACCCATTATCCAGACCTTTCTCGACTCACGACATCGAGTGACAGGGATAAGTCATGGTGGAAAGAAACTCAGAGCCTTCAGTGGAAGTCGGCTGAGCGATATGGAGTGTTGATCCGTCGTCGTGACGAGCAGTGGCGTTTCTGGTGGCTCAAGCCGGAGGAGATTCGTCATCCTTCGCTCTGGAGGTTTATAATCAGTGGCCAGTCGGCTGGGATTTGGGTTCCTGGTGAGGATCAGGCGGTCATTCCGTCGCAAGAATTCCTAGGACAACTGAATTATTCCGAGAGATAGGGATGTCACCTTTGTGAGTAAGCAGCGAACTACCGAAAGCAGGCCGAGTCCGATGATCAAGACCGCTTGCTCCAGTAAACCTCGAACCAAGCAGCGGTATTATTGAATCTCCAAGGCTCGACCGGCTAGACTGATAGCTCGCGGTGGGAGAGGCCCGGGCGGTCCCTTTCCGCATCTGTGGTTGGGGATTGCGACGCGGTTTGATGCGTCGATCGGGGGGCGGTCATTCATGGCGGATCGTGACTATTACGAAGTTCTGGGCGTGAAGCGCGACGCCTCGGCGGACCAGATCAAGAAGGCGTATCGGGGGCTGGCCCGGAAGCATCACCCCGACGCCAACCCCGGCGACAAGACCGCCGAGGCCAAGTTCAAGGAAGTCCAGAACGCCTACGACATCCTCTCCGAACCCGAGAAAAAAACCCGGTACGACCAGTACGGCCACGCCGGGTTCGAGGGGTTCGGCCCGAACGGACCCCGATCCGGCGCCTCGGAATGGGCCGCCCGGGCCGGGGCGGGGGGTGGCGGCGGTCCCGGTCAGAACATGGATTTCAGCCAGTTCTTCAACGTCCGACCTGGCGCAGGCCCGGTGGAAGAGGAGCAGGGGGGCGGGATCTTCGACGAGATCCTGACCCGGATGCGGGGTGATCGCTCGTCGAAGCGAAAGCCCCAAAATCGCGTACCCGAAGCCGCCGAGGCCGCGATCACGATCCCGTTCTTGACCGCCGTCCGAGGCGGCGAAACGACGATCGAGCTGGAGCGCGAAGGCGGTCGCCGCGAAACCAAGGTCGTCCGGATTCCCCCGGGGTTGGAGTCGGGGGCCAAGCTCCGGCTCAAAGGGCAGGGGGACCCGTCCGGCTCGATCGACCTGATCCTGAGCGTCAGCGTCGACCCACACCCATACTTCACCCGGAACGGCCGCGACCTCGCCGTCGAGGTCCCGATCACCGTCTCCGAGGCGATCCTCGGGGCCAAGGTCGACGTCCCCACGCTCAACGGGTCGAAGTCGCTCCCGATCCCGGCGGGGACCAGCGGCGGGCGTCGGCTCAAGGTCCGGGGGCAAGGCGTCCCGGCCTCGAAGACCGCCCCCGACGGCGACCTCTACCTGGTGATCAAGGTCGTCGTCCCGCCGACGGTCGACGACGAGAGCCGCCAGTTGATCGAGCAGTTCTCGGCCCGAAACCCGTCGGACCCTCGCCAGGGGCTTTGGTGATCCGTCGGCGAAAGTCGAGGTCAGTTCGGAAGGATAGCCGAGCCATGAGCGAACCGTTTTACCCGCGCGAGGTGGTCGCCTCGCGGTTGGCGATCTCCACCGCGACCCTGCTTCGATACGAAAGCCGAGGGCTGGTCCACGCCAGGCAATCCACCTTGGACGGCTCGGGCGAAGACGTCGGCTACGGGCCGGTCGAAGTCCGTCGCCTCTGGACGATCGTCACCTTCCAGCGCGACCTGGGGATCAACCTGGCCGGGGTCGAGGTGATCCTCCGGCTCCGCGACCAGATCGACGATACCCAAGGGCACCTCGATCGCCTGGCCCGGAACCTCCGGACCTTGGCCGACCTCGACGCCGAAGGGTCGGAGATGGACGCCGACTTCCGATGAGCAACGAGCGATTTCGGCCCCACGAGCGGATCAGGGACCCCGACGTCTTCAAGCGAGCCTTCGACCGGAAGAAGTCGTCGAGCGACCCCTGGCTGATCGTCTATGGCCTGGAGAACGGCAAAGATCACGCGAGGCTGGGGATCTCGGCGTCGAAACGTCGAATCCGGAAAGCCTGCGACCGGAACGAGTTCAAGCGATTCGTCCGCGAAGCGTTTCGGTTGTCCAAGCCCGAGATTCCGACCGGGGTCGACCTGATCGTCGTCCCCCGAGGCGCCCGGCTCACCTTCCGCCAAGCTCGATTGTCGCTCCCCGCGCTGGCCCAAGGGGTGGCTCGCCGCCTGGCTCCCGCTTCGACCAGACCGCCCCGAACGAGCGAGCCATGATGCTTCGACGGGTCTTCGGGTCGCTCGAACGAGGGATCTCGACAAGCCTGGTCGCGGTCATCCGGGTCTATCAGTGGACGATCAGCCCGCTCTTGGGTCCGGCTTGCCGGTTCGAGCCAAGTTGCAGTCGTTACATGATCGGTGCCGTTGAGAAGTACGGACTGATCCGAGGAGTCGCGAAGGGGGTCCGGCGGTTCTCGCGTTGTCACCCCTGGAATCCGGGAGGTTACGACCCTCCTTGAGAGAAGCGGAAGCGTGGTCGAAGGCATTCCCGGAGGATCGTGATTTGCCTACAAATCCAGGACCCAAATTAAGATTCGTCGCGCTCGCGGCAGCCCCAATACAGGAATCGACGCTCATGGGTCGAGTAAACCGAAACGCGATCGCCGCGATGGTCGGGATCGCGGTCGCTTCCGTAAATTATCGCCTTGCGGGTGCGGCAGATACTCCGCTCGACCCCGAAGCCGTCGAGCGAGGGCGGATCGCGGTGACGACGGTGGGGCACCTGAAACCCGCCTGGACGACCGAAACCTACAAGAACGTCAGCAAGCTCTGGGGGGTCCCCGCCCCCGACCCCGACGGCGACCCCGAAGGCTATGCCGCCGCGTTCCGCCATCGATACGGGTTCGCCCCCGCGCCCTACCCCAACGACGGCCTGCCGATGGGCCTGAAACGCGGGGTCAACCCCGACGGGACCAAGACGGGTATCAGCATCGACTGCCTGACTTGCCACGGCAGTTCCGTCGGCGGGACGAGCTACGTCGGGATCGGCAACTCGCAACTGGATTTGAAGCTGTTCTTCAATGAGATGATGAAGGCGGACGGCAAGCGGGTTCCGCCCAGCACGTTCGTGGTCAACTCATCGAGGGGCACCGTCAACGCCGGGATGTTCTCGGTGATCCTCCTCAGCCTGCGCAACACCGACCTATCGTTCCGGAAGTTCCCCCTCCTGACCTGGGCGAACTTGCCCGAGATCGACACCCCGCCTTGGTGGCTGCTCAAGAAGAAGTCGACTATGTACTACGACGGCCGGACCGACGCCGACTCGGTCCGGACCAACATGCAGTTCCTCCTCGGTGAAAAGACCCTCGAACAGTTCAAGGCGCTCGAACCGACCTTCCGCGACGTCCGGACCTACTTCCTCAGCCTCGAACCGCCCAAATATCCATTCAGCATCGATCAGGCCAAGGCCGAGCGTGGTCGCGAAGTGTTCACCAAGTCGTGCGTCAAGTGCCACGGGACCTACGGCGACAAGGCCGAGTACCCCAACCGGATCGTCCCCCTCGACGAGATCAAGACCGACTCCGCCCGGGCGCTCGGGATCGCCCCCCGGTTCGTGGCCCACTACAACGCGACCTGGTTCGGCGAGGGGTCGCCGGTCGACCTAGAGATGAAGGGCTACCAGGCCCCGCCGCTCGACGGGATCTGGGCCAGCGCCCCTTACCTCCACAACGGGTCGGTCCCCACCCTGGCCACCCTCCTGAAAAGCTCCGACCGCCCTTCCAGGTTCTACCGGCCCCCTTCGACCGGCTTCGAGAACTACGACCAGGCCAACGTCGGCTGGAAGTTCGACCGACCGACCGAACCCATCGACCCTTCGGTCCCGATCGAAAGGTCGCACTCGCTGTTCGACACCTCGCGTTTCGGCCTCGGCAACGGCGGCCACACTTACGGCGACGCCTTGAGCGACGTCGCTCGGAGCGACCTGATCGAATACCTCAAGACGCTTTGAACCTCGAAAAGCTGGGAGCAACAAAAAAGGCTTCAAGGTCGTTGGACCTCGAAGCCTTTTTGTTTGAGCCGATCGAAGAGGTCAGGTGACAGATCAGTACTGGTCGGCGGAGACGACTTCGCCACCGGCGGCGGTCACGACGCTCCGAAGGACGACGAGGTTGGTCGTGGCCTTCATAAACTTGACGCTGCCGTCACCGAAGAGGCAGTTGGCGCCGCCCGGGTGGAAGCTGAAGATTTCGTCGTTGTTGCCGGCGTTGTTGCCTTGAATGGTCACTGTTTGACCACCTACCATTCCGGTGCAACCGGGGGCTTGCCAGGCTTGGCCGCAATACTCGACGGCGGCGGCGGAGTTGTTGATCCCACCCGAAACACCGAAGCTGCCGTCGGCCTCGGCCCAACGCCAGAACCGCAGCGAAAGACCACTGTCGCTCGGCGAGTAGATATTGTACTGGGGGCCGCTCGGGGCGTTATTACCGTTCGAAAGAGCAGTGCCGAAAGTACCGCGAGTGTAAGGACTTTGCGACCGAGCGTCGCGGCCAGCATCTTCGGCGAAGGCAATGGTGTTGCTCGTGCCGTCGGTGATCTCCGCGATCGCCGTCTTACCTTGCTTGAGCAGGCCGTTGGCCCGGTAAGTTTTGTCGCGGTAGGGAGTGACGAAAGTCGCCCCAACACCCGTCGTCGAGAGGACCGGGCTGATGTCGGTGTAAACCGTCGCGCCGTAGTCACCGACGCCGTAACCACCGGCACCATTACCTTCGAAGTCCGTCGAGGGAGACGTAGAGGAACCTTCACGACCACCGCTCGGCTGCCGAGTGGCGCTGGGGCAGAGGAACACGTTCAAGACCGCCGTGAAGGCCGTAGTGTTGCCGCCGCTGCTGTTGTTGTATTCGTAGTTAAAATTGACGGTATTGAAGATCGTCGTCCCCTCCAAATACTGGAGGAGGCGAGGCAGGGGACCATAGTTCCCATCAATGAATTGAGAGTAGGGGACGCTACCCGACGCCACGTTGAAGTTGGTCGACTCGCCACCCGGGGGGAAGCAGGTGTTGCTGCTTTCGTAATTGTGCATCGACAAGCCGAGTTGCTTCAAGTTGTTGACGCATTGGGTGCGGCGAGCCGCTTCTCGGGCCGCTTGCACGGCGGGGAGCAGAAGCGCGATCAAAACCGCGATGATGGCGATGACGACAAGAAGCTCGATCAGGGTGAAACCCCGACGCCCAGTCACGTTTCGCAACGAAGTCATTCGAGAAGCAACCTTTCCACGCGACAAGTTGAAATTCAAAACACGCTACCAATCATAGGATCTGTTTGTAAAAATTTGATGAAGGCGAAGAGAGATTCTGGAGATTATGCCATTTGTCGGAGGTTTCGGCCCGTTTCGACAACTGGAATGATCAAAACCATGAGAGGGAAGTCAGTCGAGCTCGTCGAGGCCGCCTTCGTCCGGGGGATCTGTGGCGATCGAGGCGATAGCGGCAACCGGCTTGAGGTGGGGTTTGGCCGTTTCGAGGGGAGCCGCTCCCCGATGGCCGATCAGGCGGACGTTGTCCGAGCCGAAGGCGACTTCGATCTCGCGGAGGAGTTGGTCATCGTGACGGATCTTGAGGTTCGCACCGGCCTTGTAGATCGCCCGCTTGATCTTGGAGAGGCCGAGGATTTCGAGGTAGAGGTTGAGGTTGCCGGGGTAGTTGCGGATGGTCCGGAGGAGTCGATCGACGTCGGTCGGCTGGGTGCTCCCCTTATGGAGGCTGACCATCAACCCCTTGGAAAGCTCGGACGGGCCTTTTTCGAGGGGGATGATCTTGGTGATGATCAGCTCGGCCGGGTCGCGCTGGCGGTTCAAGGTCCCTTTGACGTAGCCGATGAAGTCGTCGGTGAGGATCGACTCGAACTTGGCGAAGTCCGACGGCCACATCATCGCGGGGGTCGACCCGCTCAGGTCCTCAAAGGCCATCTTTCCCATCCGGGTCAGGCCGTCGCGGCTGTTCTTGACGTTCTTGACCTGCAAGTTGACGATCATCCCACCCAGGGTGACCTCAGCCTTCTCGGCGACGGTGCCGAGGTCGGCGACCTGGTGGGTCGACAGGGCCTGGAGCATCTCGGCGTGTCGGGTCAGCGGGTGACTCGTCATGTAGAAGCCGAGCGCCTTCTTCTCGTCGGCCAGGCGCTGAATTTCAGGGTATTCCTCGATATCGGGGAGGGTGATCGTGGCGATGGACGGCTCGGCGAGGGCGGTCGCGGTCGACGAGTCGAACGTGTCGAACATGTGCCCTTGATGGCGGTCGCGCTTGATCTTGAGGTGGGCCTGTCCCCCCTGGACCGCGCGAGGCAAGATGGCGACGAGCTGGCTTCGTTTCGCCCCCATGCAGTCGAACGCCCCGGCCTTGATCAGCGTTTCGACGGTCCCCTGGCTGACGACCGTTGTGGGAACCCGCTCGAAGAAGTCGCCCAGGTCGCGGAACGGGCCATTGTCCTGCCGCTCCTTGACGATCGCCTCGACCGCCTTGGTGCCGACCCCTTTGATCGCCCCAAGGCCAAACTCGATGACCCCATCTTGGGGGACGCTGAACTCGCACTCGCCGACGTTGATATTCGGCTGGCGGACCTCGATCCCCATCCTCCGGCAGTCTTCGATGTGGTCGACGAAGAACTTGTCGCGCTCGGCCCCGTCCATCTCGGAGGAGAGCAGGGCAGCCATGAACTCGCTGGGGTAGTGCGTCTTGAGCCAGGCGGTCTGGTAGGCGACCAACGCATAAGCGCAAGTGTGCGACTTGTTGAAGCCGTAGCCGCCGAAGAACTCGATCAAGCCGAAGATTTCCTCGGCCTTCTTCCGGTCCAACCCTCGCGTGACGGCCCCGTCGCAGAACTGCTTTCGACCCTGGGCGATGACGTCCATCTTCTTCTTCGAGATGGCCTTGATGCAGGCGTAGGCTTGCGACAACTCGATCCCGCCGAGGCGGTTCAAGATCCGCATGACCTGTTCCTGGTACACCATCACGCCGTAGGTTTCTTCGAGGACGTCCTTCATCACCGGGTGCGGATAGCTCGGTTGCTTCCGGCCTCGCTTGACGTCGACGTACTCGTCAACCATCCCGCCGTTGAGCGGGCCGGGTCGGTAAAGCGCGAGGATGGCGATCAGGTCGGCGAAGCGGTCGGCCCTCATCTTGACCAGGAGGTCGCGGATGCCCGCGCCGTCCAACTGGAAGATCCCCTTGGCCTCGCCCCTCTGGAGCAAGGCATAGGTTTCCGGGTCGTCGAGCGGGAGTTTATTCAAGTCGGCGGGCAACTCGCCGGGATGCCGGGCCTCGATCATCCGGATCGCGGCGTCGAGCGAGGTCAGGTTCCTCAAGCCCAAGAAGTCCATCTTGAGCAGGCCCGCCTTCTCGACGTCGCCCATCTCCCACTGCGTGCTGACGACTTCCTTGTCTTTGTCCTTGTTCGGCAACCGCTGGAGCGGGACCATGTCCATCAAGGGTCGGTCAGCGATCACAACACCGGCGGCGTGGGTCCCGACGTTCCGGGCGGTCCCTTCGAGCCTCCGGGCGTAGTCGTAAAGCTTCTTGACGTCGGGATCTTCCTCGATCAACCGCCTCAGTTGCGGTTCTTCGGCCAGGGCTTCTTCCAGGGTGATGTTCAACTTGGTCGGGATCAACTTTGTGACCGACTCGACGAGCGCGAATGGGAGATTCAACGCCCGGCCCACGTCCTTGAGCGAAGCCTTGGCCGCCATCGTCCCGAAGGTCCCGATCTGGGCGACGTTGGCATGACCGTACTTTTCTCGGACGTAGGCGATCACCTCGGCTCGGCGATCCTTGCAAAGGTCGATGTCGATGTCCGGCGCCTCGGACCGATTCGGGTCCAAGAACCGCTCGAACAGGAGGTCATACGTCAAGGGATCGACGTGGCTAAAATAGAGGATGTAGGCGACCAACGAGCCGCAGGCCGAACCTCGGGCCGAGTTGGGGATGTTTTGCTCTCGGGCATAACGGACGAAGTCCCAGACGATCAGGAAGTAGGACGCGAACCCCATCCCGTTGATGATCCCCAGCTCGTGATCCATCCGGTCGATAGCGGCCTGGGTCGGGTGGTCGCCGTAGCGGTCCTTCAAGCCCTGAACGCAAAGCTCCCGAAGATAATTTTCGGGCGTCTTGCCCATCGGGGGCTGGAACGAGGGGAACTGACGCTTGCCGAGGTTGAAGCTTTTGTAATGCTCCTCGACCCCTTCGGCGATCCGGGCCGTATTGGCCAGGGCCTCCTCGTGGCCGGGCATCGCCCGGTACATCTCTTCGGGCGACCGGACGTGGAACTCGTGCGACTCGAACTTCATCCGGGTCGGGTCGTCGACCGTCCGACCCGTGTTGATGCACAGGAGGATGTCGTGGACGTTGTGGTCTTCCTGGAGCAGGTAGTGGGCGTCGCTGGTGGCGACCATCGGCAGGCCCATCCGGCGGGCGAAGTCGGTGGCCACCCCTTCATGGTCGCGCTGAATCTGGACGTTGTTGTTCTGGATCTCGACGAAAAAGTTCTCCTCGCCGAAGATTTTCTGATACCAGGCGCAGAGCTTCTCGGCCTCGGCAAACTTATCATGGAGGATGTGGTCGGAGAACTCCGACGAGACGCAACCCGACAGGCAAATCAACCCTTCGGAGTGGCGCTCGAGGATCTCCTTGTCGATCCGAGGTTTGTAATAAAAGCCTTCAAGGAATGCCATCGACGACAACCGGAGCAGGTTGCGGAACCCCTCCGAATTCTTGGCGAGCAAGGTCAGGTGGAAGTTGTGCTCGACCCCCGAATGGCCTCCGCCGGCCTTGCTCGTCCGGTGGTGTGGGGCGACGTAGGCTTCCATCCCCAAGATTGGCTTGAAGTCGGCCGCCTTGGCTTCTCGAAGGAACTCCACGGCGCCGTGGAGGTTGCCGTGATCGGTGACCGCCAGTGCGGGCATGCCCAGTTGCTTGGCTCGATGAACCAGCGACGGGATCTTGCTTGCCCCGTCCAGGAGGCTGTAATGACTATGGCAATGCAAGTGAACAAACGGCTGGCTCGACATTCATCACCTCGGCGGTCCTCGGGTGCTGAGGGTCTGACACGTCGGATCGAACACCCTCGAACGGCGGCACAACTCGGGACAAACCCAGGTCGTCGGCGGTTCGGTGAGGTTGCGGTCCGTCGGTCCCCTTCCCCAAGAGGATCGGGTGGGCCAACGCACAAACTCGACGCGGGGTTGCTCCTCCGAGCATATCCGGGCCGTCTCGATCGTTGCAAACCTCGCGGGAGAACTTCGGGGCGGGAGACCTCTCCGAAAATTACGCGAGAATCCGCGGTTTGGTGCGAAACAAAGTCACCCAAACCGCGGTATCAATAACAATAGGGCCTTTTGGTCGACCGGAGGGCCAGAGTTCAGATTCCCGTCGCCAACCTTCGGTTGTCACTGGGCGGTTCCTGGACGGGTTGATGATGTTCATCATCGACCGGTTGCCCTTCGGACGACTCCAGCCCTTGGACCAACGCTCCCAACTGCAAGGCGAGCAGGCGATCTTCGGGGGTTGATTCGGAAAGCAAAGCCTGAAAGGCCTCGGCGCCGATCAGGACCGCTTTTGGTTTGCTGTGGACGGTGAGGACGACTCGAGCGCTGCAATCTTCGAGCGCATCAAGAACCTTGGGTAAGTCGCGGTGAAGCTCGCGACTACCGATATAACGGACTCGGCGAGAGGGCATCAAGAGTCTCAAAGGGCCAAGGAACGGCCATCTGGTCTGCGGGGGGAACGAGGCGAAAGGCCGTGAACGCCTCGGGCGGTAGGGTTGCACGACGCTAAGTTATTCGATTGCCGGTTGTCAAACAACTTAAATCGCTCGATCGTGCTCCAAAGCGATCTGGATTCACCATCGGACCGATACGAAAACGTTGATCCGGGGTTGACCAGTCCCGCAAGAAGACCTAACCTCGCGCGAGACTTTGGAAACCTGCGATCCCGATCGGCTCGGAGTGTGAAAGGTGGGCGGCTCATGGGACGGACCCGGCTCGTCGAGGTCGGCCTTGTTGTGGCGGGAACGTGGGTGGGCTTGGCCGGCTGCTCGTCCACGAGCCCATTCGGCCGCGAAAAACTGCCGGTGGTGTCGAGCACCCAATATGTGGGGGGGCGAGGGTTCGCGATGTTCACCTCCTCGCCTGAACTGACCGAGCACGTCAAGGAAGCGATGACCGAGGTAGGGATCACCGCGATCCACCCGATCCCCGAGGCCAACGGCGGGACCGGCCTGGAAGGGTCGACCGCCGACAAGCGATCGGCCCGGGTCTCGATCCACTCCACCGGGGTCCGATCCACGGTGGCCTTGAAGGTGGGCTGGCTCGGCGATGAGCCTCTCACCCGAGCCTTCCTCGAACGCCTCGAAGGGCGTCACGGGGCCTTGCCGCCCTCGGCGGTTCCCGTCGAACCCGAAGCGGACGGCGAATCGAACTCTTCGAGGTTCTCCCGGACCGCCGTGCCCGATTCGGTCATGATCCGCAACCAGTTGGATTCCAGCTTCAACTCGTCGATCTCGCCCTGAGCCGGAGTCGAGACGGTCACCGCCAGGGCGATGACCATTCTCCCAGCCTGAAGTCGTCTCAACCCATCGACGCTTCGGGTAGCAGACTGACTTTCGCGGCTTTTCGCTCCGCCGCCTTCACCCCCAAAACGGACAGGTGAAGCCAGGCCAAGCTGATCAACGTCAGCACCAGGAGCGAGGCGAAGGCCATCCGGGGGTTACCCGTCGACCGCCCAAGATAACCGAACAAGGGCGGCAGCACGAATCCTCCCAAGGCTCCCAAGGCCCCGACAAGGCCGCCAACCGCCCCGACATCGTTGGGATAGTAGTTGGGGACGTACTTGTAAACCGAAGCCTTGCCGATCCCCATCCCGCAAGCCACGACCACCATCAAGACGGTGAACAACGCGGGACCCGGCTTGTAGTCGAACCCTCGGTAGGTGCCGTTCGGGATGCAAAGCAAGAGCAAGGCGGCGGACATGACCAGAAAGACGAGGTAGGTCACGATGCGAGGACCATACTTGTCGGACAGCCAGCCGCCAACCGGTCGGAGCAAGCTGGCCGGGAAGATGAACAGGGCCGTCAAGATCGCGGCATCGTGGAGGGTCAGGCCGTAGGAATCCACGTAGAATTTCGGGAGCCAGCTCGAAAGGGCGACGTATGCCCCGAAGACCATCACATAATAGAGGCTGAACCGCCAGACCCGGACATATTTGAGCGGCGCGAGTCGCTCCGAGAGCGGACGGCCCGCCCCCGGCTTCTTGTCGACTGACGGCGTGAGGAAATAAACAACGCCCGCCATCAAGATCAAGAGCACCGAGTACAAGGCGGGGATGAACCGCCAGCCGCCCGGAATCCAGCCGCCGAGCAACCCCGCCGCCGGGACCAAGGTCAGGACGGTGGGCACCAGGATCACCAACAACTTCGTCCCCGAGGCCCCGACATTCCCGGCCCCGACCGTCCCGAGCGCGAACCCTTTGAGGTAGGGCGGAAACCACGCCGAGTTCCACGAGATCCCGGCGGTGAACGAGTTGCCCGCCAGGCCGAACATCAGGGCGCATGCCACCAACTGGGGGTAGGTCGTCGCCTGGCTGAACAGGTAAGTCGGGATGGCGCAAAACAACAACAAGAACAGGTAAACCCGACGCCCGCCGATCGAGTCGGCCAACATCCCGAAACTCAGCCGAGGCAGGGCCCCCGCCAGGATCGCCGTGGCGATCAACCACTCGACCTGCGAGTCGCTCAACCCCATCGACTTCTTGATCGGGATGTTCAGCACGCCCAACATCATCCAGACGCTGAACAGCAACGTGAAGGCGATCGTCGAGACGACCAGGACATGCCAGCGACCTTGAAATTCATCTCGGGGCGGACTCGGATTCATCATTGGGTTGGCCCCTCGGGTCGATGGTTGGTATGCCAGATCAGAGCGAGCAACCGTCACCCTTCGAGTCGAAAGTCGATCCATAACCAGCTTTGAGGCGACGCGATCGGATCACCCGCCGTTGTCGGGATGAGGGCTGGATATTCAGTAACCAAGATCAAACAACGATCATCATCGATCGCCGCGACCGCCCAGACCTCACCCAAGGAGCGGTCGCGACGCACCAAGGCGAAACAAGTGCCGAGTCCCCACTTCCAGCGGCGCCTGGGGGCTTTAATCTCTACTCTGGGTGAATAAACCCCGGCCAGACTTCGGTTTTACGAAACCGATGAGCACAAATATTCGTAAATAACTTGGAAATTTTGGAAAGATCAGACAAGTTCACTTCCGGGCTTGTGGGGGATTGAAGGCGGGCTAAGCCTCGTCCTTCGACACCGTCGCTGAGATTTTTGGCAACAACCGAGTCGAGCCGGTTTCACGACGTCAATCTGACAGCGAAAGCCACGTCAAGAGTGCCAGGTTTGCCAGAGCGTGGTTGATCCGACCATCCCGGACCCAGCTCGCGATCAAATCGCGGGGGAACAGCCCGACCACGACCTCCTCGCCGATGTCGGGCGTCGATTCGGCGACTTTTCGGGCGTTGGTGATCAGGACGGTCGTCATCTTCGAGGTCAAGAGCGCGGGGTTGGTCCAGACCGTTCCGAGGGTTTGAGGCGGGTCACCTTGATAGCCGGTTTCCTCGGACAACTCGCGAGCCCCCGCGACGCTCGGGTCCTCGCCGGGAAGGAGGAGCCCTCCGGGGGTCTCCCAGTGGTCGAGTTTTGAACCGGCCCGGAACTGACGCACCAGGATGACCTGATCGTCGGGGGTGGTCGCCACGGTCGTCACCGAATCGGCCAGGTGGACGACGTAATAGTCATGCCGGTGTCCCGATTGCCTCGACAAATATCGCTCGCGACGAAGCTCGAACAGCCAGTTGGCTTCGATTGTCCGGTCGCCGTCGGGTTCGCTGATCCAGGAAGGTTCGTCCATGTTGGGCTCTCATACACATTCCAAATTGCAGATCGCAAATGGTTAATTATTAATACTTCGCGATCTGCAATTTGGAATATGCAATGAACTTCTGAGATCGGTATCAGAGCTTGGTTCGGTCCGGTTAGCGAGCCAGCAAGACTTCGTCGATCAGTCGAGCGAGCGTCCCCGCGTTGTTGGTCCCGATCACCAGGTCGGCCGAGGCACGCACTTCCGTCGACGCGTGACCCATCGCGACGCCCAGGCCCGCCCCTCGCAACATCGGGATGTCGTTCATGTCGTCGCCCACTGCGCAGACTTGGGCGGGTTCGATCCCCCAGATTTCACAAAGGTGACGGACCGCCGTCCACTTGTTCGCATCCGAGCGAAGGACCTCGCACATCGTCCCCGCATAGCTCGGGCTTTTCTGGACGAAGGTTTGCACTCGCCCTCCGAGGGCTTCGACCAGCCCTCGCTCCAAGTCGAGCATCGCCGGGAGAGCCCCGATGGCGGTCAGGTGGAAGTGGTTGCGGTCGACCTCGTCGGTCCAATTGGGCGCGACCTCGGCGAAGTCAAGGTTCCGTTCGAGGAAATCATCGAACAAGGGTCGCCCCGTCCGAGGGACCGCGACGACGAAGTCGGCCCGGTCGCCCGAACAATCGGCGAACGAGATCGCCGGTTCGTCGAAGCAGTGGAACACCTCCAGGACCCGCTCGAACAGGTCGCGATCCCAGTCGGCTCGCCACACGGTCTGATCGTCGAGGCCCTTGATCAAAGCCCCCGAGTTGCAAACGACCGGGGTCCGCAAGCCGAGCGATCGAGCGATCGGGACCGTCCGTCGCGGACGTCGACCGGTGCAAAGGACCGGCAAGAGCCCCGCCTTGCCGGCCCGGGCAATCGCGCTTGCCGTTTCGGGGGCCACCTCTCCTTGAGGATTGAGCAGTGTTCCATCAAGGTCGAGGGCGAGAAGCCGGTATCGAGGCCATTCCGAGTCGCCCACGGAGAACCTTTAGCAGAAACGAAGTGGTGGGCGGATCGCCGATTTTAGACGAAATCCTGAATCCGGGCAAACGGGCCCGAAGGAGATTCCCGAAAACTTGCCGGAACTCAAGTCTCACGGCCCCGGATTTGTCGCATATTGAATATTGGTGAAGCAAACGCTCGCGACGAAGGTTGACGAGACCCACCTGCTCGGCCACAATAAGACAATTGTCGCGGGCGATTCGTCCTGTTTGTGTATGACCCGATACCCCCTGTTTTGCCGGTTGCCCTTCCAGCAACCGTTCCTCCCGCCGAGATCGTCGCGTGACCTTCTGGGTTGTGCGATCAAAACCCCCCGAATACCGTTTGGATAGAAATAGGAGTGGTTTCGTCGTGAATCACCCGACTGGCAATGATGGCATGGTCCCTTCGAAAACTTCCGACAATCTTCCCCCGTCGATCTCCAGCAAGCTGGTGGCGGAGGCAAAGCCATCGCTGGCGAAGCGAACCGCCAAACGACCGTGGGTTCGTCTGGGGATGGTTGCCGGCGGCCTCACGATCGCCTTGGTCATCGTTGTCGTGGAAATCCAGCGGGTCCGGAGCGATTCGCCGAGGAATGAGTCGGTTCGAGAGCTTCCGCTCCGCTTGGTGTCGCGGGTCGACTTCCAGTCGAGGCTGACGGCGCCGGGACGGGTGGAGAGTCGCCAGAAAACCGTGATCGCTTGCCAACTTGAGCGACTCTCGGTCTCCATCGAGGGCCAAACTATCTCATCGGGCGGAAACGCCCGCGTCCTGGAAGTCGTCGACGAGGGGACTCAGGTCGAAAAAGGTGACCTCCTGTGTCGGCTCGACTCGAACGAATATGAGGAGCTGGTCCGGACCCAGTTGATGAAGACCGAGCAGTCGCGAGCCGCGCTCGAACAAGCCCAGCTCAACTTCAAGGTCGCCGAACTCGCGGTCGGCGAATATCGTGACGGTCTATCCCGGCAAAACGTGCAGGCGATGGAAGGGCAGATCGCCTTGAGCGAGTCGGACCTTGAGCGGGCCAACGACCGGCTCCGCTGGACGGTCGCCATGCTTGGCAAAGGTTATGTCCCCGTCGCCCAGCGCATCTCGGCCGAGCGAACCCTCGCGCAGGTTCGCCTCAAGCTCCAGACGGGTCGGTTCGACCTGGAAAATTTCACGAAGTACGGCAACCCCCGAACGGTCAAGGAATTGGAGAGTGAGGTCGAGAAGCGGCGGTACGAGGTGATCGCCAACACGCAGAGGGTCACCCGGCTCGAAGAGCGGCTCGCCCACTACCGCAAGATGGTCGATTATTGCACGATCCGGTCGCCGAGCGATGGCTTGCTGATCTACGCGGTGGACCCCTACCGGCGGAACCCTCCTCGGCTTGAGCCGGGCGTCGAGGTTCGCCAGCAGCAGCCGCTGTTCTACTTGCCCGACCTGAACGACATGGAAGTCATCACCTATCTCCACGAATCCGTCGCCCGGCGGGTCTCGACCGGGCTCATGGCCCGGGTCAGCATCGAGGGCCTAGGCAACCAGACCTTGACGGGCCGGGTGGAGAGCATCGGGCCTTTGCCGGTCGAGTCGCCGTCCTGGACGACGAGCGAAGAGGTCAAATACTTCGTCGCGATGATCAAGCTCGACAAGGTCCCGCCCGGGATGTTGCCGGGGATGTCCGCCGAGGTCGAGATTGCACTGGACCAAAGCCGGGACGTCCTCGCTGTCCCCTCCGAGGCGGTCGCCTCCGAACAAGGCCACGACGTCTGCTACGTCGCCGGGACCGACGGGCTGGAGCGCCGGGAAATCACGGTGGGTCGATCGAACCGCGACCTCCTCGAAGTCACCAAGGGACTGGCCGAGGGGGAAGAGGTGGTGATCAACCCATCGAATGTGGACGCGCTCGACTCGCTCGTGATCCACTCCGAGCCGGCGATCGAAGGGCATTCCGCCCCGAGCGAACCGGGAGTTTCGGGGAATGGTCCCGTCGGTGTTGAGTAAAGCGGACCATACAAAGCGTATCGACTGAGCAACCACTACGACCGACGGTTGAATTGACTTTCAAGCCTTTCAAAAATCAACCTGCGCGATGGGTCTGGTCGATATTGAAAATTAAGTCGAATTTTATGTTGACTTGACCTCGGATATCGATTTCAGGCGATAATTCCGAGTTGGGAGACTTTGATGGCCACCAAACGAGTCGCCCCTCGGGCGGTTTCGGATCGCTCGGCTGCAGCACCGTTTGCCACCGCCCTCTGGCTGATCGTCGCGCTGGGCTTGGGCGTCTGGACCCTGGTGGCCCGAGGTAAGCTGGACTGGCCTCCGACGCAACTCCTGGCCAGCTCCTACACCATCGCCGGTTGCCTCGCCCTGGTCGGGCCGATCCTCCTTCTCCGCAAGGAAGCGGGCGACCTCGGTTTGGGCGAGTTGATCTGGATGGCCGGCGGCTTGATGATTTGGATCTTCGACGGAGCATCCCTGGTTCGGGGCGAGACCCGAGCGATGGCCTGGGCCACCCCTCTGGGCTATCAGCCGATGGGTTTGACGATCCTGGCGATCACCCTCGCGGCCTGGCGGTGCCGAGTGGGTGGAGCGAACTGGTCATGGTCGAATGTGACCGGCTGGACCCTCGGGATCTTCTGGGTCGCGATGGCGGCGATCACTTTGATCCCCGCCAAGACGCTCGGCGTGGTCCTGCATTGATCGGGCGGGCGGAACCGCTTGACGCCTTCGATCCGGCGGATTAACTTCTTAACCTGGACAGCTCGCGACGATGGCATCCTGATCAACCGTTTTTGCCGGGTCCCGACGGGCGGTCGTCCGCAATCTCCAGAGGAGCCCGCGACGTGGCCAGTGACTCGAAATCCGTTCCCGGGTCGATCAAAGACATCGATTCGCCCGTCATCGAGAACGAAATTCCCGCCTACCGGGCCGTCAGCGCGGGGGCTGTGACCAGCCTGGTGCTCGGGCTCGCGTCGGTGTTCTGCTTCACCAGCCTCTGGTTCTTGTTCCTGGTGGCCGCCTCGGTCCTCTTCGGTTGGAACGCGCTCCGGACGATCCGCCGACTCCCCGAGATCCTCACGGGAGCCGGCCTGGCCAAGGCGGGGATCGGGTTCGGCCTGGTGTTCGGGCTGACCTCGGCCACCCAACTCGTGGTCGAAGACGTCATGCTCACCTACGAGGCGAGCGAGTTCGCCAAGATGTACGTCAATGTTTTGAAGTCCGAACCGCTCCCCCTGGCCGTCTGGTACCTCCAGTCGCCCGACTATCGCAAGGACAAGTCGCCCGAAGACGTGGTGGCCGAGATGAAGACGCAGAAGAACCCATCAACTCCGAACGTCTTCGCCACCCAGACGGTTGAGATCCAAGCGATCAAAGAACGGCTCAAAGAGCCGAACCAGGAGATCCGCTTTTCCAAGATCGAAACCAAGCTGGTCGACGGCCTGACGCACTACGCCAACGCCTTGATCGACCTCGACGGGCCGGGCACCAAGGGCAACCCCGAGAAAGAGCAATTCGCCTTGATCGACATGATCAAGACGCCGGGCGGCGGGAGAAAGGATTGGCGAATCCGCACCGTTAAGTATCCCTACATCCCCGCCTCGGCCGGTTTGCAAGCCGAGCGGAAGGACGACGGGCACGGTCACTAAGAGCGGCCCGGTCCTCGCACCCCAAAGTCCTCAGCGTTCGAGGTTTCCTCGGTAGGTCGCGTGGCAATTCTCGGTCTCCCAAAGAACGACCTCGACGATCGGCAAACCCTGGCGGGCCGCTTGCTCGAAGATGAGGCGGGCGATGTTCTCGGCGGTCGGATTCTGATCCATCACAAAGACCCGCTCGCCCCGCTCCACCAGGATAGGGAGCATCGGGTCTTCGCGGCATAGGAGCATGTTGTGGTCGAGGTTCTCGTCGATCCAGCGCTGGACGTGCCGCTTGATCTCGCCGAAGTCGACCAGCATCCCCTTGTCGTCGAGTTCGGGGCCTTCCAGGGCGATGATCGCCCGACCATTATGGCCGTGGAGGTGGCGACACTTCCCGTCGTAGTTGAGCAGGCGGTGGCCATAGCAGAACGAAATCTCGCGCGACACCCGATACATTGCGGCTCCGATCCGATTCGATCAAAAGGGAAGCGACTGGCTCGTCGCGTAAGGGGTCGAGTCGGTGATCCCGGCCTCGCGAAACGCTCGGGTTCGCTCCGAGCACTTGTTGCACGCCCCGCAGTGCCGCCCCCTGGCGTCGGGGTTGAGGCAGGAAAAGGTCAAGTGCCAGGGCAGGCCCGGGGATCGGTGCAACACGTCCACCTTGCTCGAATCGGCGAACGGGCGGAAGATCGTCAGATCGCCCGCCATCCCCCGGTTGAGGACCGCGCCCAAGTCCTCGAAGAACGAGGTGGAGCTATCGGGGAACGGGTTCCCGGCCAGACTGCCCAGGGCCAGCAGATTCACCGACCGGACCCGGCACCAGACCGCCGCCTTGGTCACCAGGAGCAGGTTGCGACCGGTCAGGAAAACCGCCTCGTCGGGCGAGTCACGCCCGGGGACGAGGGGACCGGCGATGCTCCAGTGGTCGCGTCCATAAACGTCTGCTACAGGTTCTTCAAGCACCGTGATCGCCGCGATATTCGGCCGATCCACCGCTTCGAGGAAGGCCGAGAGGCTGGCCAATTCGGCGTCCTCCCAGCGCAGCCCGGACCGGATGTAGATCGGGTGGACCCGGTCGTAACTCCGGGCCAGGTGGACCAGCAAAGCCGCGCTATCGACTCCCCCGCTGGCCAGCACGGCGACCGGCCCGGCTCGTTCTCGATCTCGAATCAACGCAGCGCCCCTTGCGACCTAATACCAATCCCAGCAAAAAATTGCACACTTCAAATTGCAGATCGCAAATCGCAAAACATTGGAAATCAACCGTTTGCGATCTGCATAGGAGTGACGCAGTTGGTGTTCAAACTCGGCTTGCGCTTGAGGTTTTCGATGGGCATCATTCCCGTCATGAACCCACCGCGTTGCACCGAGCTCGACCATATCGACTTCCTCG
>JAABUX010003659.1_pt1 | contig 20182 bp, 18 predicted proteins | sample 5561851 | NCBI WGS metagenome assembly JAABUX01 (sample SAMN10711883, study PRJNA513361) | rock metagenome | isolation source: Antarctica rocks | place: Antarctica: Victoria Land, Richard Nunatak red sandstone | collected 2016-01-03 | reverse complement strand
AGGAAGAACTGCGGGCGGACCTCGACGAATGGGTCCGCAACCAAAACCCAATTTTTGCGCGAATCGACAGCGACATCACCGGGGCTCCGCGCGTCTCCTATTGCGGGCGCCTCGGTAAACAGCCCGGGGATGGCCCCGAGAGCACGTACTTCCAATTTTCGCTGATTGACCAGACAAACGTGCGCGGCTTTGACATCAACATTCAGGCTGCAACGCTCAGCGCCGGTCACCCGGTATTCGGAAAAGCGGTCGAGCTTGAATGGAAGCGACGGTCGGATACGGCAGGTGACCGCGCCATTCGCCTGATACTTTCCGAACAGTCGGCCGTGTAAAAGCGGCTCACGCTGGGCGTGGGAAATCGCTGCTGCTACGCACCGCCCCGGCGTAGTATCAGGCGGCGCTAAAGAACGAGAAAAGTTTTCAGGCGCAGGCTCCGCGCGGTCACGCCGCATGCTAGAGTGGTGCCATCGTGCCTTTCTTTACCGTTGGCGGCGGGGCGTATTCCAATACGGCGACTTGCACTTGGGGCAGATCATCGGGTCCTTGCTCTTGTCGCGCGGAAGCCACTCGTTCCGACAGCATCTTCTGCGCCGTTATGAAGGTCTACGGCGGAGACTCGGGTCGACGTACAATGACCGACCTGCGCGAGTTCGCGGCGAAGGGCTACATCGATCGCGCTCCCCACTACAACAGCGTTTTCAATACGTTCGAGGACCCTGCCGTCACGAACACTCTTCATGCGATGATTGAGGAAAGCGCCAAGCCGCTTGCGGCGGTCGAAACCGATTCGCTGTTGACTCCACGGGTTTCAGCACATCGGAATATCGTCCGTGGTACAGCGAGAAGTCTGGCCGCGAAAAAACGTCCGCCATTTTCTTGAAGGCTCACTGTTCCGTTGGTATTCGGACGAACATCGTAACCGCCGTAGAGGTCACCGACTCTGCGACGCACGACGTTCATATGTTCCGCCCCGTGTTCGAGCGCACCGCGCGCCGCTTCAAGATCACGCGCATCTCTGCGGATAAGGCGTACAGTTCGTCACGCATCAACGCCCTCGTTGTCAACGCTGGCGCGCAGTCGTTCATTCCCTTCAAGAAAAACTCGACGGGCCGGATGCCGAACCGCTTTTATCCTGAGCGCACGCGCAATCTGTGGGCGCAGGCCTTTCATCTGTTCATGTATCGCCGCGAAGAGTTCTTGGCGCACTACCACAAGCGGTCAAACGTCGAGACAACCTTTTCCATGATTAAAGCGAAGTTCGGTTCGCGCATCCGCTCGAAGACGCCGGTCGCTCAGGTGAATGCGATTCTTTGTAAAGTCTTGTGTCATAATCTCTGCTGTCTCGTTAGCGCGTTCTACGAACTGGGAATCGAGGCATCGTTTTGGAACGCCAAAGAGACCGCTTAGGCGCGGCGGCGTCATTGATCAACTACCACGCACCCTTTTGCCAACTATCATGCTCTCTCTTTAACGCTGCCGGAGAACATTCCGGAGGTACTCCATTGAACGTGGCTTTATTACTATTCTTAAAAATAAGTACACCCCTAAAGTGGCATTTCGAGAAATGACGGAACGGCGTTTTTTGTATTGGCTGATCGGTTAGCGTACTTGAAATGACGGACTTGGTAGCTTCGGACATTTCCATGTTGCCGGTCCTATCTGCGTCAATCGAACGATAGCTGATAGACGCTGATACTTCTTGCTTACTAAACAATAACCCATGATTGGTTATTCCGAATTCGAACGGCTTGCCTATTTCTAGGTTAGGGACCACGACGGTCGTTGAAAACGGGGCGGACAAGAATTGTCCACGGATAGGATTCCAAGACCACGATGTGATCGTCAGAGAGACATTTGTCGCCTCGGCGGGGCCTGCGTTATGTAGGTTGCAACGCTTAAAAAAGGTCCGTATTTGGTAGAAATAGCCGTTTTGGTCTTGAGGCAAGACCGGGCCAAGCGTTTCAGTAACCGCCGAATCTGGGCTCACGAAGACGACTGTGTGCGGAAGTGGCCTACCCTCGTCAGTGATGTTTTCCGCGAGTCGCGCGTCATTCGCGCAGTCAAGCGAGAATATTGTCGATCCCCGCTGCGAGTCGGAACGCGCGGCAGCGATCAGTAACACGAACAAGAAGACAAGGACAAGTCCAACCACAACGTAGCGTCGCGGGGTAAAAGAGAAAGCAACCCAGCAAACCACGGCTTGGCTTGAAAAAAGCAACAGTAATACGGCGTATTCCATATACAATGGTGCTAGCGGAAAAAACCAGGCAAGTGCGACTAGAATGAGAGGGGGAATCAAAATTGCCACCGGCTGCAACCACCCCGGCGGCTCATGTTGTGGCAGGATCGGGGAGCCGCTGCTGATCGGTTTGCCCTGCGCATCAAGTAGGACGCCAACGGGCGGGCGGTTCTGTCCCATGCCCCTAGCCTACCAATAAGCACCCGAATAGGTATAGCCCGACAGGTGGCTGCCCATTAAATCGCCTCCCTCCCCACAAAAGGGACGGCGAAGTCCAATAAATGTGCAAAGCCACAAGTCATGGCTTTGCCCATGAAATGGGTCGTGACCGAGCCTACCTGACCGGGATGCGTTGCCCCAAGCTTATACGAAGCGGACTTCCGTGCCGTATCGATCGTCCAGCAAATGCGCCATCGGATTCGCGCTGCTCCTCGTCGCTTTTGCGCTGGCGATGGGTTGCGCTCCCAAGCGGGTCAGCGATATCGGCGTCGCCGACGTGCTCGCGTCGCCGTACCTTCCGTACGGCGTGCTCGGGCCGGACGCCGTCCATCCGGCCGCCGGTTCGCGGGGGCTCTATCCGGCATCCGTGCCGCACGACCGCATGTGTTGTTGGACGTCGACCGTCGCGCACGTCGTCGCTCGCAAGCTGCAGGCGGCACGGACCGCTTACGTCACGCTCTATCTTCCCGATTTTCCATTTTTCGGCGACGGGCGCGAGCGGGTCACGGTCGCGTTCGATGGTATGCCGGCGGTGGCGCAATGCTGCCTGACGATCGGCGTGCATCGGCTACGCTTCCCACTTTCGCGTGCGCTCGCACCACGCGTCGGCGACGTGCATCTCACGGTCACCGCGAGCCGTCCGTTCGTTCCCAAGCACGAGGGCGTCAACGCCGACGAACGCGCGCTCGGCGTCGTGCTCGCGCGCGTCGATTTTATGCCGTAGGTTCGGGCTGCGGCACGAGCGATGTGGCGCGCGCGAGTGCGATCGCGACGAGCGTCCAGTACGTGTCGCCGATCTTGGGATAAAAGGTCAAGGAGTCGACGATTTGGTGGATGCCCAGGCTCAATGCCGCGCCCATCGCACCGAGCGCCCAGGCATTGCGGCGCAAACGCGCGAGGGCGACGATCGTAACGACCGTCGAAAAGAGCAGGGCGGCGAGAAGCGGCAATCCGCCCTCGGCGAGCGCCCCGAGGTAGGCGCTGTTCGCATGGGTGCGCACGCCCACGAGGCCAACGGTCGGGAGCAATAACTCGTAGTTGCCCGCGCCGACGCCCAGCCACGGGCTCGTGCGCCACAGGTCGATCGCCGCCGCCCACAGCTCCGGTCGCGTCGCGAGACCGCTCGGGGTCGAGGCGTTGCCGAACGTCGAAAAACGCTCGGCGACGCCCGCGTAGGCGAGCGCGCCGCCGACGGCAATCGCGCATGCTGCGATGCCGAGCGCAACGCCACGGCCGATGTGGCGGCGACCCATCGCGAGCATCGCCACGACGGCCGCGAACGTCGCGAGGAGGCCGCCACGCGAAAACGTCAGCACGAGCGCGGCGCCGGCGGCTGCGGCGACGATCGCGGCGGCGCGATCGCGATACGCGACCGCGAGCGCGACGAGCAACGGAATCGCGAGCCCGAGATAGCCGGCCAGTTGATTCGGTCCTTCGAGCGGGCCTGCGATGCGCGGGATCGCATGGCCGCGCACGTAAAATGCCGACGGCGCGCCGCCGTGCAGTTGTGCGAACGCGAGCAGGGTCACGACGCCGACGACGCCGACGAGCGCGAAACGCAGCTCCCGATCGTTCGACTCGGCGTCGTTGTCGAGTGCGACCGTACAGGCGACGAAAATGGTAAGGTACTCGATCGCTTTGAGCGTCTCGCGCACGAGCGCGTCGATGTAGGTGCCCGGAATCGCCGAGAGGAGGTCGCCGGCGACGATCGCCGCGGCGCCGACGGCGACGAGCCGTGTGGGCACGCGCGCGAGCGCGCGCGGCGACGAACGCCGGAGCACGAGGCCGACGATGAGACCGAGCAACGCAACTTTGGGCAACGTCAAGGTGGTGCGCGCGATCGCGTGCGACCAATCGAAAGGCTCGAGCACGAGCAAGAACGCGACGGCCCACGCGGGACGTCGAACGCACAGCGCCGCCGCGACGAGCGCGACGGCGATGAACGCGATGGCCGAAACGAGGCCGAGGGGCGGAACGATGCTAGCGCACCGGAGTCAGCGCATCGCGTTGCACGCGCGCACCGAGTTCGAGCGGTAAACCCCAGAGTTCGATGAACCCGCCTGCCGCGTCGTGCTTGAATTCGTCGCCCACGCCGTAGGTTGCGAGCTTCTCATCGTAGAGGCCGTATGGCGACGACGTGCCATCGACGATCGCTTGACCACGATGCAGCCGCACGCGGACGCGTCCGGTCATGCGCGATGCGAGCGACGCGTTGAAGGCGTCGAGCGCCTTGCGTAGCGGCGAGGGCCACAGGCCGTCGTACACGAGCTCCGCGTACTTCTGATCGAGCGTCGTTTTGAAGCGCAATTCGTCGCGGGTGAGCACGAGCCGTTCGAGCGCTTTGTTCGCGGCAATCAGCGTGATCGAGCCCGGGCATTCATAGACTTCGCGCGACTTCACGCCGATGACGCGGTCTTCCAGGAGATCGATGCGCCCCACACCGTGTGCGCCCGCGCGCGCGTTGAGCGCGGCGACCATCTGCGCGCCGGCGAGCCCGTCGTAGCTGGGCACGCCGGCCTCGAATGCGATGATCGCGTGCTCGGGTTCGGCCGGTTGCGCGTGCGCGCCCGCGGTCCACGCGAAGGCATCTTCGGGCGGCGCGGTCCAGGGATCTTCGAGCACGCCCGCTTCGATGCTACGGCCCCAAAGGTTCGCGTCGACGCTGTATGGCTTCGCGACGGTCGAGGCGATCGGCACGTGGTGCAGCTTTGCATATTCGATCGCATCGGGACGCGAGAGCGGCTGCTCGCGTAGCGGCGCGAGCGTCGTAATCGACGGATCGAGCGCGCGCACGGCCAGCTCGATGCGCACTTGATCGTTGCCCTTACCCGTGCAGCCGTGCGCGACGGCATCGGCGCCGTACTCGTGCGCGATCTCGACGAGCAACGCGGAGATGAGCGGACGTGAGAGCGCGGCCGAGAGCGGATAGACGCCTTCGTACATCGCGTTCGCGCGCAACGCCGGATAGGCCATCTCCGCGATGAAGCGTTCCTTCACGTCGATGAGTAGCGCGTCGCGCGCGCCGAGCGCGAGCGCCTTCGCCTTGACTTCGTCGAGTGCGGCCGATGCGCCGGTACCGGCGGTGCCGTCGCTTTCGCCGAGATCGAGCGTCATCGCGATCACCCGGTGCCCCGCGAGCACGTACTGTTTGAGCAGCACCGACGTGTCGAGGCCGCCGGAATACGCGAGCACGATGGTAGACATTACAGCGGATCCTCCGAGCGCATATCTTCGAAACGTTGTTTGACGACCGGCAACTTCGCCGGATCGTCGAGGATGACGAGCACCGTATCGTCGCCGCCGAGCGTGCCCATGATCTCGGGCCACTCTGCTTCGTCGATCGCCGATGCGACGAGCATCGCGCTCCCCGGCGGCGTGCGCAGCACGATCTGATTGACCGCGCCGCGACAATCGCGCACGAGTTCGGCGATTACGCGATGGAGGCGCGACGTATACGACTTGCCGAGCCCGGGCTCGACGTATTTGAATTGCGTACCGATGCCGTTGCCATTCTTGAGCGGGACTTTCACGAGGCCGAGATCTTTGATATCGCGCGAGACGGTGGCCTGCGTCGCCTCGTAGCCCTGCGATTCCAAGAAGCGCGCGAGCTCTTCTTGCGAGTGGACGGGGCGCGTCGCGATGAGTGAGAGGATCGCACGTTGGCGCGTCGTTTTCATACCGGCATTCCTCGCAGATCGGTGAGCAGCGCCACGAGCAGCGCTTTCTGCGCGTGCAAGCGGTTCTCGGCCTGATCGAAGACCGCGCTTTGCGGGCCGTCGATGACGTCTGCTGCGACTTCCTCGTCGCGATGCGCGGGCAGGCAATGCATGAAGATCGCGTGCTTCGCCGCCGCCGTCATCAATTCGCTCGTCACCCGATACGGTAACAGCGTCGCCGCATTCCGTTCGGCCAAGTGTTCTTCGCCCATCGACGTCCATACGTCGGTATACACGACGTCGGCTTCCCGAACCGCGCGATGAGCGCTCGAGAACGCGCGCACCGACGCACCCGATACGGCCCCGAGTGCCTGGAGACGAGCGAGGAACGCTTCGGACGGTCGATGCGTCGGAGGGCAGCCGAAATGGACCGAGATGCCCATCAGCATCGCCGCTTCCGCGACGGACGCCGCCACGTTATTACGCGCGTCACCCACGTAGGCGAGCTTCAGGCCAGCGAGCGTCGCGAAGCGTTCTTTGATCGTCAGGAGATCCGCGAGGGCTTGGCACGGATGGGCGACGGCAGAGAGGCCGTTGATGACGGGCACGGTCGCCGCGGCCGAAAACCGCTGCAGCGGTTCGTGCGCGTGCGTCCGCACGAGGATGGCGTCGACGTACCGCGAGAGGACGCGGGCGGCGTCCTCGGGCGTCTCGCGCGAGCCGACCATGAACTCGCCGCCACTCGCGAAGAGTGCGTGACCGCCGAGCTGCGTCATGCCGACCTCGAAGGAAACCCGTGTCCGCAGGCTCGGCTTTTCGAAGAGCATCCCGAGCGTCTTGCCGCGCAAGAGGGTCTGCTGATCCGAGGTACGGGTGACTTTGAGATGCGTCGCCACCCCGATCACCAGCGCGATCTCGGTCGCGCTGAGGTCGGTCACGTGAAGCACGTGCCGCCCCATCAATCCAATCTCGGCAGCCGTCGCCAGCATCATATTGCATAATTATGCACACTTAGCATAGTAATGCAAGGGCGTTATGGGCTTTGCCCATTTAAGCGTCCCGAAGGCCGACTTTATGGGCGGGCGGGCGATTTTATGGGCAGCGCAAGAGGCGGCGCGGTGAGAAGAAGTCGTCTTTGTCTCCCTTCTCTACAAGTCCCGAAGAGTATCCATGAAGCGGGAAACCGCGGTCGCGCTTTGGGTCAAAGCCTCAAGGACTGGAATTCGTTCAAACGGTCCTCCGCCGCTGAGCGCTATCTCGATTTCCGCCTCAATGTCTTGATTGATTTTGTAGTGCTCTTCGGAAAGCGGACTTACAACCTTCGCGCCTTGGTGACACGGCTGCCCGACGATCTGTGGCAATCGACTCTTATGCGAGCGGTACAATCCGGGGAGCGTCACGATATAATTCAGGAACGCTGCTTCGACACGTCCGTTGAGGTTCACCGCAACGCGAATCAAAGCGTGGAACACCTCACCGTTCCCTCGCGAATAAGCCTGCAATTCATCAATGTAACGCACGACATTTGGTCCGGCCCTCTGTATACTAGCTGCCGCAATGGCACTTTGAGCGTCGCCTGGCCGGTCTATGATCGGAAAATGGACGCCGCTAATATCCCCTCGCTGCTCCGCGACCTTCGATGCGAGGGAGCTATCGAGAGCGACTCGCAGACTGACGAAAGCATCTCTGATGAGGACCTTCATCGTACCATCAAAGTTCTCGTCGGTCGATCTAAAGACGGCCACCAACGGCTTCACAAGCCGTTCGGAATCAACGTCACGCTCGACGAGTACGCGGCACGGGTTACTTTGGAGATATTTCCTGATTTCGCGGTCGAGATCACTGATGTTCTGCTTGGCTCGATCAACTGCGATGAGCGACTGTTTCGTCATGAAGCCTCCCGGCCTTCTGAGGATGTGACCGGCTCATGCTAGACCTCGAGTTAGGGCGCCTTCCAGAACGTCGCTTCAATCCCAAGCTCGGCTTTGGCCGACTTTTGCAGGAGTGCGGACGCGCCTATTTCTTGATCGCGACCGCCTGCAAGACGGTCCCAAAGAATAGTAGTTCAAAGCCGACCAGGGCCAAATTAGAGTTGTCTCTCGTCACGATTGCGATTTTAGATGACGAGAGGCAGACTGACGAGTCCGGCGAGCCAAGTGCGATCCCGTTAGGGATGCCGCCGAACAAGGCGCGGTCGCCTTTGCAAAAATATGTCACGTCCCCGTTTGTCGCAAGCGACAGGTCCGACGAGGTCGCGCTAAATGCGTAGGCCAGAAGAAAAGCAGACGCCGTGGATACGCAAAGTCCAAAAAGCGTCAGCGAGAACCGCCACCAGTCATGTAGAATTGTGGATAAAGCTGGCCGTTCTCGGCCCGATATTTCTGGCGTGGGTGACGTGGCTTGGGCTTGGGAGGCCGATATGGCACCGCTAGTGGAGGGGGGCGCTGTTGCACCAGCCGCTCCCGCCTCCTCAGCGATTTCTCGCTCGTCGCTCATGCGCCAGCGCTCACGCCGCCTTCCAGAACTCCGCTTCAATCCCGAGTTCAAAGAACGCGCTAACGAGGCAGCATAAATTATGGCACAGCACTTTACAAAGAATCTCGTTCACTTGAGCGACCGGCGTCTTCGAGCGGATGCGCGAGCCGAACTTCGCTTTGATCATGGAGAAGGTCGTCTCGACGTTCGACCGCTTGTGGTAGTGCGCGAGGAACTCGTCGCGACGATACATGAACAGATGAAAGGCCTGCGCCCACAGATTGCGCGTACGCTCTGGGTAAAAGCGGTTCGGCATCCGGCCCGTCGCGTTTTTCTTGAAGGGAATGAACGACTGCGCGCCAGCGTTGACGACGAGGGCATTGATGCGTGACGAGCTGTACGCCTTATCCGCCGAGATGCGCGTGATCTTGAAGCGGCGTGCGGTGCGCTCGAACACGGGGCGGAACATATGAACGTCGTGCGTCGCAGAGTCGGTGACCTCTACGGCGGTTACGATGTTCGTCCGAGTACCAACGGAACAGTGAGCCTTCAAGAAGATGGCGGAGGTTTTTTCGCGGCCATACTTCTCGCTGTACCACCGACGATATTCCGATGTGCTGAAACCCGTCGAGTCAACAGCGAAGTCGGTTTCGACCGCCGCAAGCGGCTTCGCGCTTTCTTCGATCATCGCGTGAAGAATGTTCGTGACGGCAGGGTCCTCGAACGTATTGAAAACGCTGTTGTAGTGGGGAGCGCGGTCGATATAACCCTTCGCCGCGAAGTCACGCAGGTCGGTCATTGTACGCCGACCCGAGTCTCCGCCGTAGACTTTCATAACGGCGCAGAAGATGCTATCGGAGAGCGGAAGGCGCGGGCGGCCACGGCCCTGCGCCGGGTTGTCGATTGCCGCACAGAGGTCGTGAAGAAGAACGGCGACGCGCTCTTTCTCGTGCGTCTGCGCGGCATTGTACGCGGACCATTCCTGGCGGTACGTGACGCGAAGCGTTTCGGTCACGGTTCCCGCCTTGGTCGTCGTCTCGCGTTGCGCGGTGAACTCGACGGCAAAGACGTGCTTGCATTTCTCGAGCCGTTCTTCGAAATCGGGACAGGAGCAAGTCGCCGCGACGGCCGTCGGATCGACAACGTACGTGCCTTTTCCGGCCGGCGACGGGACGATCCAAAGATCGCCCTTCTGCTGGAGTTTCTTTGTGGCCGCAATCTCAAGGCCGCGCTGCTCTCGTCCGTCCTTGCCATTCCCTCCAGGTATAACCTAATAGGAGTATACCTAGAGAGTAAGTATAAGTCAACCCAACAGGTGATTCTTGACGGGATATACCTGTTGGGTATACCTTTGATCTATGGCAAAGGTGAAACTTGCCGGATACTGCTGCGACCGCTGCGAGCACGAGTGGCTTCCGCGCGACAAGAGCAAGGACCCGATGATCTGCCCCAAGTGCAAGTCGCCGTATTGGAATACGCCCCGCCGCCAACGGTAAAAAAGGCACGATGGCGCCACTCTAGCATACGGCGTACCGTCGCGGGATGATTATCTGGAGATTCTTAGGGAGCGACGAACAGAGTAAGGCCGCGCCCGTTAAGCGGTGCAATAAGCTTCCAACGCGTCGCCGTGGGCCAAGAGGCGACTACGATTTTCGCAGCCCGTGCTTCGGCTTCGGGCCACGGCATTTTTCGCGAGCAGCCGAGCCAATCGAGTTGGGGGCTTCTGAGAACCCAGTAGTTTTTGGTACGCATATCCGGGATTATGAGGCATTGAAGCGGGGTCTGCGGCCCGCCTTTCAACTTTTTGTGCAGACCGTAGATTTCTTGGGCAGCGACGCTTTAATAGGCAAAGCCGGCGTTATGGGTTGAGGGATCGTTCCCGTGACAGCGTACCCGTAGGTTTCGTCACGATTCGGATTCGAGCGCGGAGATTTCATGACGAATGTGTTTCATCACCGCCCGGTGACGTTCGAAGAAGGATGCCTCCAAGTCCCGGTAGGCGTCGATGAGCGCGCGCATGTCGTTGCGTAAAGCCGCATCGTTCTGGCGATGCTTCCAAAGGATCGCCTCGAGATCTTTTACGCGCGTCTGGTACGCGCGGATGAGGGCGTCATACGACTCGCGAAGCGCGGCCTCGTTTCGTTCGGCTTCGTCGTCGACCGATGAGAGGTTCATGCGCTTCGAGAAGTGACGTCTGCAAAAACGTGACGCAGCGTCGCGTCGAATGCATCGGGCGCAAGACGCGTCACGGCCGCCAAACCGCCGCTTGCTACGCGCTCCCACGCCGCGCGATCGCGGTACAGCCGAACGACGGCTTCGGCGAAGGTCGTCGCGTCATTGGCTATGCACGCGTCGACACCATCGGTGAGGTCGAAGCCTTCCGCGCCGATTGGGGTCGTGACCGTTGGGATGCCGAAGGAGAGCGCCTCTCCGATTTTTCCTTTGAGACCCGCTCCGAAACGCAGTGGCGCGACGAAGACGCGATGCGAGCGAAAATACGGAGCAACGTCGGGAACGTAGCCCGGCACCGCGACGTGCGTCCCCGCGAGGTCGCGCACGGCCTGCGTCGGGTAACTTCCCAGCAACGTGACGTTCATGTCGGGAAATTCGCGCCAGATCTCCGGCATGATTTCCGAGATGAGCCACTCAACTGCGTCGACGTTCGGTGTATGCCGATACCCGCCGATGAAGAGCAGGTTCGCGGTGTTCTCGAAATTCGCCGGGGCGGCGACGACGCGCTTGTGCATCGTTGGAACGACGTAGATGGGCGATATCCCGAGTGAGCCGAGCGTGGAGCGTTCGACGTCCGTGACGGTGATCGTTGCATCGCTCGCTCGCGCGCATGCGAATTCGCGATCGCGAACCGATTCCCAGGACGGATCGGCAGCCTTGCCGGTCAGCTCGAATTCTCGCCGCATCCGAACGAAATGAAGATCGATGGTGTCGTAGATGACGCGGGCATGCGAGCGATCGCGAATCTTCGGGATGACTGGTTCGGTAAGTTCGGGCCGGCAGAGCCATGCGAAATCGATGTCGATTAGCGCTTCGTCGAACCGCGCCTCGAAATCGACGGAGGTTTTCGATGGCGGCAGTACTTCCACGCGTAGCGCTTGTAGTTCTTCCACATACACCCTCAGCTCCGTCGACAAGACCGGAGAAAAAATCACGCGATAGTCTTCGGCGAGCAAATGCCGAATGACGTGCATGAGGCGTTGCGCGCCGGCTTCACGATCGTGCATCGGCGCGAACGTATCGACGACGAGGACGCTTCGACGACCGTTGGCGCGGCGCGCGGCTCGATGCGCGCTGACGTTCTCGCGGTCGAAGTGATCGCGGTCTAACTCGGCCTTCCATTTCGCTTGAAATACGCCGGTCTCAGGCGGGCACGGGCTCGTCGTGTCGCCGACGACGACCGACGTGTTCTCGTATGCGATGTGAAAATTTTGCGCGCTCATCGTCATGCACAGATCTGCCGTTCGATATGGCATCGACGCGAACCGCGCGTCGAAGCTGCCGCCGCACGCGCCGACGACGTCCGCGCGCACGAGGAACGCCGTGCCCGAGCACGCGTCGATGTAACGCGCGAACGCATAGCGTAGGTCGGCTGGGTCGTCGCTCGCTCCGTAGCGGTCGACTTCGCCGCTACGCCAAACGATCGAACCCGCTTCCATCAGCTCGCCGTTCGTATCGACGATCTTCGGACACACCGCCGCAACCGTCGCGTCGCGCTCCGTTCGCGCAATGAGCGCTTCGAGCCAACCCGCCGTCACGACCGCCCGTTCGTCGAGAAAAACGATGAAGCGTCCGAGTGCGACCGAGCGGTCGAGCGGGCGATCTCGACCGATGAAACGAACGCCCGCGATGCGCGAGAGTGCGCGTCGATCGTGCGCACCCGGAGGCGCATCGGTGACGACGATAATCTCGATGGGGACGGCGGCGTTACTCGTTTGCGCGAGCGAGCGCAGACAGCGAATGATCGGCTCGACCGTGTCGCCGAGGTACACGACGATCGACGCGACCGGAGCGCTCGCCGTAAGGCTAGCCGTCCGATCTGCGAACGCCGCGATCGCCTCGGACAGACCGGCCGGTTCGGCCGCCGCCGCGTAAATTCGCGTCCGAAGCGCCGGCTTCCCGAAGCTCATTCGTGTTTCCACGTCGCTCGCGAGTCGGTCGCGCTCCGCGACGGCTGCCAACAGCGCGGCATTCGCTCGCGCGAGACCATCGCGACTTGCGCCAAGGTCGAACTCTGCATCGCTCACCGAAGGCGTGCCTCGAGTTCCAGTTCCGCGAGTTCCGATTCACCAATTTGGATCGGTGTACGCAATCGCTCCGGGCCACGCGACAAAAGCCACGACGGGTCGACTTCGCGCCGCTTCCCGCTCGAAACGAAGTAGGTCGTGCCATCGGGTGCTTCCACGACGTTACCATCGAATGGAGAAACGCGAGCCAGCTCCAACGGCTCCCACGGCAACTCCCAGACGAGCACTTCCAACTGAGCGGCTTCGGGATGGTCGAGGATGACTCGTTCGAGATGGCGGCGGTTCTCTTCATCGAGAAGCGTGGCAGCGTGACCGACGATATCGGCGTTCATGCGCGAATACAACGTCGGTCGGCGCAATGTTTGCGCGAGCCGTTCGTCATCGCGATCGATCCCCAAGAGAAACAGATGGGTTCGGAAAAACGAAAATCGGTCGCGGATCATGAGCTCGTGCGGCTGCAAAACGACACCCGGCAATAATCGCCATGAAAGATAGAAGCTGATGTTCCACCGTACGAGAGAATCGATGATATAGCGGTATCGGCGCTGCTGCGACATCGCGACGAACGCTCCGTGATCGACGTAGAACATCGGGTTGCGGGCGCCGAATCTTTCGGCATGTTGATCGAAGGCGATGACCGTATCCGCCAGGTTCCGCCATGCAACGGTCACCGAAATCGACGTATCGCGGCACGCAAGAAGATTCTTATTGTGCGGCATCATGTGCATCTCGACCACGAAAGCACGCTCGCCTAAGGCCGCAAGCACCTCCGGTGTCAGATTCTGATCCGTCGCCGGATCGAAATCGAGCTTCGGTACGTTTACGTTCAGATACTGGCCGATCGTATCGGCGTAATACCGCGCGCCGACGAGCAGTGGGCCGCTGACGAGGATGCGCCGCCTGAGATCGGCCACTTATGTACGCGCGAGTTTTTGAGCAAGATAAGCACGGATACCGTCTTGCCACGATTCGATCGGCTCGAGAGCGAGCGCATTCATCGCCGCATGTTCGAGCGGCGAGTAAATCGGCCGCCGTGCCAACGTCGGATACGTTGCCGACGTGACGCGTTCGATCGGCACGTCGTACCCGGTTTGCGCGAGCGCTTCGCGTGCGAAATCGTACCACGTGCAAGCGCCGGTGTTGGTGACGTGGTAGGTGCCGAAGACGCCCCGTTCGACGATGCGCCGGATGGCGTGTGCGACGTGGCCGGTGAACGATGGCGAGAACGTAATATCGGTCACGACGCGCAGCGTCTTGTTCTCCGCCGCCTGCGCGAGCACGCGCTCGATGAACGTGTACCCCTTGGTGCTGCTGCCACGCAACCCGTACAGACCGCTCGTGCGAAAGACGTATCCGCGCTCGCAGCTGCGCCACAAGAGCCGCTCTCCCGCCTGCTTCGAGATACCGTAGGTCGAGAGCGGTCGCGTCGCATCATCCTCACGATACGGCTGAGTCGCCGTGCCGTCGAAGACGTAGTCGGTGCTGATGTGAGCCAAGATGGCACCCGCATTCGCGCACTGCGCCGCCAGCCCGTCGACGGCGAGCGCGTTGATGGCAAACGCGCGGTCGGGCCGCGTCTCGCAGAGTTCGACGTTGTGGAACGCCGCCGTATTGATCACGAGATCGGGCCTGTGACGGAGCAACATCGTCGAGATCGCCGTCGGCACTTCGATATCGAAGAGGCGATGATCGACGCCGGTGGGTTCATACGACGCGAAGGCCGTCATGAGATCGGAGCCGAGCTGACCTGAGGCGCCGATGATGACGACGCGCACGTTAGTTTCGGAGCGCCGGTGCGGGCGTACGCGTTCTGTCGGCTGCAACGAGCGTCGCTGCGAGGTGCAAGCTCTCGAACTGACCGGCGTCGGTCCACCAGCCCTCGAGCACGTCGAACTGCATGGCGTTCGCCGCGATGTAGGCGTTGTTGACGTCGGTGATTTCGAGTTCGTTGCGTTTGGAAGGTTTGAGCGTGCCGATGAATTCGAAGACGCGCGCGTCGTAAAAATACACGCCGGTGACGGCATAACGGCTCTTGGGATGCTCGGGCTTTTCATCGATGCGCACGATGCGATCGCCTTCGATCTCCGGCACGCCGAAACGCTCGGGATCTTCGACTTCTTTGAGGAGCACACGCGCGCCGCCAGCCTGCGCTTCGAAGCGTCGTGCGTACGGTGCGATGCTCTGTTGAATGATGTTGTCGCCGAGCACGACGCAGATCGGGTCGCCGTCCGCGAAGTGTTCGCACAGGCGTAGCGCATCGGCGATGCCGCCTTCGCCTTCCTGATACGTGTAATCGATGTGCTTGAGGCCGAAGTCGCGGCCGTTGCCGAGGAGTCGCAAGAAATCGCCCGCGTTGCTGCCGCCCGTCACGATCATGATCTCGTCGATGCCCGCGCCGACGAGCGTCTGCAACGGATAGTAGATCATCGGCTTGTCGTAGATCGGCAAGAGATGTTTGTTGGTTACTTTCGTGAGCGGTCGAAGGCGACTTCCGAGGCCCCCTGCGAGAATGACACCCTTCATGCGAGTCCCCGTTCGGCGTATTGGCGGCGATAGTAGGCGTCGAACTCGCCATTCTTGAGCGGTCGCCACCAGGCTTCGTTGTCGCGATACCACGCGACGGTCTCGGCGAGGCCTCGCTCGAAATCGATCTTCGGCGTCCATCCGAGCTCTCGAACTTTCGATGCGTCGAGGGCATAGCGGCGGTCGTGGCCCGCGCGATCCTTGACGTAGGTTACGTGCGACTCGAACGAACGACCGCAGTATTCGAGCAGGCGCGTCGTGATCTCGATATTCGTTCTCGAATTGCCGCCGCCGATGTTGTAGGCGTTGCCGACGACGCCGCGTTCGAGCACGCAGAGAATGCCGCGCGCGTGATCTTCGGCATGCAGCCAATCGCGAATCTGCATGCCGTCGCCGTAGACGGGAACGGTCTTGTCGTCGATGAGATTGGTGACGAAAAGCGGGATGAGTTTTTCCGGATACTGATGGCTTCCGTAGGTGTTCGAGCCGCGCGTCACGAGTACGGGCGTGCCGTACGTTGTGAAGTACGCGAGGACTTGAAGGTCGCCGCCGGCTTTGCTTGCGGCGTAGGGCGAGCGCGGCGCGATCGTATCGCCTTCGCGCGACGCACCGGCTGCGACGTGTCCGTATACTTCGTCGGTCGAAACTTGCACGAAGCGCGGAATCTCGCGTTGTCGGACGGCCTCGAGCAGCACGTGCGTACCCAAGATATCGGTGCGGAGAAATGCTTCGGGGTCGAGGATCGAGCGATCGACGTGCGTTTCGGCGGCGAAGTTGACGATCGCATCGACGCGCGCCCGGCCGAGCGCTTCGTCGACGGCGGTCGCATCGCAGATATTGCCGTGAAAGAAGCGATAGCGGCTGTCGCTCGCCACGTCCGCGAGATTCGTCGGATTCCCGGCGTACGTCATCGCATCGAAGTTGACGATCGCAACGTCGGGACGCTCGCGCAAGACCGTGCGAATGAAATTGGACCCGATGAATCCGAGGCCGCCGGTGACGAACCAGGTGGTCGACATGAGTGGCGTCTTTCTACAGCCGGATCGCGTAGCCGGGCGCGTCGAGCGAGAGGTGCGGACTGTAGCACGGGTCGGGCGCCGTGCGCGTCGACCACCGCTCTTCCATGAGTCCGACTTCACGGGCGAAGCGTGCTTTCATCTCGGGCGTCGTCTCGGCTCCGCGGCTTTTGGACTCGTAATGGTACAGCATCACATGCGGTAAGTAGACGTTACGATAGCCGACGCGCGCGATCTTGAGCGAGAGATCGACGTCGTTGAACGCGACCGCGAGTTCCTCGTCGAAGCCGCCCACTTCGTCGAAGACGGATCGACGCATCATGACGCACGCGGCCGTGAGCGCCGTAAAATTGTTGATGGCGCGCACGCTTCCGAAATATCCCGGATCGTTGCGATGCAGGCCGTTCTGGCCGTGTCCGGCCACGCCGCCAAGACCGACGACGACGCCCGCATGTTGGATCGTATCGTCGGGGTAGATCAATAGGCCACCGACGACGCCAATCGAGGGCCGTTGCGCCTGCTCGACCATCGCCTGCATCCAATCGCTCGAGATGACTTCGGTATCGTTGTTGAGGAAGAGCAGATACTTCCCCGTCGATTTCCGGACGGCGAAATTGTTGATCGCCGAAAAATTGAACGGTTTGTCGTAGCGCGCGACCCGGACGCGCGACTCGCGCTCTTCCCAGCGGGCGAAAGTCTGGAGCGAGGCCCGGTCTTTGCTACCGTTGTCGACGAGGATGAGTTCGAAGTTCGGATACGCGTCGTTGCTGAAAATGGACGTGAGGCAACGGTCGACGTCCTCGCCGTGATCGCGTGTCGGCACGATGACGCTCACGAGACCCGCATCGCGAATCGCGTATCGCGTGACGTAGATCCCGGGAATCTCGCTGCGCTTGACGACGCCGGGTTCGCCTCGCCGCTCGATCGCATCTTGCACCGCACGTTGGCCTGCGATTGCCGCGTAGGGCTTCGCGTCGGCTGCAGCCGAGGTCGACGCCGGATGGATGCGCCAGTGATAGAGCACGCGCGGGATATGCTGGATTCGATTCGTGCGCTCGGTGAGCCGCAGGACGAAATCGTGATCCTGACTGCCCTCGTAACCGACGCGCAGCCCGCCGATCGCGACCGCGAGCTCGCGCCGGTACACGCCAAAATGGCAGGTATACATGCGCGAGAGAAACGAGTCGGGCGCCCAGTCGGGCTTGAAGTGCGGCTCGCTGAAATTTCCATGGTCGTCGATCTTGTCTTCGTCGGAGTAGATCATGTCGGCGTCGCGATGTTCGTTGAGCCGCAGCGCGACTTCGAAGAGCGCGTCGGGTGTGAGCAGATCGTCGTGATCGAGGAAACCGACGAATTCCCCGGTCGCGATCGCGAGCGCGGAATTCGAAGCTTCGGAGATGTGCCCGTTCGTCGTACGCTTTAGGACGCGAATCCGCGCGTCGGTCGCGGCATACGCGTCGAGCGTTTCGCGAACGCGCGCGTCGGTCGAGGCGTCGTCCGCGATGCAGAGCTCCCATTCCGAGTACGCCTGCGCGCGTACCGAGTCGATCGCCTGGCGGAGATAGGCGTCGGGCGAATCGTACGTTGCCATCAGGATGCTGATCACGGGCCGATACGGCAGCACATTCGCCGTAGCCCGAGTGCGAGCGATATCGGCTTCGCGGAGCATGTGGCGTTCCTGCCACTGCTCGTAGGGCGACCGCGCGGCGGGCAGAGGCGCGATTTGCGCGGCACTTTGCACGTCGATGGTCGCTTGCCCGAGGCTAGCCGGTGCCGAGGGGATCGCGGCAGTCGGCATAGGACCGCGCACGGGAAATCCCCGGAGTGCGCGAACGACGTTGCGCAAGCGTGCGAATTTGCTCCGCTCCGTCGTGTGATAGGCTTCCAAGACCTCGGCATGTCGGGCCCGCGCGATATCGAGTTCGTGGCTCGCACGCGCTAAAGCGTCCCGATCGGCTTGGAGTGGATTCATCGGGCGGTTGGTTTAGGGATGTGGCAGTATCGCCCTCCTCGGCAACGCGTTGCGGAGGTGTCGGAATCGGCCGGTCGATGCCGAAGGACCGGGCATGCACGATCGACTTCAGACCGCGCCATCGGACTTCGACGACCTCGCGCTCGAAGCGAGCCCCGCGGCCGAACATCAGCGCCAGTCGAATTTCTACGCAGCGTCGCTCGCGGCCATCGAGCGCTTCTCCGAGCAGCTCGACCGAAAGGACCGCCTCGTTGAAAAGAAGGACGAGCGGGCCCAATCACTCGAGCGAGAGATCGTCGCACTTCGCGCGTCGATCGCGAGCTTGCAGCGCACGAACGACGACGTTCGCAGTGCGTACAATGCCGCGCAGGCCGACCGCCAACGTACGATCGACCGCTTGACGGCGGAGATCGACGAACTTCGCTCGGTGAGCGACGAGCTTCGAGCGAGCGATCTCGCGCGGATCGAACTCCTGAAAGAAATGTCGGAATTGCGGCAAGACGAGGTTCGAGCGAGCGACCTCGCGCGTGCGGAACTTCTGAACGAAATGTCCGAAATGCGCGTCGCATTCGAGCGCGAACGTGACGAGGAGCTTCAAGCGAGCGAGCACGCGCAGGGGGAGCTGCTCGAGCGGATCGCCGAAATGCGCGCCGAGTTTTCGCGCGAGCGCGAGGAGTATCAACAAATATACGATCTCGCTCGCGAAAAGCTGCTCGGCGAAATTGCCGAAGTGCGAAGCGAATTCTCGCTCGAGCGCGATCATTTGCGCGCCAGCGCGGAGGCGGAGCTTGCGAGCGAGCGCGATCGCCTCTTCGCACTCTCGCGCGAAATCACCGAGCGTGCGCAGCGGCTTTATGCGAGCGAACTCGAGCGAACGCGCGCGCAATCCGCCGAAGTCGACGCCCTCATCCACCAAATTCACCGCAGTTTTTTTTGGAAGCTCAAGCTCGCGCTTTCAACGGTGCGCAGGCCGCTGCGCTCGATCGTACGCACCGCCGTCCGTCGCTAGAGTCCGTGCCCGGTCCCGACGGCCCGACGTTTGCGCCTCTGATCGAAAGCATGCTCGAACGATTGCGCGGTATCGAGCAGAGCCGTTTCTGGCAAGCGCGGAATGCATTCTTCGAACTGAAGTTTCGCCTCGGGCTCTCGCGCGATCGAGGCTGGGCGCCGTTCACGCTCGCTGAGCCGTACCGCACGATGCTCGAGATGGGCGACGCCTACGTGCATTGGACGGCCGCTCACGCGGCACGCCCCGCCGATGTCGAGCGCTTGCGAGCGGCCGCGCACCGATTGCGAACGCACGTGCTCATCAGCGTCCTCGTGCCGGTTACTGCTCGAACGCAGTCAAGCGGTCTCGAGCGTGCACTCGCCTCGGTTCGCGATCAGGCGTATTCCCGGTGGGAAATCGTCGTTGCGGCCGCGCCGGCGCAGGATGCACGTGTAAACGCCGTCATGCGTTCCGTCTTCGGAGGCTCCCAAGTTCCGCGAATGCTACGCGTTGCGACGGGTGTCGACGCGACTTTCGCCGAGGGGCTCGCAGCAGCGTGCGCTACTGCAACCGGAGATTTCATCGCGGTGCTGGAGCCGGGAGATGCGTTCGTGCCGGACACGTTGTACGAACTTGCAGCCATCCTCGACGACGACCCGGCCGTCGATGTCGCATACGGCGATGAGGACGTTCGGCCCGCCGACGGAGCGCCGATCGTTCCGTTCTTCAAGCCGCATGCAAGTCCCGACACGATGCGCTCGCGCGACGTCGTCGGCCGTGGCGCGATCGTTCGCCTGCGATTCGTAAGCGAGATCGGTGGATTTCGCGCCGAGTT
>JAABUX010003658.1_pt1 | contig 20185 bp, 18 predicted proteins | sample 5561851 | NCBI WGS metagenome assembly JAABUX01 (sample SAMN10711883, study PRJNA513361) | rock metagenome | isolation source: Antarctica rocks | place: Antarctica: Victoria Land, Richard Nunatak red sandstone | collected 2016-01-03 | reverse complement strand
GTCGCCGCATGGAAAGGAGACCGCAACAAGAAGCACGCCAAGGCCGACTGGCAGTTCACCACCGCCGACGCCCGCGTCAAACTGAAGCGCCTCTACCCGACGTTGTGAATGACTCGGGGTACTAGCTTGCGATAAAGGTGGCGCCTAACACCTCACCGAAATTCTTAAAGCAGCACTACGTGTATGTCTGCAGGCATCGATGACGTGCTCCACACAACCTAACTATGTCTCAATGTGCCTGACAAAGCCTCTTCAGTTCACGAGCTAAGAGGGGTCATAAGAAGGGTAAAACTTCCCCTGCACGCTAATAACCAAGCAAAATCAGCGCTCTACTAGATCACAATGGCGTCCCGTAGGGGATTCGAACCCCTGTTACCGCCGTGAGAGGGCGGTGTCCTAGGCCTCTAGACGAACAGGACGTGGCCGGGCGTGCTCTTAGAACACCGCGAACGGCGGTGCAACACGGCCGCGATGCAAATCGGCCCTCAGCGGTCGAGCGTGAGCCTGGCAACCACCTGCCCGGCGGCGGTGTCCCAGATCAGCAGGCGGTCGCTCCCGCCGCCGCCGCTGAGCATGACCGCGAGTAGCGTGTCGGACTGGCGGGTGATGGACGCGATCCGCGTCCCCGGCGGCTGATCGAGCGCCGTCAGCAGCACCGGCGCCGTCCGGTCTGCCTGGGGCGGCGCGACCGCCGACGATGCGCCGACCTTGTTCGGCCGGTGGATCGCGCGGCTGACCACCACGCTGATCAGCACCGCGGTGCCGAGCAGGATCATCATGCCCATGACGATCACCGCGGCGAGTAAGGCCCTCGTCCCGCGCATCTGCACTCCCGACCCGTTTTCCGCTATGCCAGCCCGATGGTTGACATCCCGGCCTGGTTGGCTCCGTTCGAACTTGTCGCATCCGCGGACCAGGTGGGACAGCGCACCGACCGCTTCCTGGCAGACGCCATCGGCACGTCATCGCGCAGCCGCGTCAAGGCCCTGATGGACACTGGCCACGTGCTCCGCGACGGGATCGTCCTGCGCGCGGCCGCCGATCCGGTGCGCGCCGGCATGCTCTACACGGTCATGTTCCCGCAACCGGTCGCCGCACGGCCGCAGGCGCAGGCGATCGATCTCGCCATCCTGCACGAGGACGACGACCTGATCGTGCTGGACAAGCCGCCCGGCCTGGTCGTGCATCCGGCGCCCGGCAACGAGGACGGCACGCTGGTGAACGCGCTGCTCGCCCATTGCGGCGACGCGCTGCCGGGGATCGGCGGCGAGCGCAGGCCCGGGATCGTGCACCGCCTGGACAAGGACACGTCCGGCATCATGGTCGTCGCCAAGACCGAGACGGCGCTCGCGGCCCTGTCAGCCGACTTCGCGGCCCGCCGGATCGAGCGCGCCTACCTGGCGCTCTGCTGGGGAATGCTGTCGCCGCACGCGGGAGATCTCGAGGGCGCCATCGGCCGCGACCCGCGCGACCGCAAGCGCATGACGGTGGTGACGCGCGGCGGCAAGGCCGCCCTCACCCACTACCGGACGCTGCAGGTGCTGCACGGTGCCGTCAGCCTGATCGAGTGCCGCCTCGCTACCGGACGCACCCACCAGATCCGGGTGCATCTCTCGCAGGGCGGCCACGCCCTGCTTGGCGACCAGGTCTATCTGCGGCGGGTGCCCGCGTCGGCTCGCGCGCTGCCGGCGCAGGCACGCGAGGCGGCACTCGGCTTCCCGCGCCAGGCCCTGCACGCGGCCAGCCTCGGCTTCACCCATCCGCGCAGCGGCACGACGCTGAAGTTCGAGACCGCGCCACCGGCGGATTTCAACAGCTTGCTGTCGTGCATTACAACGAATTCAGATAACTGAAAGTTGGTTCTTCTTGACCGGACCGGACAGGTCCGGTATCACTCCGAGCATTCCGACGAGCGGGCGCCCCGCCGGTCTGGACGTCCTGTAAGCTCTTGCCGATGCGGGAGAGATCTCAGGGACGTGATGTCCTCACCCGCGCCCAACCTGAACCAGACGTGAAACCTACCTCTGATCGCGCCGTATGGGCACGGAGGGTTCGCTGAAGTTTCAGACGAAAGGAGCCTGCAACGTGGTCTCTGCCGTCATCAATGTTGGTCCTGAAGGTAACCTGTCGCGTTATCTCCAGGAGATCCGCAAGTTCCCCATGCTGACTCCCGAGGAGGAGTTGAGCCTCTCCAAACGCTGGCGCGACAGCGAGGACACCGAAGCGGCACACAAACTCGTGACTTCTCATTTGCGTCTCGTGGCCAAGATTGCAATGGGTTATCGCGGTTATGGCCTGCCGATCAGCGAACTGATCAGTGAAGGCAACGTCGGCATGATGCAGGCGGTAAAGCGGTTCGATCCGGACCGCGGGTTCCGTCTCGCCACCTATGCGATGTGGTGGATCCGTGCCGCGATCCAGGAATACATCCTGCATAGTTGGTCGCTGGTGAAGATGGGCACCACGGCTGCACAGAAGAAGCTGTTCTTCAACCTGCGTCGCCTGAAGGGCCAGATGCAGGCGATCGAGGACGGCGACCTTCGCCCCGAGCAGGTAGGCCAGATCGCCAAGGCGCTCTCGGTGTCCGAGCAGGACGTGGTGAACATGAACCGCCGCCTCGCCGCGCCTGACCACAGCCTGAACGCACCCGTGCGTGCGGACAGCGAGGGCGAGTGGCAGGACTGGCTGGTGGATGACAGCGACAGCCAGGAAACTATGCTCGCCGAGCACGAGGAGTTCTCTGGCCGCAAGGCGCTGCTCGGTGAGGCGCTGCAGACCCTCAACGAGCGCGAGCGCCACATCCTGAAAGAGCGTCGCCTGAAGGAGGAGCCGGCGACACTCGAGGATCTGTCCCAGGTCTACAACATCTCGCGCGAGCGCGTGCGCCAGATCGAGGTGCGGGCTTTCGAGAAGCTGCAGAAGGCGATGAAGGCGCAGATCACGACGCGGCGCCTGGGCGACCACGCGCGCGAACAGGCAGCCTGAGCACGACGAAGCGGCCTTCCGACGGCCTTAGCGATCGATCATCCTCCTCCGCCTGTAACGGACACGGCGCCGGCCCTTCACAGGGCGGCGCCGTTTTCATTTGCCTATGGCGGCGGGTCTTCCGCCAGTTCCCACTCCGTCCTGACCTGAAGCAGCATCGTCTCGAGCGTGGCCCTGCGCGCGGACAGCCGGAGACCGGTGACGAAGGTGGCGACCAGGCAGAACAGCTCGTTCAGCACCCAGCCGCATCCGGCACCAAGCCACGCCAGCAGCACATCCGTCGAACGCATCAGGATCTCGACCGCCGCGGCAACGTCGTGCCCCATCATGACGAAGGCCCGAGCCGGTTCGACGGCGCCGGCAAGGGAGAACAGGATCACCGTCCGCGTCACCACCCGCCGCGGCGTGCTGTCCGCGATCATGACCAGCAGAACCGGCGCCGACAGCGCCACCAGCAACATCGCGGCACCCGGAGACAGCATGAGCAGCATGCCCCCGAGCATGCCCTGCCACCATTTCCACCCCGTGCTGCCCAACCGCCCCGTGCTGCCCGACGGAGTGGGCCTGCCGGCTCGTGCGTGTCTCGCCTTGGCCGCGCGCGCCATCAGACCAGCAGTTCATACAGCAGGACGCTCATGATGCTCAGCATGCCGACCGCGGAGGCGGTGTCGCGCGCGGCGTGACGGCTGACCTCCAGGCGGTGCGACATGGTCCGAGTCTGCTCGGTCAGCAGCGCCAGGATCCCTCCGGCCTGTATCATGGCCTCCCGGCGAGCCGTGTCGTCCTGCTGCCTGGCTGTCCCGTCGGTGACCAGGCCGAGCATGGCCGCGAGGCTACCCGCCGCCGCCAGGGCACGCAGCTCGTCGAGGCGCTTCTCCCTGCGGCTCAATCCCGGCCAGTCCTGCAGCGCGGGTTCCAGGCGCGGCAGCATGCTCGTACCGATACGCGTCAGCGGACCACAGCCCGACACCGTCTGGCATCGCGCCAGGATCGAGAGCTCGCGCATCGCCTGTTCGAGGCCGCCGGGGACCGCTTCCCGCGTTTCCGACCCAGGATCCTCCAGCCGCGCGTCGAGGAAGGCCACGATATGGGGGTCGAGCAGCGGCCGCGACACGGCCGGCTTGCCGCCCACCGCCTTCGCCGCCACGCCGGCGACGTCGGTCCCCGCCAGCCGCTCCACGACGGCGATGACGGCGCCCGGCGTCACCAGGATCTCGCCGCCGAGCTGTGGCGACGCGCACCCCAGGTATGGGTTGAGCGCGTACGCGACGCGCAGCAGGACCGCCTGTTCGTCATCCTGATCCACGTGGCGAAGCAGCCGCGGCGGAGGGGTCGGACCATCCTGGTCGGGACGTCCGGGCCGCAGCGACCGCCACCGCGCCAGCGCAGCCGATCCGAACAGGGCACCGAGCAGCGCCTGCGCGTCATGCGGCGCCAGCCCGCCGGGTGCGGGCGGCACTACGACGCCGGCGAGCAGCGAACTCAGCCCATCCGGCCAGAGCCAGCATCCACGCCAGAACAGCGGCGCGAGCGGGTCCAGCAGCGCCACCAGGCGCAGCAGGCACAGGTCGTTGAGACGCCCGCTGCTCCCTGAAGCCCCGCTGCTCCCTGAAGCGTGGGTGGGTGCGCGGGCATCGCCGGGCTGCTCGTCGCGGCGCAGCTCCTCGATACTCGTGGCGACCGCCGGATCCTCCGCGCTGCGGCGCAGCCAGTGCTCGATGGCGCCCTGTCGCAGCAGCAGCAGCGCCTCCGCCGGCTGGTCGCCGCACAGGACGGCCAGCGTCCGCCGGTTCCAGGCCGTTTGCTGGCCGACGACGATCGGGCGCGGCGCGCGCAGCATGATGCGCAGCCCGCCGCGGCGGGCATGGATGCCGTCCAGGTTGGCAAGAGTCGTGGGGGTCGGCCGGGCCAGCGGATCGTCCGACAGCATCGCGCGCAGGATGTCCTCGAAGCCGCGCTGCAGCCGCCGCTGCCCGACCAGCGCGGCATGGCTGCCGTGCTCGAGCTTGAGCTGGATGATGTCGCGCTGCTCGACGCCGGCGAGGGGCATCTCGCCGGTCCAGAGCGCCAGCAGCAGCACGCCCAGCGCGTAGACGTCGTCCGCGATGCAGCCGTCGCCGCGCGCGGCGGGCAGGCACAGCGCGCTGTAGGGCGGCTCGAAGGCGGCGGGCTGGTGCATCGCCGGAGGCGCCGCCCAGGCAGGACCGAGCAGGACCGACTTGCCGCCGGCGGCGATGAAGACGTTGTCGGGCCGGATCGTGCGGTGCGTGAGCCCGCTCATCTCCAGGTGATCGAGCGCCAGCGCGACCGGGCGCAGGACGTGGGTCAGCAGGCCGTTACCGGTCCAGGGCGTGGCCAGGGAGGCCAGGGACGGACCCGGCGGTGGACTGGTGACGATCCAGTAGGCGGAACCGGCCGCGCCATGCGCGAGCGGCGGCAGCAGCGCCTCGTGATGGGCCTGCACGAAGCTGGACAGCCGCGCCCGCGGCGGCGCCCCCGGCGTTGCCCGCAGCGCCACCACGGCGCCGGCACCGCCGCGCCGGTCCTTGGCCCGGAAGCAGGAGCAGCCGCCGAGGTCACTGAGCGGCGCGTGCGGCAGCACGCTGTAGCGGTCGTCGATGACCAGGCCGGAGCCGTCGCCCGATGACCGGCCCTGCTCCTGTCCGTTCGCAGCCATCGCCCCCGTCCCCGCCGATCCCGGAGAAGCAGCTTGCCCGTCAAAGGTTAAGACATCCTTGACGCCACGGCGGCGGCGGTCGCGGCGTCAGTCCTGGAACGGATCGCGCACCAGGATGGTGTCGTCGCGCTCCGGGCTGGTGGAGAGCAGCGTCACCGACGCCTCGATCAGCTCCTCGATGCGGCGGACGTACTTGATCGCCTGCGCGGGCAGCGCGCCCCAGGAGCGGGCGCCGCGCGTGGTCTGCTTCCAGCCCTCCAGCGTCTCGAACACCGGGCGGATCCGCGACTGCGCGCCCGGCGCCGCCGGCAGGTGGCGCACCGGCGCGCCATCGAGGGTGTAGCCGGTGCAGATCCGGATCCGGTCGAACCCGTCCAGCACGTCGAGCTTGGTCAGCGCGAGGCCGTTGATGCCGCCGACGCGCACCGCGCGCCGCACCAGCACGGCGTCGAACCAGCCGCAGCGGCGCGGACGCCCGGTGACGGTGCCGAACTCGTGGCCGCGGCTGCCGAGCAGCTGCCCGGTCTCGTCGAACAGCTCGGTGGGGAACGGTCCGGCGCCGACCCGGGTGGAATACGCCTTGGCGATGCCCAGCACGAAGCCGACCGAGGCGGCCCCGACCCCGCTGCCGGTGGCGGCGTTGGCGGCGACGGTGTTGCTGCTGGTCACGTACGGGTAGGTGCCGTGATCGACGTCGAGCATCACCGCCTGGGCGCCCTCGAACAGGATGCGCCGTCCGGCCCGCCTGGCCTCGTCCAGCAGTTCCCAGACCGCCTCCGCGAACGGCAGGATGCGCGGCGCGAGCCCCGTCAGCCAGGCCATCAGCTCGGCCTTCTCGAAGGTGGCCGCGCCGAGGCCCTGCAGCAGCGTGTTGTGATGCAGCAGCAGCTCGTCCAGCTTCCAGTCCAGCGTCTCCGGTTCGGCGAGGTCGCAGACCCGTATTGCCCGCCGTGCCACCTTGTCCTCGTAGGCCGGCCCGATGCCGCGCCCGGTGGTGCCGATGCGGCGGTCGCCGCGCGCGGTCTCGCGGGCGCGATCGAGGGCGGCGTGCACCGGCAGGATCAGCGTCGCGTTCTCGGCGATGCGCAACGTCTCCGGGCTGACGTCGAGACCCTGGCCGCGCACGCGGTCGATCTCGGCCAGCAGCGCCTCCGGATCGATCACCACGCCGTTGCCGATCACGCCGGTCTTGCCGCGCACCAGGCCGCTCGGCAGCAGCGACAGCTTGTACGTCTGGTTGCCGACCACTAGCGTATGGCCGGCATTGTGGCCGCCCTGGAAGCGGACCACGATGTCGGCGCGGCTGGCCAGCCAGTCGACGATCTTGCCCTTGCCCTCGTCGCCCCACTGGGCCCCGATCACGGTGACGTTGGACATGCTCAGCTCCTAGGAGGGACGGCAGGCCGGCCGGGAGGCACCCCGGGGAGTGCCACCGCCTCGCCGCCATTCAGATAATGGGTGCAGCCGAGCCGTATCGCCTCGCGCTCGGGATCGGAAATGGCGGTCAGGCCGGCCACGGTGGCGAACCCCCGCGCGCGCATCAGCGCGGCGGTGGCGCCGTCCGCGTCCGGCGGCAGGAACATGCGCGGGCGCATCGGCCGCGCGGGCACGGCGCGCAGGATCGCCTCCGGACGCAGGGTCAGGCCGCAGGCCGGCTCGCCGCCGCCGCTCAGGTAGCGCCCACCGCGTCCCAGCTCCTCGTGGCGACCCGGCGCATACACCGTCACGCACAAGCCGGTATGGTAGCGCCAGCCGCGGACCTCGATCGGATCGATGGTCAGCCGCAGCTCCGGCGCGCGCGCCTGTACCGCCGCCACGCTCGCGGCCATGTGGTCCACCAGCGCGCGTGCGCCGTGGCTCAGATCGGCCCGCCGCAGCACCTCCAGGGCGCGTCCGGCGGCGCCCGCGCCGAGCAGCAGGTCGGTCAGCGTGCGGGCCAGCCGGCCGCCATGGCGCGCCACCTCGGCCGCGTCCTTGCGGTCGAGGGCGCGCATCAGCGCCGGACGCGCCGCCGCCGGAATGTCGGCCTCCTCGATCAGGGTGGGTGCCAGCGGCGGCAGGGTCAGGTCGAAGCTGAAGCGGGCGAGGCCGATCGAGGCCAACGCCTCGGCGCCGAGCACGATGATCTCCGCGTCGGCCGCCGGCGAGTCCGGCCCGATCAGCTCGATCCCGGCCTGCGCGACCTGCCGGTCCGCCACCAGCGCGCCGCCCTGCGCCTGCACGCAGGCGCCGGCATAGGACAGCCGCAGCGGACGCGGCGAGTTGGTCAGCCTGGTGGCAGCGATCCGCGCCACCTGCGGAGTCATGTCCGGCCGCAGCCCCATCATGCGGTGCGTCGCCGGGTCCATCAGCCGGAAGGTCTGCTCGGCGACGGCGGCCCCGGAACCGGACAGCAGGCTGTCCTCGAACTCAAGCAGCGGCGGCTTGACGCGCTCGTAGCCGTGGGCGGCGAACACCGCCATCAGCGCCTCCACCGAGAGCGCCTCGGTCTCGGCGTCGGGCGGCAGCAGGTCGCGCAGCCCAGCGGGAAGCAGGGCCGGGTTGGGAGGCGGATCGTCGGTCATGCACCGGTCTCGGCAGCTTGTGCCTTCACGGCAGTCGGGGCCGTCATATCGGCAGTCGCGGCGCGCGTCTCCTGCGCCGCCCAGTCCAGCCAGGGCAGCAGTGCTGCGATATCGTCCGCCTCCACCGTCGCACCGCCCCAGATGCGCAGGCCAGGCGGCGCGTCGCGATAGCTGGCGATGTCGAACGCCACCCCCTCCGCATCGAGCAGGCCGCAGAGGTGCCTGGCGGCCGCCGCCTGCCGGTCCGGTGCGAGTGCCGAGAACCAGGGTGCCGCGATGCGCAGGCAGATCGACGTGCTGGAACGCGTCGCCGGCTCCTCGGCGAGGAAGGCGGCCCATCCGGAGCGCGCGACCCAGTGCTCGATCAGCGCCAGGTTGGCGCGGCTGCGCCCGATCAGCGCGTCCAGGCCGCCGATCCGCTGCGCCCAGCGCAGTCCGTCCAGCGCGTCCTCGACGCACAGCATGGAAGGGGTGTTGATGGTGTCGCCGGAGAAGATGCCCTCGATCAGGCGGCGTCCCTCGCCGGGGCGGCCGGGCGCGGTCAGGCGGAACAGCTTGGGCAGCGGCCTCGGCGAGGGTGCGGACTCCAGCCGCGCCACCGCGCGCGGCGAGAGCGCCAGCATGCCGTGCGCCGCCTCGCCGCCGAGCACCTTCTGCCACGACCAGGTGACCACATCGAGCCGGTCGTAGGGCAGTTCCATCGCGAAGGCGGCCGAGGTGGCGTCGCAGACGGCGAGCCCTTCATGCACCGGCGGGATGGCGTCGGCGCCGGGAATGCAGACCCCGGAGGTGGTGCCGTTCCAGGCGAACACCACGTCTCGCGACCAGTCCACCCGGTCGAGCGGCGGCAGGCGGCCATAGGCCGCATCGAGCACGCGGGCATCCGGCAGCGCGAGCTCGGCCACGATGTCGTTCGCCCAGGCGGCGGAGAAGCTCTCGAAGGCGAGCACATCGACCGGACGCGTCCCGAGCAGCGACCACAGCACCATCTCGACGGCGCCGGTGTCGGATCCCGGAACGATGCCGAGACGCCAGTCCGGCGGCAGGCCGAGCAGCTCGCGCGACCGCTTGATCACCTCATCGAGCCGCGCCCTGCCCGCCGGTGCCCGGTGGCTGCGTCCGAGCAGGGCGCCGGACAGCGCCTGCAGCGTCCAGCCGGGACGCTTGGCGCACGGACCGGAAGCGAAGTGCGGGTTCTCCGGTCTGATGGTAGGCTTCGGCGCAATCGACATGGAGGACAGGATCCGGGCTCTCGCGGGTTCGCCGGCATCCTAGAGCAATCGGTCCCGCACTGGAATTCGCCTCGGGGGACGCCGGGGCCGCGGCGCCCGGGGGCCCTGCTTCCCCGCGCGGGCGCCGGCCGGGTTGCACTGCACCGGCCCCACTGCCAAGGACACGCATGACAACATCCTCCGCCGCTTCCCCAGTGGCCGCTTCCCCAGTGTCTGGCTCACTGTCAGACTCTGCTTCGCCCGCAACCTCCGGCTCGCCCGCAGAGCTTGCCGTCGAGGCGGCGGGTGTCGCCGTGCAGAGCCGCGAGCTGCCCCGCCTGCTGCGCCTGGTCGCGCGCCGCCTGCCGGCCGACGCGCAGACCGTGCGCGCGGCACTCTGCGAGGTCCGCCGCAAGGCGTGGGCGTCGCGCCTGATCGACATGACGCAGCGTGCCGGCCGGCCATGGGTGCAGCGGGCCGACGCGCAGGCCGCGGCGGAGACCGTCACCGATCCGGAACCCGACGACGCCCTGCTCGCCGCCTCGCTGGAGCCGGTGCTGGCCGCACGACTGCGCGCCATCGCCGACACCCCCGAGGAGGCGCTGGAACTGATACGTTCCGAGCTGTTCGACAGCGCCGGCCGCGTGCTGGCGGCGCGGCAGGAGGCGATGCTGGCGCGCGAGCTCGCCGCCGCGTTCGGCATCGCCGGCGAGGCCGGCTTCGTGGATGCCGCCACCCGCGACGTGCAGCGCCGGCTGCAGGAGCGTTCCGAGGCCGATCGCATCGCGCGCGAGAACCGACGCGACGAGCTGCGCCGGCTGCGCGACTGGGAACAGAGCCTGGTCTCGTTCCGCGAGGTGCCCGCCCTGCTCGGCATCGATCGCGCCGAGGCGCTGCGGCTGGTGGCGGAGAACCGCCTGCCGGTCGCGCGCAAGATCACCCACGACGGCGTCGAGCACTGGGAGTTCGACCCGGCCATCCTCGACGAGCTGCGGCGCCAGCCGGTCGAGCTGCACGAGGCGCGCACCCGGCCGAACGCGATCCGGATCGGCAACGCGGCGATCGCGCGTATCGCCGCTCTCGATCGTTACGCCGCGCACTTCCGGACCGCGCGCGCGCTGCAGCGGCGCATCACATTGGTCACCGGCCCGACCAACAGCGGCAAGTCGCATACCGCGCTCGACACGCTGTCCCGCGCCGACAGCGGCATGGCTCTCGCCCCGCTGCGCCTGCTGGCGCATGAGTTCCGCGAGGCGATGGGCGCGCGCGGCGTGCCCTGCTCGCTCTCCACGGGCGAGGAGCGCATCCTGGTGCCGGGCAGCCGCCACCTCGCCGCCACCGTCGAGATGTGCCCGCTGCACAACCCGGTCGACGTCGCCATCGTCGACGAGGCGCAGATGCTGCAGGACCCCGACCGAGGCGCCGCGTGGACGGCGGCGATCATGGGCGCGCCGGCGCGGCACCTGTTCGTGCTGGGAGCGCCGGACTGCGTCGACATGGTGCGGCGCATCGCCGCCCTCTGCGACGATCCGCTGGACGAGATCACGCTCGCGCGCATGGGTCCGCTGGTCGCCGCCGACGAGGCGGTGCGGCTGACCTCGCTGCGACGCGGTGACGCGTTGATCGCCTTCTCCCGGCGCGAGGTGCTCGACCTGCGGGCCATGCTGATGCAGCGCGGCCGGCGCGTGGCGGTGGTGTATGGCGCGCTCAGCCCGGAGGTGCGGCGCGCGGAGGCGGCCCGCTTCAACTCCGGCGACGCCGACATCCTGATCGCCACCGACGCGATCGGGATGGGGCTGAACCTCAACATCCGGCGCATCGTGTTCGCCGCCCTGCGCAAGTTCGACGGCACCCAGAGCCGCGACCTGACCGCGCAGGAGGTCAAGCAGATCGGTGGCCGCGCCGGCCGCTACGGCATGCACGAGGAGGGCGTCGTCGCGGTGCTGGCCGGCGCCGGCAGCCCGGCCTTCGTGCGCACGATGCTGGCGGCACCGCCGGCGCCGCAGGCGGAGCTGCGTCCGCTGGTGCAGCCGGACGCCGACATCGTGCGCGCGGTCGCCGCCGAGATCGGTTCCGAGAGCCTGTTCGGCGTCCTGGTGCGAATCCGGCGCGCGGTGCTGCGTCGCGACGACCCGAACTACCGGCTGGCCGACATGAGCCAGGCCTTCGCCGTCGCCTCCGCGCTGGAGGGTATCGTCGGCCTCGACCTGACCGAGCGCTGGGCCTACGCGATGTGCCCGGTCGACGAGCGCGACAACGGCATCACCCGCCTCGCCGCCTGGGCCACCGACCACGCCGCGGGGCGCGCGGTGGTGCCGCCGCCGGCTGGCAAGCTGCTGCCGCCGGACCGCGCCTCCCGCGAGGAACTGGAGCGTGCCGAGAAGCGCCACAAGCGGCTGGTGGCGTGGCGCTGGCTCGCGCTGCGCTTCCCGCAATTCTACCCGGCGCGCGAGGAGGCGGAGGCCGCGACACTGCGCCTGAACGGCTGGATCGAGGATGTCCTGCGCCAGCAGCGGCGCGGCCGCGGCGACCAGGCGTGAGGATGATGGACGGGCCGGAGAAGGAGGCGCCGAAGAAGATGGTGCGGGCGGTCGGGCTCGAACCGACACTCCTTGCGGAACCGAATTTTGAGTCCGGCGCGTCTACCAGTTCCACCACGCCCGCAGCGGGTTCCTGCTAACAGGAAACCATTATCAAGACCAGATCCGCCGTGCAGGCGCCCTGATCATGCGGGCGTCCGTCTCATGCAAGTTGGGACACGTTGTGGATCCCGCACTCCACCTTGCGCGAGCTGGACCAGCGGCCCGCCCGGCCGTCCTCGCCGGCAACGACCGGGCGCGTGCAGACCGCGCAGCCGACCGAGGGAAAGCCGCGATCGAGCAGCGGGTGACGCGGCAGCGCGCGCCTGGCCAGCTCCTGCCCGATGCGCGCCGCATCCCAGTCCGCCAACGGGTTCAGCTTGAGCCGTCCGCCTTCGCGCTCGACGAAGGGGAGCTTACTGCGGGTCCGCGCCTGGAAGCGCTTACGGCCGCTGATCCAAGCCTCGAACGGGGCCAGTGCCTGTTCGAGCGGCCCGACCTTGCGCAGGTCGCAGCACGCATCCTGGTCGTAGTGCCACAGCTCCCCATCCGGATCCTGCTCTTGCAGTGCCTGCCACGGCGGACTGACGTCGCGCACGTCGGTCAGGCCGAGATGGGCGGCGAGCCGCGCACGATACGACAGCGTTTCCGGAAAATGCTTGCCGGTCTGCAGGAAGATCACCGGCACCGCCGGATCGAGTTCCGCCACGAGCGACAGCAGCACCGCGGATTCCGCCCCGAACGACGAGACGACGGCGAGACGCTGGCGCAGCGGACCGGCAACCGCGCGGCCCAGGATCTCACGACCGCTGGCGCCGTCCCGCTCCATGCGCTGGAACGCCGCATACGCGGCGTCCGGGCTGGCCTCGGACGTCGATGGCAAGGGTGCCGGCGGGAAGATTGGCAGATCCATCTTGATGATCACAGTCGTTGTGCAATGCCGAATACACCTAACACACGATCGGCAACACGAGATTAATCGGACCAACAAGGCAGGAATGTGTTTTTGTTGCAGCTTTGTCGCACCCGCTCATCCGGGACGCCATGCCCTACTCTGGAAGGGGTTCAGCCTTTCAGCACGTTGGCGATGACACGCTTCGCGAATGCGGTAGAATCAACGGTCTCCGGCGTGATCCCCAATAGTTTCAATTCGTCCACGTATTGTGCGATCTGATTTCGTAGATTAATCCCGGTCGGATGCACATTGTGTCCCTCCGCCTTCAGCATCCGCGCGGCCTGCTCCACGGTGAGTTCCGGATCCTGTGCCGCCAGCAGCACGCTGACCTGTTCGGGATGCTTCTCCACCCAGCCGGCGGCCTCCTGGATCGCCAGCGCCACCGCGACCGCGGCCTCCGGATCGTCGTGCAGCAACTGGTTGCGCAACCCGAGCACCCGGCTGACCCGCGCGCCGTAGCTCCCCGACATGCTGCTGGCGAGTTCGGGCAGGTGCTGCGCCTCCCGCAACTGCCAGATCGCCGGGTCATGGCCGACGACGGCTTGCACCTGCCCTTCGGCGAGGGCGAGCGCCATTGCCTCGACCGGGACGGCGCGCCACTCGACGTCGCGGTTGGGATCCATGCCCTTGCGCCGCATCATGATCGAGAAGAACAGACGGTCCGGACTGTCCAGGTTGGCGATGCCGATCGTGCGCCGGTGCAGATCCTCGATACGGTGCACCGGCGAGCGGCGTGCCAGCAGCAGCCGGGCGCTGCCGGCCTGCATTCCGCACACCAGCCGCGCGTCGAGTCCCCCTCCCGGCTGCGGGTCGGCCCCTGCCTGCAACCGGGGCAGCCACGACAGGGCCGCCGCCACCGCGCCGTCGGCATGACCCGCCTGCACGCGGTCGAGCGCGTCCCTGCCGGAGTCCACCGCGTGGGAGAACTCGATCCTGAGCTGGTAGCGCTCGAAGATGCCCTGGTCCGCCGCCGCCAGCAGCACCGGATCGCGCAGCGGGCGCGGCACCGCCAGCACCAGTCGTCGCGACCTGCCGTCCGCCGACGCACGCTTGTTCTTGTGCGGATGGAGGATCTGGTTGCGCACCACCACGCCACCCGCGACGGCCACGACGAGGCCACCGGCCAGCCCGGTCCCGATCAGGCGCCGTCGAGCCAGTTGCCGTAGGTCCATGAAGCTCTCCTGAGCGCCTGTCCGCAGCACTCGTCCCAAGGCTGGCCCGGGTGCCCGATCCGGTCGAGCCCACGCCGGCACACGAACCCGGCGCGGGCAATGCCGCCGGTGGTCTCGTGCCGCTCCAGGGCTTTACGTGCTGCCACCGCGTCGCTATACGGTCCGGCGCCGATCCCGGATAGCTCAGTTGGTAGAGCAAGCGGCTGTTAACCGCTCGGTCGTAGGTTCGAGTCCTACTCCGGGAGCCAGGCCACCCGCACCGCCGTCGCTCAAGCCCGCCGCCGCTTGGCAAAGCGTCGCGAATCGGCAACAAGGTGGCATGCCCGGCACCCCTCCCGCTCCGCCCGCGAGCAGCATCAGCATTGACGATTTCCAGCGCGTCGACATTCGTGTCGGCACCGTCGCGGACGCCAAGCCGTTTCCCGAGGCGCGTCAGCCGGCGATCCGGCTCTGGATCGATTTCGGGCCGTCGATCGGCATCAAGCGCTCGTCGGCGCAGGTTACCCGCCACTACACGCCGGACCAGCTGATCGGCCGCCAGGTCTGCGCCGTCATCAACCTGCCGGCGCGACAGGTCGGCCCCTTCGTCAGCGAGGTCCTGACCCTCGGCATGCCGGACTCCGCCGGTGAGGTCGTGCTGATCCGGCCGGACCACAAGGTCCCGGACGGCGGGAGACTGTTCTGAATGGCGGTCAGCTACGCGACGGTGACCTGGGACCAGCTGCACCGCGATGCCCGGCTGCTCGCCGAGACGCTGATGCCCCGCGGTCCCTGGAAGGGCATCGTCGCGATCACCCGCGGCGGGCTGATACCGGCAGCGATCGTCGCCCGCGAACTCGACTGCCGGCTGATCGAAACGATCTCCGTCGTCACCTACGACGAGGAGGAGCAGGGCGAGCCGCAGATCCTCAAGCATCCGGTCGCCGCCGGCGATGGCGCGGGCTTCCTCATCGTCGATGACCTGGTCGACTCCGGCGTCACCGCCCAGCTCGTGCGCCGGGTGCTGCCGAAGGCCTATTTCGCTTGCCTGTACGCGAAGCCGGCCGGCCGGCCGGCCGCGGACAGCTTCGTGGTCGAGGTGCCGCAGGACACCTGGATCCTGTTCCCGTGGGACACCGCGCCGCTGTTCGTGCCGCCGCTCGCCCGCTCCAGGACCAGCGAGCCCGGCTGAGCCGATGTCCGGCATCGGAAGCCCCGCGGTCGCGACGGAGCAGGCGAGCCCCCGCTTCACCCAGCTCGATGCCTGGCCGGTCGCGGTCCAGATAGAAGCCCTGTATGAGAGCCAGCTCGATGCACTGGCCGCCATACGTCCCACCCTGCCCGCGATCGCCGCCGCGGCGGCCGCCGCCATTGAGCGCCTGCAGGATACGCGCGGCCGTCTGGCCTATGCCGGCGCCGGCTCCTCCGCGCGCCTCGGAGCCCAGGACGGTGCGGAACTGGAGCCGACCTTCGACTGGCCGCGCGAGCGGCTGGTGCTGCTGATCGCGGGCGGCACCGGCGCGCTCACCGAGGCGGTCGAGAACGCCGAGGATGATGCCGATGCCGCGCGTGCGGCGGTGCGCGACGCCGCCATCGGCCCGCACGACGTGGTGGTGGCGCTCGCCGCCAGCGGTGCGACCCCGTACACCCTCGCCTGCCTGGTGGAGGCGCGGGCGGCCGGCGCGCTGGCGATCGGCGTCGCGAACAGCCCCCACGCGCCGCTGCTGGACGCCGCCGATCACGCCGTGCTGGTCGAGACCGGCGCCGAGCCGATCGCGGGCTCGACCCGGATGAAGGCCGGCACGGCGCAGAAGGTGGTGCTCAACCTGCTCTCGACCGCGATCATGACCGGGCTCGGCCGCGTCCATGCCGGGCGCATGGTGGACATGCGGGCGCGCAACGAGAAGCTGCGCCGGCGTGCGGTGGCAATGGTCTGCGAGCTGGCGGCGTGCCCGCCGCAGACGGCACGAGCCGCCCTCGCCGCCTGCGCGATGCGGGTCAAGCCGGCCATCCTGGTGGCGCGCGGCGTGAACCCGGAGGCGGCGCAGGCATTGCTGTCGACGCATCGGGGCAGCCTCCGCGCCGCCTTGCTCACTCTTTGGGGAAGTTACGCTTCCCATACCCAGGCGCTAGATCTATGATCGGGTCCAGCGAGGGTTCAGTCGAGTCGCAGCGCCCCGAATTCATCCGGGAGATGTGTGGCGTCTTGGCTAACCGATGGGAGCCGGAGCGTCTTTTTGTGATCTTGAAAAGCTACTTTGACGAGAGCGGAACGCACGGTGGATCACCCATTACCGTGATGTCAGGGATCATGGGTATGGCTCAACAGTGGTCGAAGTTTGAGCGGTCAACCGCGCGCTTAAAGAGAAAGTACGGCTTCAGCATCTTCCACGCGAAAGACTTCAAGTCGCGAAGTGGTGGGTTCGCGGGGTGGCCCCACGAGAAGTGCGACGCTCTGCTTCTCGATCTGGCAAGAGCTGGCAACAGTCTTATGGAAGTGGTCACGACCATCCTTCCGAATGAAGATTACGCTAGCTTCTACAGAGTGAGCGACACCCCCAGTCGGGTGAGATTGGATACGAAATACGGGCTCTGCTTTCGATATACCTTGGTGCTGCTGGTCTATCATGCGGTTGCGCGACTGGGTCACCACAAGAACTTCGACAAAACGAGACTGCACGTTATTCTGGAGGATGGCCATAGGAACGCTGGAGATGCGCAGAGGCAGAGGATCTTCCAAGAGACAAAAAAGGAAGTAGAAGCGTTGGGAAGCAATCTTCTCGCCTCTATCAGCTTTGTTACGAAGCAAGAGGCCGATCCGCTCTTAGTCGCAGACTTCGTTGCTCACTCGACCTTCGGGCAACAAAGAAGTGGAGCGGTTGACCTTCCTAGGCCAGTAGACCTCAAGACGCAGAGCAAAACCGGACTGACGCAGCTGCGTCTCACGCCAGATGCACTATGCCAAACCCAGGACGATCTTGTCGGCGCATTTAACGAGAGACTCCGCAAGAGGCCGCCTACGCCTCCGGCGGCTTCTTTGGAAGAGGCTGCTTTGAAGGTTTTTGAGAGGCGACGTGGGTAAATACTCGCTCAAAACTTTCCTGCGCCTCGTCCGCCTCGATTTCATGGGCAATGTCGAGAAAGCGTTGTGACTGCGCAGGATCGTCTTGGGGCTTCTTAGGCTCTGACATTCGCAACCTCCGGCCAACAGAAAGGCGATCAATCACTTCAGATATCGAGCTTCGACTGTGTTCCGCCATCCTCCCGCGCCGCGCGCTTAAATGCAGCACCGGTATCAACCAGCGGGATAGCAGGCTTAGTTCCACGTAGCGCCTGCTCTATGGTGATGATCTGCAACCGGGGATATTGCCTCCCTCCGAGCGTGTAGAACCCCGCTGAGGCGGCCTCTTTCTCCATCGGTCGGGTGGGAACAGCCAGGGTCAGGAACACGCCGATAGGCGCCTTCTCGCGCTCTAGGACGCCCTTTAGGTCGCGGATCATTGGCACCCCAACATTCTCGCCACCCTTGACACTCACAATGGCTCGCTCGGTGGTCTTGGCGCCCGAGCGGAAATAGATCAGGCCGTCGATACCGCCGTCAGCACCCTTCTTCTTACCACCGTAGGGTTGCGCTTCGATCAGAGACACCGCCCACCACTGAAACTGATACTTGTCGCGTTTCGCTAGGTCATGAGCACCTTCAATGTCCTTCGGAGTACCGTGAACCGCAAATTGTATGGTAGGAAAGGCGTCCTTCAGACGACGCTCGACCAGTGAAATTGCGAGGTGGGTAATGTCAATTCCAATCCACTGACGATCGAGTTTCTGGGCAGCATGCACCGCCGTGCCGCAACCACAGAACGGATCTAAAACTACGTCACCCACATTTGACGAGGCAAGCAAGATCCGCTCAAGGAGCGCGACGGGCTTCTGTGTTGGGTAGCCAAGCCGCTCCTGGGCTTGTGAGTTTATAGGGGGGATGTCATCCCAGAGATCAGTCACGGGAACGCCCGGCATCTCATCCAAATAGTATTTTTCTCGGATTGTCTGACCGGGTTTATCTGGGAAGTGAAGTCGTCCCTCCCGATCTAGCTGCTCCATCTTTACTCTTTTAACCGCCCAGCCGTTCTGATGTGGCTTAACCCCCTTATAGTCGTAAGTAAGGTTTGGTCGGGGCTTAGGACTTCTTAAGCTTACGAGTTGATAGCGCCTACCATCAGGATCTTTGCCAGTATAATACTTCTCAACATATTCGGGTTCATATCCAACCGTTTGACGCAGAAAGGTCCGAGTATCGGACTTGCTGTAGAACAGCAAGACGTCGGTAACATTGGCAAACCTGCCTTTGGAGTCTCCATGAGCGTGCGTTCGCTTCCACTTTATCTCGTTATGATACCTCTTCGCTCCGAAGATCGCGTCGAGCAAGAGTTTTAGATAGTGGCTGGCAGTTGGATCGCAATGTAAATAGAGACTTCCGCTCTCCTTAAGGACACGGCGCAACTCATTCAGCCTTACGGCCATCATTGTGAGATACGCCATCATATCATTCTCACCGAGAAAGCTGCGCATCGCTCGCAGCAGATCTGCGGCATGCGTGTTCCCGGACTGCATTACTTCGTCAAATGCCGCTTCGGCCTCTACCGCCCAATGCCACGTATCTTCGAAAGCCTCGATCTGAGCCTGCGAGTCCATACCTGTTGGCGAGCGAAACAGGAGATTGTAAGTCGCCTGAGAATTGAACGGCGGATCTAGGTAAACCAAGTCGACGCTTGCTGTCGCAATGCTCTCACGCAGCACGTCGATATTGTTCCCGTAGTAGAGCGCGTTCAGCGGTCGCGTCCTTCAAACGTCGACAAGTTCAAGTTCAAACTGTCGGGCATCCGCAATAAGGCCGAACCTTGGATGAGGTCCAGCTGGTGATTCACGTCTCTCACGCTGCGCCCGTCGCACGAGCTGTTCGATAGGTCAGGCGCTTGCCCTTAGCCCCCAACAGAGCGACATCGGCGCGGGCCTTGTCGTCCACGCCGAGCTTGATCCGGTTGTTGTAGCGGAAATCAAACTCGGCCACGTAGCGGTGCAGATGATGTTCGGCGCAGTGCTGATAGATACCGACCATGCCGCGCTTGAAGACGCTGTAGTAGCCTTCAACCGTGTTCGTATGAACGATGCCACGCCCGTATTCGCCCGCGCTGTGGGTGGTGAAGTCGTGAGCGGCGAAGGTCTTGTTCAGCTTGGAATATTGTCCAGCCTCGTCGGTCATGACGTGACTGGCGGGCGAGACATGCACCTTGATAACGGGTACCAGATCGGCCGCAGCGGTGCCACTCACGTGGAAGGAGCGGATCACCGCGCCTTCAGGGCGACGCTCGACCAGAGACATGACTGCGTGCTTGTGCGCGTAACCCCGGCGCTTCGGCACGTCAGCCTTCTTGCCGATGAAGGTTTCATCGATCTCAACGATGCTGCCCTCCCCGCCCATCGGGCCGTCGAAGCCAATGGTCTTCATGGCTTCGCGAATACGGTGCGACAGGAACCATGAAGTCGTCATGCTGCCGCCGAAGGTACGCTGAAGCTGGCGGGTGCTGATGCCCTTCTTGCTGGACGCCATCAGGTAGATGGCCTGGAGCCAGTAGCGCAGCGGCACGTGACTGCTCTCGAACACGGTGCCCATGCGCACGGTGAACGGCTTGCGGCAGGCGTAGCACTTGTAGAGACCAGGGCGGGTGGTCTTGCCCTTAAGCTGGCCAATCCGCTCCGTGCCGCCGCAATGCTTGCACACCGGACCTTGCGGCCAGAGCCGCGCTTCCACATAGGCAAAAGCAGCTGCGTCGTTGTGGAAGTGATCGGCGGACAAGGCAGATTTCATGGCAGGCTACTCCTTGACGCCAAAACTAGCTGCCAAGGTTGGGTATGTCAAGCGTAACTTCGCCCACTCTTTAGGCGCTCCTAGCAGCCTGTCGGACTTAACGCGACGCGGCGGGGTGTTTAGAATCGGGATAGCGATTCGCTTCCCTTCTGGCACGGTCTTCCCTTCGATATGAGCAACTTCCGTCCTGTTGACCG
>JAABUX010003657.1_pt1 | contig 20190 bp, 16 predicted proteins | sample 5561851 | NCBI WGS metagenome assembly JAABUX01 (sample SAMN10711883, study PRJNA513361) | rock metagenome | isolation source: Antarctica rocks | place: Antarctica: Victoria Land, Richard Nunatak red sandstone | collected 2016-01-03 | reverse complement strand
CGGAGCGTGGCGCCTAAAGTCAGGGAGTTTTCGCCACTACCGTTCTGTAAATGACCCAATGCTGCACCTGCGTGCCCGGAGTTTTGCCCCTCTTACGCCACAACCCTCTAAGACTCTATTATATATGACTCTCTGGTGTTACGAAGCCGCCGTTCGCACGCCGGGGTAGCCCTGCCACTTTCTCCCAACCGCTTCTTTTTTGCTTCCGAGTGCGCTAGAATGGTAGCTCGGAAGCAGATTTGCCATAAGTAGTTGTCGCACATGGAAAAACTCACGAAACGTGTCGTCGAGGGTTTGAAACCCACGAAGGTTGGAATGCCAGGTTCGGATCTTTTCGTCTGGGACCGCGAGCTGAAGGGCTTCGGCGTGCGGGTCAGCCCGCAGGGCCTCAAGAGCTTCATCGTCCAGTATCGAACCCCGTCCGGCCGCCATCGGCGGACGGTGATCGGGCGCTTCGGGCTCATGACCGTCGAGCAGGCGAGGATCGACGCGCACGAGCGGCTGCTCGCCGTCTCCAAGGGCGTCGACCCGGCCGAGGCCACCGCCAGCGACCGCGGCACTATCACGATAGGCGAGATCTGCGACTGGTATCTGCGGGAGGCCGGAGAAGGCCGCATCCTTGGCCGCCGCAACCGGCCGATCAAAGCCTCCACTCTTGCGATGGACCGCAGCCGCGTCGAAACGCACATTCGGCCGCTGATCGGGGCGAAGCAGATGCGCAGCCTGCGTCTTGGCGACATCGAGGGCATGCAGGCGGATATCGCGCGCGGCAAGACCGCCAAGGCGCGGGTCGGAAGCCGCGGCGGCGCCACAACCGGCGGCGACGGCGTGGCCGCTCGCACGGTCTCAACGCTGCACGCGATCTTGGAGCACGCAGTCCGCCTCGGCCTGATCGAGGCCAATCCGGCGCGTGGTGTCCGCCGGCTCGCGGGCAAGCCCCGCGAGCGCCGGCTCAGCACCGGCGAGATCGCCGCGCTCGGCACGGCGATGCGTGAACTGGCGGCGGATGGCGAGCACGCGACCGGCCTCGCCGCCATCCGGCTGCTGCTCCTGACCGGTTTCCGGCGACTGGAGGGCTTGGGCCTCCAGCGAACTTGGTTCGACGCTGAGGCGCGGTGCATCCGCTTCCCGGATACAAAGAGCGGTGCGCAGCTGCGAGTCATCGGACAGGCGGCCTGCGACCTCATCCAGAACCGGGCCGCCCAGAAGGGTTCGCCCTACGTCTTCCCGGCCGACTGGGGCGATGGGCATTTCATCGGCGTCGTCCGCGTGCTCGACCGTGTTTGCGCCCGCGCCGAACTCGAGGGGGTCACGCCGCACGTGTTGCGGCATACCTTCGCAAGCGTCGCCGGCGACCTCGGCTTTTCCGAGCTCACGATCGCGGCCATGCTGGGTCATGCCGCTCGAGGGGTCACTCAGCGATATGTGCATATTGACGAGGCATTGCGCGTCGCCGCCGATCGAGTTGCCGGTCAGATTGCGAAGCTGCTGGACGGGAGGGCGACAAAGCTGCGCAATCCGGCCCCTGTCCGCGCTGCGGCATCGGACCTCGAATTAGCCGGCTGATGGTCGTACATTCTCATGCGGCAATCGCCGATGCCAAGCGCCATTCGAAGGACCACGGACAGCACGCGGGGCGAGCGCCTGGAGGCTCGGATCACCGCCGAGCAAAAGGCACTGATCCAGCGCGCCGCCGAACTCCAGGGTCGAAGCGTCACGGACTACATTATCGCAAGCGTTCAGGAATCGGCGCGCCGCACCCTCGATTCACATGAGACGATCGTTCTCAGCGCTGCCGACAGCCGCACGTTCGTCGATGCCCTGCTTGACCCGCCGGCGGTCAATGCCCGGCTCAAAGATAGCGTGCGACGCTACCGCTCCGTGACGGGTGCCTGACCGGCCTTTGGATTTCCATTCGATCCGGGTCGTGGCACTCGCCGCGGAGCATGACCGGAACGCGTTCTCGTCGGGCGTGCCGCCGCTTGATCGCTACCTCCGCGAAAAGGCCGGCCAGGACACCCGGCACCACATCGTGGCGCCCTTTGTTGCGCTCGATGCGGCGACCGCATCCGCGGTTTCTACACGCTGTCCGAAAGGCGGCAGGCAGCGTCCCGGCGACCGAAAGCGGCAGGGTGCTGTCCTTGATCCTATGCGTATAGCCCGACACGCGGCGGCCCCTTATTTAAGGCCGCTTATCCTAGCAATCCTGCTAATTAAGCCAAGTGTTGATTGCTTTAATAAGAGCCTTGAGCCATGGTCCCGTCTATGGCTGACGATCCCGTCAACATGCGGCTCGGCCGCTTCCTAGAAGCGCCTGTGGCGGGCGAGATCGTGCGCGCCTTCGTGCCGCCGTCGCTGCCCCCGGACCCGCCAATAGATGTGCTCTCACTCCTGGAGCGGCTGAGCCTGGCCGAACGCGCGCTCGGCCGTCTCGACGGCATCACCATGCTCCTGCCGCGCCAGGAGCTGTTCCTCTACATGTACGTCCGCAAGGAGGCGGTGCTCTCCTCACAGATCGAGGGAACGCAATCAACCCTTACCGACCTGCTACGATTTGAGACGGAGGCTAAGGCAGGCCAGCCGATCGACGATATCCGCGAGGTCTCAAACTACGTGGACGCGATGATGTATGGGCTGGAGCGGCTGAAGGAGCTGCCCCTGTCCCTCAGGCTCATACGCGAGATGCACGCCCGCCTTCTCCAAAGCGGCCGTGGGGGCACGAAGGATCCAGGGGAATTCCGTCGCTCGCAGAACTGGATCGGCGGCACGCGTCCAGGCAACGCCCTCTTCGTGCCGCCGCCCACCACCGAGCTCGACGCCTGCCTTGGCGCGCTCGAGACATTCATGCACGAAGACCAGTCGAAGCTGCCGGCGCTCATCAAGGCAGGCCTCCTTCACGTACAGTTTGAGACGATCCACCCCTTCCTGGACGGCAATGGCCGCATCGGTCGTCTGCTCGTGACCCTCTTCCTTTGCGTCCACGGCGTGCTCCGCTCGCCGCTGCTTTACCTCAGCCTCTACCTCAAGGCTCACCGGGCGGATTACTACCGGCTGCTGCAAGAGGTGCGCGAGCAAGGCGCCTGGGAGGCGTGGCTTGAGTTCTTTCTCGAGGGCGTCGCCGAAACGGCGAATCAAGCCTTCGACGCAGCCACCAGGATCGTCGAGCTCTTCAAGGAAGACCGCGAGCAGATCGTGGCCGGCAGCGAGCGGGCCGGCTCGGCGCTGCGCATCCACGACTTGCTCCAGCAGAACCCCTTCATGACCGCAAACCTGCTCGTCGAGCGCACCGGCCTGACCGCGCCGACGGTCAACGCTGCGCTTTCCGATCTCGATCGCCTCGGCATCGTCGAGGAGGTCACGGGCCGTCGACGCGGACGCGTCTTCAGCTATCGCCGGTACCTGGCCATTCTCAGTGAGGGCACCGACCCTCTTCCATCCGCCTCTTAACGTCCGATCGAGTTGTTCGTCATGCAGATCGAAGGCGTCACCCTCTCCGGCTTCCGCTCGTTCGGCCCTGATTCGCTCAGCGTGACGCTGCCGTCGCGCAACCGTCGGCCGAGGCCAAAGCTCCGGCGGCCGGCCGAGAACGCGCAGCGACCCCGCGGGCTCGCGGCGCCGCGCGAAAGCCGCGCGAGCTGGTCGCCGCGGGCTGATCGTGGCGAGAACTCTTCGGCGCTTCCCGGACCGATCGACGCCGCCACGTTCCCGCCTGTTTCCGGGGGACTTCCCCTGAACAGCGGGCTCAATCCCAGCCGCCCGCTAGTCCGAGTCCCTCGCTAATGGCCAACCACAAGAAGACGAAGAAGCGCAAAACATCTCTGGAAGATCGCTTCATCTTCGACGAAACGGCCATTGCGACCGCCAACCTCGATGCCCTGCGCTCGGCGATGTTCTACGTAGAGGATCGGGCCAGCGGTATCGAACGAACGGTCAAGCTGTGGCGCAAGACCGGCAAGTCAATCGATGATGATCTACGCCAGCTCTGGCACCACGAGATGCGCCAAGTCCAGCGGGTTATGGCGTACTCGGGAGCCCGCGAGGTCATCGTTGACGTCCTTGAGTTCGTCGAGGACGAGGAGAACTTCGGCGTTGTGCTGGAGCGGGCCGGCCAACCTCTCGCGGAGCGACGACGGCGCGTGCCACGAACGCACTGGCTCCGCAATCTTGCGGCCCCACGGTCTCGAAGCCTGTTCTGGCGCAACCTCAAGCGGCTGGTGACAGCCCTCGGGATCGTCCACTCGCAAGGGCTCGTACATGGTCGTCTCACCGATGATGTCGTCATGACTGAGGGCGCCGACGAACCGGATTTTCAGCTCGGAGGCTTTGAATGGAGCCTTTGGCTGGGCGCTGAACTCGCCGAGCATTCGCACGCCAAGGTGACCTCGGCAGCCGCCATCAACCGTGCCGAAAGCTACTCCTTCGCCGATGACTGGCGCGCGCTAGGAGTCCTTGCAGCGGATTGCCTCGACGTGGCGATCCGACCTTCCGGCGACATTGTCGCCAAGCCCAACCTCGAGGTTTCGATCGCACTCCAGGTTTCTGAGCGCATCCTTCTCAAGCGATTGATCGCGCCGGGTCGGATGGACCATCTCGAGGCGGACTCGGTAGGTCGCGCAATCGATGACCTTCTCGTCAGCGTTGCAAGCGCAGCCACGGCCCGGGCTGCCGCGCTCCTTCTCATGTTCGATTCCGGAGCGAAGCTTGGACAGGCGGTCTACGACGTGACGCAAGGCGAGATTGCCATCGATGAGTATCGACAGCAGCTCGACTGGGTGCAGGGGGACCTTGAGGCGGGCGCGACCCTGCTGGTTCCTCGGACCTTCGATCCCGGTTCATCGCCACTGCGCTTAGTTACTGACAACATGGTCTACAGGCTTCGTGCGTTCCGCGACGCTGGCGCGGTCCTGTGGGACATTGCCGTCGTTCAGGCCATCGACATCAAAGACAACCGTTTTAGCCTTGGCGAGTCTGACGAGCACGCCATCTCCCAAAACTTGATTGTCGCAACCAACGTTCGGGAGGTCCACGAAACCAAAGGTCGACTTGGGCCCGATGTCCTCGACTGGAGCGCCTATGCCGCCACATCGACTGACGCTGGGACCCCGAACGAGACAGACGCCATTCGCCACGCGCTCCTGTTGGTGCAGGCCGTCGAGGCGGTGGTCAAGGCGCTCGAGGTCTACCCGGTCGAAGTTCTCGACAAAGGTCGCGCGGATGGGCGTCGCTACGCCGTGCTGCGCGCCGAGCCGGACAACGATCGGGACCGCCTGGCCAAGAAGGTCGGCCTGCTCGAAAGCGCCAGCGCCTTACGACGGTTGTTCGAGGAGGAGCATCAGGACGCTGAGGCCAAATGGCGGATTAGCCAGGCCTCCAGCCTGGGCGCCACCCGGACCGGCGATGTCGTGGCGAGCTTCGTCGATCTTGTGGAGCATCGCGGACGGCAAGGCTATCGCTTCGAAGTCGACGAGGACCTGCCCGAAGGCGATCGCTTCTTCCTGCGCGCCGAACGAGACACTGGCACCGAACAGGTGATCGCGCGCCGCCTCCGCAACATTAAGGCGCTCGACACACGCGTCGATCTTGCCGAGATGCTCGCCGATCCGTGGCGCGTGCGACGCGCGAGCCGCGAATTTCTCAGCGATGAGGATCGCAAGGATGCCGCCTTCCTCGACCTTGACGGGCCGAAGCGCGAGGCTCTTTCGGGCCTGTGGTCGACGCTTCCGTCCTACTTCGTTGTTGGGCCTCCAGGCGTAGGCAAGACGAAGCTCGCAACCGAAGTGGTCCGGCGTCGCTTCGCTAAAGATCGCTCAACCCGTATGCTGGTGACGGCTCAAGGCCATGACGCTCTGGATAACCTCCAGCAGAAGATCAAGGAGACTCTAGGAGAGGCGAAGCTCTCCGATGTCCTCGTCGTTCGCTCAACAACGAGTGATCAGCGCCCAACGTCCGATGAGGAAGTCCACCGCATCGGGCTGGAGTATCTCTCCCGGCTGTCGCGCAGCGCTCTGGCTCGAGACGCCCCGTTGCCGATCCAGTCGCGTGTCGCGAGCCTGACCGAGGCGGCGCGTCGGTTAGAGACGGCAAAGGAGTCCGTCGACCGTGATCATCGATCCGGGCTTGGCGCTGTCTCCCGGCTCGTGCTGGACGCCGCCAATATTGTCATTTCCACTGCCAACTCCCCCGATATCGAACGTATGGTGGAAGCGCGCGAGCAGTTCGACTGGGTGGTCGTTGAGGAAGCCGCCAAAGCGATCGGACCGGAGCTAATCGGTGCGCTGATGCTTTCCGGCAGACGCCTCCTGATCGGAGACCACCACCAGCTTCCGCCGTTCGAAGCCGACCGTCTGGTCAAGATCCTCAGCGACCATGCCATCGTCGGGCGAACCCTAGCGCTCGCTGAGCAGATGATCGGTCCGATCCTACGTGACGGAGAGCTCGACGAACTTGAGAAGATCGCGGGCGATGCCGAAGGGCTTCGAGCGCTGTCGAGCACGGCGTTGCGGCTTCTCGAGCCCTTCAGAACGGTGGCGGAGGAGGACGAACGACGGGCGCTGATCAATCCCGCCCACCGTCCGATTGCGGCCACACTGACCGAGCAACGGCGGATGGATCCGGCCATCGCCCAGATTGTCTCCACGACCTTCTATAAGGGCCGCCTCACCACCGAAGCCAAACGAGCCAAGTCCGCCGAGGAGGACGCCTCCCCAGTCGTCCACCAGGGCGCCCTTCCCGCGTCACCCGTTGTTGTCGTGGACTTCCCGCATGTCAGCGCAACGGGGCGGGCTGATACGTCCGAGAAGGCCAAGCCGCGCTGGCACAATCCGAGTGAGGTCGAAGCAGTGGTCGACGTTCTTCGCTGCATTCGGGCCCGCGACCTCAGTAAGCCGCCCACTCTGGCGATCTTGTCGCCGTACAAGGCGCAGGTCGACAAGCTGCACCAGCGCATAGCCTCAATGCGGAGCCGCGACCTCCTACACCTTGACGCGTTCAAGTCGGTCCGAAGCAACGGCGCCTTCGTCGGCACGGTCGATTCCTTCCAGGGCAGCGAGGCCGACGTAGTCATCCTTTCTCTGGTTCGGAACAACCCAATGACCGGGGGCCGCGCGCTCGGCTTCCTTCGGGACCGACGGCGTATGAACGTGGCGCTTAGCCGCGCGAAATCTCACCTCATCCTCGTCGGCAGCCTCGCCTTCCTTCGGGAGGCGGTCCGCGGCGTGAACCCGGACGCAGAAACCCACGACCTTTCCTTCCTCTCCGATATGGTCGGCTCCATCGAGGCCTTAGCTTCGCAGAAGCGCGGGGATCTCCTGCTCTCGTCGTTCGTCGATCCCGCCAAACTGAGGACGAAGCCATGAGCGTCCTCATCGCCATTCCGGTGTTCCGGATCGCCTGCAAGGTGGGAATCGATCGCGGGCGCGCCTGGAGCGTCGTCGACGAATTGATTCTGTGGGCGATCACTCGTCAGTCGAAATCGATCGATGCGCTAGCTCAGGCCGCGGACCTGCCGCCGCAGATAATCATTGCCTCAATCGCCCGGCTCATGCGCTTCCGCCTCGTCGAGGTAACCGTCTGTGAGGGTTCGATCGCGTTCCGCGCCAGCCCGTTCGGGTTCAAGTCGGTCAGCAGCGGCAACCCCTTGCCGTTCTATCCGAAGAGAATTTCCCGGCGCGTCAGCTTTGTTATCGACTGGGCGACGGGCGACTTCTTTCCCTCACGTCAGGTGCGGCTAATGACGCCGTACAAGATCGAGGAAGCTCGCCGATCCGGCGAGGAGGTGAGGGTCGTCTCCGTCGATGGGGGCGGACCCTCCATGTCCCACGACGCGAATCTCAACCGCCTGTCGGAGATCGCGGCGAGAGGTTGGGACGAGCAGGTCGCCCTTGTTGATGGTCGGACCGCCATCATGCGCGACGACGAGTTCATGGTGCTCCGCGTGATCGATGGCGTTCCGCAGGGCCTGCCCGAGACGGCAGGGCCGAACCTTACTCGCCTTGTCGCCAACGCCGCGGTTCTCCCGGCCGGCACCACATTGGTTCCGGTCACCTATGCGGGGTCACAGGATAACTTCGTGTCCGAGCCGACCGTCCATCGCTGCTATTTCTCGCCGGACGATCTCGTGATCGGCGGGTCCGCGCAGGGTCAATGCCTGGAGCGTCTCCTGGTGGGCGCGCATCGCCGGGTCATTCTCCACTCGACCTTCCTTGACGCCGCCCGGTTCTTAGCGATCGTTGAGCCGATCAGGGCGGCCTGCGTTCGCGGCGTGACCTTCGACCTGCTCTGGGGTGCTGAGAAGGACGAAGAGACAGAACAGCGGAACGCGGTGCAGGCCAGCCAAATCGCGCGGTTGGTTCTAGAAGATCGAGACCTGCGCGGCAGGTTCACGGTCCACATGCGGACGACGGGCTCGCACGCGAAGCTGATCCTGGTGGACACGGCCGAGGACGGCTGGATTGCGGCCGTTGGGTCCTGCAACTGGCTTTATTCTCCATTCCAGGCCGTCGAGTTAACGGTAGTGATGCGCGATCAACGCGCTGTTGCGGAGGTGGCCGTCGCCTTGCAAAACCTGGTTGGGCGCCGCGGCCTTGCTGACAGCCTCGCTACAGAGATGGCCATCACGGCGCGGGACTTACGTCGAACGCCGTCGCCCGGTGGCGCTGCCGAACTGTCACTGGTGACAGGCGAGGCGCACGATCGCCTGATGCGGCTTGCGAGCGGCTCGGCTCGTCAGCGGTTCGTCGTCGGCAGCAACCTCCTCGGCTCTACAGCACGTCCAGGCGCGCTCATGCAGGGCGAGGTAGCGGCGGGCCGAGGAGGCGTTCGTGCAACCGTCATCTACACGAAGCCGACCGGTCCATTGAAGAACCGGCACACGCGGGTCCTCGCCGAGGAAGCAAAATCGAACGGACTGAGCCTGGTCAGGACCAAGAAGATTCCTTTGCACGGCAAGTTCGTCGCCTGGGACACGGATAACATCGTCATCACCAGCCTTAACTGGGCGTCCGCGTCCGCAGACCCAGATTTCCCTTGGGGTGATATCGGCGTCCATGTCCGTCTGGACGGAATTGCGGAAATGCTCATGAGCAAGCTTCAGCAAATCTATCCTGAGATGCTGGCGGGTTCCACGCAATTGCAGGAAGCGTAGGCGCGGGTGCCCGAGCTTTTGTATTAGCTGACTTCGTCGTCAGAGCCGCGCCAGCACAATCCTATCAAAACGTCGGCCTTGCGAGCTTGCGCCCGCGCTCGCGAGCTCGCCTTGCTCTCGTGAAGAGGAACGACCTTCGCGCCTGTTCAGGGTATCCGCGGACTCCAGAGGCGCTGGTCGGGCGCATCAGGTTGATCCTGCGGATGAGGGTAGCGCCCCTCCTGCACCGGAACGCCAAGCCAGCGGTGGAACAGGGCGACGTAGTCTAGGTCGCGCGCCAGGTCGGCCGCAGCTGAGCCGATCCGCTCGGCAACTTTGAGCGTCGCTCCGCCGGTCGAGACCACGGGAATGACGACAGCATCGGGTTGAAGGCGCGTAAAAAGCTCATACTCGTCGATGATACCGCCCATGCCGCCGATGAAGACGGCGGACGAGAAACGGTGCTCGGTGAACATCCGTTCGCGCATCGCTTGCAGGCTCTTCTCACGGTCGCCGCCGACGTCGTCGCTGAAAGTGACGTTCTGGAAACGTTCATTGTCCTCCGGAAACTCGTCCCCGAAGTGCCGTGACTGATAGAGCTGCACCCAGCCCGCGTAGTCGACGCCCATATCCGCCGCCGCCACCCAGATCATCGGGGTGATCGACGGCTGGCCGCCCCAAACGAGCAATCGGCGACCCAAGGTAACGTAAACGAGTGCCGAGACCGCGGCTTGGATAGCCACCGTGTCGGCTGTCGCCGCATACTCGGGACCACGTTTCGGGTCAGGCACGCCAGCCGACAGGAAGATCGCGTCCGTCATGCTCATCCCTCCCATGCCGCCAACGCCCAACCCGCCTCGGAGACCTTGACCGCGCGGACGGTGCTGATGTTGTCGTCGAGCCACTTCAGGTGGGCGCTCCAGGCCTCGCGAATACCGACATGGTCGTAGACCAGGATCGGCTTCCCGTGCTGCTCGGCGCGCCGCGCTTTGTCGGCGACATCATTCAACGTCTCCGCATTCGGGACTCCAACCACAGGATAAGCCCAAATCTTCCGGTCATCGAGCAGCCGCACCGCAACTGCCCGATGCGCGCCGATGCCCTCGACGCGCGCGCCGATGCGCTCAACATCCGCGCGCAGCTTGCCGGTGATCGACATGTAGCGCGAGGCGATGCTTCGGCTGCGCAGGCTCTCGACAGCCAGCAAAATCTTGTCGGCACTCGCCACGACGATTGGTCCGTCCGGCCCTTCGAGCTCGTCGCGATCGAGATAGATGGTCTCCGCAAGATCGGTCAGCTTGCTTGGCGTATGCTCCGGCCACACCACACGCAAAACATGGATCTCCTTTGCGCGGGCTCGCCCGATCTCGTGGCGCGTCCACTTGCTGTCGAAGTAGGTCGGGGTGTCGAGCATGACCATCACGTCGGAATCGCACAAGCGGTGCCACAGCACGTCCTGGAACGGGTCGCCGGGCCGGATGTCATGAGTATCGAGGAACACGTCGAACCCGCGCCCGGTCAGGAGGTCGTGGAGCTGGAGCGCCGCGGCCCTGGACTCGATTCGTCGATAGCTCACGAAAACGCGGCGCTGGCGTCGAAGTAGGCCCACGCACTCGAGCATGGCGGCCGCGAGCTCCGTCATCTCGAGATCGTCTGCGCGACGGCGCAGGCCGTTCAGGCCGGCGAGAAAGTCGGGCACGGCCGCCGTGAAGTCAGCTGAAGCCGAGACCGTAGGGATAACGGGCACACTCGCTTGGATCAGCTCGTGCGCCACATCTGCGTCAGCGTAGGTGGCGCCACCGAAATAGGCGGCCGTCGTGGCGGCCCGGATGTCGCGCCCGCAGAGCCCGGTGGCGTCGCGCAGCACGACCGCTTGCCCGACGGCGAGACCGAACGCGCCCACCATGTCCGTGAGCGTCCGTGTTAGCTGGGCTCGCTCAGCGGGGGTCGCGGCTCCCAGAATAGCGAGTTCGTAGAGGCTCACCCAGCGGCTCCCATAGTCACGCGTTATTGCGAATACGGATCGCCTCTTCGATCCATGCTTCGATATTATTGGCGATCGAAGCATACACCGCTTTGCTGTCGAGTCCTGCGGGCGTCTTCAGCGGCGCGACGTCGGCGAGCGTGCGCTGGCTGTTCTGAAAAGTCACCTTGGCCAGCGGGTTAGCGCCTGCTGTTGAACCCAGACCCTTCGAGTCAAGCAACTTGTCGATCCGAACCGCAAGAACGCCTTTGCCGTCGTTCCAACCCTTCGAGAGCTCGTGAATGACCCAGGGCCGATTCGCCGTCTGCGCACCCACCAGAGCAATGACGCAGCTCTTGCCGTGCATATTGTCTTCGATCCAGCGCTCTATTGCGGCGTTGCCCTTGCGCTTGACCTCCTCCCACGCGTTCGCAGTACAAAGGGACTGGCCCTCAAGGCTGCCCATGTTGCGGACCTGCTGCGTCCGCCAGAAATCACCGTCGAAGTGGAAGCTGAAAAATACGCGCCGGGCCACCTTGTGTTCTCCCGTTCTGGGCTGCCTTGGTTCACTTGTGTAGCGCGCGCTCAAGCAATGCGACAGGCCGCAGGTGTTCTCACGACGCGGGCGGCTTCCTGAGGGACCAGCTCGATGCCCGCGGGAGGTGGGTCGCGAAAACCCTGTTACCCATTCGCACGCTAAAGCGCCTGCCCTTGGCGACATCCAGAACCTTATAAAGAAGGCTAATCTGCTGCACCCGGCCAAAACTCCGTGCCAGCTCAGAGCAGGCGGGGCGCCCTCTCTGGCGAGGTTCGTTGACAAAGACAGCGACGGCCTGGCCGTCGAACGTAAGAGCGAGAGGGCTGACGCATTGCCGTGATGGGTTTTAGGTCGAGAGAGAGGCTCTGACCGGCCCATCTCGGAGCAATTCCCATGCATCAGTCAGCCACCCTAAGCCACGCCGGTTCGGACCAGTCCGCCGTATCCGGAGCCTATAAGGTCGACATCTACCACGGTGAGCGAATCGGCCGCGTCTCATCCGAGTGGTTCTCCCGACCCGATGACGAGCGCTACCTATCCCTCAGCGCTCTTTATGCATCTGTCCGCGCCCGAGCCGATCGCGCGACTGCCCGCACCGTCGAGACGCGTACGCTGCGGATCGAAGCAAGCCGCGACAACACCGAGCGTATGAGGCTGATCGTGCCCGGCCGCGACGAGCCAGTCGCGCCCACCCACTGGTCGTTCGGCCAAATGTGCGGCCTGGTCGGCGCCCCAGCCGCCTATCTGCGCCAACTCCCGGCGCCACTGGCCGCCATAAACATGCAGCATGGCCTGCTGTCGCACCGGGCCGAGCTGATCAAGACGCTCGAAGCAGACGACGGCCGCGTCGAGCTACGCGCCGTCACCGGTCCGGATTACGGCCGCATCTGGGACCACGAGCTCGTCTCCGCGGTGATGAAGATCGCCGGCGACGGTGTCGGCGACACGCGCTGGAAGGTGCCGGGCCTGCTGGACTGGTCGACGATGCGGCATAACCCCTTCGTGGAGGTGACGAAGGACACGACCACCCTCTACGCCAGCGACCGCGACGTCTTCCTGTTCCTGGTCGATGACACGCACCCGATCGAGGCAGGCAGACTCTCCAACGGCGACCCCGACCTCTACTTCCGGGGTTTCTATTGCTGGAACAGCGAGGTCGGCTCGAAGACGCTGGGCATGGCGTCGTTCTTCCTGCGCGCCGTGTGCATGAACCGAAACATCTGGGGTGCCGAGGGCTTCGAGGAAATCAGCATCCGGCACAGTAAGTTCGCCGCCAACCGCTTCGCGCACGAGGCGGCGCCAGCGCTGGAGAGCTTCGCCAACTCGTCGCCGGCGCCCTTCATGGCCGGGATCAAGGCATCGCGCGAGCGGATCGTGGCGCGCAAGGACGACGACCGGGAGGACTTCCTGCGCAAGCAGGGGTTCTCCAAGCCGGAGACGGCGAAGATCATCGCCACCGTGCTCGACGAGGAGGGCCGGCCGCCGGAGTCGGTCTTCGACTTCGTGCAGGGCATCACCGCACTGGCCCGGTCCAAGCCGCATCAGGATGCCAGGCTGGAGTTGGAGGGCAAGGCGGCGAAGTTGCTGGCCAGCGTGCGCTGATCCGGAAAAGCGTGGAGGCGGCTTTCCGTCTCCACGCCGATCCGGTTTTGCATGCCCGGACGCGAAGAGAGTGAGAGGGCTGCGCCGAGTTTCGTGACGGGTTAGGAGGTCGAGAGAGCGTCTCCCGGCCGGCCCGTCACGGAGAGCTACCGTGGCCCAATCAGTTCAGAAGATCACCCTGAGCGCCTCGCGTGACATCCCCTTCAACAAGCTGCTGCTCAGCGCCTGCAACGTCCGCAGGATCAAGGCCGGCGTGTCCATCGAGCAACTCGCCGACGACATTGCCCGGCGCACCCTGCTGCAATCCATCACCGTGCGGCCCGTGCTGGACGCCGCCGGCATCGAAACCGGCATGTACGAGATCCCAGCGGGCGGGCGTCGCTTCCGGGCGTTGGAGCTGCTGGTCAAGCAGAAGCGCCTGGCCAAAACCGCGCCAATCCCTTGCGTCATCCGGCTCGACGGCATAGCCGAGGAGGACTCTCTGGCCGAGAACGTCCAGCGCGCGCCGCTGCACCCGCTCGACCAGTTCCGTGCCTTCCTGGCGCTTCGCGAAAAGGGCCAATCCGAGGAGGAGATCGCCGCCGCCTTCTTCGTATCGGTCGCCGTGGTGAAGCAGCGGCTGCGGTTGGCATCGGTCTCGCCCAAGCTGCTGGACGTCTACGCCGAGGACGGGCTCACACTCGATCAGCTGATGGCCTTTACGGTCAACGGCGACCACGAGCGCCAGGAGCAGGTCTTCGACCGGCTGAGCCAGTCCTACACAAAGGAGGCCTACGTCATCCGGCGCATGCTGACCGAGGGCGCCGTGCGCGCGTCCGACAAGCGGGCGCTGTTCATCGGCATAGACGCCTACGAGGAAGCGGGCGGCATTGTGATGCGCGACCTGTTCCAGGGCGACGATGGTGGCTGGCTGCAAGACCCGGCACTGCTCGACCAGCTCGTGGTCGAGAAGCTGCGGCGCGACGCGGGGACCGTGGCGGCCGAGGGCTGGAAGTGGATCGAGGTGGCGCCCGACTTCGCCTACGGCCACCATTTCGGGCTTCGCCAGCTCCGAGGCGATACGGTGCTCCTGACGGCCGACGAGGAGGCGACACGGGACGCGCTGCGGGCCGAGTATGATCAGCTGGAGGAGGAGTATGCCGACGTCGAGGACATGCCCGACGAGATCGACCGCCGCTTCACCGAGATCGAGACCATGCTCGGCACTGTGGAGGATCGGCCGCTCGCGTTCGATCCCGAGGAAATCGCGCGTGCGGGCGCATTCGTCAGCATCGACGGTGCCGGCGCCCTCAAGGTCGAACGCGGCTACATTCGGCCCGAGGATGAATTGTCGATCCCGTCGGAATCAGAGGCCGATATGGACGGCGGCGGCGCCGACGACGAACCGGACCACGCTACGTCGTATGTCCATGCTGGCAGCAGCAACGTCTATGGCAACCCGGAAGCCGCCCCCGAGCAGGAAGAGGACGACGGCATCAAGACGTTGCCCGACCGTCTGCTGACCGAACTGACCGCCCACCGCACGCTCGCCCTGCGGAACGCGATCGGCGAGCAGCCCGAGGTAGCTTTTCTGGCTGCGCTGCACGCCATGTGCCTCAAACTGTTCTACGGCTACGGGCTGAACTCCTGCCTGGAACTCGACGTGAAGAGCGTCACGTTCAACGCGCAGGCGCCCGGCCTGAACGATACCGCTGCGGCACGGGCGCTGACCGACCGGCACCAGTTCTGGCTGGCGTCGATGCCCAAGCAGCCAGAGGATCTCTGGGCCACGCTGTGGCGGCTGGATGTGCCCAGCCAACAGTCGCTGTTCGCGCACTGCGTCGGCCTGAGCGTCAACGCCGTGCACGAGGCCTACAATCGGCGTCCGCAGGCATTGGCGCATGCCGACGTTCTGGCGAGAGCAACTGACCTCGACATGGGCGCCGCGGGCTGGACGCCGACGGTGGACACCTACTTCGGCCGGGTCACCAAGGCCCGCATTCTGCAAGCGGTGCGGGAGGCCAAGGGCGAACATGCGGCGCAGCTAATCGATCATCTCAAGAAGGGCGAGATGGCGGAGAAGGCAGAAGCCCTGCTGGCCGGATCGGGATGGCTGCCGGAGCCGCTCCGCACACCGGGCCGGCCACTGCCGAGTGCCGTCGAGGCGACCGAGGCCGGGGCAACGGATGTCGTCGATGCGACCGGCGAAGAGACGGCGGCGGACGGCGGCGAACCGGTCATGGCCGAAGATGAGGCTGCGGCCGAGGATGAGCCGGTCGCGATCGAGACCCACGCGATGGCGGCCGAGTAGCCCACCCACTGCTGTAACCCGGGGCTCGCCGGCCAGGACCACCCCACGAAGCAGGCTTCGTGGGGACCCCGGCCGCGGGCCCATTTTCTTGTCCGGAGGCCGCGATGCCGAACACGGCGTCCGAGCTGGCGCGCCGCCTTGCCGGGAACGCCGAGGCTGTCTGCCGCCATTATCTCTCGAACGGCTATCGCCAGGGCCGCTATTGGCTGGTGGGCGACGTCGGCAACACGCCGGGCCGCAGCCTATATGTTCGCCTGCATGGGCCCGAAACAGGACGGGGCGCTGCCGGCAAATGGACGGATGCCGCGACGGGCGAGCACGGCGACCTGCTGGATATGATTGCCGCCAACCGCAGGATCGAGGCTGTCCGCGACGTGCTGGACGAGGCCCGCCGATTTCTCAGCCTGCCAGTGCCGGAACCGATACATCAGCCGCTGCCGGCACCCGTCGGATCGCCAGAAGCCGCTCGGCGTCTGCTCGCAGCATCCAAGCCTCTCCTAGGCACGATCGCGGAGACGTATCTACGCGAACGCGGTATCACGGCTTTGCGGGACTGCACGGCGCTTCGCTTCCACCCGCGGTGCTACTATCGCGAGGACAGCGAGGCCCCTGACGGAGCACGCGCAGACTGGCCGGCGCTCGTCGCGGCCGTCACCGACATCGACGGCACCATGACAGGGGTTCACCGCACCTGGCTCGACCCGTCCGGCCGCAGGAAGGCGCCAGTCGCGACGCCGCGGCGGGCAATGGGTCACCTGCTCGGCAACGCGGTGCGGTTCGGACCGGCGCTCGATGTGATGGCGGCTGGCGAGGGCATCGAGACGATGCTGTCACTGCGAAGCGTCATGCCCGCCATGCCTATGGTCGCCGCGCTCTCGGCCAATCACCTAGCCGCCCTGCTGCTGCCTTCGACCCTGCGCCGCCTCTACATCGCGCGCGACAACGACCCGGCCGGACGACGCGCCGCGGAAGCACTGGTGGAACGGGCGCAGGCGAACGGGACTGAGGCACTGATCTTGATCCCTGGATTAGCCGACTTCAACGATGACCTGCGACAGCTTGGTGCCGACGCCCTCGCGGCAGCGCTTCGGGTGCAACTGGTCCCAGAAGACGTGGAGCAATTCTGGCGATCGTCGGAACGCGGCTATAGAGCCCGATAAGCATAGTGCCGGCACGAGGGTCGCGAATGGTTCGGCCACCATGTTTGCTCGTCCGGGTAGGCGAGCCGCGCCCACGGCCTTCTGAGAGGGCGATCGGACCGGAGGCGGTCCGGGCCGGCAACGGCTGAGGCCGGCTATTTTCCGCCGCGGGCAAGAAGCCCGCTTTGCATCGCGAAGCAAAATAGCCGCCCCACGCCGTCCTCCGCTGCGCTGCGGCCGCTCGGAGCTGCTCCCCGACGGTGCAAGCCCGGTCCGCCCCCGGTCTTCGACGCCTGCGAAGGCCGCGATGGGCGCGGCCGCAGCCGGAGGCAGACCACGATGACCGACCACCTCAACCCCGACCACGAGCCACACCACGCCGAGTCCTCGACCGCCTCGCTCCTCACCGAACTCCAGCTCTACGGCCACCGCCCCTTCCAGGACGAACCCGACACCAGGCCGCTGCCGGAGGAACGCACCGTCCGCACCGCACTGGCCGACATCTTCGACGCACTCGTCTCCACTCTGACCGACACCCGCCTCGAACCCGACCTCGAGGACCTGCTTTGGTCCACCGTCAACCTGTTCCACCGCGCCGCCGACCGGGTCGAACGCGAACTCGATACCAACGAGCAAGCGCAACGCCGCAGCCAGAAGGACCAGGACGGCTCGGAGATACGGTCGGTCGAGTTGGAGCGGCTGTTGACTGAAGGACTGACGCTGATCGAGCGCCGCAATGCCTTCGAAATCATGCGCGACCAAGCCGGCGACCTGTTCGAGACGCACACAGGAGGTGCGTGGCGGCCGCGCACCGGGTCGAAGGTTAACCACCGCGCGCTGACATCGGCGGTGATCGACAGCCGCGACTTCCTGGCGGCCAAGCGCCGGGCCGAGACCGAGGTGATGCTGCCCGCCGGTCCGAAGGTCGCTTTCACCGGCGGTTACGAGTGCAACGACCACCAGGCGATCTGGGCCGCCCTCGACAGGGTGCACGGCAAGCACCCCGGCATGGTGCTGCTGCACGGCGGGTCGCCGAAGGGCGCCGAGCGGATTGCCGCATGCTGGGCCGACACTCGCAAGGTGCCGCAGGTCGCCTTCAGGCCCGACTTCACCCGGCATAAGAACGCAGCCCCGTTCAAGCGCAATGACCAGCTGCTCGACGTGCTGCCAATCGGCGTCGTGGTGTTCCCGGGTTCCGGGATTTCCGACAACCTGGCCGACAAGGCCCGCAAGCTCGGCATCCCTCTTCTCGACTACCGCAAGGACCGCGGGGCGTAAGCCCCGCTCAACCTCCCGCTCATCCGCCAAACCGCAGTTTCGGCTCCACGCGGAGTCGCTTCTACGGCACTGCGTGTTGCTTACAGAGCAACACGCCTCACGTCATTTGCGGAGGGACGAGGCAAGCATAAAACGGCAAAATCGCAGTTCAGGAGGAATGAACCATGGTGCTCGGTGTCATCATCAGCCTGCTGGGCATCGGCATGCTCATTGCGCTCATGGTCAATATGGCCATTCTCGCGCTGCCCCTATTCTCAGCAATCGCAATCGGGCGGTTCGCCTACATTACCGGCGCGGGCGCACTGGGCGCGGTTGTCGTGGGACTCGCGGCGGGCGCCGCTGCTCTCTTCGTCGGCCAAGCCGTCTTGCTTATGACCCGCTCGACGGGCGTACGTCTCGGCGTCGCTCTTGGGTTTACCGCCCCGGCCGGCTTCGCCGGGTATCACCTCGTGTTCGGTCTTTCGCACGTGGGCGGCGCGCACGGGGTGTGGCAGCAGGTCTTCGCAGGGATCGGCTCGGTCGCTATCGGTGTGGCCGCACTGATCCGCTTGGCAACGCCGATCATCCCGCCGGCACCGCCGACACGCACCGCTTGAGCTTGTGTGCCCGCAAGCAATTTGACGGTCTAGCAAGTGAGCTGATGCAGAGGTTTAGGCGTCGCCCTGCGGGCCGGGCTCGTCGGCTTCGCGCGAACCGGCGGTGCCGTTTCGCCCCTTTCGGGCTTGATCCCTGATGCAGACAGTATTCGCGCGAGCACCCCTCGTCGGATGAGGCGAGGCTCCGCAGTGCCGGTCGATGTGGGGCGCCAGGGTCAAATCAGGCTGGTGGCTTTCCGCGTCGCTCCGATGGGACGGGTGAGGCCCGTGCGGAACAACTCGTGTCTGTAGACGACAGCGCACCCTCCCAGGAGGTTTCTTGTGAGGCCACTATTCATCGTGGCCGGGCATAAGCCCCGATCGGAGATGTCGCTTTGGTCTCGGCCAAGACTGCCGTCAGCGCGAGATAGCAGGTCTTTGCGCGATCGGTATTCTCAGCCCGTTGTTCGTGCATTCCAAGTGTCGCCACGTGTCTCCCCAGGGCTGTCCGGGTCAGGCGCGCTCCACGCGTCCTCGGATGGCCTGATCTGGCCGAAGGACGGCTGTGCCTCGATCGCCTATGCCGCAATGGCGTCTGCAAACCATTTTCCGCCGCGCGCGAGCGCGCTTTGCATCGCGAAGCAAAATGGCCTGCACCCGCCATCCTCCGCTGCGCTGCGGCTCGCAAGCGCGAGTGCGTCGTCGATCGCCTCCGGCCGGACGATCGCCATCGAGGCCGCGATGGGCGCGAGCCGATGAACAGCAGGAGAGAACATCATGGCGACCATCGGCACCTTCACCAAGACGGGCGAGAGCTTCACCGGCGCGGTCAAGACCCTCAGCATCAACGCCAAGACCACCATCAAGCCGGCCGACAAGACCAGCGACAAGGCTCCCGACTACCGGGTGTTCGCCGGCACCGTGGAATTCGGCGCCGCCTGGAAGAAGACCTCCAACGAAGGCCGCGAATATCTCGCGGTCAAGCTAGACGACCCGAGCTTCCCCGCCCCGATCTACGCCACCCTGGTCGAAGGCGAGGACGACACGCACACCATGATTTGGTCCCGCCGCAACGGCGACTGACCGGCACGGCAGCGCCCCGCGTCATCCGACGCGGGGCGCTCGAACTGGCATACAGCCGAACCTGCATAATGACGCGCTTCGAGCCGTTTGGCCCGGCGGACCATTAATCTCGAGGCGAGATCAGCCGGCGCGTGCGCGGCGCCTTCACGCCTGCCGGCGCGGGCGCCGCGCCCTCGTCGAAAAACGCGCCAGGCCGGACACCAAGTGCCCCAGCGGCGGAGGCGAGCGTTTCCAGTGTGACGTTCTGCTGACCGCGCTCCATGCTGCTGACATGAGCCCGATCGACACCCATGCGCTCGGCCACGGCCTCCTGGCTGAGCTGGGCGGCGAGACGGTGGCGGCGCATGTTGGCGCCCACGAGCTTGCGGATTTCCATCCACAGGGTGGACAGCACTCGCGTATTCTGGTGCTACGTATTAAAATACGCGATACGTCCGGCATGGGCGGGATCTTGTTCGTTGGCAGCGTGGCGCGTTGTTTGCACTCCGTCTCACTTATACCCTGACTCATTGAGAATCCGCGTACCCTCTTGCGGAAGGGCGTGAGAGGGATTCTACCAGGCTGATGATCCGCCCTGGTTTCCTGGACAAAGAAGCACGGC
>JAABUX010003656.1_pt1 | contig 20190 bp, 22 predicted proteins | sample 5561851 | NCBI WGS metagenome assembly JAABUX01 (sample SAMN10711883, study PRJNA513361) | rock metagenome | isolation source: Antarctica rocks | place: Antarctica: Victoria Land, Richard Nunatak red sandstone | collected 2016-01-03 | reverse complement strand
GCGCTGCGCCCCCGCCGTCCGCCGATCACGCTGCGCCCCAACGGTCCGCCGTTCGCGCGCGCGATCGCCGCCAATCCCGCGCTCGCCGCCACCATCGCCGATACCCCGCGCGCGGTCGTGGTGGACGAGGGCCCCGGCCTCTCGGGCAGCAGCCTCGCCGCCGCCGCGCGCTGGCTCGGCGGGCGGGGTGTGCCCAGCGTGACGCTGTTGACCAGTCACCCGAACCCGCCGGGCGGCGAGGCCTCGCCCGAGACGCGCGCGATCTGGGACGCGTGTGGGCGGGTATCCGCGGACTTCGAGGCGACGATCCTGCCGCGCCTGCCCGGCTGGGTAGCCCCGCTGGTTGGGGAGCTAATGATCGGATGGGAAGACATCTCCGCTGGCGCATGGGCCACACTTCCCTCTCCCCCGCTCCGCTTCGCTCCGCATCCCCTCCCCCCTTTCGGGGGAGGGTGGACGGGCCGCGAGGTCCACCCTCCCCCGACAGGGGGGAGGGACCGGCCGCAGGCCAGGGAGAGGGAACGCGCCACCGATCCCCCCCGCGAACGCCGCAAATATCTCGCCACCACCCCGACCACCCGCATCCTCGTCAAGTTCGCGGGCCTCGGCGACATCGGCCTCGCCAAACTCGTCCGCTCCCGCGCGCTCGCCGCCGACGGTCTCGTCCCCGAGCCGATCGGCCTCGCGCACGGCTTCCTCGTCGAGCGCTGGATCGAAGCCGGGCCGCACTTGCCGCCAACACTCGCCGAAGTCGCCCGCTACCTCGCCGCGCGCACGCGTCTCGCGCCGCCCAACCCGGGCGCGCCGCTCGCAGCGCTGATCGCGATGGCGCACGCCAACATCGGCGAGGCACTCGGCCCCGACGCCGCCGCCGCCTTCGCCGCGCGCGCCGCCGGGGCCGCAAGCCTGCCCGCGCGCGCGGTCGCCACCGACAACCGCCTGCATGCGTGGGAATGGCTGCGCGACCCCACCGGTCGCCTCCTCAAAGCCGACGCGCTCGATCATTGCGAGGCGCACGACCTGATCGGCTGCCAGGACATCGCGTGGGACATCGCGGGCGCAGCCACCGAACTCGGTCTCGACCCCGCCGCGCTCACCGCCGCGCTGGCTGCGGACGCGCGCCTCGTCGGGCTGCACGGCTTGCTCTACCCCGCCTTCCAGCTCGGCTTGTGGACGATGGCCGGACACGCGCGAGCGGGACGGTATGCGGACCTGCTCGCGGCTAGGCTGGACGCGGAGCCGCCGCGCGGCGCAGCCGGTCGTTGATAGCCACACCCAGCCCCATTTCGGGCACCGGCGCGACCGCGATGCGCGCCCGCCCGCTCGCTTGCGCGCGGTGGAGCGCGTCGAACAACCTCGCCGCCGCCTCGACCACGTCGCCCTCGACCGACAGATTCTCTTCTCCCGCAACCGCGCCGAAGCCGATCCAATACTCGTCCCCCTCGGGCGCGGTCGCCTCCAGCCGCACCGGCTGTCTCGGCGCATAATGGCTCACCATCTGACCCGGCGCGCTGATCGCCGCATTGTCCGCGTGCTTTACCAGCGCCACCCCCAGCGCCTCCGCCGAAATCACGCCCGGCCGCAGCAACGTCGCGCGCCCGTCCGCGATCCCCACGATCGTCGACTCCACCCCCCACCGGCACGGCCCGCCATCGAGCACGGGCACGTCCAGCGTCACATGCTCCGCGCGCGTCGGCGACAGCGCGCCCGACGCATTGGCCGACGGCGCGACCACCGCGCGCCCCAGTCCCGCGATCACCGCCTGCGCGAGTTCATGCGCGGGCGCGCGCACCGCCAGCGTCCGCAGCCCCGCGCGCGCCAGCGCCGCGACGGGAGCACCCTCCCGCACCGGCAGCACCAACGTCAGCGGCCCCGGCCAGAAGCGCGCCATCAGGTCGACGGCGAGCGGACCCACCTCGACCAGCCCCGCCGCCATTACCGCGCCGCTTATATGGGCGATCAGCGGGTTGAACGCGGGCCGCCCCTTCGCCGCGAACACGCGCGCGACCGCTTGCGGGTTCGCCGCGTCCGCCGCCAGCCCGTAGACCGTCTCGGTCGGCAGCACGACCAGCCCGCCCGCGCGCAGCAACTCGACCGCACGCGCGACCCCCGCCGCGCCGCGCAGCCGCTCAGCCGTCAGCGGGCGCGCCGGTTGGGCGCTTCAAACGATCGATCTCGATGCGCAGCTGCACCTGCTCCTCGCGCACTCTATCCAGCTCGCGCGCGATCCATTCGGTGTCGGCTGGCACCGCAGCCGCAGGCGCAGCTTGCGCGCGCGGTGCGGCGATTTCAGAGCTATCCGCCACATGCACGATTTGAACGCGCCCCCGCTCGCGCACGACCACGATTGCGAACGACACGATGAAAGCGACGAACAGGATGACGATCGTGGGGTCGATCATGACTTCGTCTTTCCAAGGCAGTGGGTGATCATCTCGGCCGCAGCCGCGTTGCCGACGCGCTTGGCCGTTTCCATGTCGATATGCGGGCCGATCGACCGATCGTCGAGAAGCGACTTGACGAACGCACAGTGATCCTGCTCGCTCGATTGGTGCGGCAGCCGATTGATGACCGCGACGCCGAACGCGGACAACGTGGAGAGCATCGCAACCAGGAAGCCCACGTCCGTGAGCGTGCGCTTCAGCGAAGGCTCGCCGGGCGTTTGCACCACGTTCAGAGCCACGCCGCGCCCCTACGCGTCCGCGAACAGGTCGGCGGGGGTCAGCCCCAGCCGCTCGATCCTGGCCCGCACGCGCGGCCACTCCTCGACGAGGAAATCGCGCCGCTCGCTCGCCATCAACCGCTCGCGCGCGCCCGGGGCGACATACAAGCCAACGCCCTTCTTCGCCGCGACCAGCCCCGCCGCCTGCAAATCCTGATACGCCTTGCTGACCGTCAGCGGATTCACCGCCTCCGCCCCCGCCAGCGCGCGCACCGAGGGCAGCGGCGCCTCGCCACCAAAGCTGCCGTCCAGGATGCCCGCCACGATACCGTCGCGGATGCGCAGGTAGATGGGCGGGCCGGGCTGGCGCATGTCGGTGTACCATGCGGGCCACACAGCCCCGGCGTCAAGCGCTGTGTTGCGGTTCCCATACGCGCGCCACCTGCGCCAGCGCCGGGCGTGGCCGCTCCTCGAGTTCGCGCGCGGGGGTGCCCAAGAACACGAACCCCGCCACGCGGCCGCCCGGCTCGCCACCCAGCGCCGCGTACACACCGGGCGAGTACGCCGCCCACCCGGTGAGCCAGCCGCCGACATAGCCGTGCGCGGTCGCCGCGATCAGCAGCGTCTGGCACGCCGCCCCCGCGCTCATCTCCTGCTCCCAGACCGGGATTTTGTGCGCGCGGTCGGGCACGCTCAGCACCGCGACCAGGGCTGGCGACTGCGTGGCGAACTCGTGGAGCTTGGCGCGCTCCTTGTCGTCCGCCGCGCCGCCCTCGGCCAGCCAAGCGCGGTCGACCGCCGCCGCGAACGCTGCGCGCGTGTCGGACGGGATCACCACGAAGCGCCACGGCCCAATCTTGCCATGATCGGGCACGCGCGCCGCCGCCGACAGGATCGCGTCCATCTCGACCGCGCCCGGCCCCGGCGCCACCATGTCGCGCGGCTTGCCCGAGCGCCGCGTCAGCAGCAGGTCGATCGTCGTCGCGCGGTCGTTCAGCATGGCGCGAAAATAGGGCGGCGCGCGCCACTTCCCAACCCCGCCTCGCCCCGCCTACACCTGTCCCCCACAAGGCCGAACGGCCGTGAGGGAGAATAGATGGTTCCGCCCACCGCCGCCGCGTTCGACGCCCCTGCCGCCACCGGCGACGCCAGCTGGTTCGGCCACCCGCGCCAACTCGCGCGGCTGTTCACCACCGAGATGTGGGAGCGCTTCGGCTTCTACGGAATGCGCGCGCTCCTCGTGCTCTATCTCACGAAGCACTTCATCTTCAGCGATGAGGCCGCAGGCGGAATGTACGGGGCGTACATGAGCCTGGTTTACCTCACGCCATTTATCGGCGGAATCCTTGCGGACCGCTATCTCGGCTCCAAGCGCGCGGTGAAGTTCGGCGCGATCGTCATGTGCCTGGGCTATTTCACGCTGTGCTTCGGCGGCGATAACGCCAAGTCCTACGCCGAGTTCGACGGCGCGCGCCACGCGGTCAGCATCGAGAAGACCGGCACAACCGAGGCGCGCTACGTCATCGATCACGGCCAAAAGCTGCGCGTCCACGGTCGCCCCGACGGCGCGGTCGAGCTATTGCGCGCCGACGGCACCCCGGCGCGAACGATCGCGGCGGCCGGGTTCCACAGCGGCGCGACACGCTCGCCGATGTTCCTCGCCATCATGCTCGCCGCACTGTCGATGGTCGTTATCGGCAACGGCTTCTTCAAAGCCAACGTCGCCACCATGGTCGGCGCGCTGTATTCCCAAGGCGACAAGCGCCGCGATGCGGGCTTCACCATCTTCTACATGGGGATCAACTTGGGCTCGATCCTGAGCCAGCTGCTGTGCCCCGTCTTCGCCGACATGTTCGGCTGGTGGGCGGGTTTCGGCCTTGCGGCGGCGGGGATGCTGATCTCCTGGGCGCTTATCCAGTTCGATGGCGGCCGTCTCGCCTCGGTGGGCAATCCCCCGCCGGGCCTCGGCCGCGATCCGCTGCCGATGATCGCGCTCGGCACGGTCGGCGCGGTCGGCATCGCCTACCTGCTGCTCCAGAATACGCTTAGCCAGCCGCCCGCGGTGCCGGGGCAAGGGATCGTCGCCTACGTCCTCGGCCTGACCGTGCTGGGCAAAGCGCTGTTCTTCACCTTCCTCGCCGCCGTGATCGGCATCCCGGTCTGGTCCGCGCGGGTGGGTACGCGCGCGGAAGGTCAGATGATGCTCGCCGCGATGGTGCTCATCGTCTTCAACGTCACCTTCTGGACGCTGTTCGAGCAGGCGGGCTCCAGCCTAACCCTCTTCGCCGATCGCAACACCGACCTTAGCGTCTTCGGCCTGTTCACGCTCTCGGCGGGCCAGACGCAGTTCTTCAATGCCTTCTTCATCGTCACGCTCGCGCCCGTCTTCTCCTCGCTCTGGATCGCGCTGGCCAAGCGCGGCATCGAGCCCGGCATCCCCGTTAAGTTCGGCATCGCGCTGATCGGAGTCGGCCTCGGCTTCCTCGCGCTGGTCTGGGGCACGCACTACGCCGGGCCGGACTTCAAGGTCGCGATCTGGTGGCTGGCGCTGCTGTATCTCATCCACTCGATCGCCGAACTGTGCATCTCTCCGGTGGGCCTGAGCATGATCACCAAACTCTCGATCGCGCGCATCGTCGGCATGATGATGGGCATGTGGTATCTCTCGATCGCCATGGCCGAATATGTGGGCGGCGCGGTCGCGCAGCTGGGCAGCGTCGCGACGGTGGGCGGCGAGGTCACCAACCCGCGCCTCAGCCTGGAAACCTACGCGCATCTGTTCACGCGCATCGGCGTAATTGCCGCGCTGATCGGCGTGGCGCTGCTCGCGCTGTCGCCGATCATCCGCAAATGGATGCACGGCGTCACCTGACCGTCGCCCCCGTTGCCCTCCCGTTGCTTTAGAGCCACGCCCCGCGACTTACCGCGCCCCAACCTCGGCCCGCCGCTTGCGCCCGGCGCGCCCCTGCCGCAACGCGACCCCAAGTAGTTCGCCGCAAAGGGCATCATCCTTGGTCTTCCGCCGCCCGCTCGCCCTCGTCCTCGCCGCGCTCACCGCCGCGTGCGCCGCCAACGGCCATCCGCGCACCGCTTCGTCGAGCGCCGCCGCGCATCCGTCCGAGATCGTCAGCATCCCGCGCGATCCGTTCCCCAGCACCTACCGCGCACTGCCCAGCCGCACGACTCTAATCCGCGGCGCCACGATCTACGACGGGCGCGGCGGCAAGATCGTCGGCGGCCAGGTGCTGCTGCAAAATGGCAAGGTCGCCGCGATCGGCCAAACCGTCGCCGCCCCCGCCGATGCGGTCGTCATCGACGCGCAAGGAAAATTCGTCACCCCGGGCGTGATCGACATCCATAGCCATCTGGGCGACTACCCGACGCCCGCCGTCGAGGCGAACGCGGACGGCAACGAGGTCACCGGCCCCGTCCGCCCCGAGGTCTGGTCATTGCACGCAGTCTGGCCGCAGGACCCCGGCTTCACCCGCGCGCTCGCCAACGGCGGCGTCACCACGCTCCACATCCTGCCCGGCTCGGCCAATCTGTTCGGCGGGCGCGGCGTCACCTTGAAGAACGTCGCGGGCGAAACCGCGCAATCGATGCGCTTCCCCGGCGCGCCCTACTCCTTGAAGATGGCGTGCGGCGAGAACCCCAAGCGCGTCTACGGCAGCAAGGGCCAGATGCCCGGCAGCCGCATGGGCAATGTCGCGCTGATGCGCGAAACCTGGGCGCGCGCGGTCGAATACAAGCGCCGCTGGGCCGATTACACCGCGCGCGCCAAGGAAGGGAAAGCCAAGCCCACCGACGCGCCGCCACGCGATCTCGCGCTCGAAACGCTGATGGGCGTCCTGAATGGCGAAATCCTGGTGCAGAACCACTGCTACCGCGCGGACGAGATGGCCAACATCATCGATATGTCGAAGGAATTCGGCTACCACGTCAGCGCGTTTCACCACGCGGTGGAGAGTTATAAGATCGCTGACCTATTGAAGGCCAACAACATCTGCTCGGCGATGTGGGCGGACTGGTACGGCTTCAAGATGGAAGCCTTCGACGGCATCCCCGAAGACATCGCGCTCGTCCACGCGGCGGGCGCCTGCGCGATCGTCCACTCGGACGACGAGAACGGCATCCAGCGCCTCTACCAGGCGGCGGCCAAGGCGATGGCGGCGGGCAACCGCGCCGGATTGGCCATCGCGCCCGAGACCGCGTGGGAGTGGCTGAGCTACAATCCCGCCAAGGCGCTCGGCATCGCGGACCGAACCGGCAGCCTCGAGGTCGGCAAGATGGCCGACGTCGTGCTGTGGAACGGCGATCCGTTCAGCGTCTACACGCGCCCCGAACGCGTCTGGATCGACGGCGCGTTGCTGTTCGACAGCGCCGATCCCCGGCTCCGCCCCGTCAGCGATTTCGAACTCGGCCAGCCCGGCGAGGGAGACGTGAAGTGAAGCGGCTCCTCGCGCTCCTGCTGCTCGCCGCTGCACCAGCGACGGCGCAGACCTATGCGATCGTTAACGCGCACGTCGCGCCCGGCACCGGCGGCGCGGACATCGCGCAAGGCACCGTCGTCATCGCCAACGGTCGCATCACCGCGCTCGGCGCCAACGTCCCCACCCCCGCAGGCGCGCAAACAATCGACGCGCACGGCGGCTGGGTCACGCCGGGGCTGTTCGCGGGCCTGTCCAACATCGGCGTCAACGAGGTCTTCGAAGGCGTCCGCGAGACCAACGACACGCGCGCGGAAAATGCCGAGTTCAACGCCGCGCTCGATCTCGCCTCCGCGGTCAACCCGCGCTCGGTCCATATCGCGATCAATCGCATCGCGGGCGTCACCCGCGCCGCCGTCGCGCCCGAGACCGGCCGCTCGATCTTCGCGGGCCAAGGCGCGCTGATCGACCTTGGCGCGGCCGATCCCGTCACCCGCGCACGCGCTTTCCAGTACGTCGATCTGAGCCAGAGCGGCGCGCGCACTGCAGGCGGCTCGCGCCCCGCCGCGTTCGCGCAGTTCCGCAATGCGCTGCGCGACGCCGCCGATTACGCGCGCAACCCCGCCGCCTTCCCCGGCGGCCGCGAGCGCACCTCGATCCTGCCGCGCCGCGACGCCGAGGCGCTCGTCCCCGTCGTTCAGGGGCGGCAGTTGCTCCTCGTCGAGGTCGAACGCGCGCAGGACATCCGCAACGTCCTCGCACTGCGCCGCGAGTTTCCAGCACTTCGCCTCGTGCTGGTCGGCGCGGCCGAAGGCTGGCTGGTGGCGGGCGACATCGCCGCCGCCCGCGTCCCCGTCATCGCCGACGCGCTCGATGATCTGCCCAACTCTTTCGACAGCCTCGCCGCCACCCAATCCAACGTCGGCCGCCTCGTGCGCGCGGGCGTCACGGTCGCGCTCACGGGTGTGGGCTCGGGCACCAACATCCAGCCGCGCGATCTTCCCCAATATGCGGGCAATCTGGTGGCGCTCGGTCGCGTACCCGGCGCGACCGGCCTCACCCACGCGCAAGCGATGGCGACGATCACGTCCGCTCCCGCGCAGATCTTCGGCATGAGCGGCGCGCTAGGCTCCCTCGCGCCGGGCAAGATCGCCGACGTCGTCATCTGGTCGGGCGACCCGCTCGAACTCGCCAGCGCGCCTACTGCCGTGTTCATCGACGGCCGCCCACAACCCATGACCTCGCGCCAGACCGAGCTGCGCGATCGCTACCTCGGCCTGCAGCGCGGCGACCTGACGTTGCGCTACAAACGGACGCCGACGCCGGTGCGATGATGGAACCGCTCGCCGCAGCCGCACTCGCCTTCGTCGGCACGCATATCGGGCTCGCGGTGCCGTCGGTTCGCCGCCCGCTCGTACGCGCGCTCGGCGACCGGGGCTTCACCCCCGCCTATTCGCTGATCGCCATCGCCACGCTCGTCTGGCTGGTCCGCGCCTACCGGGACGCGCCCGTGATCCCGCTGTGGAACCCGCCGTCCTGGGCGTGGTATGTCGCGCTGGTGCTGATGCTCGCGGCGGCGATCCTCTTCATCGGATCGATGAACCCCGGGAACCGCGCGCTCATCGGCGCGCGCGGCGAAACGGTCTCCGGCGTGCTCCGCATCACGCGCCATCCGATGATGTGGGCCTTCGCCATCTGGGCGGGGGTGCACGCCTGGCTCGGCGGCGACGCCGCAACGCTCATCCTGTGCGCCGCCATCGCGACGCTCGCGCTCGGCGGAGCGGCGGCGCAGGACGTCAAGAAGGACGCGCTCGCCGGAGCCGAATGGGCGGACTACCGGCGCGTCACCAGCTTCGTACCTTTCGGACGCGGTCTCGCCGGACCCGGCTGGCGCGCCACGCTGCTCGGCCTCGCGCTGTTGCTCGTCGCCACCTGGGCGCACCCGCACCTCGGCGCGCCGCCGGTGCCGCCTTGGCTCTGGCTTGTCTGACAGCCGCGCCGCATAGGGGCGACAAATCGATAAGGAAGATGGGGATATGGCAAGCTACTTCGGCACGGACGGGATTCGCGGCCTCACCAACTCGCCCATCATGTCGGCTGAACTCGCGATGCGTGTCGGCCAGGCGGCGGGCGCGCGCTTCCTGCGCGGCTCGCACAAGCACCAGGTCGTCATCGGCAAGGATACGCGGCTCTCGGGCTATATGCTCGAATCCGCGCTCGTCGCGGGCTTCACCAGTGTGGGCATGGATGTCGTCATGGTTGGCCCCGTCCCCACGCCCGCCGTCGCCATGCTCACCCGCTCGATGCGCGCCGATATCGGCGTGATGATTTCAGCGAGCCACAACGCCTACCAGGATAACGGCATCAAGCTCTTCGGCCCCGATGGCTACAAGCTCTCGGACGAGGACGAGGCCGAGATCGCCTCGCTGCTCGATCAGCCCCCCAAACTCGCCGAACCGCGCGAGATCGGCCGCGCCCGCAAGATTGAAGACGCGCGCGGTCGCTACATCCACGCCGCCAAGTCGACCTTCCCCGACGATCTCAGGCTTGATGGCATGAAGATCGTCGTCGATTGCGCCAACGGCGCGGGCTACGTCGTCGCCCCCGCCGCGCTGTGGGAACTGGGGGGCGAAGTCATCACCATCGGCGTGCGGCCGGACGGCTTCAATATCAACGACGGCGTCGGCTCGACCTACCCGCAGGCGCTCCAGTCCAAGGTGCTCGAAACCGGAGCGGCGATCGGCATCGCCCTGGACGGCGATGCGGACCGCCTGATCGTCGTCGACGAGAAGGGCCGCATAGTCGACGGCGATCAGCTGATGGCGGGCGTCGCTGCCGTCTGGTCCGAACTCGGCCGGCTACGTGGGGGCGGCCTCGTCGCCACCGTCATGTCCAACCTCGGCCTCGAACGCTACCTCGCCACCCGGGGCCTCACCTTGGTGCGCACCCCCGTCGGCGACCGCCACGTGCTCCACGCCATGCGCAAGGGCGGCTACAATGTCGGTGGCGAGCAATCGGGCCACATCATCCTCAGCGATTACGCCACCACCGGCGACGGCCTCGTCGCCGCTTTGCAGGTCCTCGCGCTGCTGGTGCGCAGCGGCAAACCCGCGAGCGAGGCGCTGCAACTGTTCACCCCCCTCCCCCAGATCCTCAAGAACGTCCGCTTCAACGGCGGCGCGCCGCTCGACCAACCCACCGTCAAGGCGCGCATCGCGCAAGCCGAGGCGCGCCTCCACGGCAACGGCCGCCTCCTCATCCGCAAATCGGGCACCGAGCCCCTGATCCGCGTCATGGCCGAAGGCGAGGACGCCGCGATGGTAAACGAGATGGTCGACTGGGTGTGCGACGCGGTGCGCGAGGCGGCATGATCCCTAACCTCCCCCTTCCTGCAAGGGAGGGGCCAGGGGTGGGTCGCGGGCGGCAGCCCGCACCGACCGGGCACCGACCTCGCCCCAAGGACGCACCCACCCCCTACCCCCTCCCTTGCAGGGAGGGGCGCGTATGAAGCTAGGCCGAGCCCGCATCCTCATCGTCGCCGGATCGGATTCGGGCGGCGGCGCGGGCATCCAGGGCGACATCAAGACCGTCACCGTGCTCGGCGGCTACGCCGCGACCGCGATCACCGCGCTCACCGTCCAAAACACGCTTGGCGTCACCGACATCCTCGCCGTCCCCCCCGCCTTCGTCGCCGCGCAGATGTGCGCGGTGCTGGACGATATCGGCGCGGACGCGGTCAAGCTCGGGATGCTGGGCACCGCCGCCATCATCGCGGCGGTCGCCGACGTGCTCGAAGCCGTCACCTGCCCGATCGTGCTCGATCCGGTCATGCTCGCCAAAGGCGGCGCGCGCCTGCTCGACGCGCACGCCGAACACGCGCTCACCCACCGCCTGCTGCCAATGGCGACGCTCATCACCCCCAACGCCCCCGAACTCGCCGCTTTGACCGGCCTCCCCACCGACACCCCCGCGCACGCGCTCGCCGCAGGCCACGCGCTCGCGGCGGCTACCCACGCGGCGGTCCTCGTCAAGGGCGGGCATCTGGACACTGACCCCGTCACCGATACACTGATCGATGCGACCGGCCGCGAACACGCCTTCACCTCGCCGCGCCAATCGACTCCCCACACCCACGGCACCGGCTGCGCGCTCGCCTCCGCCATCGCCACTAGCCTTGCCCAAGGCCTGCCGCTGCCCGAGGCGACGCAGCGCGCCCACGCCTTCGTTGCCGCCGCGATCCGCGCCGCGCCGGGCCTCGGCCACGACCACGGCCCGCTCGGCCATCTGGAAGCCGCGCGCGCCTTGGGCTAATCACGGCCGATGCCCCGCGCCACCTACACGCTCGAACGCCTCGCGGGCGGCACCGTCGCGGGCGTCGACGAGGCCGGACGCGGCCCGCTCGCCGGGCCGGTGGTCGCCGCCGCCGTCATCTTACCTGCCCGCCGCTGGCCCACAGGAATCGCCGATAGCAAAGCGCTCACCGCGCAAGCCCGCGCCGATCTCCACGCCGAACTCACCGGCCGCGCCCGCTACGGTGTCGGCCACGCCACGGTCGAAGAGATCGACACGATCAACATTTACTGGGCGACCATGCTCGCCATGCGCCGCGCCGTCGCCGCGCTGCCGTGCGCGCCCACGCTCGTGCTGGTCGACGGCAACGCCGATCCCCGCTGCGGCCACCCCACCCGCACCGTTATCGGCGGCGACGCGATCTGCCTCTCGATCGCAGCCGCCAGCATCATCGCCAAGCACACGCGCGACGTGCTGATGATCGCGCTCGCGCAAGCCCACCCCGAATATGGCTGGGCGTCGAACAAGGGCTACGGCTGCCCCACGCATCAAGCCGCGCTCAAACGCCACGGACCCACCCCGTACCACCGCCGCAGCTTCCGCGCGGTGGCGCAGGCATACGCCCAAGCTGAGTCGCGCGCGCAACAACCCGCCTGAAATCGCACAACACCGGGCTTGACGCCGCGCTCCCCAGGATTCACCCCGAGTTATCCACAGGGGGAGCCGCAGCGTGGACCTGCCCATCGACACCGTCCTCGAAGGCGATTGCGTGGCGGCCATGGCCGCGCTCCCCGACGCCAGCGTCGACCTGATCTTCGCCGACCCCCCCTACAACCTCCAGCTCGGCACCACGCTGCGCCGCCCCGAAGGCTCACGCGTCAACGGCGTCACCGATCACTGGGACCGCTTCGCCAGCTTCGCCGATTACGACACCTTCACCCGCGCCTGGCTTGCCCACACCCGCCGCCTGCTCAAACCCGATGGCGCACTGTGGCTCATCGGCTCGTACCACAACATCTTCCGCCTCGGCGCGGCGCTGCAAGATCTCGGCTTCTGGCTGTTGAACGACGTGGTGTGGTTGAAAACCAATCCCATGCCCAACTTCCTCGGCCGCCGCTTCACCAACGCGCACGAGACGCTGATCTGGGCCGCGCGCGCCGAAACCACCCGACCCGTCTTCAACTACCACGCGATGAAGGCGATGAACGACGATCAGCAGATGCGCTCGGACTGGCTGATCCCGCTCTGCGGCGGCCCCGAGCGCCTGCGCGACGGCAAGGCCAAAGCCCACCCCACGCAGAAGCCCGAGGCGCTGCTCCACCGCGTCCTGCTCGCCACCACCAGGCCCGGTGACATCGTGCTCGATCCCTTCTTCGGCACCGGCACCACCGGCGCGGTCGCGCGCCTGCTCGGTAGGCGGTACATCGGCATCGAGCGCGAACCCGCCTACGTCGCCCTCGCCCGCGACCGCATCCGCGCCGTCCTGCCTTTGGAAACCGCCACGCTCGGCTTCGAACAAGGCGCACGTGGATTGCTGCGCGTCCCCTTCGGCGCATTGGTGGAAACCGGCCTCGTCCCCCCCGGCGCCTCGCTCACCGACCTCAAACGCCGCCACACCGCCCGCGTCCGGGTGGATGGCAGCCTCGCCATGGGCACCGAAACCGGCTCGATCCACAAACTCGGCGCGCGCGCACAGGGCGCGGCGGCGTGCAACGGCTGGACGTTCTGGCATGTGGAGGAAGCCCGCGCGCTGGTGCCGCTCGACGTGATCCGGGGACGCTACCGGGCAGGGGTGGCGATCTGACGATTCGCCACCCTGCGCCCTTGCGCGAACCCGGCCCCGAACGGATCTGGGTACGCGGTTCAAAGCTGCCGACGTCACTCGGCCGATCGCCTCCTCGACGACCTTCCACTAAAGCCGTATGCGGCCGGGACAGGCGGACACGTCGCCGCTTTCGTCGCCGGGTCAGGTCAGGGTTGATGCAGTACAGGATTCAGGAGGCGAGCTTCGAACTGCCCGACGAGCTGTACGACCAAAGCGTCAACGTGTTCACGTCATCCAAATCGGGGCCGAGCCCGTTCAACATCGTGGTCACACGAGACCGCGTCGAACCCGGAACCGAGCTCGGCCAGCACGTGACGAAGGAACTGGCAACGCTCGAACACACGCTGGTCGATTTCAAACTCGCATACCGGCTCGAACATTCGGTCGATGGCCGAACGGTCGAGATCACCGGCGCGACGTTCGCGAACGGCGGCAGCCCCATGCAGCAGCGTCAGGTGTTTCTGATCGATGGCCCGCGCGCGGTGACGATCACCGCGAGCGCCACGCCGGACTTCGCGCCCGATCAGCTCGCGGTGCTAAACCGCCTGATCCAGACGTTCCGCTTCCAGAGCTAAGCCCATGCCACTCGCAGCACGGCTCGGCGACCGCATCGGTCACAGCAACGCGACCGCCGACATGATCGCGGGCGCGCTGGGCGGAGCCGCGATCGGCGCGCTCTGCCTCGCGACGGGAGGAGCTGGCGCGCTGGCGATCGGCGCGATGGGCGGCGCGGGGCTGGGCGGCGTCCTGGGTGGGCTGGCCGGCAGCTTTTCGATGGACGATTCGGGCGAGATCGTCGGCGCGAGCACCGACACTAACACCAATCACCGGGGCGCTGCGAGGGCGACCGATCCGGTGACCTGCTCGGGCCATGGCAGTCAGAAGATCGCCGAGGGAAGCGCGATCGTCCTGATCGACAAACTGCCCGCCGCCCGGCTGGGCGATCGCATCACCTGCGGCGCGGTCATCACGTCCGCGTCGGGCAACGTCAATATCGGCGGGCCGACCAAGGCGGCGCTGCCGATGGGCGTGATCCAGCCGCCCCGTTCCGCGCCGCTCGGCATCGACAAACTCTTCGGTGCGGAAACGGCGGCGATCGTGGCTAAGTCGCCAAGTCTCACCGCCGATATGAAGGCGCTCGAAGCCGCCGGTTGGAAGATCGAGGTCGGGCCAGCAGGCGGGGGTTACCGCTCAGATCGAACAAGCAAGATAATTACGCTCGATAAGAACTTCGTTGGCCATCCCTCGACGATCGTTCAGGCTCTCTCCCATGAGGTCGGCCATGGACGTTACAATCCGGTTTTGGATACTTCCTCCAAGCCAGCATTTATGCGTTCCACACTCGCCGATGAAGGTGCGGCAACGCTATCCAACGTTCGCACCCAGCGAGAAATCAATGGAAATGGCGGCCCGGATATCGGGATCGCCGGAAATCCAGCTAATCAGCCCGCCTATAACGCGGCATACGATAAATATATAAAGGACGGGGACGGCGTAAAAGCCCGTGACACCATTGGTACAATTTACGGAAACGGGGAAACAGTCTCGGGCAAGGGCGTCTCCTACTCCGATTATTATGGCAACTGGTATGACCAAAACTATCCGGGCAGGTGAGTTATTGTTGCGGATTGCGGTGGTTTGCGGCGTTTCAGCCGTTCTGGCCGGATGCTCGAAAGGTGATGCGATGAGTGACAAGCCCACGTCCTTGATCATGGTCATCGATGCGTTGCGATCGGCGTCGCGTCTGGACCGCGCCACGGTCGAACACGCGACCGGAGCCAAGCTCACGAGCGCATCGGAAAACGGATCGTTCAGCTTCTTCGAGAGCCACGACGTCAAGCTGCACGACGTGACGCTTGGCAAGATCGATTATCGCGAACCCAGGACTGGGGGCAACGCGACTGCGGGACCGCTTCTCAATCTTAGAGTCATCGGCTGTCCCAAACGCGCCGACATCGAAGCCCGCTATGGACCTTTCCAGGTCGTCGGTGTCCCCCGGGGGCGTTCGCTTGATGAGGAAACGCAACTGGCCAGGACCGAACCTTGGGGGAAACTATCCTTCGGGTTCTCGGAGCGAACACCCGCATGTTTGACGACGATCACATTCGATCACACGCCGACGATGGAAAAATGATGGTCCGCAAGTTCGTCCGGTATCGGATCGCCTCCAACTAAGCTTCGATTCCCCCGACCCGTTCCCCGATCACCTCGCGCATCTCAACCGGCCGCCGCCCCAGCAGCCCCTCCAGTGTCGCATCCACCGCCGCGAACTCGCCGTCGCGGCTCGCGCGGTAGAGCCCCAGCACCATGTCCGCCGCCGCGCCCGGCGCGCCGCGCGCCGCCATGCGCGCGCGCAGGTCCTCGTCGCTCAGCACCTCGGGCCGCATCGCGCGTCCCAGCACCTCGGACATGATCACCGCCATGTCCGCCAGATCGAGCGCCTGCGCGCCGGTCAATGGCGGCGTCGGCCCGTTGAAGCGCCCCTCGTCCGCGAGCAGGATCGCAGCCGCCTCGGCCAGATCGGCGTGTGTGGTCCACGAAACCTTGCCGTCCGCAGGCGCCTCGATCACCCCCGTCGTCAGCGCATCTCCCATCAGCTGGACACCGCTCGATGCGTAGAAGCCGTTGCGCAGCGCGGTCCACGCCGTCCCGCTCGCGCGCAGCATGTCCTCGGTCGCGGCGTGATCGAGCATCGGCGCGAACTTGGACGTGCCGCTCGCGCCCATATGGCTCGTATAGACGATCCGCCGCGCGCCCGCCGCCACCGCCGCCGCGATCGCCGCGCGGTGCTGCGCCAGCGTGTCCCCGCCCTGCGCGCGCGCGTTGGAGGATACTATCAACACCTGCGTCGCCCCCTCGAACGCGTGCGCCAGACTGTCCGGCGCGGCGAAATCGCCATGCCGCACCCGCACGCCGAGCGCCCCCAGATCGACCGCCTTCGCCGGATCGCGCACGCTCACCGCCAGCCCACTCGCGGGCGCACGCGTTACGAGCTGCTCGACGATCGCACGGCCAAGCTGGCCCGTAGCCCCGGTCACGATGATCATGCTTGACATCCCATCCACAATCTTCTAACCATATAGATTACAAAAACCGCCGCCCACGCAACCCCCCGTCACCCCCGCCGCCAGACACGAAAACCGCTTCGAGCGTGACCTTGGTGACCTTCGCAACGCTCACCCCCGCATCCGGAGCAGCCCTTCCTGCGCCACGCTCGCCACCAAGCGCCCGTCCGCCGTATAGATCGCCCCGAACGCCAGCCCCCGCGCCCCCACCGCCCTCGGCGATTCGAGCACATAGAGGTGCCACTCGTCCGCCCGGCTCGCCTCGTGAAACCACATCGCATGGTCCAAACTGGCAATCTGGAAAGCCGGATCGAACCAGCGCTGCCCATGCGGCAACAGCGCGGTCCCCACCAGCATATTGTCCGAGATATACGCCAGCGCCGCGCGCTGCACCGCGTCGTCACCCTCGAACGTCCCCGCCACCCGGAACCACAACGCGCGCCTTGGCTCAGTCGGCAAGGCGTCGAACGGCCCAAGCCCATCGACCGGCCGCACCTCGACCGCGCGCGGTCGCAACCAGAAGGCGCGCATCGCCTCGGGCACCAAATGTTCGTTCGCGCGCAGGATCGTCAGATCGTCCGCCAGCCCGTCAGGCCCCGGCACCTCGGGCATCGCGCTCTGATGCTCGAACCCCCGCTCGACCACCTGGAACGACGCGGTCAGATTGAAAATCGGCCGCCCATGCTGGATCGCCACCACGCGCCGGGTGGTGAAGCTGCGCCCATCGCGCGTCCGCTCCACCTGATAGATGATTGGTGCCTTCGGATCGCCGGGCAGGATAAAATAGGCGTGCAGCGAATGCACCGGTCGCTCGGCCTCGACCGTGCGCTGCGCCGCGACCAGCGCCTGCCCCAGCACCTGCCCGCCATAGACGCGCTTCCAACCTTCCTCTTGGCGGCCCGAGCGAAACAGGTTGTCGTCGAGCCGCTCGAGATCGAGCAACGCGGACAGGCGGGCGACGGGGTCTTCGATCATCGCCGCCTGTTGCACCGCACCACGTGGGTGCGCAACGTTCAGCGTTCGCTCGCGCGCACCTTCTCGCTCGCGCTCTTCAATTGCCCGCACGCCGCCATGATATCCGCGCCGCGCGCGCGCCGCACCGGCGCACTGATCCCCGCGCGAAAAACGATGTCGCTGAACCGCGCGATCGCCTCGGGCGTCGAACACTCGTACTCGCTGCCCGGCCAAGGGTTGAAAGGGATCAGGTTCACTTTCGCGGGCAGATTGTACGCGCGTAGCAGCCGCACCAGCTCGCGCGCGTCCGCCTCGCTGTCGTTCTTGCCCTTGAGCATCACATACTCGAACGTGATCCGTCGCGCGTTGTTCGCGCCCGGATACGCCGCGCACGCCGCGAGCAGTTCCTCGATGCCGTATTTTCGGTTCAACGGCACGATCTCGTCGCGCACCTCTTTGGTAACCGCGTGCAGCGACACCGCCAGATTGACCCCGATCTCGTCCCCCGCCCGCGCCATCATCGGCACCACCCCCGCCGTCGACAGCGTGATCCGTCGCCGCGACATCGCGATCCCGTCCGGCTGCATGACGATCCCCAGAGCCGTCTTTACATTCTCGAAGTTATACAGCGGCTCGCCCATCCCCATCATGACGATGTTGGTCAGCAATCGCCCGTCGGTGGGGGACGGCCACTCGCCCAGTGCATCGCGCGCCAGCATGATCTGCCCGACGATCTCGCCCGCGCTTAAATTGCGCACCAGCCGCATCGTCCCCGTGTGGCAGAAGCGGCAGTTGAGCGTGCACCCCACCTGGCTCGACACACAAAGCGTCCCCCGGTCCGCCTCGGGGATGAACACCATCTCCGCCTCCGCCCCGTCCGCCATGCGCAGCAGCCACTTGCGCGTGCCGTCGGTGGAGGTTTGCGCCTCGCTGACCTCGGGCCGCGCGATCGAGAACCGCTCGGCGATCGTCGCGCGGGCATCCTTGGCGATATTGGTCATCAGCGCCGGATCGGTGACGCCGCGGTTATACACCCACTGCCACAACTGCGACGCGCGCATCTTGGCCGAGGCGACCCCCGCCTCGGCGAGCGCGACGGCTAGTTCGCCGCGCGTGAGGCCGATCAGCTCGACACGCCCATCCACGCGCGCCGGTGCCAGCGCGCGCGAGATGACGACGGGATCGATCAAGCCGGGGTGTTGCATCGGGCGTACGGAAGCTTGTCAGCCAAAATGCTTGAAAAACGCCATTAAACCAGCCAGCGCCACAACCAACAGAAGCTGACTGCCAAACAGCCAACGGACCATATCGGCCTTCAACTCGGCGTTCAACGTCTTTATCTCAGATCGAAGTTCGATCGACAACGTCGCCATCTCGGTCCGAAGCTCGGTCCGTAATGCGATCATATCCCCCTTCGTCGCCAAATCCTCGCGCGCCGCCACCTGCGCGCCCCACAATAGCCTTGCGATCGCGCGCGCGTGTTCGGCGGGGATACCCGCGTCCACAAGCTGCTCGCTCGCCGCCAAAGTGTCGATCATCACAGCGACCATCAAAGCCATATAGGCTTATACGGCCGCTCGCGTCACCCCCGCTCGCGCATCAGCCGCCCCTGCTCGCGCTTCCAGTCCTTCGCCTTGTCGGTCTCGCGCTTGTCGTGGAGCTTCTTGCCCTTGGCGAGCGCCAGCTCGACCTTGGCGCGGCCGACCTCGTTGAAGTAGATCGATAGCGGCACCACCGTCATCCCCTGCCGGGTGATCGCGCCGTGCAGCTTGGCGATCTCGCGCGCCTTCATCAGCAGTTTGCGCGGGCGCTTGGGCTCGTGGTTGAAGCGGTTGCCCTGGGTGTATTCGGGGATGTTGGCGTTCACCAGCCACATCTCGTCCAGTTTCACCTCGGCGTAGCTCTCCGCGATCGAGCCTTCGCCGATGCGCAGCGCCTTCACCTCGGTGCCCTGGAGTACGATCCCGGCCTCGAAGGTGTCCTCGATAAAATATTCGTACCGCGCACGGCGGTTCTCGGCGACGATCTTGAGCCTGGTCGCCGCCCGCCTCGGGCGCGCCATTAGGCGATACCCGCGTGCGCGAGCGCCGCGTCGACCGACGCGCGCGACGCCGCCGACGCGCTTACCAGGGGCAGCCGCATCTCGTCCGTCATCATGCCCAGGCGCGACAGCGCGTATTTGGTCGGCGCGGGCGACGCGTCGCTGAACAGCGCCGCGTGCAGCGGGTACAGCCGATGCTGGATCGCGCGCGCGGTCTGATACGCGCCCGCGTGGCAGGCTTCCTGTAACGCCGCGCACAGGCGCGGGGCGACGTTGGCGGTGACCGAAATGCACCCATCCCCGCCCATCGCGCTGAAGCCCAACGCGGTATCGTCATTGCCCGATAGCTGGACGAAATTCTCCCCACACGCCGCGCGCGTGGCGGACACACGCCCAAGATCGCCCGTCGCGTCCTTAATGCCGATGATGCGCTCGTGGCGCGACAGCCGCATTACCGTCTCGATCGTCAGCCCCACTCCGGTGCGCCCCGGCACGCTGTAAAGAATGATCGGCAACGCGCTCGCGTCCGCGAGCCGCTCGTAATGCGCGATCAGTCCCTCCTGCGAGGGCCGATTATAATAGGGCGTCACCACCAACGCCGCGTCCGCTCCGTTCGCGGCCGCACGCGCGAGATGGTCGAGCGCGGTCGCGGTGTCGTTCGATCCGCACCCCGCGATTACCGGCACGCGCCCGTCGGCGGTCTTCACGCACGCTGCTACGATCGCGTGATGCTCGTCCAAAGGCAGGGTCGGCGCTTCGCCCGTGGTGCCGCACGGCACCAGCGCACACGCACCCTCGGTGATCTGCCACTCGACGAACGTTACGAATGCGTGCCAATCGACCTTCCCGTCCCGGAATGGCGTTACAAGCGCGGGGATGGAGCCGAAGAACATGGAAGACCTTGGGTTGAGCGCGCGCAGACGGGC
>JAABUX010003655.1_pt1 | contig 20195 bp, 24 predicted proteins | sample 5561851 | NCBI WGS metagenome assembly JAABUX01 (sample SAMN10711883, study PRJNA513361) | rock metagenome | isolation source: Antarctica rocks | place: Antarctica: Victoria Land, Richard Nunatak red sandstone | collected 2016-01-03 | reverse complement strand
GCGATCGACGGCAAACCCTTCCTCTCCACCATGTTCCGGTTGCACGCGCGGCGCGGCTCCATCAAGAAGGGCGACCTCGGCCTCAACGGGACCATCGCCTTCCTGTCCGGCCTTGGAGGCTACGACGTGGCACGCCACCAGTCGACCGACGTCACGATCGCCAGGGGCGACGGGCGCGACCTAAGCGCGCGCGACGCGGGGACCTCCAACGTGCTGCTGAACGCTTACCTGCACACCTACGGTCCCCTGCACATAAAAATAGGGGACCGCGTCACGCTCAGCCCGCTCTCGGCCGGCTTCGCGCGCTCGAGCGCCACGCCCAAGCGGCCGGCGACGGTGACCGTGGTGGGCTTCTACACCGCGGGCCTCGTCAACACACGCCACTTCGAGCCGATCCTGGCCCCGCGCGACCTTGTGCGCCGCTTCGGGGGCACGGACGAGCAGCTCATCTACAATCTGAAGGTCGACCCGCACCGCATCGACCGCGCCATGGCCGCGCTCAACAATGGGGCGCCACGCGCGATCACGATCAACCTGACTAGCCTGGGGGCGATCGTGGATCAGGTGCTGGGCAACCTGATCGTGCTGCTGGTGGCGCTGGCCAGCCTGGCCCTGTTCGCTGGCGTCATCATTATTGCCAACTCGGTCGCCTTGTCCATGCTGGAGCGGCGGCGCGAGCAGGGCATCCTCAAGTCGGTCGGCTACACCAGCCGGCGCGTGCTGGCCTCTGTGTTGGTGGAGAACGGCGTGATCGGGGGGCTGGGCGGCATTCTGGGTATGCTCCTGGTCGCCGTGGCCACGGGGGTGCTGGCGCAGATCCTGTTCAAGACCACGCTGGCCGTGCCGGGCGCGACCGTGCTCGCGCTGATCCTGCTGGTGACCGTCATCGCCCTCGTCACCGCCGCGCTCGTGTCCTGGCAGGCGGTACGCGTCCGCCCCATTGAGGTGCTACGCTACGAGTAGATCGACTTTTCGGTCGTTGCCCCGCTACACGCGCTACAATGGAGGCTGTGAAACGACATGCCGGCACGCCGATGGGCGATGTCGACCGCGCGGCGGACTACGATGCGCTGGTGGCGCGGGCGCGGGCCTGCCGCTTGTGCCCGCGCATGGAGGGCCGGCGGCGCGTCCTGGGTCCAGACAACGGGCCGCTCGATGCGCGCGTGCTCTTCGTCGCCGAGGCGCCCGGCCGCCTGGGCGGGGACAGGACGGGCGTGCCGCTGGTCAGCGACCAGAGCGGGCGCAACTTCGCGCGCCTGCTCGAGCGCGCGGGCTGGCGGCGCGACGAGGTGTTCGTGAGCAACGCAGTCCTATGCAACCCGCGCGACGCGGAAGGGCGCAACGACGCGCCCTCCCGCGCGGAAGCGCGTGCGTGCTCGGCGCACCTGAGCGACTTGCTGACGATCCTCGATCCGCCCTACGTCGTCGCGCTCGGCCGCGTGGCGCTCTCCGCGCTCGCGCTGATCGCCCCGCACGAGGCCGCGTTGCGCCGCGACGTCGCTCTGCCCCTGCCGTGGGCCGGCCGCACGCTCGTGCCCCTCTACCACCCCGGCCCGCGCGCCCAATTGCACCGCCCGTTCGAGGCGCAACAAGGGGACTTCGCGCGGCTACGGGCGCTCGTAGATCGCGGCCCTCGTCTTGATTAAGCTTTTGATTCGTTGGAGAGGAGATGCCTGTGTCGGTCCCGATGAGCGATCCGGCCTACCGGCGCGAGCTGGGGGACGGTCTGGCGCTGCGCTGGTCGACGCCGGACGATGCGGGGCGGCTGGCGACGCTCTACGCCGAGGTGTTCCGCGAGGGGGCCGATGACCCGCCTAACGCCTTCATGACGGCGTGGACGCGCGATCTGATGGGCGGACGTCACCCGCTGATCGATCCCACCCATTTCGCCCTCGTCGAGGACACGCGGAGCGGCGCCGTCGTCGCGGCGACCTGCCTGCTCGCGCAGACCTGGGAGTACGACGGGATCGCCTGTCCGTTGGGGCGGCCGGAGATCGTGGGCACGGACGTGGCCTACCGCAATCGCGGTCTCGTCCGCGCGATCTTCGAACTGATCCACGCGCGCAGCGCGGACCGGGGCGACCTCGTACAGGGCATCACCGGCATCCCCTACTACTACCGCCAGTTCGGCTACGAGTACGCGCTCGACCTCGGCGGCAATCGCAGCCTCCCCTTCTCCGCCATCCCGCGCCTCAAAGAGGGTGCGGCCGAGCCCTTCCGCCTGCGCGACGCCACGACCGCGGATATACCGCTGGCGCGCGCGCTCTACGATGAGGCAAGGGGCATGTCGCTCGTGTCGACGCGCATCGAGGAGCCTTTTTGGCGTTGGCTGTTCGAGGGGCAGAGCCCCGAGTCGGCCGAGAACTTCGGCGTCCGGCTCATCGTCGACGCGGGTGGGCGCGACGCCGGCTACGTATTCGTCGCGCGCTGGCGCTACGACAACCGGGTCGGCGTGTGGGACCTCGGCGTCGCCCCGGGCGTCTCGCTCGCCGCGGCGTTGCCCTCCGTGCTGCGCGCCGTCGAGGCCGGCGCGGACACGGTCCTGGTCAACCCCGGCGCGTCCGCCCGGCCCGCCGACAGCGTCCTGTTCGGGCTGGGCCGCGCGCACCCCGTCTACGAGGCCCTGGGCGACCTGCTGCCGCCGCCGGTGACGCCGCCCTACGCGTGGTACGTGCGCGTGCCCGACCTGCCGCGCTTCATGCTGCGCGTGGCCCCCGCGCTGGAGCGGCGCCTGTCCAACTCGGCGCTGGCCGGCCACACGGGCGAACTGACGCTGGACTTCTACCGCGACGGCCTGCGCCTCGTGTTCGAGGATGGGCGGCTGGCGAGCGCCGAGGGGTGGAGGCGCGGCCCGTGGGACGAGCGCAACGCGGCCTTTCCTCCGCTCGTGTTCCTGCAACTGCTGTTCGGGTACCGCGACTTCGACGAGCTGCGCCACGCCTTCCCCGACGTGTGGGCGCGTGACGAGGCCGTGCCCCTGCTGCGCGCGCTGTTCCCGTCGCGGCCGTCGCTGGCGCTGCCGATACAATGAACAGGGATATACTACAATCATGACCATCACCATCAACATCGAATACTTCGAGCAGACCGGCGTCAAGTGCCCGCACTGTAAGCAGGCGCAGCTGACGACCGCGGATATCATCGACCGTTTCACGCTGGCCGGCCGCCGCATCTACCGCCTGGAGTGCTCGTACTGCCACTCCAACGCGACGATTCAGGAGAAGGCGGACGAGGCGCAGACGCAGGAGCGCACCTACTCGTACCACCGGCCGAAGTATCGCCGCTGACGCTCCCCATGTCATTGTTGCGTTCGTAGGGGCGTAGCGCCTAGGCCTCCTTGAAGACGGCCGTGGCCGGGAACGACATGGCCCTGCTCCCCTCGTACCGGCCTTGAGGTACGCGGCCGTGCCGGTGTAGCGTACCTCTGCGTTCGAGGCGCCGGGGGCGCGTGGTACGCTTCATGCGTCGCGACTAATAGAATAAAGTGGTTCTCAATCGGTCCTTTCAGGAGGCCCTCCATGGGTAGTATTTTGTACGGTATCGCCGTTGTCCTGGTTGTGTTATGGCTCATCGGGTTGGTCGTGCATATCACGTTTGCCGCGATCCACTTGCTGTTGGTCGTGGCCGTTATCCTCATCATCTACAACTTCGTCATGGGGCGGCGCAACGCTGTTTGAGTTTCGTCGTCGTGGTGAGGACTCATGCCATGGGTAACGTTGTCTACGCCATTGCCGCCATCCTGGTGTTCCTCTGGCTCCTCGCCGCGGTCGCGCATATCGGGGTCGATATAGGCAACCTGCTCCTCATCGTGGCGGTCATCCTCATCCTATTCAACATTGTCGTGGGCCGGCGCGGCGCCGGCTGAGGGTCACGCTTTTATTTCGCACATGGTCGTCGAGGCCGTGCGTCGGCACGCGCCCGTGGCGACTGGGCGCCCCAGGTGTAGGCGGCGATAGGTAGTCCTCTACTGCGCCTTTTCGACAGCGGCCGCCGCGACGGCGAGATCTTCGGAGGCGAGGCCGACCGATTTGAAGACAGTGATGTCGGCCGGCGAGCGCCGCACCGAGGCGCCGCGCGCGAGCGCGGACAGGTCCGCGACGATGTCGTCGCGCGAGATAATCCCAGCGTCGAGTGGAATAATCAGGTCGCCGGCCTCGGCCAGCGCGGCCTCGCGCGTTTCCACGACCAGCCGGCCGCGCCTCATCGTCGCGTCGTCGAGTTCGCGCGTTGCGCGCGTGTAGGCGCCCACGGCGTTGACGTGCGCCCCCTCGCGCAGCAGTGACCCGTCGAAGAGAGGCGTGGGGCTCGTGGTGCAGGCGCACACGATGTCCGCCTCGGCGACGGCCTCCGGCCCGGCGATCGCCGCGTCGAGCCCCACGTCGCGGGCGTACGCCACCAGTCGCTCGGCCTTCTCGCGGGTGCGCGACACAATCCATGTGTGGGCGATCGGGCGGGCGGCGCGCATGGCGTCGAGGTGCGCACGGGCCTGGACCCCCGCGCCGAAGATGACGAGGCGGCGCGCGTCGGGGCGGGCGAGGTAGCGTGTGGCCAGCCCCGAGACGGCGGCCGTGCGCAGCCCCGTCAGCGCGGCCCCGTCGACGATTGCGACGGGCGCGAGCGTATCCGGCGCGAAGAGGGCGTACAGCCCATGGATCAGGGGCAGGCCGCGCACGGCGTTGGAGGGATTGACCGTCACGAGCTTGACGCCGGTCCCGCGCGCGCCCGTCGCCGGCATCAGCAACAATTCGCCACCCGCGACCGGCAGATGCGTCCGTTGCGGCGCGTCCGGCGGCTCTTCGCCCCTGAACATGCGATCGAGGGCGGCGATGGCCGCCTCCATGGGGACGCAACGCGCCAGCTCGGCCCCGTCGATGAATCTCAAGCCCAAAACCTCATATCCACATCTTAGCCGGTCGCGCGCCTCGCGTCGCACATCGACCAGCCCGTGGGCTGCACACTCCTCGGCGGCTACAACGAGATCAGACCCTTCGGCGGCGAAACCGCTATCGCGCCAGACCCGCCGTGCCGTATGCGGTCGTGCCGTCGCCGTCGTAGATCGACTGCTCGGCGACGAAGCCCTGCTCGCCGTCCGACGCCAGTTGCACCGCATGGACCGAGCGCGCCCGTTCGGGCGCCACGCCGCCGTCCACGCGCAGCGTGTAGCGCGCCCACGGCGGCGCCAGGTAGCGGTGCCCGCCCTCAATTAAACGATAAACGCGGGCATGACTTCCTGGCCGGTGGGGCTGAAGAAGCGCACCCCGGCGGGCGCGGCGAGCAACCACTCGGCCGGCTCCTCGCCCGTGTTCACGACGCGATGGACCGTGTGTGCCGGGACGATCAGGATATCGCCGGCGGAGAGCTGGATCGGCCGGTCGTCGACGGTCACCGTGGCCGTGCCCGACAGCTGGATCATGACCTCCTCGCGATCCTGCATGTGGGACGGGTTCTGGCCGCCCGGCTCTTGCCGTTGCCGCAGGACCAGGACCTCCGTCGCCCCCCGGCCCGGCGAGGCCAAACTCCCCGTCGCCATGCCCCCCGGCGTCAGCATCATCTCGATGTCACTACTGCGTACGACGGTCATCGTGTCCTCCTCGGGTGATCTGCGCCCTGATCCGGTCCAAGTAGTCAATTAATTTGACTACTTGCATAGTGTACAATGCGCATGGGGGTTTGTCAAAGAGATTGACCAATCCCGCGTCGAGGAGCGTCTATCGGTGCTGCGTGAGGTGTGGGAGTGACCGATCAACCCGAGGGCGGCTATGAGTTGGCCGTGCTCCTCATGCTCGCCCTGCACGCCTTGGTCAACGAAGTGCATACGCGCTTGGCCGAGGCCGGCTTCGACGACATCCGGCCGGCGCACGGCTTCGCCTTCCAGCGTCTCGCCCCCACTGGGGCCACCGGCAACGACCTGGCCGAGCACCTCGGCATCACGAAGCAGGCGGCGAGCGTGATGATCGATTACCTGGAGGAACATGGCTATGTCTCGCGCCGGCCGGACCCGCGCGACGGCCGCGGGAAGGTCGTAGTACTGACCGCGCACGGGTGGGACTGCATCCGGGCGGCCGAGGCTATCTTCGCCGAGGTCGAGCGGCGTTGGGTGGATATCGTGGGCGCCGACAGGATCGCGGGGCTGCGCGTCGACCTGCGGCGCATCGTTGCCGCCGCCGGTGTCGGCGCCTCGCCCCTCCGCCTGCGGCCCGTGTGGTAACTGTGTGGATGGGTAAAGGGCGAGAATCACGTCCGGCGACGCGGGCGCGGGGGCTCGATGGTGACGGTCGCCGTGCGGGTGGATTCGCCGCGCGCGGTCCGGGCGGTTGCCACCAGCGCCGCGCGCACAGGTTTGGCCGGGCGGTACCCGATGCGCAGGCGTCCCTCGTAGCCTCCGCGCGCGTCCGCGGTCCCGTTCAGCGTCGCCTGGTAGAGCACGACGCGTCGCGTGGTCCGGCGACGGTTTTTGCCGCTCCCGCTCATGACCTCCGCGGTGGCCGTCGCCTGCAGGGTGATGTGGACGCGCGCGCGCGCGACCGTGGTCAAGCGGATCACCAGCGTGTCGCCGGATGCCACGGCGCTCGCGCCGGGATGGAGGGTGAGCGAGGGCGGGGGCGGCCGCACGGCCGTCGCGCGGGGGCGCGGCGTGGCAGGGGTAGCAGGGGTGGCGTGTGGCAGGACCCGGCTGGCGGTCGTCGTGACCGTCGCGACGGCGGAGGGGGGCGCCGCGGATGCCGTGGGCGTGTCGCCCGGCGGCGGCGCGCCCGGCAGGGGCGCCGCCGCGCCCGAGGGCGGGGCCTGGATCTCGACCGCGCCGATGTCGCAGCGGTTGTTGACCGCGTCGGGCCGCGACCCGCCACGCCCGTCGGCGGTGAGCGGGCGTCCGCTGTTGTCCGTGCAGCCGGCGGGGTTCCCGCCGTCGATCGCCGGGCTACCAGGGCCGGGGGCCTGCGTCATCGTGGGGCCGCCGTTGTCCTGCAACGGGCCGAGGCGTGGGTCGACGCCGACGCGGTCGCCGTCCACACCCTCACGCAGGCCCGCGCAGCCCGCGGCGCTGCCCAGCAAGTTGTAGCCCTGCGAGGTCAGGGGGCCGGAGCAGTCGGGGCCAATGTTGTCCCCGACGATCGTGCCGGCTAGCGTGACCGGGCCGCTGCCCTCGCTGAAGACGCCGACCTTGCTGTTCCCGCCGACCGTGCTGTTGTACAGCGCGGCTGAGACGAGGTTATCCAGCCCGATGCCGATGTTGGCGCTGACGGTGCTGTTGATGAGGGTCGTCGCGCCCCCGTTCTGGATGCCGGTCCCGTCGTTGCCGCCGACCGTGCTGCTCGTGAGCGTCAGCGTCGCGTTGTCCACGCCGATGCCGCCCGTCCCGCCGCTATTGCCGCTGACCGTGCTGCTGATCAGCGTCAGCGCGCCATACGACGTGTCGACGCCGCCGACGTCGCCGCTGTTTCCGTCGACCACGCTGCGCGTCAACGTCATCGTACCCCCGTACTGGTAAATGCCGCCGGCCGCCCCGCCCGTGTTGTCCCGCACCACGCTGTCGGCGAGGGTGAGCCTGCCGCCGGTGGTCACGCCGCCGCCGTCGCCCTCGCCGGCGTGCCCGCGCTGGAGCGTCAGGGCCGCCACGGTAGCGGCGACGGATGGGCCGACGCTCAGGAGCGTCCCCGTCACCGCGCCGCTCCCGTCGACGACGGTCGCCCCCGCGCCCGCGCCGGTGATCGTCAGGTCGTGGGCGACCGAGAGGCGCTCGTGGTAGGTTCCCGCGCCGACCGCCACGGTGTCCCCCGCCGCCGTTTTCGCTAGCGCGCCGCCGATGGTCAGGCACGGCGTGCCGGAGGAGAGGCAGTCGTTACCATCGCTCCCACCCGGGGCCACGTAGTAGGTCGTGCCCGGGACCGCAGCCCTCGTTACATCGTCCGCCGGGGCGACGACGAGGGTGGCGCAGAGACACAGCAGGATGAGGGCGGTCAGGGTCCGACGCCGGGCGCGCGTCCCGGGGCTGCCGGCCACCGTCAGGGCGTGGGTCGAGGCTGTCGTGGGCTGCCGTGGTCGCGTATCCATTGGCGCTCTTTCTTCTAGCAGGGACACCCGCTGATCGTGCGTCCCCATTCTAACGCACCGGGGGTGAATCGCATGCGCCCTGACCAGAGATCCAATAGTATCTACGATGGTATTACGTTGTGGAGGTTGCGGACGACCCACATCAGCTTGTGTCAGATCGGGAAGGATCACCGGCGTCGCCCATGTACAATGCAAGCCCATGTACAATGCAAAAGGAGTATTAGGACAAGGCCGAGAGGGGCAGTAATGGAACGGGGGCGACGTGGCGGAGGGACAGTACTGGCAATCGGGGTCTTCGCCGGCGCGGCGCTAAGTATCTACGGCGCCCGGCGACGCCTGATCGCGCGCTGGCTGGGCTTGCCGCCCGCGCGCCATGGCGTGGCTGTCGAACGGGGCCTGGTGGTCCCGATGTCCGACGGGGCGATACTCAAAGCCGACCACTACTCTCCCAAGGGGCGCGGCTCGTTCCCTACCATTCTCCTGCGCACACCCTACGGGCGCGGCTCGGATCTGCCCTCCCCCCTTGGCATAGTAGTAGCCTTCCAGCACCGCCTCGTGGCCGCGCGCGGCTACCACGTGGTCGCCCAGACCGTGCGCGGGCGCTTCGACTCGGGCGGCCGGTTCAACCCCTTCTTCGACGAGGCGGACGACGGCCGCGCCACCCTGAAATGGCTCCGCGGCCAGCCGTGGTTCGACGGCGCGCTCGGCATGATGGGGCAGAGCTACCTCGGCTACGTCCAGTGGGCCGCGGCCTCGGAAGACCCCGACACGGTACGCGCCCTCGTGCCGCACATCACCGCCTCGCACCTGGATTCCCTGGTGTACCCCGACGGCGCCTTCGGCCTGGACCTGGCGCTGCGCTGGATCTCTACGCTCGATACGCTGGGGGGCGCGACTAAGAACTCCGCCTGGTCCATCGTCCGGCGCCTCAATCCCGCGGCGCTGGAGCGGCGGCTCGCGCCCGCCTTCGGCCGCCTCCCGCTGCGCGAGGCCGACACGGCGGCGGTGGATCAACCCGTCTCCTACTACCACGACTGGCTGGCGCACCCCGACCTCGGCGATCCCTACTGGCGGTCGATCGACCATCGGTCCTCCGTGGTCCGGACGAGCGCGCCCGTGCACCTCGTGGGCGGCTGGTACGACATCTTCCTGCGCGCGCAGCTGGCCGACTACGCGCGGCTGCGCGACGCCGGGCGCGCGCCCTACCTCACGGTCGGCCCCTGGTGGCACAGCGACGGGCGCGGCGGGCGCGCGGCGCTGCGTGAAACGCTTATCTGGGGCGAGGCCTACCTGAAGGGCAACCCTTCTCTCCTGCGCCGGCAGCCCGTGCGCCTGTACGTGATGGGCGCGGACGCGTGGCGCGATCTGGAGAGCTGGCCACCGCCGGCGCGCGAGACCCCCTATTTCTTGCAGGAGGCGGGCGGCCTGTCCCCCGCGCCGCCGGCGACCGAGACGCCCCCCGACCACTACCACTACGATCCCGCCGACCCCACGCCGTCCGTCGGTGGTCCGCTGCTGTTCTCCCCGCCCGCCGGCCCGCGCGACAACCGCGCGCTCGAAGCGCGCGCGGACGTGCTCCTCTACACGACGCCCCCGCTGACCGCCGATCTGGAGATGATCGGTCCCGTGCGGCTGGACCTGTACGTCCGTTCCAGCCTGGAGCACACCGATTTCTTCGGGCGGGTGTGCGACGTCCATCCCGACGGCCGCTCCATCAACATCTGCGACGGGCTGCTGCGCCTGGAGCCGGGGACGGGGAACGGCGCGCCGCGACCCGACGGCAGCCGGCGCATCACCGTCGACCTGTGGGCCACCGCGCACCGCTTCGCGCGGGGCCACCGCCTCCGGCTGCAGGTGTCGAGCGGCGCCCATCCGCGCTGGAGCCGCAACCTTGGCACTGGCGAACCCATCGCCACGGGAACGGCGATGGCCGCCGCCGACCAGACGGTGTACCACGACCGCGCCCACCCCTCGGCCCTGATCCTGCCCGTCGCCCTATCGGTGTGAGCGGCGTCGACGGCGCGAATCTGCCGAACAGGCGCGTGCTTGTTCCCGATGCGCTACCTCGCTTGGCGTGGTCCCGGGTTCCACCTTCCGCCCGAGCGTGTCTAACACCGGGTTCTCCAGCCGGGCCAGCAACTCTGCATCGATGGCCTGCTCACGACGTAGATCTTCGGACACGATTCATGCCGCTACTTCAGCCGGCGTGCGATCCTGGTCCGCCGCGATGCGCTCGAGATAGGCTCCAATCTCGTCGTCCAGCGTCAGCGTTACCGTCTTACTCATCGTACACTCCCGGCCAGGATACCTTGTATCTCTGTTGTTTTTATCCAACAAGCTTCTACCCATACATGTGTTCCGTCCAGTAGTGGTGCGTCTTGGCCGCCACGGTGACGACGTTCTTGATCTCCCCGTCCAGGCGGAAGTCCGGCCCGGCCGGGAAAAACAGCATGACGCCCTCTCGGCGCACGCCGACGTTCTCCACCGTGATGGCCTGCCATAGCCAGCGCGCCATCGCCTCGTCGTGACAAACGAGGCCGACCCAGCCGGGACTATCGCCGCGTACGGTGGTCAGCCCCGTGACCAGGCGCAGCCCGCGCTCGATCTCAGCGACCACGCGCGCGTAGGCGGGGGGGTTGGCCCGCACCGTCTCCGGGTCGACCGGCCCCAGCACGGTGTCGCGGTGTGGGGGACCACCTGCCAGCGCGAGGTCGCAGAAATCGGTCCACATGTCGTCCCACGCCACCTGCCCGTCGTCGGCGTAGCGCATGGGGGCCGATCCCATCGGGGCGGCGCTGACCGCCTTGCCGGACCTATAGCGCGGCGGGAGCATATCCGGCGTCACCGGCGTCACCGGCGGCACCGGCGGCACCGGCGGCATCTGCGGGTGTCCGGGCGCGCCGGGCTCGTGGTCGTGGCGGCTCCCCGCGTAGAGCGCGGCGTCCTCGATGGCGCTATTGCGCCAGTCCACCTCGGCGACCGCGCCACCGGCGATCGTGACCTCGCCGCCGGGCGTGGTCGCGTTCCACCAGATCGTGTAGTCTCCCGCGGGGAGCGTGGGGTAGAGGCCCGCGAAGACCACGCGCCCGTCGAGCTCCCGCCCCCAGATGGCCGTGTGCGTCCGCCGCGCGTCGTCCCCCTTCGGGCTGACCTCGATCTCCTTGCCACGAAACGACTCGGGGGTGTAGAGGATCAAGGCCCCGATGTCGCCCCCGATATCCAGCACGGCGGACCCGGTCTGAATCCGGTCGACGTACTGCTCGGCCATCCGGCGTACCCTCCTCTCGATTGTGGGACCCATGGGCTGGGCCATCGGTGTTGGCCTGCAGCCGTATAGCGCCCCCACACAAGAGGAGCCCGGCGAATTCGCCGGGCTCCTCTCGCTTCTCCTGTGCCTCGACAGACGCGATGACCGCTACGACTCGGGCTCGGACGGGTAGGAATAGCCGTCGTAGGGCGTCCCCAGGTAGGGGAACGCGTTCAAGCTATAGAACCCGACCGGCGGGATCGGGATCGTGCCCGTGCCCGTGCCCGTGGACTGACCCGCGTTGTCGACCGAGGGCCTCGGGGTCAGCGGCGGGGCCGCTCCGTTCGCCGGCTTCGCCGGATTCATCGTGCTATTGTACTGCGTGATGGCTCCAGCGGCCCCGTCGGGGGTGTACGACGGCGCGACCAGGGGATAGGTGGCGCCGGCGATCGCGCGCAACTCGATCGTGGTCACATCGTCGAACACGCGCCGGCCGTTCGGGAAGCCGGCCAGGTCGCCCCCCAGGATACCGCGGATGTCCGCGTTCGCCGTGGGCGTGGGCGCGATGGCCATGTTCAGCCGCACCAGGTCCATCGGCGACGGGCCGGTGTAGTTCTGGAAGCCCGGGATGATCCCGGACGGCAGGCCCGTGAGCAGGATGGCCACGAGATCCGCGCGCGCGGCGCCGCTCGCGTTGAGCGCGGCGAGTTTGGGGAAACCCATAGTTGGATCTTGGCTCGGATAGAGAACCGGGAGCAGGCCAGCGAGCTCCGGCTTCTGCACGTACTGCAGGAACTGGTCGTCGTTGCGGGGGTACAACGCGTTCCAGTTGTCCTTCCTGGCCATCGGGACGACTACTTCGTTGAACAGGGGGTTGGCGAGCCGGGAGACCTGCGCGTAGCTGCCGAACTCGCGGTCTATCCCCAGCCGCTGGTCGCGCAGCCGGATGCGGCGCCGGCTGGCCGAGGCCCAGACACCGATGACCGAGGTGGCCGACGCGGGATCGGTCGGGTTAGAGCCGTTCCGTGTGAGCAGCGTCTTGGGCACCTGCAGCGCGATGGTGTGCACGTTCAGGTTACCGAGGCTATTGACGCCCGGCGCGGCGGGTGTCTTGATCAGGTGCAGATTCTCGAATGGCCGCAGGGTCCCCAGGTCGAAGATGGAGCCCACGTCCACGTAGAAGCCGTCGGCGCGCTGCCCGGCGAACACCGTCTCGCCGCTCGGCAGGCCATGGATGGCCTGCCCGGCCAGGCCCGCGTAGTTGGGCGTGGAGCGCACGCCGACGTTGCAGGGCGGCGTCGTCAGCCCCGACGCCAGGACCTGCGACCCGGCCGCGGTGACCTTAGTCACCGAATAGGTCTGGGGCCTGTTCCAGTTCGGATCGGTGGGCGAACTGATCGGGCCCGTGTTGTAGAGGAACGTGTTGGGGTTGCGGACCACCGTCGAGAAACGGAACTGGTAGGCGATGTCCGCGTCCGGGCTGCCCGCGCCGTTGCGAATGTAGATCTGGTAGAGGACATCGTCGCCAAACTCGAAGAAGTTCGGCCCGGCGTCCGGGGCCTGGAAGGGGATGAAGTTCGCGATGAGGGTGACCGTATCGGGGCGTTCCGGGCTTACGAACGCGTAGACGTCCGTGTTGTCGGCCACGGGGTCCTTGGAGCTCTGGGGCGCTTCACGATGCGACGACATATATTTACCTCACACCAGACTTGGCAGATTGATGAGACGCCGTGGTCCGGGCGTGCCAGAGGCGCGCGACGAGCGCGGGGTCGTGGACCGTAACCTCCGTGTGGCCAATCATCAGTGTCATCTCGCCGGTCTTGGGATCGCCCACGGACACGACGAAGGGCTCGGCCGTCTTCAGCTCGGCCAGCCGTGTCTCCAGGTCCGCACCCTGCACGCTCGCGGGCCGCGTGGCCGCGACCGCCGCCGCGGCGGGCACGGCGGCCAGCGCGCCGACCGTCAACGCCCCTGTCGACGTCTTCGTCAGGAGGCTTTTCCGCGTCAACTTTGCCATGTTCTACACCTCACTCATGAGTCCCAGTCCATGCCTCGACCGAGGCATGTCGTCTCGCGTCCTCTCGGGCCGTCCCGAGTTAGTCTTGGTCTACCGCCATCCCCGCGCTCTGCTGGAAACGGCCCATCGCATGCGGACCGTGGCGCGTAGGGTCGCAAGGCCGCGCCGATAGTCGGGAGTGGACTTATCTCCTCAATACGTTATACGCGCGAGACACGTGTTTGGATCACGCGCCGCGCGAGCACAAGGGTAGCCGTGTCTTCGTTGACACCTCCTTTGTCGCAGGCCGACCACGGGGGACGCGGCGAGGACGCGGCAGAGCGGCTTGACAAAAGAAAGAGTACGGCTGCCCGGCCGGTCAACCAGCGCGCATAATCCCCGGGTCTGGGCGGCCTGGAGCGCGCTATCAATGACAGGAGGCGTCGGAAAGCCGGTACTCGAACAGACGCACGAGACTAGAGCACGCCATTTAAGCAGGGGTAGGCGCGCTCGGGTCGCAGCAATCACTACAATAGCAGTAGTGATGCCATAATATAGGGTTGCTGGCGCTATGTCAACTACTTTGCGAGTGCGGGGCGCACCCCACACTCGCCGATCCTACTTAAATGAGGGCCTTCGAGGGCCTTTGAGGGCCTTTGAGGGCCTACTTAGAGGGCCTTGAATCGTTCGAAGGGGTTGCGGCAGTCGAGGCAGTGGTAGAGGGAGCGGCACGGCGTAGGGCCGAACAGGTTGTCCATGGCCGTGCGCATCGAGCCGCAGTAGGGGCAGGCGACCGGCTCGCGCTGCAGCATTGGCAGCGGGCGGTCGCGCGAGGGCGGCGCGGGGGCGATGCCGAAGCCCTGGAGCTTCTCCTTGCCCGCCGGCGTGATGCGGTCGGTCGACCAGATGGGATCGAAGACGAAGCGCACGTCAACGTCCGACACGCCGGGCGCGCGTCGCACGCGCGCGCGCACGTTCTGTCCGATCACGTCGAGGGCGGGACAGCCGCTGAAGGTCGGCAGGATCTCCACGGTCACGCGGCCGTCCTCGCCCACCTCGACCCCTTTGACCATGCCCATCTCCACGATGCTGACTGCCGGGATCTCGGGGTCGACCACGTCCTGCAAGGCCTCCCACAGGCTCTCCAGGCTGTCTCGCCTGCCTTGCTCGTTCAGCGGATTAGCCTCGGTCGTCATGTCGTTCACACCATCCACCGGGCGCCCACGAGGAGCGCCCCTACCATTTCTCACCGAGCCCGGAGGCCGACACCATCGTCATCTCGCCGTGTAGCGCGCGGAAAAGGGCGCTCACCGGGCGCGCCGCGCGCGGCCGGGGCTCGGACTCGATCAGGGTGAGCAGCGTCGGGTCGAGCCCCTCCAGGAGCGGGCGTACGCGCAAGCGCCACTCCTCGAGCAGGGCGCGCGCCGGACAGCTCAGGACGCCGCCGGCGACGAGCGCGTCTTCGCCGGGCGTCTCGCCGAACACATCGACGACCAGGGGCACCACCGTTCGCGTCGCCACGATCAACCGGTCACGGCTCTCGGCCGTCCCGGCGCTCAGGCGCTCCCACCAGGCCTCGTCGTGCATCGCGTGGTAGTGCTCCTCGCGCGCCATCTTGCGCGCCGCCCCCGCGAGCGGCGCATACATCGAGTCGGAGAGCGCGTCGGTGCGCTGCGCGTCGGCCAGATCGTAGAAGAGGTGGCGCGCGACCGTAAAGGCCCAGTCGCCGTTGGGCTGCTCCAGCAGCGCGGCGTGGCGGTACTCCTCGGCGGGGCGGCGCAGCGCCAGACGGTCGGCGTCGTCGCCGGTCAACCCCGCGACGAGACCATAGACGAGCGTGGCGTGGCCGATCTCATCCTGCGCGATGGACGAGAAGGCCACGTCCTCTTCGAGCTGCGGCGCGACGCCGGTCCACTCCGAGTCGCGGTGGCCGAGCATCAACTCGTCGTCGGCCCAGGCCAGCAGGTAGCCCGCGAGCGCGTCGCGGGTGTACGCATCCAACGCGGGCGCATCGTAGTTCACCGGGAGCGCCGGCGTCGCGCCGGCGTTCCCAACAGATAGACGACCCTCGTCCTGTTTGTTAGCGCTCATTGTAGCCCCGACTCGATCTCCTGGCGCTTCTTGGCGATGCCCTTATAGGCCTCGATAGAGCGGTACGATTTGTCGGAGCCGGGCTCCAGCACGTCGGTCTCCTCTAGCCGGTGCAGGTCTTCGCGGCGGGCTACCCAGAGCTCGGCCGGGTTGTCGCGCCGGAAGAAGCACTCCTTGGCCAGGAGGAGGGCCATGCGCGTGTCGTCGGCGTTGACCGTGCCGACCTCGACCAGCGGCTCGGTCGCGCCCTTGCGTTGGAAGACGGTGTAGATGCTTACCATATCAACTCTCTGAACCTGCGACCGCGGTCGCAGGCTTATGCTACCGACTCTGCGGCAGTCCCGCCGCGCAGGGCGGCGCGCACCCACGCGTGCTCGGCGTGGGCGGCGCGGCGCAGGGCCAGGCGGCGTTGCGTGGCCGGCCCGTTGCCGGACACGACGGTCTTGAGCACGTTCCAGTCGGGCTCGGTGTAGAGCCAGCGGCCGGTCGCCTCGTCCTTGCGCAGCGCGGGGTCGGGCAGCGTGAAGCCGAGCGAGCGTATGCGCGGCGCATACTTGTTGAGGAACTCCTGGCGCATCTCCTCGTTGGAGCGCGTCTTGAAGCGCCAGGTGAGCAGAGCGTCGTTCTTGGGCGCGTACGAGGGCCCGAAGAAATGCATGATCGGCTCCCACCAGCGGTTCAGGGCGTCCTGCAGCATGGCGCGCTGGGCGGGCGTGCCGCCCGCGAGCTCGAGCGTGACGTCCTCGCCGTGCTTGAGGTGCAGCGACTCCTCGGCGCAGATGCGCTTGAGCACGCGCACGTACGGCGCGTAGTTCGATTTCAGGAGGGCGTGCTGCGTCACCAGCGCCGCGCCGTCGATCAGCCAGCCGATCGCGGCCACGTCGGCCCAGCTCTCAGTAGGGTAGTGGAAGACGTTGTGGAACTTGGTCTTGCCGGCGATGAGGTCTTCGATCATGCTGTCGCGGCTCTTGCCGAGGTCCTGGGCCACGGAGTAGATGAGCTGGGCGTGGCCCACCTCGTCCTGCACCTTGGCCGTGAGCGACATCTTGCGGCGCAGCGTGGGCGCGCGCGGAATCCACTCGCGCTCGGGCAGGGCGCCCATGATCTCGCTGTTGGCGTGCATCTCCAGGAATTTCAGCACGCCCAGCCGGTAGTCCTCGGGCATCCAGTCGCCCGCCTCTATAGACTCGCCGCGCTCCACGCGCGCCCGGAACTCGGTCTCGCGCTCGTCGATCATCATTGTCGCTCCGCTCCTCTTATTCCTTCAAGGGCTATCGCCGTGAACCTATCCGCCACCTCGTCCGCGGAGAGCGGGCCGCGCGGGTCGAACCATTGGTAGGCCCAGTTAGCGGCCGAGAGCAGCAGCAGGGCGGCGAAGCGCGGGTCCAGGTCGGCGCGGAAGGCGCCGTCGCGCGCCCCCTCCTCGACGATCGCGCGCCACATCCGCTCGTACTCGCCGCGCAGCCTTTTGACCTCGGCCAGCGCCGCGCCCTCCAGCCGGCACCACTCCTGCAGGAAAACCGTCGCCAGGTCGGGCTGCTCGGCGACCACGCGCAGGTGCGCGCGCATGGCGTCGCGTATCTTGACCGTGGCGGGGGCGTCGGACGCGGCGACCGCGCGCATGTCCGCCATGAAGAGGGTCGCGCCGCGCAGCACGAGCTCGCGCAGCACGTCCTGCTTGGACGAGATGTGGCTGTACAGGGAGCCTTTTTCCAGGCCCACGGCCTTGCCGATGTCGGCCATGGAGGCGCCGTGGTAGCCTTTGTCGCTGAACAGGCGCCCCGTGGCGGCCACGATGCGCTCGCGCTGCCCCGCGCCCCGCTGCTGCTCGATCATGGCCCCAGCTCTACTTCCGAACGGTCGTTTGGTTACAGTGTACCGCGCCCCGTCGGGGCGCGTCAACCATACACGTACCTGTACCTGTACATGGTCCACCTAATTTGATATCCTTGCGAAAGGTGGCCGGCGCCCATCAGGGTGTCCTATGCCTTTGCGCACCCTCGTTCCCCCGGGATAATGAGGGCAGGCATAGTAAAGCACGGACCAAGTTGTGAGTGGATTTGAGTGGAATAGGAACGATATTATGCCTAAGATGAAGACGCACAAGGGCGCCGCCAAGCGGTTCAAGGTGACCGGTAGCGGCAAGATCATGCACCTCAAGCCGCACGGCAAGATGACGCGCGTAAGCAAGCGCGTGCACTTCGCCACCGGTAAGATGCGCGTCGCCTCCGACGGCGACACGAAGCACGCCAAGAGTATGCTGGGTATTTAGTGTTTGGTGTTCAGTGACTCGTGGTTAGACGCCCTGGGTTACTGAACACTGGTCACTGGTCACTGTCACTGGTCACGAAACACTGAGGGAGGGATAATGGCTCGCGTCAAACGCGGCATGATGGCGCACAAGCGCCATAAGAAGCTGCTCCGGCAGGCCGAGGGTCATCAGCAGGGGCGGCGCAAGATCTACAGGTTGGCCAAAGAGTCGCTGCTGCACGCCCTGTCGTACCAGACGCGCGACCGCAAGACCCGCAAGCGCGATATGCGCCGGCTCTGGATTACGCGCATCAACGCGGGCGCCCGCGCCAACGGCATGTCCTATAGCGTGCTGATCGCGGGGCTGGCCAGGGCCAACGTCGCCGTCGACCGCAAGATCCTCGCCGAGCTCGCCGTCAACGACGCCGCGTCTTTCAAGACGCTCGTCGACGTGGCGCGCGGCGCGGCGGCCGCGGCGTAAGCCTCTTCAAGTAGCAACGCCAAAAGGGGCGTGCGCGTGGGCAGGAACCCGCGCGCACGCCCCCTTCGCGTAGTAGGCGAACTCCATTTATCCCCGATGCCAGACTGAGTAGGTGACAGTTGCGACAATGATGGCCCTGTGTGCGACGTAGTGCGGACTACCCGGTGCACAACCCACAAGGCTCGACGACCGCGGTCAATGTGACCTGGACCCAGAACCATGTGGGGATGATTACCTCAATTACTCTAGCCTGCTAGCGACTTCGCGCGTGAGCCCCGTCGCGGGATGGCCACTGCGCCGAGAAATATCCATGAGGTCGTGGTGTGAGGGGGGGATGGTAAACTAGTGGTATGTTCCAGGAGCAATCCATGCCCTGCTCGGTGGGAAAGAGCTAGATATGACATCCCTTGATACCGATCCACCCACTTTCATCGCCCCTGTTTACGAGAAGTTCGAGTACATCGATGACCCCGCCACAGGCGTCGAGCTTGAGACTACTGATAGTGATGACAGGATTACCGAGCCGTTCGATCCTACGATGCTGCGCATCGAAACGAAGCCATTGACCCTGGACCTGCTCATTTCGCGGCTTCAATATAGTGAGATAGATTTAGCGCCGAGCTTTCAGCGTCAGGGTGGCATTTGGAAGGATTTGACACAGAGCAGATTGATAGAGTCCATTCTTATCCGCATCCTGCTGCCCACCTTCTACTTCGATGCAACGGACAACGATCGATGGCTGGTCGTGGACAGCCAGCAACGGCTTGCAACCTTGAAACGCTTCGTGATAGACAAGGATCTTCGGTTGAGCGGACTAGAGTTTCTCGATCACCTGAACGGTAAGGGATACGACGACCTCCACCGAAGCTTTCAGCGTCGGATTCTCGAGACACAGGTCACTGTGAACCTGATTGAAGAGGGTACCCCGTCGCGTGTCAAGTTCGATATTTTTAAGTGCATTAACACAGGAAGATTGCCCCTCTCGGCGCAAGAGATCCGGCATGCCCTCAACCAGGGCAAAGCGGCGGAGTTGCTCGTCGAGCTTGTTGGCTCGGAGGAATTCAAACGGGCGACCGATAATGGTATCCGTGGGACACGCATGGATGATCGCGAGTGCGTCCTGCGCTTCCTCTCTTTCACGCTCGTGCCATACACACGCTACAAGGACACGAATCTTGATAGCTTCCTGAATGAGAGGATGTCAGACATCAACAAGATGTCCGACCAGGATATCGAGCATTTACGACGTCAATTTCTACGCGCTATGGCGGCTGCGTTCGATATCTTTGGAACAGACGCTTTCCGCAAGCGATATGCAATCACTGCACAACGATATCCAATCAGTAAGGCGTTATTTGAGGCCTGGTCTGTTAATTTGAGCCGTCTCGACGACGACCAACTCCATCTGTTATATGAGCGAAGAAAGGACCTGATACAGAGATTCGTCAGTCTCATGGCAGAGGACGGGGATTTTGACAACGCCATTTCGCAGGGCACCGGGAACGCTAGGAAAGTTTACATTCGGTTCAGCGCGATCGAAAGGATAATCGGAGAGGTTCTGCGATGATCCGCGCACTCCAATTGCACAACTTTAAATGCTTCGAGGATCAGCTCATCGACCTCCAGGCGTTAACTTTGCTTTCTGGATTAAACGGCACGGGTAAGTCGACCGTCCTCCAATCGCTCTTGCTATTGCGCCAGTCCTTCCAACAGGGACGGTTGCCCGACGTGGGACTCTCTCTCAACGGCGATTTGGCGCGCATCGGCACAGCGTCCGATGCTCTCTTCATGGACGCTAAGGACGATCACATCGGGTTTGATCTTGTCCTCGGTGATGGGTGGCAAGCGCGATGGCGCTTTAACTATAACCGCGCGGCCGACGTGCTTGCCCTAGACTCGCCGTACCCCGATCCGCATGTCTATGACACAAGCCTATTCGGCGCCAACTTTCACTATCTCCTTTGAGGGTCGGCTTTAACATAATATGATAGTCGGCGTGGGGGCGCGTGCATTGGCTAGGCGGGCGCGTGCGAGGGCCTGCACATTGATGACGATGTAGGTCAAGGTGTTGAGCGTGC
>JAABUX010003652.1_pt1 | contig 20199 bp, 24 predicted proteins | sample 5561851 | NCBI WGS metagenome assembly JAABUX01 (sample SAMN10711883, study PRJNA513361) | rock metagenome | isolation source: Antarctica rocks | place: Antarctica: Victoria Land, Richard Nunatak red sandstone | collected 2016-01-03 | reverse complement strand
GATTGGCCAAGGATTGGGAATGCCTGAACCGCAAGGCACTCGCGTTCCTGCGTCTCGCCTCGATCCGGCTCATGCTGCGAAAGCTATGTCAAACCAATAAATGATCCCGGATAGACACTCAGGTATTGATGGCTGACCGCGAATTTGCACACTTGTCGCATATCGCGCAGGGAAGGCGAAGGGCCGGGCAGGGGTTCCGCCGTGGAGCGGGCGGAGTAGCACGCTCACGGATTGCAGATCATCTCCGCCTCGCTGTCGCCCGCCTGGTTGTTGGGGCCGCGGGAGCACAGGTCGAAGTCGTGGCCGGGGCGGCCGGCCGGGCTGCGGTAGAAGTAGGGGCGGTTCCAGGGGTCGAGCGGCTGCGCGTCGCCCTTCAGGTAAGGGCCGCCCCAGCCCGCCGAGCCGGACGGGCGGACGTTGAGCGCGGCCAGGCCCTGCTCCGTCGTGGGATAGGTGCCGACGTCGAGCTTGTAGAGGTCGAGGATGGAGGAAACCCGCTCGATGGACTGCTTGGCGACCGAGACGCGGGCGCCGCCCAACTGGCGCAGCGCCGCCGGGGCGACCAGGCCGATCAGGAGGCCGAGGATTGCGATCACCACCAGGATCTCCAGCAAGGTGAAACCGGCGTCGCTGCTGTCGGAAGAAGGGCCGCCGAGGGAAGGGCGGCGGCATGGGGAGGGCTGCTGCATCAAATCCTGCTTTCTGCTACGCCGGCGGACAATAGCAACGAATCGGGGGGTGGGCCATGCCGGCGTGCACCGCGGACCACTGATGGCGGTCCCGTTCCTGGCCTGCATGGCATTGGCCGCGCAGCTCTACAGCCTGCCGCCGCGCGTGCTGCCGTCGATCCAGGCGGTCGAGGGGGGCGGCCTCGGGGTCGTGCACCGCAACGCCGACGGCTCGTCCGACCTCGGGCCGATGCAGATCAACACGCTCTGGCTGGCCCCCTTGTCGCGCTACACCCGGCTTGACCCGGCGGACGTGCGGGAGCGGCTGCTGCGCCGGCCCTGCTTCAACATCGCGGCGGCCGGGCTGATCCTCCGCACCTATCTGGACGAGACCCGGGGCGACCTGATGCGGGCCGTGGGCAACTACCATTCGCACACGCCGCTGCTGAACCAGACGTATCAGGCGAAGGTGCGCGACGCGGCGGCGGCGATGTTCACCAAACCTTAACGCGGGTCCCCCGCCACATCCACGAACAGCCCGTTGCGCCCGGCGCGCACGGTGTAGTCCAGCACCGACAGCCGAATTTGCGGCACGGTGCCGAAACGGTTGGTGTCGAACACCGTGGTTTGCAGCCGGACCGCGCAGCGGACGGTGTCGGGCAGGGCGGTCGGGATCTGGCCGACGCTGCCCGGCAAGATCACGGCATCGAGGCCGCGCTGGGCGATGCCGTCGGCCACCACGTCCAGCACCTCGTTGCGCCCGCACACGGGCCGGGGCGGCTCGCCGGCGTGGGCGGGCGGGATGAGGCCGGCGAGAATAGATCCCGCGAGGATGGGAGCGGCGAGCCAGAACCGTGACGCTGCGGGCAAGGAGGCCTCCAAGGGAAGACGTTCAGGCTCAGCGGATCGTGCCGTTCGCCCGGTTCGGGAAGAAGCCGCCGCCATTGGGTATGCCGTTGTAGACGATGCCGAGCACCTCCCCCGCCGTGCGGCGGTATACCAGGCCGTCGCCGTCCACCGGAGCGATGTTGTCGGGGAAGTTGGGGATCGACAGGCCCTGCTCCTTGCCGTTGCCGAGCTTGGCGCGGACGGCGGAGATGGCGTTGAACACGTTCTGCTGCCCAAACGAGCACAACAGGGTGCGAAGCGAGCCGGCGTGGTAGGCCTCCGCCGCGAGGATGCTGGCGGCGGCGTCCAGGTTGTCCTTGCTTTGCAGCAGCCGGGCGGCGCCTGCGTAGGCGGTGACGCCCACGTCGGTGAGCGACAGCGCGCCGAGCAGGAAGTTCGTCTCGTTCAGGAACGGGTTGAACTGCGTGCCCGCCGGGATCTGCCCGGCCGCGACCGCCACCGCGTTGAAGCTGTTGAGCAGGTCGATGTTCGGCTGCGCGACCGCCTGGCTGCCGAGCACGCGGCGGATGAACCGGATGTGATCGACCTCGTCCACCGTGATACGCTCGATGACGCCGGCGACCAGCGGGGTCCGGAACGGCACGAGCGAACCGCCGAGCACGAAGCCCGCATTGCCGACGCCGTTGGGGTCGCTCACGTCCGTGGCGTCCAGGCCGCGGCCCAGGAAGCCGCGGATGTAGTATTGGCCTTCCAGGTACTCGAGGTTGAGCGCGAAGTTGAGGATGTCGGCGTCGGTGTAGCTCTGCGCCGCGGCGGGCGTGCTGTCCGCCACCATCGCGCCCGTGGCGGCGGCGCCGGCCGCGAGCACGGCGACGGCGGCGGCGCCGAACTGGCCGATCAGCGACCGCCGCTCGACATGGTTCTGGCCGGCAGGGGTCTCATCGGGCATTCGGGCGTCCTCCAGGGATTGCGGCCCTCCGCGAGCCGTCAGCATCACACCTTGGCCCGTATGGTTCCATGCCAGCCCTGCGTTCAAATCAACTCGAAGTGAGACAAAGCCGCAGCAATTCGCCGAAACGCCGCTACGCCGGCGACAGCACGTGGATGACCCGGCTGGCGAGCATGTCCTTCACCCGCGCCCCGTAGGCCCGCATGTGCGGCGCCGCCGCATGGGCCGCCAGCGCCGCCGCGTCCTGCCACTTCTCGATCACGGCGAAGCTGTCCGGCCCGAGCGCCGCCACGTAGGACGGGCTGCGCTCCATGTCGATGGCCGGCCCGTACTCGATGCAGCCCGGCTCCGCCAGCACGGCCGGGACGTTGGCGCGGAACTGCTCCAGCACGGCGTCGCGCTGGCCGGGTTGGGCGGTGACGATGGCGAGGACGTGGATCATGGGCGGCTCCGTGGTTCGCGCCCGAGTGTCCACCCGGGATGGCCCCGGCGCAACTGGGTGGCGCAACCGCCCCCTTGCCCGTTCCGCCAACCCTGTGCTTGGTGCGGGTCATGCAGCTTCTCACGGGACGGACGCGGTTGGCGGGGGTGATCGGGTGGCCGGTGTCGCATTCCCGGTCGCCGCGCCTGCACAACCATTGGCTGGCGCGGCATGGGATCGACGGGGCCTACGTGCCGCTTCCCGTGGCGCCCGCGGACTTGGCGGCGGCGGTGCGCGGGCTGCGCGCCGCGGGCTTCCTCGGCGCGAACGTGACCGTGCCGCACAAGGAGGCGGTGCTGGCGCTGTGCGACCGGGTGCTGCCGCCCGGGCAGCGGGCAGGGGCGGTGAACACGCTGGCATTCGGGCCGGACGGCATCATCGGGACCAACACGGACGGCACCGGGTTCGTCGCGAACCTGCGGGCGCACGGCGTCGATCCCGCCGCCGGCCCGGCGCTGCTGCTGGGCGCCGGGGGCGCGGCGCGGGCCATCGCGGCGGCGCTGCTCGACCTCCATGTGCCGGTCGCGGTCGCCAACCGCTCGGCGGACCGCGCGGCGGCGCTGGCGGCGGCGCTGCCGGGCCTGGGCGTGCGGCCCTGGGCGGAGCGGGCGGCGCTCGGCGGTCAGGCGCTCCTGGTCAACACCACCGTGCTGGGGATGGCGGGGCAGGACGCCCTGCACATGCCGCTGGACGACGCGCCGCCCGGCCTGGTGGTTTCGGACATCGTGTACGTGCCGCCGGTGACGCTGCTGCTGGCCGATGCTGCGGCGCGCGGGCTGCGCACGGTGGGCGGCCTCGGCATGCTGCTGCACCAGGCCGTCGCGGGCTTCGCGTCCTGGTTCGGCGTGACGCCTGTGGCGGACCAGGACACCTTTGAATTGATCGCTGCGGACCTATAACGTTCAGGTGCATGAGGATCATCGGCCTGACCGGCGGCATCGGCATGGGCAAATCGACCGTCGCGGCGGCATTCCGGCGGGCCGGCGTGCCGGTGTTCGACGCGGACGCGGCGGTGCACGCGCTGCAACGCCGTGGCGGGCTGGCGGTGCGGGCCATCGGGGACGCGTTCCCGGGCGCGGTGCGCGACGGCGCCGTGGACCGCGCTGCGTTGCGCGCCATCGCTGTCCCAAGCCCTTCCGCCATGCGGACGCTGGAGCGCATCCTGCATCCAATGGTGCGCGCGGCGGAGCAGGCGTTCCTCGCCCGCGCCCGCCGGGCGGGGCGGCGGATGGCGGTGCTGGACATCCCGCTGCTGCTGGAAACCGGGGGCGAGCGGCGGGTCGACCTGGTGCTGGTGGTCTCCGCCCCCCGTGCCGTGCAGCGGGCGCGGGTGCGGGCGCGGCGGCAGATGACGGAGGCGCAGATCGACGCCATCATAGCGCGGCAGATGCCCGATGCCGAGAAACGCCGCCGCGCCGATGTCGTCATTCCGACGGGATTGTCCCGCCATCATGCGCTGCGCCGCTTGAAACGCCTGATGCAGGAGATGCAGCCTTGAGCCGTTCCGTTTTGTTCGACACGGAAACCACCGGCCTCGACCCCCTCACGGGCGACCGGGTGATCGAGGTCGCCTGCCTGGAGCTGATGCGCGACCTGCCGACCGGGCGCAGCTTCCACCGCTTCATCGACCCGGAGCGCGACATCGACCCGGACGCGAGCCGGGTGCACGGCCTGACCCGCGCGGACCTGCGGGGCAAGCCGCGCTTCGCGGAGATCGCCGACGAGCTGGCGGCGTTCCTGGGCGACGCCCCGCTGGTCGCGCACAACGCGCCGTTCGACTTCGGCTTCCTGGACGCCGAGCTGGCCCGGCTGCGCCGCCCCGCCTTGGACCGCGGGCGCATGGTCGATACGCTGGCGATGGCCAAGGCCCGCTTCCCCGGCCTGCCCAACAGCCTGGACGCGCTGTGCCGCCGCTTCGGCATCGACCTGTCGGAGCGCACGAGCCACAACGCCCTGCTCGACTGCCGCCTGCTGGCGGAGGTCTACATCGAGTTGACCGGCGGGCGGCAGCGCGGGCTGCTGCTGGCCGACGACGGCGGGGACGCGCTGCCCTCCATCGCCTATCAGCCCGCCGGGCCGCGCACGCCGGTGCGGGTGCAGCCCGATCCGGACGCGCTCGCCCGCCACGCCGCGTTCCTCGCCCGTCTGAAAGAGCCGTTGTGGCTCGCGTGAAGCCGTTCAGCGCCTGGCGCTCGGTGCGCGGCAAGGCGGCCGGGCTGCTCCTGGCGACGCTGCTGCTGCTGGCCGCGGCGGTGCTGTTCGAGCGCGAGGTCACGCAGTCGATCACGGCGGCGACCGAGCGCAGCGGGATCGCGCGCATGCAGGCCGGCGCCGCGCAGCAGGTGCTGACGGCCGTGCAGGACGCGGAAACCGGGCAGCGCGGCTTCCTGCTGACCGGCCGGGCGTACTACCTTGAGCCGTACCAGCACGCCGCCGCCCGAATCGCCTCGCTGCTGGACCACCTGGACGCGCTTGGCAAAGACACCCCTTGGCTGCGGCAGGAGGCCGCGCCGCTCCACGACCTGGTGCCGCGCAAGATGGCCGAGCTGGAACAGACGGTCGTGCTGGCCCGGGCCGGCAAGGACCAGGAGGCCGTCGACCTGGTGCTGACCGACAACGGCAAGGCGCTGATGGACGACATCCGCGTCGCCGTGCAGCGCATCCTGGACCGGGCGGAGGCCGAGCGCGCGGCGGAGGTCGCCTCCGCGCTGGCCCGGCAGCGCCTGGCCAGCCTCGGCATGCAGGCGGCGGCGGCGCTGGGGGTGCTGCTGCTCGGCCTGGCGGTGCTGGCGCTGCTGCTGGGCCGGGCACGCCTGCTGGAAACCCGGCGGCGGGAGCTGCTGTCGACCGCGCAGCTTGAGGCCGCGGTGGAGCACGTCCGCGACGGCGTCGCGGTGTTCGATCCCGAAGAACGCCTGCTGCTCCGCAACAGCCGCTTCGCCGGGACCATCGGACTGCCGCCCGGGATCGTGCGCCCCGGCGTGCCGCTGGCCGACCTCGCGGCGGCGCAGCGGCTGGACCCGCCGCTGCTGTCCATGCCCCGCCCGGGCGACACGCCGGCCATCGCGGAAACCGAGCAGGACGGACGCCGGCTGGAGGTGTGGCGCACCGCCATGCCCGACGGCGGCCAGATGGTCGCGGTGGCCGACATCACCCGCCGCGTGCAGGCGGAGAGCCTGGCCCGGCACGCGCAGAAGATGGAGGTGCTGGGCCAGATGACCGGCGGGGTTGCCCATGACTTCAACAACCTGCTGCAGGTCGTCTCGACGAACCTTGAGTTGATATCGAAGCATCCGGCGGCGCGCGACGGGGGGGACGGGTGGCTGCACGCGCGCCTGGACGCGGCGCGCGCCGGTGCGGCCCGCGGCGCCCGGCTGACCCGGCATCTGCTCGCCTTCGCCCGCCGCCAGCCGCTGGCGCCCGAGCCGCTCGACCCGGCCCGCGTGCTGATGGGCATCGAGGACATGCTGCGCCGCACGCTGGGCGAGGCCATCGCGATGGAGCTGGTGGTCGGCGGCGGCCTGTGGGCGGTGCGCGCCGACCCGAACCAGTTGGAGAACGCGCTGCTGAACCTCGTGGTGAACGCGCGCGACGCGATGACCGGGCCGGGCGGAGAGCAGGCGGGGCGCCTGACGATCGAGGTGGCGAACGCTTCGCTCGACGAGGAGTACGCGGCGCGGGCGGCGGAGGTGACGCCGGGCCAGTACGTGATGTTCGCCGTGACCGACACCGGCTGCGGCATGGCGCCGGAGCAGCTCCGCCGCGCCACCGAGCCGTTCTACACGACCAAGGGGGAGGGGAAGGGCACCGGGCTGGGCCTGTCCATGGTGTTCGGCTTTGCCAAGCAGTCCGACGGGCATTTCCAGCTTTACAGCGAGCTGGGCCACGGCACCACGGCCCGGCTCTACATTCCGCGCACCGCCGCAGCCGTGCGGGCGCCGTCGCCCGAGCCGGTCGCCGTCGCGTCCGGGCAGGGCGAGCTGGTGCTGCTGGTGGAGGACGACCCCGGGGTGCGGCAGGTGGCGGGCGACGTGCTGGCGAGCCTCGGCTACGCGGTGCTGGCCGCGGAGGATGCGGAAGCGGCGATGCGGATGCTGGACGGCGGCGCGCGCCCGGACGTGCTGTTCACCGACGTGGTGATGCCGGGGCCGCTGTCGTCGCGCGGGCTGGCGGAACAGGCGCAGCGCATGATGCCAGGCCTCGCGGTGCTGTTCACCTCCGGCTACACGCAGAACTCCATCGTGCACAACGGCGAGCTTGACCCCGGCATCAACCTGCTGAGCAAGCCGTGGCGGACCGAGGACCTGGCCCGGCACCTGCGCACGGCGCTCGACGCGGTGCGCAGGCCGCGCACGCCGGAGGCGCTGCGCGTGCTGCTGGTGGAGGACGAGACGCTGGTCCGCATGACGACGGCCGCCATGCTCGCCGACCTCGGCCATGACGTGCTGGAGGCGGAAACCGGCGCGGAGGCGCTGTCACGGTTGGCCCAGGGCATCGACCTGGTGGTCTGCGACCTCGGCCTGCCGGACATGGACGGCCTGGCGCTGGTGGACCGGATGCGCGAACGGCTGCCCGGCGTCCCGGTGGTCGTGGCGTCCGGCGCGGCTCGGCCCGAGGGCGAGGGCATCGTGTGGCTCGGCAAGCCCTACGACGAGGCGGCGCTGCGCTCGGCGCTGGACCAGGCGCGCGCGGCCTGCGCCGTTTAGCCCAATGCGCCGTTTAGCCCGGGCGGCCGCCGTTCAAGCGGTCGCTGTCGCTCCTTGGCTGCGGCGGCTCTGCCACAGCGAGACGAAGTCGATGGGCTGCAGCAGCACGGGCGGGAAGCCGCCGTCGCGCGTCACGTCGGCCAGGATGTTGCGGGCGTAGGGAAACAGCAGGCGCGGGCACTCGACCAGCAGCACCGGCTCCACCGTGTTCTCCGGCACGCCGCTCAGGGTGAACACGCCGGCATAGGCCAGCTCGGCGATGAACACCGGGCGGCCCCCCACGGCTTGGCCCCCCGCTGCCTGGCCCTCAACGGAACCGTTCGCCACGGCGGCCTGCGGCTCGGTCGCTTCCGCCTTGATTTGGAGCACGACCTCGAACACGTCCTGGCCGTCCTGGATGCGGCGGGCCTGGACATCGAGGTTGATGCTCACGTTGGGCTGGCTGCGCAGCGTCGTGTAGATCTCCGGGGCGCCGGGCACCTCGAAGGAGAGGTCCTTGACGTATTGGATGTTGACCGTGAGCGGCGGGGTCGGCTGGCCTTCGGCGGCGGGCGGGGCGGTCTCGGACATCGGATTCCTCGTATGGAGAAAGTGCTGGCGCCGGGTAGCATGGCGGGGGTGGCGGCGCTACCCGGGCGCGAAGTCGGGGGCGCGAAGTTTGGGGCGCGGGTGCGGGGCGGGGCTAGTGCTTCCAGACGATTTCGACCGGCGGCGCCTCCGTCGGATCGCAGCGCAGCCATTCGCCGTTCATCATGCTGCGCCCGGTCAGCGACAGGATGAACCCCCAATGGCTGACCACCAGGGTTTGCGACCAGTCGGGCAGCGCCGCCATCTCGGCGCGGAACAGGCCGGCGCGTCCGATCACCCCCTCGGCCGGCTCCTCCGCAGGGGGCCACCAGATGTCGTCGATTCCGGCGAAATCGTGCTGCGGCCAGGCGGCGGCGAGCATGGAGCGCGGGCTGCCGATGTCGCAGGTGAAGGCGTAGCGCTCCCGCACGACGGGGTTGACCACGACGGGCACGCCCAGCGCCCGGGCAATCGGCTCCGCGGTTTGCAGCGCGCGGGTGTAGGGGGAGGCCAGGATGCGGGTGATGCCCTCGCCCCGCAGCGCCTCGGCTGCCGCCGCCGCCTGCTGGCGGCCGAGCGGGGTCAGCGCCGGGTCGCGGATGCCGGGGTCGCGCCGGGTTTCGGTGAAGTGGAGGTTGAATTCGCTTTGGCCGTGGCGGAGCAGGATCATCGCCCTACCTATGGCGGGCGGCGGCGGCCCGCAACCGGCGCGCTTTGTCCCGCAGCACCGGCACCCATATGTGGGCAAGCATCGAGGATATTGGCCATGGGTGGCGGCTTTCCAATCGACCTTCTGTTGTTCGGCATGATCGCGGCCTTCCTGGTGCTGCGCCTGCGCGGCATCCTGGGCCGCAAGACGGGGTTCGAGCGCCCGGCCCAGCCCGAGGCCGCGCCGTCCGTGGTGCCGGGCATGGGCCGCACAGCACCCGGCCCGGTGATCGACGGAAAGGCCGGCCCGCCCGCGCGCCCGCTGCCGGACCCGGGCAGCCCGGCCGGCGCGGCGCTGGCGCAGATGCGGGGCGTGGACCGGGGCTTCGACCCGCAGCATTTCCTCAACGGGGCGGAGGCGGCGTTCCGCCTGATCGTCGGCGCCTTTGCCGCGGGCGACCGGGTGGCGCTGCGCCCGTTGCTGGCCGACGACACCTACCGCAGCTTCGAGTCGGCCATCGCCGCACGGGAAGCGGCGGGCGAGACGCAGCGGAGCGAGATCCGCGGCATCGAGGGCCTGACGGTCGAGGAGGCCGCGCTGTCCGGCAACCAGGCCGCCATCACCTTGCGCATCGTGTCGGACCAGGTGTCGGAAACGCTGGACCGCGACGGCAAGCCGGTCGCGGGCGCCGACGCGGTGGCGGAGATCACCGACATCTGGACCTTCGAGCGCACGCTGGGTCAGCCCGACCCGGCCTGGCGGCTGTCCGCGGCGCGGTCTGGGTGATCGGCTGGAGCCAGTGTTCCGACGTTGAGCCTGTGCCTGGCAGGGTGTCGGGTACATCGTTTCCTTGTATGGTATAGCAGGAGACCGATCCAATGGCCGGCGTCACGCTGGAAATGCTGCAAGGCCTCGTCCAGCGTAACTTGGACGAACAAGGCGTGATTCGAAAAGAGAACAACGAGATGCGTTCTCTCCTGCTGGCCCTGGTGGACCAGACCCGCCGCGTCGAGCGGCGCTTGGCCGATGTGGAGAGGCGCCTCGGGGAAGTCGTGTCGGATGTGGAATTGATGGTGAGGTCCGAGCTGATGGGCCGGATGGGCATCTTCGAGCAGCAAAGCCAGAACCGTTATGACGACCTGGCCGAACGTGTCGCGGCCTTGGAGGCTCGCTTCCCCGGCTGACCGTTGATCGCCCTGCACTCCGCATGGAGGCAACCGCGGTGATAAGCGCTGCTTTGGTTGTGTGCTCCGCGCTTACGCTCATCGCCGCGGTCCACCTCTACTGGGCCGCAGGCGGAACCGCTGGGAAAGCAGGTGCGATCCCGTCCAAGAGTGGGGTGCCGGTCCTGTCGCCCAGTCCACTCGGCACCCTCCTGGTCGGCGTCGCCCTGCTCGGAATGGCGGTTGTGGTCGGTTCGACGGCCGGCCTGCTCCCGCGGTTCCTTCCCACTGGCCTGTTGCGGGGCGCAAGCGCCGTGTTGGCCCTGATCTTTGCGGTTCGGGCCGTCGGTGAGTTCCGCTATGTCGGCTTCTTTAAACGGGTCCGGGGGAGCGTCTTCGCCGGACGCGATACCTTCCTTTACTCGCCCTTGTGCCTCCTGCTTGCGGTCTTGATCGCGCTCGTCGCCTTGAATGCTCCGCCTGGCGGAAACCGCTGAGGCGGCTTAAGTAACCGCCATGCTGCAAACCCGTCCCCGCGTCGCCCTGTTCGTCACCTGCCTCGTGGACCTGCACCGGCCCACGGTCGGGTTCGCCGCGATCAAGCTGCTGGAGCAGGCGGGGTGCCAGGTCGAGGTGCCGCGCGCCCAGACCTGCTGCGGCCAGCCCGCCTACAACAGCGGCGACCGCGCCACGGCGCGCGACATCGGGCGCGGCGTGCTGGACGCGTTCAGCGGCTACGACTACGTGGTGGTCCCTTCGGGGTCGTGCGGCGGCATGATCAAGCATCACCTGCCGCACCTGTTCGACGACGACCCCAACCTCCGCGCCCAGGCGGAAACGCTGAGCGGGCGCACCTACGAGTTGATCGGCTTTCTCACCGACGTGATGGGCGTGGAGTCCGTCGCGGCCAGCTACCCCGGCGTCGCCACCTACCACGACAGTTGCTCCGGCCTGCGCGAGATGGGCCTCAAGGCGCAGCCGCGGGCCTTGCTGGCGGGGGTCGCCGGGCTGGAGTTGCGGGAGATGGTGGAGCCGGAGGTCTGCTGCGGGTTCGGCGGCACGTTCTGCGTGAAGTACCCGGAGATCTCGACCCGGATGGTGTCGGAAAAGGCGAAGGACGTGGCGGCGACCGGGGCGGACACGCTGCTGGCCGGGGATTTGGGCTGCCTGCTGAACATGGCGGGCCGGCTGTCGCGCGAAGGCAGCGCCGTGCAGGTGCGCCACGTGGCCGAGGTGCTGGCCGGCATGACGGGCGACGTGCCGCCCATCGGCCAGGCGCGCGCCGCCGGGAAGGGCTAGTCAGCCGCCGGTCGTGCAGCCGGATGCGGCGGCGCTGCGGAATGCCTGGCCGGCCGGGATGGTTCGCAGCCGCCGGTACACGTCCCATGGCCCGGACGACTCGCCCGGCGCCTTGACTTGGAACAGGTGCATCGGGTGGGTGACGCTGCCGTTGGCGAGCAGGGTGCTGCGCCCGAACAGGGTGTCCTCCGCCGGCAGGCGCTTCATCGCGGCGACCGTCGCCCGGCCGTCGTCGGGGTCCGCGCCCGCCGCCACGGCGCGCAGCAGATGCGACACGGCGGAGAACACCCCGGCATGCACCATGGTGGGCGCGATGCCGCGGTTGCGCGGGGCGAGGGCGGCGGCGAAGGCGCGGGTGCCGGGATCGAGGTCCCAGTAGAACGGCTCCGTCACCAGCAGGCCCTGCGCGTCGGGGAGGCCGATGGCGTGCACGTTGGTCACGAGGCATAGGAGGCTCGCCAGGCGTTGCCCGCCGCGGGCGATGCCGAACTCGGCGGCCTGCTTCACCAGCGTCTCGAACGGCGCCCCGGTGCAGGCGAGGCCAATGACCTTGGCGCCGCTGGCCTGCGCCTGCAGCAGCAGCGCAGAGAAGTCCAGGGTCTCGTTCGGGAACGCAGCCGATCCCAGCACGCGCCCGCCGGCGGCCTCCACCACGGCGGTGACGTCGCGCTGCAGGGCGTGGCCGAAGGCGTAGTCGGCGGTGAGGAAGAACCAGGTGTCGCCGCCCTCCGCCAGCAGGGCCGCCGCCGTGCCGGCCGCCAGCGCCGCCGTGTCGTAGGTCCATTGCAGGTGGTTCGGGCTGCACGCCGCGCCGGTCAGCGTGGCGGCGCCGGGTCCGCTGAACAGGGCGATGCGGTTGCGGCCGCGCGCCACGTCCGCGACCGCCAGGGCGGTGGCCGAGTTCGGCACGTCCAGCACCGCGTGCACGCCGTCCCGGTCGAACCAGGCGCGGGCCAGCCCGGCGCCGACATCCGGGCGGTCCCCCATGTCCGCCGCCAGGATTTCGACCGCGAGGTCCGGCCGTGCCTCCGCCGCCATGCGGGCGGCGACCACCGAGCCATGCCCGGCGCCGTCCGCCGCCGGGCCGGACAGGGTGGTGAGCACGCCGAGGCGGAGCGGCCGGATCTGTATGCGCGAGGGTCGGGACAGGCCGGCGAGGGCGCTGGCAAGGATGGTCCGGCGGGACAGGGTCATGCCGTGCTGTCTGCCAGGACGGCGATGGCCCGTCCATGGCGCGGGGCTGGCGCATGGCCGTGGGCGCGCTAGATTACAGGGTCATACACCGCCACGCCCGCTGCCCGTGGCCCGGGAGACGCCCCATGCTGACCACCTCGCCCGAGTTCAAGGCCAACGTGCACCACGCCCTGGCCGACGCCGGGCTGCAAAAGGCGCTGGCGTTCAGCAAGCCGCAGTTCATGGCCCGGCGCACCGCCGCCGTCGCCAACCTGCCGGAGTTCGAGCGCCTGCGCGACATCGGGCGGGACATCAAGAACCACGCGCTCGCCAACCTCGACTTCTACCTGGAAACCTTCGAGGCCAACGTGCAGCGCGCCGGCGGCCACGTGCACTGGTGCAGCACCGCGGAGGACGCCCGCGACGCCGTTCTGGAGATTTGCCGCAACGCGGGCGCGCGGACGGTGACCAAAGGGAAATCGATGATCTCCGAGGAGCTGGGCATCAATGCCCACTTGGAGGCGAACGGCATCGCGCCCATCGAGACGGACCTCGGCGAGTACATCATCCAGCTCCGGCAGGAAACGCCGAGCCACATCATCGCGCCCGCCTTCCACCTGAACCGGGAGGATTGGGAAGCGCAGTTCCGCCTGTCCCATACCGACCTGCCGGCGGACCGGGTGTTCGCGGAGCGGCGCGACATCCTGACGGAAGCGCGCGGCAAGCTGCGGGAGCGGTTCCTGGCCGCCGACGTGGGCATCACCGGCGCCAACTTCCTGATCGCCGAGACCGGAAGCAGCGTGATCGTGACCAACGAAGGGAACGGCGACCTGACGCAGACGCTGCCGCGCGTGCACATCGCGCTGGCCTCCATCGAGAAGGTGGTGCCGACGCTGGAGGACGCGACGAGCCTGCTGCGCATCCTGGCGCGGTCGGCCACCGGGCAGGACTTCTCGGTGTACACCACGTTCAGCACCGGCGGGCGGCGGCCGGGGGACCTCGATGGGCCGGAGGAGTACCACGTCGTCATCGTGGACGCCGGGCGGTCGGCGATGATGGGGACCGAGTTCCAGGAGATGCTGCGCTGCATCCGCTGCGCCGCCTGCATGAACCATTGCCCGGTGTATGGCGCAGTGGGCGGGCACGCCTATGGCTGGGTGTATCCGGGACCCATGGGCAGCGTGCTGACGCCCTCCTTGATCGGCGTGGACAAGGCGGGGCACCTGCCCAACGCCAGCACCTTCTGCGGCAAGTGCGAAAGCGTGTGCCCGGTGAAGATCCCGCTGCCCAAGATGATGCGCCATTGGCGGGAGCGCGAGTTCGAACGGCATCTCCAACCCGGCGGCATCCGCACCAACCTGGCGCTCTGGGCCTACTTCGCCCGGCGCCCGGCGCTGTACCGCCTCGCGGCCCGGGCGGGCGCCGTGGCGCTCGGCCTCCTGGGGCGCCGCCGCGGGCGGTTCGCCGCCCTGCCGTTCGCCGGCGGCTGGACCGAGGGCCGGGACCTGCCGGCGCCCGAGGGGGACACGTTCTTCGCCCGATATGCCCGCGAGCAGCGGGCCGCCGCCCGATGAGCAAGGAGGCGATCCTCGGCGCGATCCGCCGCGGGCTGAAGCGCGGGCCGCTGCCGGGCGACCAGGCGGCGATGCTGCGGGAACGCATGGCCCGCCCGCCACGGCACTTGGTCCCCGCCCGCAGCCAGGTGGCCCGGCCCGACCAGATCGCGCTCCTGGTCCGCAACATCGAAAAGGAGTTCGGCACCGTCGCCCGCGTGCCCGGCGGCGACGAGGTGCCGGGAGCGGTGGCGGACTACCTGGCCGGGCAGAATTTGCCGTCGAGCCTGGTCATGGCGCCGCACCCGGAATTGCGCGCCCTCCCGTGGTCCGCGCGTCCGCTGCTGCTGATCCGCGAGGGCCGGGCGGAGGGGACGGATTTGGTCAGCCTGCAGCACGGCTTCGCCGGCATTGCCGAGACCGGCACCCTGATGCTCCCCAGCGCACCGGAGCGCCCGACCACGCTCAACCTGCTGGCCGACACCGCCGTCGTGGTGCTGCGCGCGAGCCGGGTGGTGGGGGCGTACGAGGACGCCTGGGACCTGCTGCGCGCCGAGCGGCACGATGCCGTGACCGGCGGCTTCATGCCGCGCAACGTCATGCTCGTGACCGGCCCGTCCCGCTCCGCCGACATCGAGCAGACGCTGGAGCTGGGCGCGCACGGCCCGCGCCGCCTGCATGTCGTGCTGATCGAGGACGACCCGGACGCCCGCGCCGCCTGATGCCTCAGGTCATGCCGAGATCGCGCCGACAGGGCTTGTCCGAGCAGGACCGCGCCACCTGGGCGCTGTACGTCCGCCACATCCTGCCCATGGCCGGCGTGTCCGTGCCGGACGCCCCGGCGGAGCCGGTCCCGCCGCCCCCGTCCACGCCGCGTCCCGTGGCGCCGGCGGTGCTGCCGGCCGTGCAGCGGCTCACCCCGGTGATGATCGGCCATCATCCGCCCGGCGTTGACAAGGCCACCTGGCATCGTTTCCGCGCCGGCAAGCTCGCGGCCACCCGCACCTTGGACCTGCACGGGCGTACGGCGCAGCGGGCGTTCTCGGCGTTGCGGGAGTTCCTCGGCAGCGCGCATGCGGAGAAGCTGCGCTGCGTCGAGGTGATCACCGGGCGCGGCAGCGGCGAGACCGGCGGGGTGATCCGGCGCGAGTTCCCGCTGTGGCTGAACCAGCCGGAGCTGCGGCCTTTGGTGCTGGCGGCGGCGCATCCGCATGCGGCCAACCTGGGATCGGTGCGGCTGCTGCTGCGCCGGGTGCGGCCGGGGAAATAGGCGGCGGCCGGCGGGAGGATACGCTATTGTGGGCCGAGGCGTGAAAGGGGCAGCCGATGAGCCAGTCGCAACGCGGGACGATGACGCCGGAGGAGTTCCTGGCCTGGGAAGCCAAGCAGGAACTGAAATGGGAGTTCGACGGGTTTCAGCCGGTTGCGATGACCGGCGGGACCGCTGCCCATTCAGTGATCCAGGGCAATATTATTACGGCATTGAACAACCGCCTGCGCGGCACGCGGTGCCGGCCCTATGGTCCCGATTTGAAAGTCGAGATTGGTGAGAAATATCGCTATCCCGACGCTTTCGTGTCCTGCACGCCGGTTGGCAGTGCCTCTACAGTTGTCACCAACCCCGTCGTGATCTTCGAGGTGCTGTCCGAAAGCACCGCCAAGACGGACCGGACGACAAAGCTGCTGGAATACCGTTCGCTGCCATCGCTTCAACACTATGTCATGTTGGAGCAGGACCAAGCCGTCGCCACGGTCATCGCCCGCACCGAGACCGGCTGGAGCCTTGAAACGCTGGACGCCAGCGGAACGCTCGCGATGCCCGAGATCGGCGTCGAGGTCGCCATGTCGGAACTTTACGACGGGCTGGACCTCACGCCTTTGGACCTTTAGCCGGCGGCGGCGAGGCCGGGGACGCAGCCCGGTTTGTCGCAATTTTTACTCATTGCAATAGTTAAGCTAAATTCGGCCATAATCAGATCGCAACGTCATCATAGGCTGCATTTCAAGGGGGCAATGCAATTCTATGGCAAGCGTGCAGGATACCCGACAGGCGCTGGTCCTGGCTTACGAACAGACCATCGGCCGGGACCCGACCGCGGCCGAGCTGGCGCTGAACCAGCAGCAGGTCGCGAACGGGACGTCCGTCGCCACGTTGCGCGCCTACCTGGCCAACTCGGGCTACGCCGACATCGCGCTGACCCAGCTCTACGCCGATGTGGTTGGCCGCTCGGCCAGGATAGACGAACTGAAGGGTCATCGGGGCTACCTGGCAGGCGGCGGCAGCCTGGGCGCCCTGCGCGACTATTTCAGCATCACGAACGAGGCCGCGGGCAAGCTGCAGTCGCTCTACAAGACCGAGTTGAACCGCGCGATCAGCCCGAACGAGCTGGTGGTGGACGAGCGGATGATCGCCGGCGGGTCCAGCCTCGCCGCCATCCGCAGCTACCTGTCCACGTCCGCCGAAGCGGCCCGGGATCTGGTGGCGCAGTTCCAGACCGCGTTCGGGACCGCACCGGGGACCGCCGACCTCGCTTCGGCTGAACGCGCGTTGGCCGGAGGCGCCGGTCAGCCGGCAGCCGTGGCGGGCATCCCCGCCTCCATGCCCTTCGTCGAAGCCGAGTATCGGCTGTTGCTGGGCGTGGCGCCAAACGCGGCGCAGGTGAGCACCATCGAACAGGGCATCAGGGATCACCTGGCGACGCCGTATCCTGGGTATGAAGCCTCGGGATACACTCTGGCCGCGCAAGCCACCACCGCGGCGGCAGCGGCCGCCCCGCAGTTCGCCAACGGCATCAACGCCGCATACCAAGCTGCCCTTGGAAGGCAAGCCAGCCCGGTCGAACTGGCGGCGGCCAAATCTGAACTCGGTGCCAACCCGCTCAACGCCTACTCGCCACAGAAGACGGTCACGCTCGCGACCCTGAAAACGCAGATCGCCGAACTGTCGGGTGAAGCGCCGCCGCAGGTGGGGAGTGCAGGCACCACCGTGACCATCAGGCCGCAGGCGGTACTGGGCACGCTCAGCTTCATCTCCGGGTTTCCAAACAACATCATTCTCATCTCGACGTCGTCAAGCGGTGACGCCAGCGCCTCGTTCCAAGGTCCTGGCAGCGCGACAATCTACAGCTTCGACCTCATGCATGACATCCTGCAGATTCCGAAACAGCAGGCGGCAAGTTTCAGCGCTTTGGCATTCAGCCAAAGCGCCGTGCAGGCAGACCTCGGGGGTTTTATATACGCCACGCATATTAGCCTGCCGAGGGGCGCAACGATAGACCTCCCATCCATAGCTCAGGACTCGTTGACCCCGGCCAACTTCCGGTTCGTCTGAGGCCAAGGGGGCGCCGTTCCGAACCGGACGGCGCCAAAGCCTGACGACCAAAGCCCGCCTCACCCGTTCGGGCGCAGCACCACCTTCGTGCACTTGTCCTTCTTGTCCCGGAACGTCTTGTAAAGCTCCGGCCCGTCCTCCAGGCTGCTCGCCCGGTGCGAGATGATGAAGGATGGGTCGATCTCCCCCTTCTCGATCCGCTCCAGCAACGGCTTGAGGTAGCGTTGCATGTGGGTCTGGCCGGTTTTCCAGGTCAGGCCCTTCTGCATGAACGCACCCAGCGCCACCGGGCCGACCTGGCCGGCGAACACGCCCGGCATCGACACGATGCCGCCGGGGCGGCAGGCGAGGATCGCCTGGTTCAGCGCGAACGGGCGCTCCAGGGCGACGGTGTGGCTCATCACGGCGGAGCTGACCTTCTGCATCAGCGTGTCGGCGCCGTGGCTTTCCAGGCCGACCGCCTCGATCACCGCGTCCGGCCCCTGGCCGTGCGTCATCTCCATGAGGGTGTCCTGCACGTTCTGCGAGCCGAAGTCGATCGTCTCGGCACCGGCTTCCCGCGCCAACGCCAGGCGCTCCGGCACCGTATCAATGGAGATCACCCGCTTGGCCCCCAGCAGGAAGCAGGACTTCACCGCCAGAACGCCGACGGGTCCGCAGCCCCAGATGGCGATGGTGTCCTCCGGCCCGATCTCGCAATGCTCGGCCGCCATGAAGGCGGTCGGGAAGATGTCGGACAGGAACAGAACCTGCTCGTCCGTCAGGTTGTCCGGCACCTTGATGGGACCCACGTCGGCATAGGGCACGCGGACGTACTGCGCCTGGCCGCCGGGGAAGCCGCCGGTGATGTGGGAAAAGCCGAACAGCCCGGCCAGGGGATAGCCGTACTGCTTCGCCTGCATCTCGCCGTTGGGATTGGTGCGCTCGCAGCAGGACCAGTTGCCCCACTTGCACTGCCGGCACTCGCCGCAGCAGATGGTGAACGGCACCACGACGCGGTCGCCGATCTTGAGCTTGGTGTTATCCTTGCCGACCTCGACGACCTCGCCCATGCACTCGTGGCCCAGGATGTCGCCGCTTTCCATGGTCGGCACGAAGCCGCCCATGAGGTGCAGGTCGGAGCCGCAGATGGCGCAGGCATGGACCTTAATGATGGCGTCGCGGCCCTCCTGGATCGTCGGGTCCGGCACGGTGTCGCAGCGGATGTCTTCCTTGCCGTGCCAAGTCAGTGCGCGCATGGGCGGGGTCCTCGAAATGGTGTTCCCGGGGAGAACCCGGCAGGCCCGCGCGGGATGCCAGAGCGGCGGGTGAACATCGCGTGACCGCCTTCAGCGCCGCTTGACGCCTACCGGTGCTGTGGGGGCAGGGTTGGGCACGATGGGTCTTTGGCAGTCGATGGGCGCCGCCGTGCCCGTGGCCGGCCCGGGCACGCCCGCCGGCATGGCGGTGCTGGAATAGGTGCAGTCCCGCACCACGCCGTCCTCTCGGAACGTCACCGCCAGGCTGACCGCCTGCGGGTCCGCACGCATCGCGTCCGTCCCCACGCCCGCAAGCCCGAGGCCGGAGCCGAGCAGGCCCGCATAGGGTACGAAGGCGCCCGCCACCCCGGATGCGGCCGACACCCCGTTCATCCAGCCGCGGCCTCCTGCGTTGCCGGTCCGCGCCTCGTAGATCCAGGCCTCGCCGCCCGCGCTCCGCTCCGTGCGGCTGGGCTGCCCCAGGGCGGCGAACACGTCGGCGCGGGAGGAGCGGCCGACGGCGACGGACCCCACCTTGCCGGAGTCCAGGACCGCGGAGGGAGCCGCGCGCTGAGCACATGCGGCGGCGAGCAGCAGGGGGCCGGCAAGGGCCAGGCTTAACCCGCGGCCCGCACGGCGGACAACGTCCCAATCATCAACCATGGCACCCCAGTCCGCAGCAGCGGCCCCGATCAGATGGAGCCACGCGGCCAGGATGCCAGCCGCCACCCGGTCACGTCCTCGCCGGCTGGCCGTGCTTGGCATCAAGCGCCAGCGTCCGTTTGCGCGGAGGCACCTTTTGAAAATCAGTTTTCGCTGGTGAAATCCCGCCGCATCAGCGTCGTGGGCCGCTTGCCGTGGCGCTGGACGATCTCTGCCACGTGCCAGCCGCCCCGGAGGTACACCCGTTCGGCGGTGTTGGTGTAGAGCCATGCCGTCCTGATGGACGCAGCCCGGCAAGCCTTATCGAACGCGGCGAGCAGGTGCTTCACGTAGCCTCGCCCCCGTGCTTCGGGAACAACGAAAACACCGGCCAGCCAGGGGGTGAGGTCCGGCCTTTCTTCGAGGTCCGTCCTCGCAAGGGTCGCAGTGCCGACGGGCGTCTCGCCTGCGAGCAGGACGAACGTTTGCGGCGCTCCGACCCCGGCGCAGCGCGCGGCGTAGATGGCTTGGGTCTGCTCCAGCGAGTGCCCGCTCCGCTGCCACCATTCGCGCCAAAGTCAGTCGGCAACGACCGGCAGCAGGTCGGGCCGTCTCGCGATGGTGGTCACGGCCAATTGCTCGGTCGGATTTGGCTCGGTCATGCCGCTTTTGCACTCGTGCCGATCAGCGCCACGTTCACTGTTTGCACCGTGGACCGCAACGACGAAATGGCCGCGCCTTACAGCCCCGTGCGACCCTCCAGCACCTCCAGCGCGTCCGCGATCAGCCGGTTCTCCGCCGCGGCGGCGCGGAACGTTTCGACGGCCCGGCTGAACAGCAGCGATTCCGCCCGGTCGGCCTGGGCGTCAAGCCCTTCGGCGCTGATGCGGTAGGCATCCGCCGTGGCGCCGTGCCGCCGGGCGGCGCGGGC